>Ga0187819_10000703_pt1 | contig 16893 bp, 13 predicted proteins | sample NC_wetland_sal_i_15_FD_132411 | JGI IMG/M metagenome (GOLD analysis project Ga0187819, IMG submission 132411) | Wetland sediment microbial communities from Neuse River Estuary, North Carolina, USA - SO4_4 | ecosystem: Environmental > Aquatic > Freshwater > Wetlands > Sediment | place: USA...
CACGGCGGCGTGCGCCTCGGCGCCGAGCACGACGATCTGCGAGGCGGTAGCGAGCAGCCTGGACCCTCCCGCGGTCAGCGTCATGCCGACCGGGCCGCGGGTGACCAGCTGATCGCCCAGGTGCAGCCGTAGCGCCGACAGGGCCTGCGAGACGGCCGACTCGCTGACGCCGAGCGCGTTAGCGGCGGCAGTCACCGAGCCGAGCCGGGCCACCAGGACGAACGCGTTCAGCTGGGTAAGCGTCATGACACTGCCAATTATCACGCACCCGCCGCGACATGACCGCCAGGTGAAGACCGCTCCTGTCCCGGCTCACGCGGCGGACCGGACGGCCGCCACCGCGACCGCGCGCAGCCGGTCTCGCAGCGCCGCGCCAGCCGCGCGGTCGGTCTGCGCCTCGACGATCCGCAGGCCCGCGCCCGGCAGCGCCTTGCCCAGGTCTTCGGGCAGGTCGAGGCGCTGATAGGGCAGGCCGAACGCGGCCGCGAGGTGCTGCAGGCCCGCGCCGTGCGGGGTGCCGAACAGCCGCTCGAACGAACCGGTGAAGGCGGCCTGCTCCAGGGTCGAGAAGATGCCCCCGCCATCGTTGTTGACCACGATCAGGCACAGGTCGGGGCGCGGCTCGTCCGCCCCGAGGGCCAGGCCGGGCGCGTCGTGCAGGAACGCCAGGTCACCGACCAGGGCAAACGCCGGGCTGCCGTAGGCTAGCGCGGCGCCGATGGCCGCCGATACGGTCCCGTCGATGCCGCTGGCCCCCCGGCTGGCCAGGATGCGGAGGTCGGCGCGGGGGACTCCGTGACAATCAATGTCCCTGATGGGCAGGCTGGACCCGATCCACAGGAGCGCGTCTTCCGGCAAGCCGCGGACGAGATCCCTGGCCAGGCGCGGTTCGGTCAGGGTCTCCTCTTCGTCGAGGATGGCGTCCACCGCGCGCCGGGCCGCCTCATCGGCCCGGCGCCATCCGTCCAGCCAGGCCGTGGTCGGGGATACGGTCCCGGCCGGCGTTCCGCTGAGACGGATCCCCGCCGCCACGTCGGTGGCGGACCGCTGCGGGTCGGCCCAGCGCCCGGGGCCCTGCGCGATCACGACGTGCCTGCCTGCCGACCCGCCGAGGAAGGCCATCTGCGGGCGGGATAGCCCCGGCCGGCCGGCCGACACGATCACGTCGGGCCGCCGGACGGCCGCGAACTCCGGGGTGCCGAGCAGGTACTGGTAGGCCGATAGCGCATTCGGGCCGTGCCGGGCGCCTGACGAAGGCTCCGCGAGCACGGGCCATCCGGCGCCCTCGGCCAGTTCGACCAGGGGCGCCGCGTCGTAGTCCCCGTCGCCGCAGATGACCACCCCGCGCTCCGTCCATGGCAGCATCAGCGCATCCGGACTTGCCTGCCCGCGAGCCGAGGAGGGGTCAGCGAAGCGCGTCCAGGGGGAACCCTCGGGGCGGCCGTCGAGGGAGTCGGGCCAGTCTGGCTCGGCCGGGGCGCCCGGGAGGTCGGGGGTGAGCGGCTCGCGGAAGGCGAGGTTGAGGTGGACCGGGCCGGCGAGGCCCCCGGCCGCGCCCGCCGCGTGGGCCCACGCCTGGCAGGCCACCGAGCGCCAGTAGGCGGCCGCCCCCGGGCGCCGCTCCGGTACTCCGGCCTCGCAGAACCAGCGAACCGCGTTCCCGTACATCTTGATCTGGTCGATGGCCTGGTTGGCCCCGACGCCCCTCAGCTCGGGCGGCCGGTCGGCCGTGAGGACCAGCAGCGGGACGCCGGACTCGTCGGCCTCGATCACGGCCGGGTGGAAGTTGGCCGCCGCCGTGCCCGACGTGCACAGCACCGCCACCGGGCGCCTGCTCGTCTTGGCCAGGCCCAGCGCGGTGAACGACGCGGAGCGCTCGTCGATCCTGACGTGCAGCCGCAGCCGACCCCGCCGTTCGGCGTCGAAGAAGGCCATCGCCAGCGGCGTGCTCCGCGATCCGGGCGCCAGCACCGCCTCGCGCAGCCCGCACCGGATCAGCTCATCGGCGAACGTCGCGCCGAACGCGGCCGCGGGGTTCACGAACGCTCCGGCACGGCCGCGGGCGCCAGGTCCGGCAGGTACCGGGCCGCGGCCGCCGCGCGGTCCCGCCACGCGGCCGGGTCGGTCTCGAAGCGAGCGAGAGCGGCCGGGTCGACGCCGGGACGGCGGACCGGCAGTTCGCCCCGGTCGGGCACCAGCGGGTCGGCCGTGACGTCCCCGGTCAGCAGCGACATCGTGCCCAGGCCGCAGGCGTAGGGCAATTCCGGGAGCGCGGCGGCCAGCGCGACGCCGGCGGCGAGCCCGACCGAGGTGTCGACCGCGCTCGAGACCACGACCGGCAGGCCGCAGGCCTCCGCGACCCGCAGGGCGGGACGGACGCCGCCCAGCGGCTGGACCTTGAGCACCACGATGTCGGCCGCCTCCGCCGCCCGGACCCGCAGCGGGTCCTCGGCCTTCCTGATCGACTCATCCGCGGCGACCGGTATGTCGATAAGTCGACGTAGTTCGGCGAGCTCGTCCAGGGTGGCGCAGGGCTGCTCAGCGTACTCTAGCCCGAACGCAGACAGCCGGCGCAGCATCCGGGCCGCCTGCCCGACCTCCCAGCCGCCGTTCGCGTCGACCCGGATCGCGCCGCCCGGCCCGAGCGCCTCCCGGACGGCCTCAACCCGCTCGATGTCCTGGGCCTCGTCCTGGCCGCGTTCGGCCACCTTGACCTTCGCCGTCCGGCACCCCGACGCGGTCACGATCTCGATCGCCTGCGCCGGCCCCACCGCGGGGACGGTGACGTTGACCTGAACCCGATCCCGCACCGGCGCGGGCCAGCCCTGCGTCGCGGATTCCAGCGCGCTGGCCAGCCACCGGGCGCACTCCCTCGGCTCGTATTCGGCGAACGGCGAGAACTCGCCCCATCCGGCGGGCCCCTCGATCAGCGCCCCCTCCCGCAGCACGATCCCCCGGAACCGCACCGTCATCGGGATCGCGAACGCCCGCAGTCCCTCGATCATCGATCGCCGGCCGGGCGGGCACAGGCCGGGCGGGAGCGGGCTGGGCTGGCGGAGGCTGGGCGGGAGCGGACTGAGAGGGTCACGGGCGGCGGGGGAAGCGGGCGGCCCCGGTGAGAATGATCACACCGATCTCGGGGTCGTCGCGCGTGACGTTGAACGCGTGCGGGAGCTCGAACAAGGTCGTGGGGCGGAACGCGTGGCGCACTCCTGGCCGGTTGACGGTGATCTTCGCGATGCCCTCGGCGCTGTCGTACAGGATGTCGGAGTAGTCCTTCCCCGGTTCCGGTCCAGACCGCTGCCATTCGATCACTCGTAACCTCCCTGCGTCAGGGTTCTAACCTTACGATCGTGACGAAGCGTCCCATTCACGCGGTCCTCGTCGAGCGGGCCACCCCGCGCCTGACGGAGCTGCTGGCCGCCGCGCTCGAGGGCACCGGGCCGGCGCTGGCCCCGCTGGACGCCACACTGCCCGCGGCCCGGCTCGACGAACTGCTGGCCGCGCTCGCCCCGGGCACCGTGGAAGATCCCGGGGGTGTCACCACCGCTCGTTCGGGCAAAAGAAGGGGCGTCGCCGACAGTACGGCGGTGATCGTGAGCACCTCGGGGTCCACTGGGTTGCCGAAGGGGGTCGAGCTCAGCGCCGCGGCGCTGCTGCACTCGGCCCGGGCCTCGCTGGCCAGGCTCGGCGCGCGGCCGGGCGAGCGGTGGCTGTGCTGCCTGCCGGCGGCGTACATCCCCGCGATCGGCGTCCTGGTGCGCTCGCTGGTCAGCGGGACCGATCCCGTGGTGGCCGACCGGGCCGACGCCGAGACGGTCGCCGCCAGCGGCTGCGCGTACGTCTCGCTCGTGCCGACGCAGCTCCGCCGGCTGCTCGGCCGGGATATCGATATGTCGACACCGCTGGCTTCGTTCCGGTCGGTGCTCCTCGGCGGGGCGGCCGCGCCCGCCGACCTGCTGGACGCCGCGCGGGCCGCGCGGGTCCGGGTGGTGACGACGTACGGCATGACCGAGACCTGCGGCGGCTGCGTGTACGACGGGATCCCGCTGGACCGGGTGCGGGCGGAGATCCGCGAGGAGGCGGAGGACGCAAGCGGGAGGATATGGCTCGGCGGGCCCGTGCTGTTCTCCGGGTACGTGGACGGGCCCGGACCTGATGACGGGTGGTTCCGGACGGGTGATCTGGGCCACGTCGATCCCTCGGGACGGCTGGTCGTGCACGGGCGCGCGGACGACGTGATCAATACCGGCGGCTTCAAGGTGGTCCCCGGCGAGGTGGCGGAGGCGCTGCTGACCTGCCCGGGCGTCAGCGACGTGGCCGTCGTCGGCCAGCCCGACCCCGAATGGGGCGAACGGGTCATCGCGGTCGTGGTGCCTGCCGACCCGGCCGACCCGCCGGGGCTCGATTTGCTCCGTCTGCATGTACAGCGGCGTTTGCCGCGTTACGCTGCTCCGAGCAGGGTCGTGTTCGTCGATGCCGTCCCGCTGCTCCCCAGTGGAAAGCACGACATCGCCGGGCTCAGGGGGGAACTGCTACGGCGGGAACAAACTGAGGCGGAGAGCGTTACTTATTAGTGCCCGGACAATGTGCTCTGCTGAGGACTACGCGGGGCCGCAGAGGGTACTTGGCGGGAACCCCGTGAACGTTGTTGGTATTGCGTGCGTATTGAAAAGGAGGGAGGTGCCTCATGCCGCGGATCGCCATGGCGACGACGGTCGCTGAACCTGATGAGGAGGCGAGCACGACCCGTGTGGATGACCTGATCCAGCGCGGGCGTAGCCAGGGTCACCTGTCTCTTGGTGAGCTGAGGACCGCCTTTGACCAGGCGGGCATGACGCCCGCCGAAGGCCGGTCCATTCTGCGTGAGCTGAGCGAGTCGGGGGTCCGGCTGGCCAACGAGCTGGGCGAGTCCGGCAAGGGCCGCCCGGTGCGGTCGGCGCCCGCGCCCCGGGTCGCCAAGGACCAGGACGACGCGGACGGCGAGTCCGGCCTGGACGACGCCGAGATCGACGCGGCCGACGCGGACGTGGCCAGCCTCGAGGCGGAGGCGGCGGCGCTCACCGATTCGGACCGCCTGATCGAGGCCGACCTTGACGACCAGACGCCCGCGATGGGCGACTCGGTGCACACCTACCTCAAGTCCATCGGCCGCACCAGCCTGCTCACCGCCGAGCAGGAGGTCGACCTGGCCAAGCGGATCGAGGCCGGCCTGTTCGCCGAGCACAAGCTTGAGACCGCCACCGGTTTGGACGAGGCCTACCGGCACGAGCTCGAGCTGGTCGCCGAGGATGGGCGCCGGGCCAAGGCGCACATGCTCGAGGCGAACCTGCGCCTGGTCGTTTCCGTGGCCAAGAAGTACAGCGACCGCGGGCTCTCCCTGCTCGACGTCGTCCAGGAAGGGAACCTGGGCCTGATCCGGGCGGTCGAGAAGTTCGACTACACCAAGGGCTACAAGTTCTCCACCTACGCGATGTGGTGGATCAGGCAGGCCATCCAGCGCGGCTTCGCGGACTCGGCGCGGACCATCCGGCTTCCGGTGCACGTGCTGGAAATGCTCAGCAAGCTGAGCCGGGTCGAGCGGGACATGCACCAGCGCCTGGGCCGCGAGCCGACCCCGGAGGAGCTGGCCGTCGAGCTGGACCGGACGCCGGACCAGATCGAGGAGCTGCTGCGGACCAGCCGCCAGCCGATCAGCCTGGACTCCACCATCGGCGAGGACGGGGAGACCAGCATCGGCGACCTGATCGAGGACGTCGACGCGCCCGAGGCCTCCGAGCTCGTTGACCGGCAGCTGATGGCCGAGCAGCTGCGTTCGGCGCTGGACGCGCTGACGCCGCGTGAGGCCACGATCATGGCGATGCGGTTCGGCCTCTACGACGGCAACCCGCACACGCTGGACGAGATCGGCCGCGCGCTCGGCCTGACCCGCGAGCGGATCAGGCAGCTCGAGAAGCAGTCGCTGTCCAAGCTGCGTCACCCGAGCCGCGCGCAGCCGCTGCTGGACTTCGCCAGCTAGGTATTCCTTCTACTTTGCCTCCCGACCACAGTGCCGGGCCCGACCTCCCGCCGGGCCCGGCACTCGGCTTTCCGGGCTGGCATGCGGTAGTGACGGCCTCAGCGACAGCTACGGGCATGACGGCAGGTGGCGCGACGGGGTCCGAGGCCGAGCCCGACTCCAGGGCACTGCGCCGCCGGCTGGCGTCGCCGATGCCCGACGACCGGCCGTGGGGGTGGCTGGGGCCGCTGCTGGTGACGGCGTTCGGCGGGTTCCTGCGGTTCAGCCGGCTGCAGGTCCCCCGCGCGATCTCGTTCGACGAGACCTATTACGCCAAGGATGCGTGGAGCATCCTGCAGCACGGCGTCGAGTGGCAGTACGTTAAGACCCAAGCCAATCCTGACCTGGCTAACCAGCTGATCATGGCCGGGCACACGACCGGCCTGTTCGCGCCCTGCAGCGGCACGGCGTGCGGCGAGTACGTGGTGCAGCCGGAGGTCGGCAAGCTGATGATCGCGGTGGGCGAGGCGCTGTTCGGGCTCAACCCGCTCGGCTGGCGGTTTTCCAGCGCGGTGTTCGGCACCATCGCGATCTTGCTGGTGTGCCGGATCGCCCGGCGGATGACCCGGTCCACGCTGCTGGGCTGCATCGCCGGGCTGCTGATGTCGCTGGACGGGCTGGAGTTCGTGCTGTCCAGGACCGGGATCCTGGACATCTTCCTGATGACGTTCGTGCTGGCCGCGTTCGGCTGCCTGGTGATCGACCGGGATGCGTCGCGGGACCGGCTGGCCGGGCTGATGGCGCGCGTAGGCGCGGGCGCGGCTTCGGGGGGCGGCCCGCTGCTGGGGCTGCGCCGCTGGCAGCTGGCCTGCGGGGTGCTGCTGGGCCTGGCCGTGGGCACGAAGTGGATCGCGGCCTGGTACATCACCGCGTTCGCCGGGCTGTTCGTGGCCTGGGAGATCGGGGCCCGCCGGGCGGCCGGGCTGGGCTCGTACGTGCGCGGGGCGCTACGCGAGGCGGTATGGCTGCCGCTGACGTTCGTGGCGGTCCCGCTGGCGGTGTACCTGGCTAGCTGGAGCGGGTGGTTCGCGACCGGCACCGGCTGGGACCGCGACTTCGCCCAGCAGCGTGGGGTGAACATCCCGGTCATCTCGCCGCTGTACTCGCTCTGGGAGTACCACCTGCAGGCCCTCGGCTTCGGCCTGGGCCTGAACGTCCCGCACCCGTACCAATCCCAGCCGTGGGACTGGCTCCTGATCACCCGGCCGGTCGCGTTCTACGCGCGGTGCTATACCGGCCCCGCGACCAGCCAGGTCTGCCCGAAGGGCACGGTGGCGTGGGAGCAGGAGGTCCTGGCGCTCGGGACCCCGGCGATCTGGTGGGGGTCGATGGCGGCCCTGCTGTTCTGCCTGGGCTGGTGGCTGCTGCACCGGGACTGGCGGGTCGGCGCCGTCCTGCTCGGCGTCATCGCCGGCTGGGCGCCCTGGTTCCCGCTGGTGACCCGCACCAAGTTCTACTACTACGCGCTGGAGTTCGAACCGTTCCTCATCTTGTCCCTGGTGCTCTGCCTGGGTCTGGTCCTCGGCCCGACCCGGGCGAGCCCGGTCCGGCGGTCGGTCGGGGCCGGGCTGGTCGGCGCGTACCTGCTGTGCGTGCTGCTGATGTTCTGGTACTTCTATCCGATCCTCGCGGCCAAGACCATCACCTACCAGGACTGGTGGAACCACATCTGGTACCGGGTGAGCGGCCACGGCTGGATCTGAGGGCGCGGGCCTGCACCGGGTCCACGCCGGGCCCGCGGCTCCGGCTAGTCCGCCGCCGCGACTTCGTAGAGGTCGACGCCGTCGGGCGAGACCTCGCGGGTCACCTCACCCCGGAGCGCCAGCACCTCCAGGTGGGCGGCGGTCTCATTGGCCGCCAGGAACTGGGACATCGGGTCCAGCTCGCCGAACGCGCGCTGCCGCCTGGTCCACTTGATGGCCTTGGCCACCTCATAAGGCGTGGCCTGACCGGCCTGGACCGCCTGGCGCGTCTCCGCCAGGCGCACGTCGTGGTGGGCGAGCAACTCGTTCACCCGAACGTGCGTGCTGCCGCCCACCGGACCGTGCGCGGGGAGCAGCCGGGCGTCTGGCAGGGCGAGCGTCCGCTTCAGCGAGCTCAGGTAGTCGCGCAGCGCGAACCGGTGCGGCGAGGGCTCGAACCCGATCGACGGGGTGATGTGCGGCAGCACGTGGTCCCCCGCGAACATGATCTGGGCCGCGGCGTCGTGGTAGACCAGGTGACCTCGGGTGTGGCCGGGCGTGTGAACCGCCCGCAGGGTCCGCGACCGCAAGTCCAGGTCGGTCCCGTCTGCCAGCCAGCGGTCCGGGTCCTCCCACTGGTCAAACCGGGGGCGGTCCTGGCCGTTGAGGGCGGCCAACTTGACGCCGAGTTCGGCCGCGCCTACCCGGTGCAGGTCGCCCCCGAACCTGCGGCCCTGGAGGCCGTTGCGCAACATCTCGTGCAGCGCCTCCACGTTGGCGCGTTCGCCCTCGCCCAGGCAGATCACCGAGGGCAGCGTCTGGCGCAGCTCGACCGCGAGCGAGTAGTGGTCGATGTGGATGTGGGTGATGAAGAAGTTCCTGATGTCGCCGAGCTCGTAGCCGACCTTCCGCAACCCTTCGGTGAGCCGCTCCCGGGACTGGACTAGGGCCATGCCCGCGTCGATGAGGTCGACTCCCCCGGCGTCGGTAATCGCGTAGACGTTGACCGCTTTCAGGCCATCCATCGGCAGGGGAAGCGGGATCCGGTACACGCCCCCGCCGAGATCCTCGACTCCCGGCTCGGTCCAGGCGTGCCGGTCAGCCTCGGACATCGCTCATCGTGATGACAGACTCTCATTCCTCGCAGATCTTTTACTACTGCGAAGTAACCATACAGGAAGGCCGGGCGTCTCCCGCTTTCCAGATCGTAGGCCCGGCCGGCAAGGCGTCCTCAGGCTGGGTCAGCGTCAGCAGGCACCGCTCGAGGTGGAGCTCGAAGACGGCCTCCTCCTCGAAACCCGGCCATACCTTCCCGTCTCGCTCGGTGAGGACTTGCCCGCGGACCACGCGGATGACCTCGGCGTCGGCCACCTCGCTGACCTGGCCGATGATCGCGAAGCCGTCGTCCTGGCGGGGCGGCGGGCAGGCCTCGCTGTGCAGGGCGTAGCGCCCGTCCCGCCGCAGGTCCTGCTGCTTGGGGCCGGCCTTGATGAGGAGGTGCAGGCCGGCCGCGCTGATGACCGGGCAGACCGGGTGGACGCGCGGGCCGCCGTCGGGGCGGATGGTGCCCAGGAAGGCCAGGCCGATGCCCCACTGGTAGAGCTGTCGGCGGCCGGCGTCGGCCAGGGCGGGCTCCTGTCTCGTGAATTCGGTCCAGGTAATGGAGATCATGCCGGGACGCTATCTGCCTATTGCTGACACCCGATGTCAGCGATGCGAACTAATCTTGATCGCATGCGCGCCGACCGGCTTCTGTCCCTGGTCCTGCTGCTGCAGGCGCGGGGCGAGACGACGGCCGGGGCCCTGGCGGCCGAGCTCGAGGTGTCCGTACGGACCGTCTACCGCGACCTCGAGGCGCTGGCCGCGGCCGGGGTCCCCGTCCTGGCCCGGTCCGGTCCCGGCGGCGGGTGCCGGCTCATGGACGGCTACCGCTTCCCGCTACGGGGCCTGCGTCCCGACGAGGCCGAGGCCCTGCTGATCCTGGGCGTGCCCAGCGCCCTGCGCGAGCTGGGTCTGGACCAGCTACTGGACGCGGCCCACCGGCAGATCCGGCTCTCGGCCGGGCTCGGCGGGGCGGCGGCGGGTCCCGGCTCGGACGGGCACGGCGCGGCTCTCGTGCACCTGGACATGCCCCGCTGGTTCAGCGGGGCGGCGGAGGAGGTCCCCTGCCTGCGCGACCTGGCCCGCGCGCTCCGGGCGGGCCGGAGGCTGGCGCTGACCTACGAGCGGGCCGGCGCCGGGGGCGGCGGGTCAGGTGGCCGAGAGCCCCGGGTGGTCGGGCCGCTCGGCCTGGTAAACAAGGCGGGCACCTGGTATCTGGTGGCTGCGCCCACGGAGACCGCGGAGGCCGGGCAGGCTAGGGCCGGCGGGGCGGTCGGCGGGGACCCCGCGGAGGCCGGGCAGGCTGGGACGACTGGCGGGGAACCAGCGGACGCCGGGGACCGAGCAGCCGCCCGGGCTATCCGCGTGTTCCGGGCTGGGCGCATTACCTCGGTCCGGGTGCTGGCCGAGCCGTTCGAGCGCCCCGCGGGCTTCGACCTGGTCGCCTGCTGGGAGCGATGGTCAGGAGAGTTCGCGGCCAGCCGACCGCAGCTCCCGGTGACGCTCAGGGCCTCCCCCGCCGCGCTGGCAGCGTTCGGGGAGGTGTTCGGGCAAGCGGCGGGACCGGTCCTGGAGGCGGCGGGACCGGCCGACGAACACGGCTGGCGGGTGGTGACCCTGTCCTTCGAGCACGAGGTGGCCGCCGCTCATCGCCTGGCCGGCTTCGGGGATCAGGTGGAGGTCCTGACCCCGCCCACGGTGCGGACCACACTGGTGGCCACGGCGCGGCAGATCCTACGCCGATATGATGCCGCTGATTGGTAACTAGCGCCCTGGTGCCAGGGGGTTATGCCGGGTAGGTAGTCGGCGTGGTGGTGTAGGCGCGTCCGGCTGGGGTCCGCCAGCGTAGTACGCCTGGTTCGGGCTGGTCCAGCCGCCACCCTTCAGCCTGCTTACATCGGTGGTGATGGCGACACAGCGGAGCCAGGTCGCATTCGCAGGTGATGCCGCCTTGGTCCCAGGCCAGGGTGTGGTCCAGGTCGCACCTGGAGGCGGGCTGCCCGCAGCCGGGAGCGGTGCACCGCGTGTTGCGGACGTTGATCAGGTGGGCCAGGGCCCGGCTGGGCCGGTACCCGGTCTCGGCCCGCGTGTGGTCGCAGTGGGCGCGGGCGATCGGGGTCAACTGGATCCGCAGCCCGGCCAGGTAGTCCCGCGCCCTGGTTCCGGGTGGCGGGTCCGGGCCGGGTGGGCGGCCGGCATCGGCGGGACGGGAGTGGCCGGGTGGCGGGTGCGGGCCGGGCGGGTAACCGCCGGGGTCGGCGCGGCCGGGTGCGGTCGGCGGTGGGTGGCGGCCGCGGGCGCAGCCGTGGGCGGCGGCGGTGCCGTCGGGGTGCAGGGCGGTGACGCACCAGCGGGTGTGCGGGTGCCGGGCCGCCGCGGCTACCAGGTCCCGGGCGTCTGCGGCGTCCAGTAGCCCGTACCCGGCCGCTTCTCCCGGCGCGGCGGACAGGCCCAGCAGCGTCTCGACCGGGACCAGGATGTTCACCAGCGCCGCCACGCTCGGCCCGGCGCCCTGGCGAGCCTGGTGCGGGTGGTGCGAGTGGCCTTCCGGGCCGGTCCCGCCCGGGCCGCCCCCGGGTCCGGGACCCGGACCGCCGGCCCCGCCCGGGCCATCGTCCGGAGTGCCGCCCGGGTCGGGCGGGTCTCCGGGGCCGGCGTCCTTCCTGTCTGGGCCCTGGCCGGCGGGGACCAGGCGGCTGTCCCGCTCCTGGAGCAGGTCCAGGTAGGCGCGGACGCGCAGCTCGGTGAGCGTGCCGCTAATCCCGGCGGCGCGCAGGTCCAGGGCCCGCTGCTCCACGTGCTGCCACGAGGCCAGCACCTCATCCGGGGGGAGTTCCCGGGCTATCATCCCGGCGTTCCCGGAGTCTTCCCGGAACCGGCGGACGTGGGCGTCCTGCTTCGCCTGCTCCTTACGTTTGCGGGCGGCGTCCGGGTCGAGCTTGAGGACCAGCCGGTGGGCCTTGGACCGCAGCTGCCCGAACGTCAGCGATCCGGCCACCCCGGCAAGCTCCTCATCGGCCCGGGCCCTGTCGTCCGGTGAGAGCATCGCCGTCTCGTCTTCGATGATCCGCAGGTGCACCGGGTGCAGCTGCCCGGCGGCCAATGCGGCGAAGCAGCGGGGCAGCGTGCCCTCGACCTGGCGGGCGTACCAGATCTGCTCCGCCGCGGATTGCTGGGTCAGGTGCAGCTCGGCGGCCACCTCATCGGCGGCGAAGTCGCTGAACCCGTACCGGCCGGTGTCGGCGGGTGAATCGGCCGGGCGGCGGCGGGCCAGCTCGGCCAGGGCGGCCATAAGCGTCCACGCGGCCCGGGACTCCATCCGCCGGGCCGCCGAGACGATACCGATCAGCTGGTCGTCGGCCAGCCCCGCTAGCCCGGAGCCGTCCTCGCCGGTGATCGCGTCCAGCAGAGTGGCCAGCAGCGCGCCCGGCGTCATCGTGTCGGCCCGGCCGTCCTGAGCGAACCCTTCCAGGGTCAGCTCCTCCGCCGGGAGACACACGAACAGCCCCTGCTCAAAAGCCTGGCTATCGGTCGGGGGTCCTCTGTCGTCGGCCCGGCGCCATCCGGAGCTAGCAGGCTCGGGATCGTCTGGCCTGCGGTCGGGGCAAGGTTCCCGGGGCATTTACCACCGCCCGTTCGGGATAGGAGTAAGGATTGTTCTACAAAAAGATTATCATGTTGCAGTCAATGCTACAAGCAGATAGCAGATAATTTTTCCAGGATATTTTCGAATACTCGACGAACCGTGGAGCGGTGCTACCGTTGGCTGGGTCAGGGCTGGATAGGCCCGGCCGGAACGGGAGGTGCTGCGTCTCCATGATCCGGGCGGCGATAGGAGGCGGCATGGCAGGCGACGCTCGGGCGGAACGCGGTGGTGGCCCGGAGGTCATCGAGCTGAGCACGGTCCCCGGGTTCGTGGTGTTCGACCTGCCCGGCGTGCCGATGTCCGCGGGCGGGACGCGCCTGGCCCCCGACGTCAGCGTGGCGGAGGTGGCGCTGCTGGCCCGGGCGATGACCTACAAGTACGCCACGCTGGGGGTCCGGATGGGCGGGGCCAAGGCGGGGGTGCGCGGGGATCCAGCCGACCGCGAGGCCAGGGCCGACCTGATGGCCCGGTTCTGCGCGGAGATCACCCCGCTAGCCGAGGCGGGCCGGCTGCTGACCGGGCCGGACATGGGTACCTTCGAGGAAGACTTCGCGCCGCTACGCCACGCCCACGTCGTGCCGTCCGTGATCAGCGCAGTCGTGGACGGCGTGCCGTTCGAGGACCTGCTGACCGGGTACGGCGTGGCCGCGGCCGCCGAGGCGGCGCTGAGCGCCCGCGACGGCAGCGCCAACGGCAGTAGCCGGGGTTGGGACGGCCGATCGGTGGCCGTCGAGGGGTTCGGCAAGGTCGGCGGCGGAGTGGCGCATGAGGTCGTGAGGCGCGGCGGCCGGGTGGTGGCGGTGTCTACTATCGCCGGGTGCCTGGCGGACCCCTCGGGGCTGGACGTCGAGGCGCTGCTCACGCTCCGCCGGGCGTACGGTGACGCGTGCGTCCAGCATTACGGCCGTCCGGCCGGGCCACCCACCGAGCTGTTCACGGCGGTCGACGCCGACGTGATCGTCCCGGGGACCCGGCCCGGGGTGATCAGCGGCCGCACCGCCGGGTCGCTGCCACCGGGGGTCCAGGTGATCGCGCCTGCGGCCAACGTGCCCTACACCGCGCGGGGCGCCGAGGTGCTCCGCCAGCGCGGCATCGTGGCGCTGCCGGACTTCGTCTGCAACGTCGGCGCGGTGCTCGGCTACCGGGCCAAGGCTGACGCGACCCCGGACGAGGTCCTCGCGGAGGTCGGAGCCCGGATCAGCGGCACCATCGCGGACCTCATGGACCACCCCGACGGCCCGCTCGCGGCGGCCTACGAGCGGGGCGATGCGTTCCTGCGCGGCTGGTGGGGCGAGCCGCCGGGCCCCGCGTTCGCGCCCGAGGACGGCAGCGCGGCCTGACCTGAGCCTGACCTGAGCCTGACCCAGGCCCCGAGCAGGACATAGGGCATGGTAGGTAAATGCCTACCCCGATGAGTGGGTACCCGACCCTGGCGCCGGGCGGGCGCCCGGACCACCATGGATGACATGACTATTACGTCCGCCGCGCGCGTGCGCCGTCTGCCGCACCTGGGCTGGGGAGCCCTGCTCGCTCCCGTGATGGCGCTGTCCCTGACCCTGTGGGGCGTGCACTACTCCACGCTCACCGTGGTCTTCCTCGCGGCGACCATCTGGTACGTCGCCCCCGCGGTGGCGGCGGACCTGCTGCCGATCGCGCTGATCAACCTGGGCGTGCACTGGGTCATCTGGGCCGTGGACCTGGCCAAGGGCAACGCCACCGTTCCCTCGGGCGGCGGCATCGGGGGCCTCTTGACCAACTTCCAGTCCATCGCCGCCACCACGCAGGCCACCGGGAACGGGGCCCGGTTCATCATCTCCGAGGGCGGCGTGGCTGTCACCAGCCCCAACATGACCTCGGTGGCCGTCATCGACGCGACGGCCGGGCTGGCGCTGGTGCTGTTCGGCCTGTGGCTGGTCCCGCGCACGGTCGGCGTGCACACCGGGCTGGTGAAGCACAACAGCGAGCTGTCACACCGGGTGGCGAAGCTGACCGCGACGCGGATCGATGCGGTCGACACGGCGGCGCTCGAACTCCGGCGGGTCGAGCGGGACCTGCACGACGGCGCGCAGGCCCGGCTGGTCGCGCTCGGGATCGCGCTGCGGGCGGCCGAGGGCCTGGTCAGGAGCAACCCGGACGCGGCCACCGCGCTGCTGAGCGAGGCGCGGGAGAACTCGGCCAAGGCCCTGGCCGAGCTGCGTGACCTGGTGCGCGGGATCAACCCGCCGGTGCTGGCCGAACGCGGCCTGGGTGACGCCATCGCGGCCCTCGCGCTCGACGCGCAGGTCGAGACGACGGTCGACATCGACCTGCCGGGCCGACCGCCCGCGCCGGTGGAGTCGGCCGTCTACTTCGCGGTGGCGGAGGCGCTGGTCAACGTGGTCAAGCACGCCCACGCGACCAGCGTGCACATCAGCGTGACCCATTCCCGCGGGCACCTGCGGATCGAGGTCAGCGACAACGGTTTCGGCGGCGCCGATCCGTCGCTCGGCAGCGGGCTGCACGGCGTGGAGCGGCGACTGGGTACATTCGACGGCATACTCGCGGTTAGCAGCCCGCCCGGCGGGCCGACCATCGTCGTCATCGAGGTGCCGTGCGCGTTGTCATCGCCGAAGATCTCTTCCTATTGAGGGAGGGCCTGGCCAGCCTGATCAAGCAGCATGGCTTCGACGTAGCGGAAACCGTCGACAACGGCCCTTCCCTGCTGCGCGCGCTGCTTGATCAGAAGCCGGATATCGCGGTCGTCGACGTCCGGCTGCCGCCCAGCTACAGCGACGAGGGCCTGCGGGCCGCGCTCGAGGCCCGGCGCCAGGTGCCCGGGCTGCCGATCCTGGTCCTGTCGCAGCACGTCGAGCAGCTCTACGCCCGCGAGCTGCTCGCCGACCAGGCCGGCGGGGTCGGCTACCTGCTCAAGGACCGCGTCTTCACCGACGAGCAGTTCATCGATGCCCTGCATACGGTCGCCCGCGGCGGCACGGTCATGGACCCCGAGGTCGTCGCGAAACTCCTGGCCAGGCCCTCGAACCAGCAGCCGGTGACCCGCCTGACCGACCGGGAACGCGAGGTGCTGGCGCTCATGGCCGAAGGCCGGTCGAACAGCGCCATCGCCCAGCGCCTGTTCGTCAGCGAGAAGGCCGTCAGCAAGCACTGCACGAGCATCTTCGCCAAGCTCGACCTGCCGCCGTCCGACGATGACAACCGCCGCGTCCTCGCCGTCCTGGCCTACCTGAACTCCTGACGGTCTCGGAGGCCCGCCAGGCTCAATCGGTGGCCGGGTGCGGCAGCCACGGCAGCCGGTCGGTCGCGGCCACCGCGGTCACCAGGGCGGCCGCGCAGGCGGCCAGCGCCAGGGCCGGGATCGACCTGGCCGCCAGGGCGAGCAGCGCGAGGACCACGATCCCGCCCACCCGCGGCCACGACACGTACCGCCATACGACGAACTTGAATGCGGCGTGCCCGGCCAGGAACAGCGCCGGACCGCCCAGGATCATCCAGGCCGACGCCGGGCTGGCCAGGCCCGCCGGGTCGGACAGGACCTTCTCGTCCGCCGCCGCGGTGACGATGATCCCGGCCACCATGATCGGGTGGACGAGGTGGTACGCGGACCGGCCCAGCCGCCCCGGATCCGGGGAGCGGGCGATCGCCTCGGCCGCCGCCTCGGCGCTCTGGTCGAAGTACAGCCACCACAGCGCCACCGAGGTGCCGAACGCGACGACGAAGGCCGCCACCGCGGACGCGGTAATCGTCCGCTGCCCGCCCAGCGTCGCGCCGATGATGACGACCGACTCGCCCAGCGCGATCAGGATGAAGGCCTGGCAGCGTTCGGCGAAGTGACCGCCCTCGATGGTCCAGTCCGCCGTGCGGGAAGCGCCGAGCCCGGGGACCGCGAAGCCGACCACGCCGCCGGTCAGGTCCACCCCGACCGCCAGCAGCCACAGCACGTCCCTGAGGTAGCCGTGCGCGAACCCGCCGCCCACCGCGAGCGCGCCGCTGACCGTGCACCAGGCCAGGATCCGCTCGTAGTTGGCCTGCAGCGGGTGCCCGCGCACCGCCACCACCATAAAGACGGACCGCCCGATCTGCTGGAGCGCGTAGGCTCCGCCCACCCAGAGCCCCAGATCGCCGAACGCCCTCGGCAGCGTCGCCGACATGGCCAGGCTGACCAGCATGAGCGCGACGAGCAGCAGCCGGACCGGCATCTTGTCCGGGTCCAGCCAGTTGGTCACCCACGTGGTGTAGGCCCAGACCAGCCAGACCATGACCAGCAGCAGCGCGGCCTGCAGCGCGCCCCGCACGGTGGGGTGGTCCAACAGGTAGTGCGATAGCTGGGTGACGGCGAACACGTACACCAGGTCGAAGAACAGCTCGATGTTCGTGACCCGCTGCGCACCGGAACGGTCCCGCAGCAG
>Ga0187819_10000704_pt1 | contig 16874 bp, 19 predicted proteins | sample NC_wetland_sal_i_15_FD_132411 | JGI IMG/M metagenome (GOLD analysis project Ga0187819, IMG submission 132411) | Wetland sediment microbial communities from Neuse River Estuary, North Carolina, USA - SO4_4 | ecosystem: Environmental > Aquatic > Freshwater > Wetlands > Sediment | place: USA...
CCAGCTGCACAGCGAAAATTTCGTTCGCGTCCTTGGCCGCATCAGCTTGGGGGCGAAGTGCGTGAGCCGAGATAGTCATCAAATATCTTGAGCTGCTGGCGGCCGACATCGAGCCAATTGCTGTAGAAATTGTCCGTGTCGTCGAGGGCGACCTCAGCGGCATCGTACGTGCCCGCAAGCTGAGCCGGGCCACGATGCGCAACATCCGCCAGAATCTGTTTTTCGCCTTCGTTTACAACTCGCTCGGCGTGCCCATTGCCGCGGGTGTGCTGTATCCGTTCTTTGGGTTGCTGCTTAGCCCGATCCTCGCCGCTGCGGCGATGAGCTTCAGTTCTGTGTCGGTGATTACAAATTCGCTGCGGCTGAGGAAAGTGGAACTGTAGGTCGTGCGCCCGAGCGTCGCGTGTCGAAACCATGACAAGTCACGGGGTTCGCGCGCGGTTCGCCACTTCTGGCCCGCACCGCCGGAAATGGTCGACATTCCAGGTGTAAATCGTGGTCGCTCTAATCTTGAGCGCGCAGCGCGCGATTAGGGCGTCGTAAATTGTTCCTCCCACAATTCCTTCTGCCGCGGCGTCGGCAATGGTCGAGCAGTATTCCTCCGGGTCGAGGGCGACTGCCGTGAGCCGGTCGGCTATGTCGTCGAGCAAGAGCAAGGCTTGGTCGCACCCCATTCGCTGTTGGCCAGGGAGCCTCGTTAAGGTGGAGTAGACTTCCGCGAGGCTGTGTGCCGCGCAATATGCCTGTTTTCTTTCGGCCGCAAGGTAGGCCGCGAGGCTGCGCGGATGGTGGGCGTTTTGCAAAAGAACAGCAGCAACTAGAACAGAAGTGTCGAAGAAAACCTTCATTTGAGTTTCCCGAGATTCCGGCGGTCTCGCTCCTCCCGCACCTCACGAAGGGTTTCCTCCACCACATTGGCGGGAAGTGGCTCTCCGGAGTCGAAAACCCAAACTCCCTGTTTCTTGTACATTCGACCCTTGCCCCGCGCCGGACGCAAGACGATGCGGTCCTCGGAACTTTCCAGTTCCAAGGAGTCGCCCGGCCCCAGTTGCAACTCGTCACGGACTGGTTTGGGAAGCACCACCCGCCCAGCTTTATCCAGAGTCAGCGTGGTAACCATAATGGTATTATACCATACTATATACCATTTACAATGCCATAGTTGATGGCATTGTTGGAGGGCGACAAGTGGGACGCTGAGCATTCGGTAGGCGTTGTCGTGAGCCCAGGCCTATAGCACCTAGCCACTTTACGGGAAGATGTGCAGCCATGGCGTTGGCCAGGCGTTCGTCCGCTGGAATTGACACCACCGCTGCGGTGCTCAACAATGAAACCAACACCCAAGGGTTAGCGGAGAAGACATATGCCGGAAGAAGGCGAACAACTAGTCGAAGTGCATACTGAGCATGTTAGCAGTGCAGGGAAGTGGATTCTGCTTTTGCTCGCTGTGATCTACGTTGCGGGTTCACTTTACTTTCTTTTTACCTTGCGCGGGCGCATTGACCAGCTCGATAAGGGTCAACTGGCCAGTAACCAACAAATCGCCGAGCTCAACAAGCGCATGCAATCGGCCGAAGCGGATTCTGAGACCCTGGCCAAACAACTGGGCATGACCAAAAAAGAGCTGGCGGATCGCTCCGCCGAATTGCAGCGCCAGCAACGCGCCGCGGAAGAGCGCCTCTCCGAAGCGCAAAAGCAACAAATCAGCCAGGTAAGTGGGGAGGTGGCCAACGTGAAGACGGATGTCGGTGGCGTCAAGACCGACGTCGCCTCGACCAAGTCCGAACTGGCGGCCACGGAAGCCAAGCTGCAGAGCGCTATCGGAGACCTGGGAGTGCAGAGCGGTCTGATTGCCAATACCCGCCAGGACCTTGAGGTGCTTAAGCACAAGGGCGATCGCGCTTATTACGAGTTCACCCTGATCAAGGGCGCAAAGCCTCAGCCTATTTCTACGGTTTCCCTGCAGCTTAAAAAGACGGATCCGAAAAAAGGCAAGTTTACCTTGGCGGTGACCTCGGACGACAAGACCATCGAAAAGAAAGACCGCAACATCAGTGAGCCGATCCAGTTCTACAGCGGACGCGAGCATATGCTCTATGAACTGGTGGTCTGGTCGGTCGACAAGAACAAAGCTGTGGGTTACTTGAGCACGCCCAAGAACGCGCCTGTGCCGGTTACACCCGGCCAATAGCCCACGATGGTTCCAAACGCACACGTCCTGGTCGAAGTCGCTCTGCGGACGGCGGTCGTCTACATCGTCGTCCTCGGGGGCGTGCGTCTGAGCGGCAAGCGCGAAGTTGGGCAGATGACGCCCTTCGATCTCACCCTGCTGTTGCTCATCAGCAACGCGGTGCAGAATGCGATGACCGGCCCGGACACTTCGCTTTTAGGCGGCGTGGTCGCCGCAGCTACTCTGCTCCTGCTGAACTATCTGATCGCGGAAGTTTCCGGCGGCAACCGCCGCTTCCGCAAATTTGTTGAAGGCCAGCCCAGCTTGCTCGTCCATGACGGTGAGGTCATCACTTCCCACATGGCGAAAGAGCACGTCAGTATGGATGAGTTGCAGCGCGCTTTGCGCGAACATGGGATTAGCAGCGTTCATGACGTGGCGCTGGCCGTGCTGGAAGTGGATGGATCGATCAGCTGCCTGAAATACGATGAGATAAAACCCGATGCCAGCACGCACCTCGCCCGCCGAAAATTTCTGCAGAAACATCAATAAAGAGTTACGCAGCCGAAGGCGGTTTCCGTTTTGGGAATCGCCGCCTAAGGATTGTGAGCACAATCACAGGCTGCTCATTCCCGAAGGCAATATCCTTTGCTTCGTGGGCCTGTGGTGTAAATGGAAACATGGTTACCTGTCACGTAATACGATGCGGGTTCGAATCCCGTCAGGTCCACCGCGAGTTCTTTTGCGGAATGGCCGGGGAAGAACTAAAGACAGGGGCTCTTCCCTAGATATGAGCTTGACAAAAGCGCGCAGGGATCAAACAATGTAGCTGTACGTGACAGGTAATCAGGTTCCAGACGACCCCGAGAAATCGGGGTCGTTTGTTTTACCGCCTAAAACCAGCCGCTCCATCGGAACAGGCTATTTCGTCAGCACCAGCGGCACCGGTTGATCGTAAGGCTGGATTTTAACTTTCAGCGACTTGCGGCTCGCGAAGGCATCCGGGGTCACCGGAAAGACTACGAGGATGGTTCCCTGAGTTTGACCGCCGGGGGCAATCTTGGTCTCGGGCTGCAGAGGATCGAGTGCGCTGTGCTTTAGCGCGGGGAATGCCTGAAAGTAACGCTCGAAGTCCACTGCCGAAGCGGCCTGGTCCGTGAAGTTGCCGCCAGTTGTCTCCAGGTCAGCTTGAATCGTGTGAATCCAGTAGGGCTTCTCGCCGGGGTTCTGGACGGAGACGTTGATGGCGACCATCACCGAGTTCTGATTGGGAACTTCAACCGAGGTGACATCGCCGATCACGCCGACAGCCTGGGATTTCGGGTGTTGCACCAACTGCAGGATTCCCGCGATGACGGCAATGATTGCCACTCCGATCAAAATAATCTTGACGGGAGGCAGGTTTCTCTTCGCCGTGCCAAATTCCTCGCCGATGTAGAAGTTGGTTGGCGGCGCTGGTGGAGCAGATGGCGCAGAGGTACTCTCGGGCGCAGGCGGCGTCGGCGGTGTGTCGTCAAGCATGATTCAGTGTAATCCTAATCGCTTCTGAAGGAAGCCTGCTGACACGGCTGCACTTCACAGGCTGAAAGCTGACTGCTGAATGCCCTCTACTGCCACCCATGCTTCATCGCTTTGGCAAACTTCTGCTCCGGCAGCGTATTCAGCACATCTTCCTTCGTCAGCCAAGCACGGCGGGCCTGCAGCACGCCGTAGCGGATTTTTTCCAGATGTGAAGTGTGGTGGGAATCGGTATTGATCACGATTTTCACCCCGTATTGTTTGGCCAAACGAAGATGGCGATCACACAGGTCCAGCCGGTCCGGATAGGCGTTCAGTTCCATCGCGACTTTGCGCTGAGCTGCGGCTCTCAAAACCGCATCCACGTCGAATTGATATGCATCCCGGCGTAGCAGCAGGCGTCCGGTAGGATGGCCGATCAATGAAGTGTTCGGGTTCTCCACTGCCTTCAGCAGACGCTCGGTCATCTCCCCCGGTGTCTGGTTGAAGTGGGAATGCACGCTGGCAATAACGATATCCATTTGCTCCAGCACGGAGTCGGAGAGATCGAGCGTGCCGTCGGCCAGGATATCTACTTCAATGCCGGCAAAGATCTTGATGCCACCGATCTTTTCATTAGCGTCGCGAATGCGCTGGATGTGCTCCACGGCGCGCTTGTCGTCCAATCCGTTGGCGAAGGCCAGGTTCTTGGAGTGGTCGGTAATGGCCATGTATTTGTAGCCGAACTCCCGCGCTGCGTTAGCCATCTCGGCGATCGTGTTTCGGCCATCGGTCTCGATGGTGTGCATGTGCACATCGCCTTGCAAGTCCGCCTGTGAGATCAGCGCAGGCAGCGCATGCTTCTCGCTGGCATCGATCTCGCCAAGATTCTCGCGCAGCTCGGGAGGAATGTAGTCGAGCTTCAGCTTGGCGTAGATTTCTTCCTCGGTCTTCCCCGCCACAGTCTTTTCGTTGTCCAATCGTGCCAGGCTGTATTCACTCAGCGTGTAACCCATCTTGAGTGCGCGTTGGCGCAGCGACACGTTGTGAGCCTTGCTCCCGGTGAAGTACTGCATGGCGGCGCCAAAGGATTCGGGGGCGAGAAAACGAACATCCACCTGCATGCCGCCGCGTAGCCGGAAGCTGACTTTGTTCTCGCCGCGAGCGATGATCTCCATGAGGCCCGGCAACGTGATGATGTGATTGATCAGCTTTTCCCGTTCCTTGTCATTGCAGCACGCCTTCCCGGTGACCAGGATATCGAGGTCCCCGACCGTTTCCCGCCCGCGGCGCAGAGAACCTGCGGGAGTGATCTTTTCGACGCCGGGATAATCGCGCAGGTGTTCGATGATTTTCTCCGCCTGAGTTTCCGCAGTGTCGAGCAAAAAGCGGCCGGCGATGCGGCGATAGTCCTCAATTGCCTTGAGCAGCTTTTGTTCCTGCTTCTCTCCCATGCGGGGAAGTTCGCGAATCTTGCCTTCGCGAGCCAGCTTCTCTACGCCTTCCACATCGCATACTTGATAGGCGCTCCAAATGAGGGCAATGGTCTTGGGGCCGAGTCCTTGGATCTTGAGCAGGTCCAGCATGGAAGGTTTGTATTTCTTTAGCAGCTCGGCATGGACGGAAAGCCGGCCTTCCTTGAACATCTCTTGCAAGTTCGCCAGCATCCCCTTACCGATCCCGGGGATCTCGAGCACCTTCTTAGGCTCACTGATCAAGTCGGCAATCTGCTGGGGCAGAGCTTCGATGGCTTGCGCGGCATTGCGATAGGAGCGGATGCGAAAGGAATCCTGACCATCGATCTCAAGCAGATCGGAGGTTTCGTAGAGAATCCCAGCAATGGCCTTGTTGTCCATGTGGAATCAAGATTAAACAAGATTGGTCGAGAGCGAAAGGCGGAAGCTCACAGAGGCTGGAACACCGCAATGCGAGCGATAAAGGTTGGCCCGACTCCCGAGCAGGTTGAGTGCGAGGGCTTTCCGGGTGAATCGGCACAGATTAATGTTTTGCTTTAAGAAGCTTTTGTAACGTTAGCTGCCTGCGGACCCTTGGGCCCTTGTGTGATCTCGAATTCTACCTGATCACCTTCTTGCAAGCTCTTGTACCCCTCCGACGTAATAGCGCTGTAGTGAACAAATACGTCAGCGCCATCTTCCCGTCCGATAAATCCATAACCCTTGGCATTGTTGAACCACTTCACTGTCCCTTTCAAACGTTCCACGTACGCCCCCTCAGGCACTAATGATTCGCGTTACCGGGTGTGCCTCCCATTTGTTGCCATTTTCCAGCTACTAACATTGGCTGTCAAGGGAAGCATCACAGAAGCGCTGCGCTCAGCGAGCTTTGCGGCCTTGCGGTTGACGACTAAGCCAGAGTATTCCCGAGATCGTCTTGCCATCACGAATGGTGCCAGTCATCACCATGCGAACCGCCGCGCTTAAAGGGAAAAATCGCGTTTCGATCACTTCGTCCTCTTCGGGCTGCGCGGTGCCGGGCCGCAGCCCCTGCGCCAGATAGATCGACATAGTTTCGGCAACGAAGCCGGGACTGGCGTAAAACCGCAGAATGCGCCTCCAGCGCTTGGCCGTGTAGCCAGTCTCCTCCAGCAGTTCGCGTTTGGCCGCCACCAGTTCGTTTTCCCCTTTGTCGTTTTCGTCTCGATCGATGCGGCCGGCGCAAAGCTCCCACAGATACTGCTGTGCAGCATGACGATATTGGCGCACGAGAAGGACCTTGGGCTCAGAATGGGTGTCATCGACGGCCAAGATGACGACCGAGCCGGTATGGCGGACGATGTCACGGCGGCCGCGCACGCCCGTCGGCTCCAGCACTTGGTCGGTAGTGACCCAAAAGGCGGGTCCGCGGTAAACCTCACGGGACGAAAGCACATGAGCCTTGGCACTGCCAGATTTTTTGGGCATGCAAACAATATAAGCGACGTGCAGGAGGCGGCCAAGACACGGCTAGGCTCACAACTGACCAGGAAGAACATCCTTCGGCTTCGCTCAAGGCAGGCTCCGGAGCACGGGGGAAGACTTAGCAGACTGCGGAAGAACTCTGATCTTGGGTGGCACAGCGCTTCAGTGTGTGCGTGAGAACTAAATTGTGGGCGTACCGGTGGGGTCTAGTGGCCGATTACCAGCCGCGTAGCGGCGGCATTCATTAGCCCCGGACGGGAGTCCGGGGTAGAAGTGGGAAACAAGATGAGTCCCTTCAGGGACGGCACCGGTTCTCACGCACATACTTCAGCGCTGCGATGTTCGCTTTTCCTATCATCACGCGCTTTAGAGATTCATCCCTTTGTGTGACTTCGTGTCCTTTGTGGTTAACGAACTTCGGATCACACTTAATCTGACGTGAGCCATGGCCAACGTTTCTTTGCCGCCGCCGTGACCACCCTGATATGCTGCCCGCGATGGCAGCTAAGCCAAGAATCGCGATTGTCGGTCCGGGAAGACTGGGTAGCGCGCTGGCATTGGAATTGAGGCGGGCGGGATACCGGATTTCCGAGATCATCTCGCGAGATAGTGGCAGGTCAAAACGCCAAGCTCGTGAGCTGGGCAAGAAAGTTGGAGCGCGTGCCGCTACCGGTGATAAGGCCCATCTAGACGCTGATGTGGTTTGGTTCGGCGTGCCGGATCGAGACATTGCCGCAGTCGCGGGCGATCTGTCATCTCGCGCGGTTTGGAAGGGCAGAACCGCATTCCACTCCAGCGGCGCGCTGGCCAGCGATGAGTTGAATGTGTTGCGGAAGAGAGGCGCGTCCGTGGCGTCGGTTCATCCCTTAATGACGTTCGTGCGCGGCTCTGTTCCATCGTTGAAGGGGGTGCCGTTCGCCGTGGAAGGCGATGCGGCGGCAGTGCGAGTCGGGCGGCGCATCGTGCGCGATCTCGGCGGCGAAGCATTCAGCATTCGTAAGCGGCACAAAGCCGCCTATCACGCATGGGGAGCCTTTACGTCGCCGTTGCTGGTGTCGGCGCTGGTCACTGCCGAGCAGGTAGCTCGCGCGGCAGGTTTGTCCGCGACCGATGCCCGCAGAAAGATGTTGCCGATTGTCCGGCAGACTATCGCGAACTATGCAAAGCTCGGCCCGGCGGGCGCCTTCAGCGGGCCACTGGTGCGCGGGGACGCCGAGATCGTGCGCAAGCATCTCGAAACCCTGAAGAAAATTCCCGAAGCAAAAGAAGTTTACCTGGCGCTGGCAAGGTCGGCGTTGCGATACTTGCCGGTTCGGCAGCGCAAGGAATTGGAAGAAGCACTCGCATCGCGATCAAAGCTGCCTCTTCAATCTTCCTGAGTTGTCGTCCTGAGCGCAGCTCGGTTGAAGGTCTGGTTGCGAACTTGGCCGCCCTATGAGAATATGACTGGCGCTCATTCAGGAACCGGAGTTCACGCTTGATCAACGGCGCGCATGTCGTTATCTACACCAAGCATCCGGAAACTGACCGGGCCTTCTTTCGCGATGTACTTAAGTTTTCCTCCGTTGATGCCGGCCACGGCTGGTTGATTTTCGCCATGCCGCCACTCGAAGCCGCCTTCCATGATTCCGAGCATAACGACCAGCACAAGCTGTATCTAATGTGCGATGACATTGCGGCGACCTTGAAAGACCTCAAATCGAAGAAGGTGAAAGTCTCGGATGTAAGCGAACAGAGTTGGGGAAAACTTGCCACCTTCACCCTCCCCGGCGGCGGCAAAATAGGCGTTTACGAACCCAAACATCCCAGTCCATCGAAGCTCAAGCGCTGAGCTAGATTCCGGCACTGGCTCTCGGCCCGATGCTTGAGCGGTTACTATTCCGCACGTAAGAGAACGCGGGCAGGCTCGCGGGGGCTCCGTCCCCACACAAGCTCCAAGTGCTAAACTCGCTTCGTGGCCCGTATTGCCTATCTCGAATGCACAAAATGCAGAGAGCATCTCGACGCCGATCGTCCGCAAACCGTCTGCCCGAAAGACGGCGGCGTGCTCTATGTCCGCTATGATCTCGCCGCGCTGAAGTCCACATTCACTGCCGCTTCGCTGTTCGGACGCACGCCCAGCATGTGGCGCTACGCCGAAGTTTTGCCCGAAGCTGAGCCAGTCTCGCTGGGCGAAGGCTTCACTCCCATGCTGCCCAGCCGCGAATATCCGAACGTGTATATAAAGGAAGAGGGGCTGAACCCAACCGGTTCTTTCAAAGCCCGCGGAATGTCGGCTGCGGTCACCATGGCGAAGGCCTACGGTCTCAAGAAGCTGGCTGCTCCTTCCGCCGGAAATGCAGCCAGCGCGCTGGCAGCCTACGCGGCTGCGGCCGGCCTCGAAGCTCACATCTTCATGCCCAAAGACGTGCCGCTCGCCAACCGCGTGGAGTGCGAGAGCTACGGCGCGCACGTCACCTTGGTCGATGGCCTGATCAGTGATTGCGCCCGGATTCTCGCGGAGCAAAAAGAAAAAGAAGGCTGGTTCGATGTTTCAACTTTGAAAGAACCATTCCGCGTCGAGGGCAAGAAAACCATGGGCTACGAGGTGGCCGAGCAGTTGGGATGGCGCATGCCGCAGGGAATCATTTATCCGACTGGGGGCGGAGTTGGCTTGATTGGAATGTGGAAGGCTTTCGAGGAGATGGAGGAGCTTGGCTGGATCGGCAAGGAGCGTCCGCAGATGGTCGCGGTGCAATCAACCGGTTGTGCTCCGATTCCGAAAGCATGGGACGAGGCAAAATCGACGGCAGAGTTCTGGCCCAACGCCGCTACGTTAGCCGTCGGCCTTCGCGTGCCGAAAGCCTACGGGGATTATCTCATCCTCGACATTTTGAAAAAGAGCGGCGGCGTAGCTCTGGCGGTGACCGACGAGGAAATCATGGATGCACTGCGGCATTGGGCGCGCGCAGAAGGAATCTTTGCCGCCCCGGAAGGAGCGGCGGCACTGGCAGCTTATCGTAAGTTGCGTGCCAGCGGATTCTTTGGACCGGACGATGCCGTGCTCCTGTTCAATACCGGGTCAGGCTTGAAGTATTTGGAGGTGATCGATTCGCACACGAAGTCCGGGCAGAAGGAAACTGCAAAGCAGCGCGAACCAGCCTCGCGTCAGATCGCAGGAATTATCGGACCGTATTAGCTGTCAACCATTAACTGTCAGCTCTCAGCTTTCAGCAAAGACATGAACGCGGGCCTTTGCACGTGCCATGACGCCCGCGACTACATCGACTAACACAGACTATGACTGAGCGCCTTTACTACCACGATTCTCTTCTTCACGAATTCGACGCGGAAGTCCTCGATGTGGTCTCCGCGCCGCCCAATTCGCGTCCGGCGGCGATTCTCGACCGCACTGCGTTCTATCCCACGAGCGGCGGGCAGGTCTTTGATACGGGTTGGATAGTCTTGGAAGGCGAGAATTTGCATGTGACTGAAGTGGCGGAGAAAGAAGATGGAACAATCCTGCATTTTCTGGAGAAACCCGCGCAGATCCAGAAGGGAAGCCGGGTTCGCGGCCTCATCGATGTAGATCGCCGCCGCGATCACATGCAACAACATTCGGGGCAGCACATTCTTTCCGCCGCTTTCGTTCGTCTGTTCAACATGCCTACGGTTTCATTTCACATGGGCGCGGAATCTTGCTCGATCGACCTGGACGCGAAGGCTCTTGCAACCGAACAAGCTGAAGCCGCTGAAGCCTTGGCGAATGACATCGTCACCCAGGACCGTCGGGTCGACATTCGATTTGTCACGCAGGAAGAGGCGCGTGAACTGGGATTGCGCAAGCTGCCGCCTGAAGAACGAGACAAGCTCCGGCTCATCGATATTCATGACTTCGATCTGACTGCCTGCGGTGGCACCCACGTTTCAGCCACCGGACAGATTGGCTGCATCCTGTTGCGGAAGACGGAAAAGGTCCGGCAGGGATGGCGAGTGGAATTTGTCTGCGGCAAGCGCGCCGTGGGAACTGCCCGGCGCGACTACACCGCGCTGGCTGAATCCGCCAGTCTGCTTTCCAGCCACGTCTGGGATGTCCCCCAACAAATTCGCAAATCCCAAGAAGACGCTCGGGCCTCACGAAAGTCCCGCGAACAGCTCATGGAAGAATTAGCCGATTTGAATGCAAGCCGTTTGCTGGCCGAAGCGCCCGCGATCGCAGGACGCAAAATTGTAACCCGCACATTTCCCGATCGGGATTTGAACTTCATCAAGCTGCTAGCCCAAAGGCTTACACGCCAGAGTTCCGGAGTAATCGCGTTTCTCGCTGCCACTTCCGACCAGCCGGCACTGGTCTTTGCCCAGTCGCCTGGCCAACCCTTCGACATGGGAGGGCTTATGAAGGAAATCCTGCTTCGGCTAGGTGGGCGAGGCGGCGGAAGCAAAGATATGGCCCAAGGCGGTCCGGCTCAGATCGAAGGACTTGATGCCGCGCTAACCGAGCTGGCAGCAAGGCTCAGTTGAGGTCCTGACGCAAACTCAAGATCCACACGTCACGTCTCCTATGTTCGTGAGTCACTGCATTGGTTTTCCTCCCAAGCTATAAGAAAAGGAGATAGCGAGGGAGGTAGTCATGATACGTAGCGCGGTAGCAGTGTGGAAGGGAAGCCCGGCGGCTGGGGAGGGCTCGGTTTCGACGACCAGCGGCATCATGTCCAAAGCGTTGTACTCGTTCGGCTCGAGCACGGGAAATGAGCCGTGTACCAGCCCGTCTGAGATGCTGGCAGCAGCGGTAGCCTCGTGCATGTCGTTGATGATGGCGCAGGAAATGGCCAGAGCGGGGATCAGAAACGAGCAGGTGCAGACAGAAGCGGAGCTAACCCTGGAAGAGCACAAGGGACGGTGGGAGATTACCAGGATCGACTTGCACGTGACCACCAGCCTCCCAGAGTTGGACGCTGAGAAGTTTCACAAGGCATGCAAGGCCGCGAAATCCAAGTGCCCAATCTCGCACGCGCTGAATGTTCCGATCAAGCTGACCACGACGCTTGAGCCGGTTGCGCACGCCAGTGTGGCCTGAAGCCGCGGCTAGTTTGTGCCGATGGTTTGTAAGGGCGGGACTGTTGTGTCCTGCTATGGGCGGAGACTCATTCCAACGAGCTGTTGTTGTGAGGATACAATGAAGGCTAAGGAAAAGTCGGCGGAGAAGGCAGCGAAGAGCCCATCCGTTTGCGTCATCTGTGGCAAGCCGGCCACCCGAGCGGTGGATGGAGAGCCCAGTTGCGAGGATCATGTGGAACTGGTGTACGAAGACCAACTGGAGGATTACACTCAGCACCATCTGGCCGACGAAGAGTGGCTGGAGAAGACCGAAAAGAACTAAACTTTTCCATCGTGGGCAACGGCCGTTCGGGGACGCTGGTAAGACGCAGCCCGTGCTTCGTGCTACATTTTGATTAGCGGCTCCCATCGCTCGGCCAAAAATGGAACAGCGCCTCATCCTTATCAATCTGCTCATCAAGCTCGGCGTAGCTGCCGCCGTAGCCAGCACCCTGGTTCGCTCCGTCGAGTTTAAGTCGCTGTTGTTCCGGGAAGAGCGCTCGCTCAAACAACAGATTTATCTGGTCCTCTGGATTGCCCTTCCGCTGGCCATAGCGGTGCAGATCCGATTCATCCAAAAAAGTTTTCTGGCTGGCGATCTGTCTTTTGAAACCACCATCCTGCTGGGCGTGATTGCGGGCCGGTTCACCGGTATGTTGGGAGGTGCGTTATTAGCTCTTCCCGCCTTGTTTCATGGAGAGTGGGCCACGCTGCCGTTCAATCTCCTCTGCGGCTTTCTGGCGGGACAGTTACGTACTCTCGCACCCGACCGGGACGACATCTGGTCCTTTTCCCCGTTTATCGATCTGAGTATTTATCGTATGATCCGACGCAACCTGCCGACTCCCCGCTTGTTCGATTGGCAGGTGATGTTCTTTGGCACGATTGTGGCGTTGCGTTTTGTGCACACCGAATTGTCCCGTTTCTTGCCCCGCGCGACCTTTAGCCTGGAGAGCCCAAACCTCTGGGTCGAGGTGGCGATCTATGCGACAGCGATCCTGGTGGTCGGAACGGAGCTCAAAATCTGGAACAGCGTGCGCATTCAGATCAAGCTGGAGGAACAGGAGCGCCTGCTGCTGCAGGCCCGCATGGAGGCGCTGCAAAACCAGATCAATCCCCACTTTTTGTTCAATACATTGAACTCGGTGTCCTCTCTGGTGCGCTTCGACCCCGATACAGCCCGCGACATCATTATCAAGCTGGCTACGATCCTGCGGCGATTATTGAACAGCGGCGACGCCTTCGTCCCTCTTCGGGAGGAGCTGGAGTTTATCGATAATTATCTCGACATCGAGGTGGTTCGCTTTGGGCGCGACAAGCTGCGGGTGATGAAGGAACTGGATGCGGCGTCGCTGGACGTGATGGTGCCCAGTATGCTTTTGCAGCCGCTCGTGGAAAATTCCATCAAACATGGACTGGCCTCCAAGATCGAAGGGGGGAGCATCTTCTTGCGCAGCCGGCTGACGGATTCCAGGCTGATCATCGAAGTGGAAGATGATGGAGTCGGCATGGGAGCCGCACAGCTGCTGGAAAAGCCCACTGGCCTCGGTGGTACAGGAATTGGCATGGCGAACGTAGCGGAGCGGCTGAAGGTGCTTTACGGCGATACCGCCCGTATGACCATCGACAGCCACGAAGGGAAGGGAACTCTGATTCGGTTGCGCCTGCCGTTACTGCAAAGCGACACCTCGCTCCCAACGACGCTCTACGAGGAACGTCCCAGCACACGCCGGTAGAACTCCTCATATTGGGGAACAATCTTGGAAGCACAAAACTTTGACTGCGCTACTCCCCGGCAAGCTTTCCCCATCTCCCGCAGCCGGCTTTCATCACTAAGCAATTCGACGGCGTAGCGTGCCATGGTGTCGACGTCACCAACCTCAGCCAGATAGCCGCTCTTGCCATGCTCAATGACCTCCGGTACTCCACCCACCCGAGTCGCTATCGGCACGGCCTCGCACGCCATGCCTTCCAGAGCGGCTAATCCGAATGATTCCAGCTCGCTTGGCATTAGTATGACGTCGGCAATTGCCAGCTTTTCGTGTACTTTATCCTGCTTGCCCAAAAACAGAACGTCGTTGTGGATTCCTTTCTGTACAGCCAGCCACTCCGCGCTCGAGCGATCCGGGCCATCGCCAATCAGCAATAGTTTCGACGGCATTTTCTTGCGTACGCGATCGAAAATCTCAATGGCATCGGTAATCCGCTTCACCGGCCGGAAATTCGACAGATGCACCAGGATTCGCTCATGGTCCGCCGCGTACTCGGCTCGCCGCTGCGCCGCTTCGGGATTGCGGCAATACATATCGCAATTCACAAAGTTGTAAATCACCTGGATATTATTTTTGACGTCGAACTCACGCAGCGTGCGTTCCCGCAAGTACTGCGAGATGGCTGTGACCCCATCGCTCTGTTCGATCGAGAAACGTGTAATCGGCAAGTAGGAGCGATCCAGCCCGACCAGGGTTATGTCGGTACCGTGGAGAGTGGTCACAAACGGCAGCCTTTGTCCGTGAGGTTTGGCTGCCAGCATCTGGCGGGCCAACAAGGCGCTCACGGAATGCGGGATCGCGTAATGCACGTGCAGAAGGTCAAGAGCGTAAAGTTCTGACACTTCCGCCATGCGCGTGGCCAGCGCCAGGTCGTATGGCGGATAGTCGAACAGGGGATATCGCGAGACGTCGACTTCGTGGTAGTGGATATTCGGATGAAGTTCAGTGAGCCGAATGGGCTGGGCATAGGAGATGAAGTGGATTTCGTGGCCGCGCTGAGCCAGTTCCAGTCCGAGTTCGGTAGCCACTACGCCGCTGCCACCGTAGGTCGGATAACAGGTGATCCCAATCTTCATCCCGGTCCTCTCCCGCGCGGCTCGCGCGGCTTTCTGCATTCGATGGTTACCGGGGCGCTTAGATTCAGATTTTGAATGTCAGCTGGGCGGTGCGATGGGTGAGTGGCGATCGATGAAGACTACGAATCTGCGGTCGCGCCCTTGGCTGCATTCTTCGCAGCATTCTTGCCGTTTATACTCTCGTCCATCAAGTCAAGATGCTGCTGCAGTCGTTCCTGGACTGGATTGTCCAGCGTCGTGAACTCGATGCCCATGCCCACACCTCCATCGCTCGCCCTAACAATCCCTTGGGTTGTGATCTTCTCCTCGTCGAGCCAGAACGTAAGGTTCACTCGTGTGCCCATCGGCAGCGGCATCATGGTCTCAACATAGCAACCCCGGCCGCCAATGTCAGTGGCGTTGGTCTGCAAATGCGCGCGCCGGCTGTCGCCAAATCCAATGACGATCGGGAACAGGATTTTGTGCCGGGCAAACCGCCTTCGGTTCTTCCCGGTAGGCTCGGCGGGTTTGTCGGTTTTGGCCAGCTCCTGCCAAGGGCTGCGCTGACCTCTAAGAATCTGCACGCCCGCGTCGATATTCCGAGGTCCGCCGGCGTTGATGACCCAAATCACTTTAAATCGGGCCTTCTTGTCCTCGTGCTGCACTCCGATGACGTCACCCGCCTTCAGAGGATGATTAATACCCGTAAGTAGGGCGCCTTCGCTGCTGATATTGCTGGCATTCGCGTTCTGGAAGAAGGGGCGGCCTTCGGCGTCCAAACCCCATACACGCACCAGGATCTTGATTGCAACACGAGTCTCGGGTCTTTTCTCCATGCAGTCCGGTGGCTACTGCCTCATTAGTAACTCGCATATCATACCGTGGCGCTCGCGGCTTTCGTTGTTACCAATAGGTTCCCGGTGCATATCCAAAGGTCGTGTACGTCCGGTTACTGACTAGCGCCGCATCAAACGAGATCGCGATACGAAATCAACTCGACTCCGCAGCGGTCCAACACCTCGCGGCTACGCGGCGAGGTTAAGAGCTGCAGTTCCACCGCGCGCGCTTCACGCAGCCGGGTCCGAACCTTCTGGAGTTCAGCGTCGTTGTATCCGGGATGACAAACCAACTCCCAGGTTCCCTCGGGAAGCGTCTCGACAATATGGCTGAAGAAACGGTCGTCAAGGCTGCCGGTGGCAACAACTCCCACGGTTCCGTCTGTTGTAATCGCGCCCGCGCTGGCAACGGTCCGCCGGAACTTTCCCGCCAAAGTTTGAAGCACTTTCACTTTGCTGTACTCTTTCCACAAACCGGGACGCTCCGCCAGCAAGGAGAAGCGAAGTGGACCGAACGGATTGCGCACCGCCCCCACGCCGCACGAGCGAGCTGCCTTTAATATCGGCCGCAGGACCTGCGGAAAAATATGCGTGTGTTTGTGAGTATCGATGTGGGAGACCACAATCCCGGCGGACTGCAGCTTGCGGATTTGCGCGGTCACTTCTGCCTCGATCTGGTCAGCATCCATCCGGCCGCTGATTGCGCGCCAGGCAAAGCTGGTTAAACTTTCTTCAAATTGTCGGTCGTGTTTCCCCATGAGGCAGGGGATTTGTTTTCCATCAAGCAGTGGTGTCCCATCCACCAACACGACATGGCACCCGATAGGAATCTGCGGGGCCGACTGTGTGAGCCGGATGGCGTCGTCGAAGGCTGGGCCGTTGGCCATCAAGGTGGATGAGGTCACGATGCCATGGCTATGCGCCTCCACGATGGCGCGATTCACGCCGGGGGTAAGGCCGAAATCATCCGCATTGACGATCAGACGGCGCAAACGCCATTGTAGCGAGCATTTAGCAGTTAGCAATTAGCATTTAGCCCTTGGAAGTTGTCTTAAGAAGACGATGATGACCGGTCTGGGCTAAGTGCCGAGTGCTGATTGCTGAGTGCTGGTTTGACCGCTGTTTCCGCGCTCACGTATACTCGAATTGTTCTTCGTGTAGATGCCCCTCATCTAGCGAAGCTCCCCGTCCTGATTTGTCGACATGATCAGGAGTTGGGAGCGAGGGGCGGTTAGCTCAGCTGGTTAGAGCGCCTGCCTTACAAGCAGGAGGTCGCAGGTTCGAGTCCTGCACTGCCCACCAGTTCGGAATTCCGGTCGCAAAACCGGGGACGTAGTTCAGTTGGTTAGAACGCTGCCCTGTCACGGCGTACCTTTATTTGCTTGCATTTAGCTTCCTTATAGGCGATTCTACTGGCGGTTCATCCAAGGAATCGCCAAATGCCTCGTTCATCGCGCGTAAAACTCCTCAAGCAGGTCAAAATCAATGACAAGTGGGTCCTTGCCACGGCTCTGTTCGACAGCAAGGGCAGGGTGAGAAAAGACCACGTC
>Ga0187819_10000706_pt1 | contig 16871 bp, 7 predicted proteins | sample NC_wetland_sal_i_15_FD_132411 | JGI IMG/M metagenome (GOLD analysis project Ga0187819, IMG submission 132411) | Wetland sediment microbial communities from Neuse River Estuary, North Carolina, USA - SO4_4 | ecosystem: Environmental > Aquatic > Freshwater > Wetlands > Sediment | place: USA: North...
CGCACGTAATCCGATTCGTGTCCGAGAAGCGCCCTGACTTGGCGGGCACGCCCGCGGCCGCCGAACCCTCTCTCGTTGCATCCTCCCCGGCGCAGGCGGAGCCTCTCGCTCCGCCTCCGGCGCCGGCCGAAGCTTCAGCCAATTCCGACGACTCCATCAAGAAGAAAGTGCTGCAGATCGTCGCCGAGAAGACTGGCTATCCGGAAGACATGCTCGATCTCGATTTGGACCTCGAAGCCGACCTCGGCGTCGACACCGTCAAGCAGGCGGAAATGTTCGCCGCAGTTCGGGCGGCCTACAACATTCCCCGCGACGAAAATCTGAAGCTGCGAGACTTCCCAACTCTCGCTCACGTGATCAAGTTCGCGCACGATCGGTCCACGATCGTCGCGGCGCCCACTTCGGTGCCTGCCGTGAAACTTCAGCAAACAGAACCGAAAGCAGCATCCGCCGCTTCGCCCCAGCCCGCGCGCCCCGCCCTTGCCACCTTCGATGCCACGAACCGCATCCCCCGGCGCGTGCCGGTAGCGACCCTGCGTCCTCCTCTCTCTGTTTGCAAAGCAACCGAAGTGAAACTTGACCGCAGTAGCCGTTTCATCCTCATGCCCGACAAGGGCGGCGTCGCGCCGGTCCTAGCCGACCGCCTCCGCACGCTGGGAGTAGAAGTGCTCGCCATCGAAGGCACTCCGAACTCCGAAGCGCTCACCACTCTCCTCAAAACCTGGACCGCTGCCGGCACCATCCAAGGTGTCTACTGGCTCCCCGCGCTCGACGACGAGGGCGACCTCCGCAAACTCGACTCCGCAGCGTGGCACGAGGCTCTGCGCGTGCGAGTGAAGTCGCTGTACACCACGATGCGTGCCCTCTATGAGCATGTCGCGCACCCGGGCACGTTCCTGCTCTCAGCAACCCGCCTCGGCGGCCATCACGGATACGACGACGCTGGAGCACTCGCCCCGCTCGGTGGAGCTGTCACCGGCTTTACCAAAACGTACAAGCGTGAACGTCCCGAATCCCTGGTCAAGGCCGTTGACTTTGAATCGAGTCGTAGCGCGACCGAAGTCGCCGAACTCCTCATCGCCGAAGCCCAGCGAGATCCCGGCGCGGTCGAGATCGGATACACCGCAGACCAGCGCTGGACCATCAGCCTCGAAGAACAACCTGCCGCCGATGGCCAACCCGGCATCGCGCTCGACAAAAACAGCGTCTTCGTCATCACGGGTGCCGCAGGCAGCATCGTCTCGGCCATCACTGCCGATCTAGCCGCCGCATCCAGTGGCACCTTCTACCTGCTCGATCTGGTCCGGAAGCCCGACCCCGCGAATCCCGACCTGAAACGCTTCACGACCGACAAAGAGAATCTCAAACGAGATTTGTTCGCTCGGATCCAGAACCGCGGCGAGCGCGCCACACCCGCGCTCGTCGAAAAAGAACTAGTCAGCCTCGAAAGAGCCCACGCCGCTCAATCGGCTATCGACGCGGTTCTAGCCGCCAGCGGCACGCCGCATTATTTCAGCGTCAACCTCGCCGATGCCGAGGCGGTCGCCAAAGTGATCGCTCAGGTACGCCAGCAGAGTGGCCGCATCGATGTCCTCTTGCACGCTGCCGGCATTGAGCGCAGCCACTTCCTGCCCGACAAAGATCCGCGCGAGTTCGATCTGGTCTTCGACGTCAAGGCGGACGGTTTCTTCAATCTCCTGCACGCCATCGGCGACATGCCTGTGGGCGCGACGGTGGCTTTCAGTTCGATCGCTGGCCGCTTCGGCAACGCCGGTCAAACCGACTACAGCGCCGCCAACGATCTGCTCTGCAAGATCACGTCGAGCTTCCGTACCACGCGCCCGAACACGCGCGGCATCGTCATCGATTGGACCGCATGGGGCGGCATCGGCATGGCTACTCGCGGCTCCATCCCGAAGATGATGGAGCTTGCTGGCATCGACATGCTTCCGCCTGAGGCAGGCATCCCGCTGATCCGCCGCGAACTCACCGCTGGAGCCACCCGTGGCGAAATCGTCGTCGCCCAGCGCCTCGGCGTTTTGCTGAATGAGTTCGATTCAACTGGTGGCCTGGACATGTCTGGCGCACATTCCCCCAAAGAGTCCTCGCCCGCCGGACCCATCACCGGTTCGATCGTCTCCCTCGGCGTCTCCAGCGGTTACACCGTTGAGACGACTCTCGATCCGCACGATCAACCGTTCCTCCACGACCATCAGATTGATGGCACACCCGTGCTGCCAGGTGTGATGGGCATTGAGGCCTTCGCCGAAGCCGCCCTTGCCTTGCTCCCCGGCTGGCAGGTCGAAGCCATTGAAGATGTGAACTTCCTCGCTCCCTTCAAGTTCTATCGCAGCGAACCACGTGCGCTGCAAGTTGAAACGCGAATCCATCCTCATGGAATCGAACTAATCGCAGATTGCCGGCTGATCGGCCACCGAACTCTGCCCAACCAGGCTGAGCCTCAATCGACCATCCATTTCACCGCGCGCGTCCGGCTCGCGAAACAACGGGCGCAAGCTCCTCTGGCCCACGCGCTCGGTCGACCCGCGGGGCACGTCGTCGAAGCCCCCGACATCTACCGCCTCTACTTCCACGGACCCGCATACCAAGTACTCGAGACAGCATGGTGGGATGGCAAGCGTCTCATCGGATTGATGTCTGACCATCTGCCTCCCAACCATCGTCCCTCCGAGCTATCCACGGTCATGCAGCCGCGGCTGATCGAGCTGTGTTTCCAAACCGCTGGAATCTGGGAACTCGGGGTGCAAGGCCGCATGGGCTTGCCCCAACATGTTCGCCAAGTCGCGCTCTACCGGACACCAACTGCGGCCGACGGCCGCCTGCATGCCGTCCTCACTCCCGACCCAGCGCAGGGGAGTTTCGACGTCGAGGTCGTAGACACGAAAGGAAACTGCATTCTCAGTGTTACGGGCTACCGGACCGTGGCGCTTCCGAATGCAGTGAACGCGCAACATCTGAAAACGCTGCAGGAAATCATGGCAGGAGACGCCGCTCTTGTGGCGTGAGAAGCACCACCAAAGCAGCTCACAACTTGCCGAACCGGGGTCCTTATGCTGAATGACTTTCGACGGATTGCGATTGTGAACCGCGGAGAACCCGCGATGCGCTTCATCCATGCCGCTCGTGAGTTCAGTTCTGAGCATGGCGTACCGTTGCGCACCATTGCTCTCTTTACCGAACCAGACCGCCACGCCATGTTTGTCCGTGAAGCCGACGAGGCCTTTTCTCTCGGTGCTGCCCAGTCCATTGATCAAGAGACGCTTCATACCAAAAGCAGCTACCTCGATTACAAGCGCCTCGAACAGGTTCTGGCGGAAGCGCGTGCCGACGCGGTCTGGGTCGGCTGGGGTTTCGTCGCGGAACACGCAGCCTTCGCCGACCTCTGCCAGGAAATGGGAATTGTCTTTATCGGTCCCACCGGCGATGTCATGCGACGCCTCGGCGACAAGATCGCGGCCAAACGCCTGGCTGAGCAGTCGCAGATCGTGGTTGCTCCCTGGAGCGGCGGTCCAGTGGAAACCATTCCTGACGCCATGTCTCATGCGCAGCGCCTCGGCTTTCCTCTGCTGATCAAGGCGACCGCGGGCGGCGGCGGACACGGGATTCGTCTCGTTCATTCCGCCAGCCAACTGCCGCAGGCGTTTGAGCGCGCCCGCGCCGAAGCCTTCAAGGCGTTCGGCGATCCCACGGTTTTTATCGAGAAATTGATCGAGGGGGCCCGCCACATCGAAGTCCAAGTCATCGCCGACAATTTCGGGACGGCGTGGGCCGCCGGTGTGCGCGATTGCACAATTCAGCGGCGGCACCAGAAAGTTCTCGAAGAGGCGCCTTCTCCGGTGCTTTCTTCCCAACAGGATCAGGACCTGCGTGAAGCCGCGGTTCGCCTCAGCAAGACCGCCGGCTACACCAACGCCGGCACGGTCGAATTTCTCTACGATGCGGAGGCCCGGCAGTTCTTTTTCATGGAGGTGAATACCCGCCTGCAGGTCGAGCATCCCGTCACCGAATGCACCACTGGTATCGATCTGGTGAAATTGCAGCTTCACGTTGCGCGGGGAGGGCGCCTCGAAGGCAATTCCCCGCGCGCTTTCGGTCACGCAATTGAGGTGCGCCTCAATGCGGAAGATCCGGACAACGATTTCGCAGCCGCCCCGGGCGTCCTCGAACGTTTCCGCATAGTGACCGGTCCCGGTATACGCGTCGATACCGGCGTCAATGAAGGCGACAGCATTTCGCACGAGTTTGATTCCATGATCGCTAAGGTGATCGGCTATGGTCAGACTCGCAAAGAGGCATTGTCTCGTCTCCAGCGCGCGCTCGGCGAGAGCGTCGTCGTCGTCAAAGGCGGTGCTACCAACAAAGCGTTCTTGCTGGAAATGCTGGGCCGCGACGAAGTGCAGAGCGGAAACGTCGATGTGGGATGGCTCGACCGCCTCGCGGCGGGAAACGGGCATCTCTTCCGAAAATATGCCGATGTGGCGCTGGTGCAGGCTGCCATTGATGCCTACGACGCCGAACTAGCGGTGGAGCAGGCCCAATTTTACGCATCCGCCGCACGCGGCCGGCCGCGCGTGCAGAGCGACATCGGCCGCGCTCTGGCGCTGCGCCATCGTGGCCGCCTGTACGCGATCAAAACTCACCGCATCGGTCCACGCGATTACCGCATCGAGGTCGACGGAGTGCGCATTGAGGCCCACATCGACCGCTTGGATCAGTTTGAATCCTGGCTCGTCGTCTTCGGCCGTAAATTCCACACCGTCTCGGTCAGCCAGGGAATCAATTCCCGCATTGAAGTGGATGGCGTATCGCATCAGGTCGATCGCGACGACGGAGGCGTGGTGCATGCTCCTGCCCCGTCGGTGGTTGTTTCCATCGCGGTCAAGGTGGGCGACACCGTCACTGTCGGCGATCGCCTCGCTGTGCTCGAAGCCATGAAAATGGAGACCCAGGTCGTCGCCCCCTTTTCCGGAAGGGTGCGAAAAATCATGATTATGCCGAACGTACAGGTCGATGCCGGTGCCCCACTCCTGCAAATCGAGGGCACTGGCGGCGACGATGCGATCGAGCCCCAGCAGCGCGTGGTCTTCGGCGAATCCCACACTTGGCGTGAGAATCGGGAAGCCACTTGCATCGACACGCTCAAGGAACTCCGCCAGGTCATGCTGGGATTTGATCTTGACCCGTCAAGCACCGCTCGCCAACTCGCGGCCTGGAGCCAGACCTGTCCTGCGCACGGTGACGACATCACCCAGCACGAGGACGAGATTCTCCGGATTTTTGTGGACGTCTGTTCTTTGTTTCATCGCGAACCGGAAGTCAACCATCGTGCCTCTGGCGAAGAGCCCAGCGCCGAGTCGTACCTGTTCTCGTATCTGCGCATGGTCGAGACCAATGCGGAAGGGCTCCCTCTTACCTTTGTCGAAGCACTACTCAGGGCGTTGGCGCATTACGGCATTCGTGAACTCGATGGATCCTCCCGACTAAAAGAGACGCTGTTGTGGATTTGCAAATCGCACCAGCGGATGGCGGGGCAGGTTACCTCAATTCTCGACATTCTCGAGCGCCGCCTGCGCCACGCCAAGGCGCCGGGACCACCCGCCGCCAATTCCTTCCGCACGCTCCTCGATCACATGATCGCCATCACCCATGAGATCTATCCTTCGATCAGCGATCTTGCCCGCGAAGTCCGCTATCGCTACTTCGATGAGCCGATGTTTGAGCGTGCCCGCGATCAGGTCTTCCGGGAAGCAGAAGACCACCTCAACTATCTCGATGCGCATCCTGACGCGGCGGATCGACGTACCCGGCTGCACGCGCTCATCGAGTGTCCTCAGTTGCTCGCGGGCCTGTTTGCGGCGCGCTTGCCAGCCGCCGAACCCGCTTTGTGCAGCACTATGCTCGAAGTGCTCACCTTGCGCTACTACCGCGTGTGTACGCTGGTGAACCCTCGCGCTTTTTCTGTTGACGGGCATCCCTGTTTCATGGCTGAGTACGATGACGAAGGCAAGCACGTTCATATTTTTGCGACGTATTCCGACTACAAAGGCCTTACTGCGGCGGCACAGGCGCTGTTCTCCCTGATCGCGGAAGTCGCCACCGATCACCACATCGTGATGGACTTTCACGTCTGCCATTCCGCCAAATTAGGCGACCCCGACACGACGCAGCGTGAAATTCAGGCCATGCTGAATCAGGTTGCTTTTCCGCGTTCCATCCGGCGCATCGTGGTGTCTGCCGCTGGCGCGAGCGCGGGTCCGCGGGCGAGCGGCCTGCAACATTTCACCTACCAGCCTGTTGGCAACGAATATCAGGAAGACCCGTTCTTCCGCGGACTGCATCCAATGATGGGGAAGCGGCTGCATCTCTGGCGCCTTGCCAATTTCAAGATCGATCGCCTCCCCTCGGTCGAAGACGTCTACCTCCTGCACGCCGTGGCCCGGGACAATCCCAAGGACGAACGCTTGTTCGCTGCCGCCGAGATCCGCGACGTTACTCCCGTGCGCGACGACCCCGGCCGCATCGTGCAATTGCCGCACCTGGAACGCATGCTGATGGAAACCCTGGCCGCGATCCGCCTGTTTCAGTCGCGGCGCCGTCCCCAGGAGCGCCTGTATTGGAACCGCGTGTTCCTGTATGTCTGGCCGTCGCTCAATCTGAAACCCGACGAATTACGCGATATCGTCCGCCGCCTCCTGCCTGTGACCGAAGGCTTGGGGCTGGAGCAAGTCGTAGTGCGCGCCCGCATCCCCAATCCTGCCACCGGAGAGTTGCGCGACTTGGTCGTCCGCATTTCGAGCCCTGTGGGCAGCGGCTTACTCATCACCTATCGTCCCGCTGACAAACTGCTCGCACTCAAACCGCTCTCCGAATACGACCAGAAAGTCGTTCGCGTCCGCCAGCGCGGGCTCGTCTATCCCTACGAAATCATCAAGATGCTTGCGCCTTCTCGAGAAGACGCCCGCAGTGAATTCCCTCCGGGCGATTTCGTCGAGTACGATCTCGACGCTGACCATAAGCTCGTTCCCGTGGATCGTCCTTACGGCAAGAACCGCGCCAACATCATCGTCGGCGTGATCCGTAACTTCACCACGCGCTATCCCGAAGGCATGGCCCGCGTCCTGCTGCTGGGAGATCCCAGCAAAGATCTCGGAGCCCTTGCCGAAACCGAGTGCCGCCTCATCAGTGCTGCGCTCGATCTCGCCGAAGAGAAGGGCATGCCGGTGGAGTGGTTCCCAATCTCTGCGGGCGCCAAGATCTCGATGGAGAGTGGCGTCGAGAACATGGATTGGATCGCCCGTGTCCTGCGGCGCCTCATCGAATTTACCCAGGCTGGCGGCGAAGTGAATCTCATCATCAACGGCATCAACGTAGGCGCCCAGCCCTACTGGAACGCCGAAGCCACCATGCTCATGCACACCCGCGGCATTCTGGTGATGACCCCCAAAGCCGCCATGGTCCTCACCGGCAAACGAGCTCTCGACTACTCTGGCGGCATTTCCGCCGAAGACAATCAGGGCATCGGCGGATACGACCGCATCATGGGCGTCAACGGTCAAGCCCAGTACTGGGCGAGTGACATTAACGAAGCCTGCCACATTCTGTTCCGCCACTACGACCACACGTATGTAAAACCCGGGGAGCGCTTTCCGCGCCGTGCTGCTACCAGCGATCCTATCAATCGCGACGTGCAGACTTTCCCCCACAATGAAAACGGAGAGGAGGGCTTTGCGTACGTCGGCGAGATTTTGTCCGACGAAACCAATCCCGGCCGCAAGAAGCCTTTTGACATTCGCAAAGTAATGATGGCCACTGTCGACCAGGATCATCCGCCCCTCGAGCGCTGGGCTGGCATGCGCGCCGCCGAAATGGGTGTGATTTGGGACGCGCATCTCGGTGGCTATCCTGTCTGCCTCATCGGTTTCGAGTCCCGCGCCGTACCCCGACTCGGATTTGTCCCGGCTGACGGCCCGGACCAGTGGTCCGCCGGAACCTTGTTTCCCCAGTCCTCCAAGAAAGTGGCGCGCGCCATCAACGCAGCCAGCGGCAATCGCCCCGTCGTCGTCCTTGCCAATCTGTCAGGCTTCGATGGCTCGCCCGAATCGATGCGCCGCCTGCAACTCGAATACGGCGCTGAGATCGGCAGGGCCGTTGTGAACTTCAAGGGCCCCATCGTATTTTGTGTGATATCTCGTTATCACGGTGGAGCTTACGTCGTGTTTTCTCGCGCCCTCAACGAGCAGATCGAGGTCGCCGCCTTGGAAGGAACCTATGCCTCCGTGATCGGTGGTGCCCCCGCCGCCGCGGTGGTTTTTGCCGGTGAAGTCGAGTCCCGCACTCGCAAGGACGAGCGCCTCCAGGCTCTGAACCAAGCCATGCTCCAGGCCGATGCCGCTGAAAAAGGACGCCTGCGCGCCCAGTGGAACGAACTTCACGACGTCGTCTATTCCGAGAAACTGGGCGAGATGGCCAGCGAATTCGACCGTGTGCACAGCGTCTACCGCGCCCAGAGCGTGGGCGCTCTCGACCGTATAATTCCGCCCGCGAATCTCCGCTCCTATCTCATCGACGCCATAGAGCGGGGAATCCAGCGCGAAGAGGAGGCCCTGGAGAAGGGAACACTTGAGATCGTGAAAGCCGCGTAGCGCCTCGACTGGGGAGCGGCGAGAGATTGCAGCCCACGGTGTAAGCCGGTTGCGGAAAAGCAGAAGCGTGCGCCAAACGATAAGCGTGGACCAAACGATAAACGTGCACCAAACTACAAATGCATGCACCACCGTGGAAGAGCGGCCCTTCGAGGGCCGCGTTAGGGATCGGGAGTAACTGTGGGCTTCAGCCCCTGTGGTCGGTTGTTCCTTGATGGGCAGCGTTGCATCGCTATGAAGATCTACTGGCTTGAACAAACCGAACTCGATGTCCCGCCCAATAACGATTGGTTGAGCGCGCACGAGAGGAACTGCCTTGCCGCCCTGCGCTTTCTCAAGCGCCGCTCTGACTGGCGTCTCGGTCGCTGGACCGCGAAGCAAGCCCTCGCCGCCTATCTGAAGCTGCCGACAGATTTCCTTTCGCTCGCGAACCTCGAGGTCCGCGCCGCCTCATCCGGCGCTCCGGAAGTGTTTCTGTACGGCCAACCGGCAGGCATTGCAATCTCATTGAGTCATCGCGCGGGTACGGCGCTGTGTACCGTCGGACCCGGCTGCAACTTTGGTTGTGATCTGGAATTGGTCGAGCCGCGCAGTGCCGCTTTCGTCGACGACTACTTCACTGCCGATGAGAGGGCGCTCATCGTCAACACCCCTCTGCCTGAGCGCCCCCTGCTCCTGGCCCTGCTCTGGAGCGGCAAGGAAAGCGCTCTCAAAGCCCTGCGCGTCGGCCTTCGACTCGACACCAGGTGCATGAGCGTGAGCCCAAGCCCAAGCCTTGCGGTGCCTCCACTCGCCGCCGACTCTGGGATGTGGCATCCCTTGTGCGTTCACTACTCGTGCTCGCAGATATTCAGCGGCTGGTGGCGGCTGGAGACGGACTTGGTGCGAACTGTCGTTTCTAATGCTCCGCTTCAGGCCCCGCTGCCCGCGCGAGAAACTCACTTCAACCTCGTTACCCATCCGCGGCAAACCGCGCAGGCCGGTCCCGTGCCCTCCGAATAGAGAAAGGCCGCCGGCTTGCAAGCCCGGCGGCCCGGTCAGCGTGATGGCGCGGTGAAATTCGACTCAGCCTCCGGGCGGTTTCTCCATTTCCTGTTCCTCTGCGCGGTGGCTTTCCACCGACAACTTCCGCAGAGACAGCCGTTCGTGATGCGCCAGCACCAGGCCCACCGGTACCACGGCCGCAAACGTAACCAGCCAGAGCAGAATTCCGCAGCTGGCCGCCATCTCCGCTGGCACATCAAACACATTCGACAGGATCGCAATCGTCGCCACCTGCGAACCACCACCGACGGCCGGCAACTGTAGCAACGAACCCAGCATGCTGGCGAAGATGAGAATCAACAACTGCGAGACCGGAATCTCCAGCGCGTCCACGCCATAGGAATGCGTTACTTCGTGGTACGACAGCGCAATCAGATACCACATCCCCACCGACACCGCCGCCAGCCACAGCAGCGACCACGGCCCGTGAATGGTGTTAAGCCCCATCCCGAACTCTCGCACTTTCTGGCCCAGCTTATGTCCCAGGTTCGAAGAGAGATGAGCGAACCGTTGTTCCACCCATCGCGCCGCCACCTCGCCGTTGCGCCCGATCACCACCGCAGCCACTGTTGTAGCCGCGACAATGGCAATCAGGAGAAAACTTGCTTCGCGAAAGCTGCGATAGAACTCAGGATGCGGAATCGACGGCAATGCGCTCGGCAGAAAAATCGCAAGCGCAACCAGCAGGGCGAACGCTCCGATATCGAAGATCCGCTCTACGGTCCAAACCGCCAACTGCGACGAGAAGGGAAGGTTCGTCCGCCGCGCGATCAAGTACGGCCGAATGAATTCCCCCGCCCGCCCCAGCAACGCCAGCCCCGCGAACCCGACCAGCGTCGGCGAAACCAACTCCGTCACCGTCGTCTTTGGCCGAACCGGCTTCAGAAATATCTTCCATCGCACCGCCCGCATTACATAGGCGATGTAAATGAGGGCGATCCCGTGCAGCACGTGGACTTTCTTGATGCGGTGAATCTGGCTCCAGAACGTGGGCCAGTCAAAGGTCCGCCAGTGCCGGTATTGCAGGTAAACCAGAACGGCCAGGATGAGGAACACCACGACGCTGGCCAGGATGCGCTTCTTATCCATGAAGGGGGAATTCTCCGCGCCGCGGCGCTCGCAACGCGAAGCGGGAAACGGCACCACCCAAGGTAAATGACCGAGCCCAAGGGGTCAAACCAGAACAAACATGTGGCGACAGCCGCCTTCGACTGTCGGTCGAGCAAAGCTCGACACCCGTCCTAAGACTGGTTGGAATGCTCTACTGCCTTGCCTGGGTCGAAGCCTTCGCTTCAGTCAGGCTCGAACCTTGTGTCATGCTGGCGGAACTCTGCGCTTTCGCGCTTGGGTGGGAAGCGCCCTTCTTCGCGGACGAACTCGAGGCTGCCTTCTCCTGCGCCGCCTTCTTCTTATTAAAGTCCTTCACCACCCGCGCCACATACGCCCGCGTCTCGTAATACGGAGGCACGCCACCAAACTGCTCCACCCGCTGCGGTCCCGCGTTGTAGGCCGCCAGCGCCTTCACCAGATCAAAGTTGTAGCGCTCCAGAAGTTCCCGCAGATACTTCGTTCCGCCTTCAACATTCGCCTGCGGATCGAACGCATTCGGCACTCCCAGCTGCGACGCCGTCCCCGGCATCAACTGCATCAACCCCTGCGCCCCCTTCGGCGACACAGCTCGTACATTGAACCCGCTCTCCGCCTTGATCACGCTGTTCACGAGATCCGGATCCAGCCGGTACCGCCCACTCGCCGAAATCACCACTTCATCGAGGTTCAATGGACCCAGGGGAGTGAAGCCATGAGTTCTGGGTGTGACCGCTCCGGAAGCCGAAAGCCGAGAGCCGGAAGCCGACAACTCGGGCGCAGCCTCAAAATGTTCAATCTCCGCCGTAGGCACATCCACAAAGCTCGAGCCATCCGCGGTCACATACAGCCGCGTAACGTCCCCGACAATCTCCCGCCGCTCATGCCGAATGGAAAAGCCATTCTTCAGCACGGCAACCTCGCTGGCAAAGCAGGGAAGCGCCGCCCCCGCGAGCACCGCGATGATCGCAAAACGCAGCCGACTTGAACGTAACGAGCCCATCCGTATTTCCCAAGACCCAAGAGCCAAGATCTACGATCTAAGACCGAAGCCCCGCGGCGTCTAGCTTCCCATCCAGCGCCAACTCCACCGCCGCGGCAATGCCGCCAGCATCATTCCCGCGAGTTACCGTCCACCCGCGGCTGCGCAACTCCTCGCACGCATTCCCCATGATAACCGGATACCCTGCAAACTCAAGCATTTCAACGTCATTATGGTTGTCACCGACGGCCATGACCTCTTCGCGCCGGAACCCGCGATGCGTCGCCCACCGTTCCAGCGCATGCCCCTTCGAGCACCCTGCATTCAGCACGTCGATCATCGACAGATCCCGCTCCGGATACTCCGTGCGCAACACGGTTACCGTGCCCTCCATCCCGGTGCCCTCGAGCGCTCGCAGAGCCTGGCTCATCCGGGCCATCGTCCCGCAAAACATCGCCTGCACCGGGTCGCTCACCAGCGCATTCTCAATGGGCACCACAAACTCGATGTACTCCATATTCTTCTCGAGCCACCGTCGGATGCTCGCCCCCAATTCGTCCATCCTCTCCAGCACGATCGCGCCCTTGGTTTCCCTATCAAACGTCAGAACGGTATTTCCGCGGAATTCTTGCATCGCCCCGCACAGCCGGCGGCAGGTCTCGGCCGGCATCAGGTCGCGATGAAACGTCTCTCCCGCCAGCGACCTCGTCACCGCCCCGTTCGAACTGATCAGCCACAGATCAAATCCCAGCTGTTTCGCAATGGGCAAGGCAAACGTATGCCTGCGTCCAGTCACGAGCACGATCTCGATTCCGGCCGCGTGCGCTCGCCGCAGCGCCATCAGATCGCCGTCGGAAACCTGGAATTGTGGATTGAGCAGCGTGCCGTCGATATCAGTCGCCAGCAGCCGGATGGAAGGCTTGGAAATCGTCACTGCCTCGATTTTACCATCGGATATGTGGGGACAGCCGCCCTCGGCTGTCCCGTCGAGCGAAGCTCGACGATCGGCCAATGCGCCGAGAAACGCCTTACGTAGCCGGCAACCGTCCCAGTAATGCGCTGGCTTTGCGGAACCAAGGTCGCTCCCGCCGCCGCAGATATCCGGGCATGGTCGGCTTCTTGTCGAGAATCTTCTGCGACCACGCGCGGGCTTCAGCCGCTCGTCCCTGCGACTGTAGAAACAACGCATAGTGGTAGTACGTCTCAGAGATGGTAGAAATCCGCGTCGCCTCGCGGAACATCGCGTCCGCTTTCTCGGCTTGCCCGGTCTGCGCATACGCCCAAGCCAGCAGCCCCTTGGCGCGATGGAAGTCATAGTCAGGATCGGAATGGACCGCGCGCTCCAAGTCCGGCACAGCCGCCGCGAAGTCTCCCAGTTCGACCTCCGCGACGCCGCGACGGTAAAACGGATCGACGTGGTCCGTCCGCGACGAAATCGCCTTGTCGAACGAATCCTTAGCTCGAGCGTAGTTCCCATCATCGATGTACAGCAGCCCAAGCTCTTCGTAATTTCCCGCCGAAGGATTGTCGAGGATGGTCCGCTCCAGCTCCTGAATCCGCCGCCGACGGGGGAAGACTTGAAATGAACTTCGCAGCAGCCCCGCGTCCGGAATCACCTCGACGACGATGTACACCAGCGCGCCGATCCAGTGAAACAGGATCACCCAGATCCAGTAGTAGTCCGGCCGCCGCCGGATGAAGTGGACCAGAGCCACAATCCGCAGCGCGATCGACCACCACGAAAACGCGAAGAAAAGAAAGGATCCCATGGGTGAAATCGCACTATAGCATGCGCCAGCAGTCCTTTTCGGTGACACCCCGATAACCAAAGTGCACCCGCGGGTGCCCCACCCTTGTCGCGCAGTGTGCGACAGAACCTGCCCTGAGCTTGTCGAAGGGGTGGGGACTTTGATTTCCCATCCAGCATGAAGATCTTCGACAAGTCGAAGACACACTTCCCCCTGAAACGCTTTCCCTCACCCCACCACTATACGAATACCAGCCTCCTAGCAGGGGCTCCCCCCTCGAATCGAAATACCAATCCATCTGACGATGTGCGCGGTGCGGACGCCCAGGTCAACCAAGGAGAAACTATGCCCACCAAGAAGAACCCTATTTCGCTCGCCAAGCTCCCTCCGGAGCAGGCGCGAGGCAACTTCCACATGTTGCTGCTGGCGAATCCCAACTACTTCGGCAACCTGACGGAAAGCGAATTCGAACCCGTCCTCTCCATCACTGGCGACACATCGTTTGAAGAGATCGGCTGCGTTGGATTCTCCGACGCCCTCAGCCGCCTCGAAGCTGTCGTCTCGATCAAACAAGACTCCGGCTACGGCGGAGACCTGTGCTCATCCGGCTCGCAGGAATATGTGCGCTTCTACCTCTCCTTCGATGGTGGGGCTACCTGGCAAGACCAGGGCGTCACCGGCTTCAATGCCCACGACATCGCTGGTCCCAAGCCGCTGGAATACAGCGTGGCCCAACCCATTTCCGTCGCCGAGGACTTCTGCTTCTTCGAGAATCTCCCGCAGGTGCGCGCCATCCTCTCCTGGAACTTCGTGCCCCCTGCCAACACTCCGGGCTTCGTTCCGGTCTGGGGCAACGTCGTCAACGTCACCATCCAGATTCCGGCCTTTGAATTCATCATTCTGTCGGGATTGCTGGAGAAGGCCAAGGTCCAGCTTCCCGCCAACTTCAAGAACGCCGTCAATCTCACGCAGCCGATTTCCACCGCTCCCAAGAAAGCCTTGAGCGCGGCCGAGATCGCTGCGGCATACAAAGGCAAACCGGTCGCGCCCGCGCGCTACCTCTATCCCGAGATTCAAAAGAGCAGCCAGAATCTCACTACGTTTGCCGCACCTGCGGTCGCTTCTTCCGCCGCGTCTGCGAAGCCGGCGAAGAAAGCCTCCTTCATCCCGATAGACGTCAACCTTGCGGACGTCATCGCGGCCATTCTCGCGACCAGCGGTGATACCACCTACGAGGAATTGGATTGCGTCGGCCTCGACATTAATCGCGACACACTCGTCGGAGTCGTCAAAGTCAAACTGCCCTACGGATTCAACGGTGGCCTCTGCACTGCGGGCAGCGAGGAATACGTTGCCTTCTGGGTGGACTGGGGCTCTGGCTACGAGTACGCCGGCACCGTGACGCAGAACGTTCACGACATCGCCGGCGTTCCCGCCGGAGGTCTGGAGTACGCTGTGGTCCTGCCCGTCGATGTCGCGAGCCATCAGAAGCCCTGCAGCAGCGGTCCGCAGATCGTAAAGGTGCGCGCCATCTTGTCGTGGCAGACGCCTCCTTCAACCACAGATCCCAACTACGTTCCGGTCTGGGGCAATCAGTCCGACGCGCTGGTCCAGCTCCCGACCGGCCCGACGTTTGTCACTGGCACTCCCAACATTGCCATCATCGGCGGAATCGGTGTCGACCAGATTGACACTGTCTTTACCGGCATGACCAATCCGTTCGCGGTGTTCGCTCTGACCGGCACCAACGCCGATCCGTGGATCAGCAGCCGGCAATGTCCGTTCGGCGGCCAGATCGTGATTCAGGGATTGCCCTCTGTGGGCAACCGCTATCGCGTCTGGGTGCAGAAAGTCGGATCGCCTCTGCCGGTCGCATTAACCGACCCTATCGTCACCACCGATATGTTCGGCACGCCCACCACGCGCACTCCCGATGGCAGCGGCTTCTTCGCTTACCTCGACAACAGTCAGAACATCGACGACGTTCTCGCCTACTGGTTCTCCTCGGGCGACGACCAGTGGTATGTCTGGCTCGAACTCGCGGATGGCAGCGACACCGTGCTCGCGTCGACGACGAAGTACCTCGTTCAACTCGACAACACCGCGCCCACGGTAGCCGTCCACATCGACAGCGCCGGAGACTGCAAGCAGTTCACGCCCGGAACGATCATCAACGGTCACTTCGTGGCCCAGGACTTGCACTTCGGAGTCTTCGGTCTCGCGACGTTGCCGACCTCGTTGTCACCGAACGAACCAACGACAGCGACTCCGTCAACCTCGCAAACCGCTCCGCCGCCCGGAGACATCTGGCAACTCGATACCACGGGCATGAGCACTTGCGGCTATGTCGTGGAGGTCGATGTCTGGGACAACTCGATCGTCGGCAGCGGCCCCGGTGGTCACAACTTCAACAGTGCCCAGGTAGGCTTCTGCTTGGTGTCGGGAAGTTAGCAGTACGGTGTTGTGCGGGATGCAACCACATCCCGCTCCAACATCCGAAGGTGCCCCACCCTTGTCCCTGCGCAGTTTGCAGGGACAGGGGTGGGGATTTTGACTTCCGATGCATCCATGAACTCCCGTCCAGCAAGACGGACGGCGACTACCTCATTTCCCAGCCGCGTGATGGTCATAGCTGATCACGCGCGTCACCTTCCAAGCCCCGTCTTTGTACTGCCACAAATGAACGAACTGGCCTTCCCCTACTCCCTCGGTGTCTTCATGCCCAGGATGATGGAAGCGGTGAACGCCCATCTCGACAAAACCATAACCTTTCATGTAGTAGACCTTCAGCGTTCCAGGAACCAGTTCGCGGGTCGTCTTGCCGCAGATATTTTTCTTCACACTGTCAGTCAAAGCCGCTCTACCCAACGTGAGGCCGCCCTGATCGTGATAAAACTCAACGTTCTCGTCGAAGAACGATGCGAATTTCTCGAGGTTGCAGTGGTTGTAGGAATCAAACAGCGCGGCATCGAGCGCGGCTCCAACGCGGTCGAGTTCCTCCTGGTTCTGAATCTTGTCAAGCGCCGGAACATTCTGTGCGCCTGTGTTTTGTGCGGATGCGTTGCCCAGAAACGCGAAAAGGATTGCAGCGACCTGCAGGATCGGAAACGGCCGTAGTTTCATGAGAAGCTCGCTTTCAAAAGGAATGGTTGCGCCAAGGGGTAGTACGGAAGGGAAGACGGTAATGTTCCAGTGGTTCCGAGGGTGGCCCCATTCTAACGTCGCGCAGTTTGCGACGTTAGAATGGGAATTTTGACTTCCGTTCCACCAAAGAAAATCCCCGCCCAAGCGAAGCTTGGACGGGGCACCCTCAAGGATCGAAGTGATTGTGATAGTCTGGGCCACCCG
>Ga0187819_10000708_pt1 | contig 16868 bp, 12 predicted proteins | sample NC_wetland_sal_i_15_FD_132411 | JGI IMG/M metagenome (GOLD analysis project Ga0187819, IMG submission 132411) | Wetland sediment microbial communities from Neuse River Estuary, North Carolina, USA - SO4_4 | ecosystem: Environmental > Aquatic > Freshwater > Wetlands > Sediment | place: USA...
CGGGCGCCCGGTGGAATAGCTGGTACCCACAAAGTGCAGCCGCAGACGCGCCAGCTCCGGCGCTTCCGCCCGCGCCTTGCGCACGCCGGCAAAAAAGGCGCTGAGCACCGGGCGCATGGCCTCGGTGTAGGCGCCGACGCTAGCAAAGTGCAGCCCGCCGTCGGCTGGATCGAAGACCCGGTTGGGCCGGGGATGGCGGCGAATGTATTCCCAGTCTCCGGTCTCGCCGCCGTAAGGGATCTCGGTGGTATCGGCTTCGCCCAGCCACGGGTAGCGCTGGCGTACGAGGTCCGTGGTGCCGCGCGACACGCCGACGACGTGGGCCACGCGACGGAGCGCATACCGTTCCAGCACGCGCGCCGTGGCGTACGCCGCCCGCCACTTAGGCGGACGCTGCGTGCGCGGCACGGACCAGTAATAGTCGCTAGTCCAGGGGTCGATGTAATCGATCACGTAAGGAATGCCAAACCGGTCGTGAGCCAGCCTTCCCAGCACCATGGGCATAAAGGCGGGGACGGGAATGAAGACCAAATCCACTTCCCCGCGACGGCAGAGATCGCGCAGAACCCGCCAGTGATAGCTCATGCTGCGCGCTCCCAGATCGCGCAGTCCGACCAGGCGCGTGAGTCTGCGAGAAAGCGCCGGGGTGCGGATGACGCGCACGCCCGCCGGCAGCAGGCGCTCGATCTCGGGGTCGAGCGGGCAATCGTAATGGCGCGCGTGGGTGGTAATCACCGTCGGCTCCCAGCCGAACTCGCGCAGGTGCGAGACGAAGAAGCGCAGACGCAGTGCCGGCGGCAGGCTGCTGGGAGCGAAGTCGGCGCCGATGAGGGCAACTCGCTTCATGAAGCCGCGCTTCCTTCAGCCATAACAAGCTCGCGCGACGCCGGCGATGCGAAGAGGGCAAGAAATTTTTCACGTTCGCAGTCCCAGCAGAAGCGCGCGCTGCCGGCGTTCCAGGAGGCGTGCTGGGCGGCGCGCAGCGATTGCCGGTCGCGCACCCAGTTCAGCAAACCCGCGGCCAGAGCCCGAGCATCACCCGCCGGATACGAGAATCCCGCCGCCGGGATTTGCGACATCACCTCGCGCTGCCCGGGAGTATCGGTAGCAGCGACGGCCAGACCGCCCAGCAGATAGCTGAAGAGCTTGTTGGTCACGGTGCGCGAGTAGTTGCCATTGTCCGGGCGCTCCAGGGCCAGGCCGGCGTCGAATGGCTCCATGGCGCGAATCACCTCATCGTGCTCGATCGGCGGCAGGAAAAACAGCCGCTGACGCTCGCCGCCAGCCATTCCCTCCAACCTCTCGCGGTAACCTGCGGAAGGGTTGCCGCGTAGGTGCAACTCGACCTCGCCGGGCAAGTGGGCCAGCGCCGCGACGGCGTCTTCCAGTCCGCGTCCTGGGCCGATGGTCTGGCCGAACCAGTGCAGACGCAGGAGAGCGGCAGCCCGGCGCTCACCGGGCGCAAGCATGCCCTGCGCCAGCTCCAGCGGAAAAACGTTGTAGAGGACCACGGGCGGCGGGATGCGGTGGTCGCGCGCCAGTTGTTCGGCCATGAGCGGCGAGGCCGCGGAAACATAGGCACAGCGCGGAAGATACTCGGCCTCGATCACCCGCAGGAGGGCGCCCGGTTCGCCGGGAGCGTGCGCCAGCAGATCTTCGCAATCGAAGCCCAGGCGCGCGTTCCAGCGTGCGGCGGCCGCCGCAGCCGCGGGCAGAGCGGCCTGGGTGTGGGCAATGAACCAGTCGGCGGGCTCGCGTGCGGCGAGTTCGCGCATCTCCGCCAGCGCCGGAGTGTAACTGTGTTCCGCCAGAGCCGGGGTGGCGAAGCCGCGAGCGATCTCCTGAGTCAGCCTGCGGCGGCCTCGGATCCACAGAGAACGCAACCTGCCATGTTGCGGAAGAAAATCCACGCGCTCCAGCCGCCACCGCCGGTGCGCCATCAAGGCGCGGTCCTTTTCCACCAGCGCGGGATTGAATAAAGGAGCGACCACGCGGACCTGGTGGCCAGCTTGGGCCAGCGCGTCGGCTTCGCGCACCAGCCTGGGGTTGTAGCAAGGATGGGCAGCACCCACCAGGCAGAATCGCAAAGACGTCATCGCGCCGGCCTGCCCGATTGCATCAGGAGTGTATCCGCGCCTTCGTGCGCATCAAGCGCGCACTCCTGCGGCACATAGAGGATGTTGCCCCAGTAATCGCTGGAATCGGCACGCTCCAGGCCGCCGCTGGTGATGCGATACGAGACATACCCGCGCGCACAGAATAGGAGATCGGCCTCGCCTCCAAGTCCTGTCTCACAGATGATCCACCGCGGACGCAGCGTCTCCAGCAGCGACTGCATGCCGCGCACCACCGCCCCTTCGCTACACTCGACATCGATCTTTAGCAAGTCGCAGCGCGTAACGCCGTGCTCACGCACATAGTCGTCCAGCGCCACCACGTCCACCAGCACGTTGCCGGCTTCGGAATAGATGCCGTCGCGCACGCCCCAATCGAGAGGCGTCAGGGCGGAAACGCCACTGTTGTTCGGCAACTGCGAAATGTAGAAGGTGGCCGACTTTGAGCAGCGGTCCGAAACCGCCACGCGGTTCAGCGTCACCCGGTCCTGGTAGTGGCTCAGCGCAATCGATTCGGCCAGCATGTTGGTGAGCGCCGGGTTAGGCTCGTAGGAATGAACATGGCCGGTACTACCCACCAGCGAAGCCATTAACAAAGTAAAGTACCCGGCATTGGCGCCGAGGTCGAAGGCCACGTCGCCCGGACGCAGCACGCGCCGGATCAGTGCGCTGGTCTCCGGCTCATAATCCACGCTGAGGAAGTACAAGGGAGAAAACAGATCGCAAATGTCCACCACCATGTGCGGCCCCGACGGCAGCGACACAGTGCGGAAACGGCGGGGAGAGTGCGCGAAGGCATGGGCCAGGGCTGCCGTGAGCGAGCGCGACAGTCGCAAGTCGGGATGAGCCCGCGCGAATCGCACCCAGGCCCGCTCCAGCGGCGGCACGCGCGCGATCACCGCTGCCGTAGCCTCCTTGCCCGCTCGTAACACAGCCCTCATCGATGATCCGCCACGCCATACTCCGGCACGTCTAAGCGCAACTTTGGGATCAACATCGCGGCTGGTACTCAGTTGCATTATCTTTTACCATACATGCACCAGCCGAGGTAATTGCCAAGAAATAGTCGCCGGGGACGAACCGATCACGATGCAGCCGCTGGTTTCCATTCTCATTCCCGCATACAACGCAGAACGCTGGATCGCGGATACGCTGCAGTCTGCGGTGGGCCAGACTTGGCCGAACAAAGAGATCATCGTGGTGGACGACGGCTCGAAGGACGGAACGGTCGCCCTGGCGCGCCGGTTCGAGTCCGCCGGAGTCAGAGTGGCGGAGCAGGAGAACCGCGGACCGGCGGCGGCACGCAACCATGCCTACCGCCTCTCACAGGGAGAGTTCATCCAGTTCATCGATGCCGACGACCTGCTGAGCCCGGATAAAATCACGGAGCAGATCAAGGTTCTCGGCGAAAGCCCGCCGCGCATGTTGGGCATCTGTCCGTGGACTTACTTCCAGGATGGCACCGATCCTGAGCAAGGCCTGGCGGATAACGGCTGGCCCGCGGTGGACACCGACGCGCCGGTGGAGTGGCTGACCGACTTGCTGGGACCGGAGGGACCGTTCGGCATGGTGCCGCCCGGAGCGTGGCTGACGCCGCGCGCCGTCGCCGAGGACGCAGGAGGCTGGGACGAAACGCCCTCGCCCGACGATGATGGCGAATACTTTGCCCGCGTGGTGCTGGCCAGCGCCGGCATCCGCCGCGCCGCCGCCGGCCGCTTCTATTACCGCAAACGCCCCACGGGAGGCAGTTGGAGTTCCCTGCCTCGCAACGCGCGCTCGGAGTGGGGCGCGTTGCACTCGCTGGAATGCAAGATGCAGCACCTGTTGGCCCGCACCAGCGATCCGCGCGCCCGGCGGGCGCTCGCCAACCGCTTCGTGCAGCGTGCCGTGGAAGCGTATCCCTACTTTCCAGAGATCACCGGCCGCGCCCTGGAAAAAGCCCGTGAGTTGGGCGGCACGGATTACCTTCCGCCTTACGGCACCTGGAAGGGAGATCTGTTCAGCCGCGTGTTCGGGTGGAAGGCAACCAAGAGAGCCCAGGCGATCTATCATCGTTATAAGCCGCGCGCGGAGACGGCGCCTGCGGCAAAATAGCGGAAAAGTCCGATCATTGCGATCGGGCACTCCAGAACTGTTCCGGTTCGAGCAGTGCCTGCGACCACAGCCCGGCCAGGCGGTCGTGGCCGTAGCGGGCGCGGTGATAGTCCTGCAGGCGCCGGCCCACGATCTTTCCGGCCCGGATCTCACATTCCATTTCCCTGATCGCTTGCGCGAAAGCCGTGTTGTCAAGCGCGACCACGCGCACGTCGGGATTGTTCTCCGCCAGCGAAGCGATCGCGCCCGCGTTGCCGGCCACGAAGGGCACGCCATACGCCATGGCCTCCAACAACACCAGCGGCAGGCCTTCGGTTTCCGAGGGAAGCACCACCAGATCGGTCGCGGCCATGATGGCAGCCAGTTCCTCGCTCGAGGACCAGCCTCCGTTGACGCGCACGCTGGACTCCAGGCCGCGGCGGCGGATCTCCTGCTCCAAGCCTGCGCGCTCCACGCCGTGTCCGTAGAAGTCGAGCCGGACGGGTTGGCCGGCGAATCCTGACCAGATGTCCAGCAATCGGTAGACGCCCTTGGTATGAAAGTAGCGGCCGAGAAACGCCACGCAGAAACCGTCGATCGGGCGCCGCTGGCGCGGCGGCGCGTCATGAACGAAGGCCATCAGCGGGATCGCAGCCACGCGCAATCCGTTGGCCGAGCGCCGCACGGGCGCCGCTTGCATTTCGGATTCGACGATGAAGCCATTAAGCATGGGTGCGCAGCTTGGGTCGAGCCGCTGGGAGTCGCCTAAGGGCTCACCGATGCGGTTGCCGATCATGTAGCCGTCGCGGCGCACGAACCGTCGCAGGAAGCGCGCGAAGCGGCTCAACTCCACCGTGTACAGCAGATCGAAATAGCCGCTCCGCATCTGGAGCGGCCACATCGCGGCGGCCCACGCGGTGGAGAAGCGAAAGCGGCGCAGGTCGCGGGCGAAGGGAGTGGCCAGCAGGCGGATGGGGATCTGGTGCCGCTGGCGGATCAGTGGTGTTTCCGGATTGGCGATGCGGGCAGCCACGGTGACCTCCGCGCCCCGCTCCGCCAGCAGGCGGCAAAGGTTGAGCAGATGGGTTTCAACGCCACCGGCTCCGTACAGTTGGGCGGTAATAAGGACGCGCTTTGACTTCACAAGTTCAATGCAGCCTCGATCAGCCGGTTGGCCAGAACACGGTACGGTTTGTGTGGCACCCGCGGTGGCAATGCCCAGACTCGCTCCGGATTCAACAGCGCATCGAGGTACTTCCCGGATAGATGTTCATAACCGTATCGGCTTTGGTGATATTGCTGCAAACGGGCACCCTGAATGACGCCTGCACGGATGGCTGTGCTCATCTCCTCGATCGCTTGCTGGATGGCTGCATTGTCCAGCGGGACTACCCGGACGTCCGGATTGGCTTCGGCGAGGGTGCGGACACCACCGACATCCGTGGCCACGAACGGCACCCCATGGGCCATGGCTTCCAGCAGGCTGACCGGCACACCTTCGCTCTCGGAAAGCAACACCATTAGATCGGTGCGGTTGAGAATTTCAGTAAGCTGAGCCGGCTCGGTGTACCCGTCGTTCACCTGCACCGTGGCCGACAATCCGCGGTCGGTTATGGCTTGACAAAGTGCCTCGCGCTCCTCGCCAAAGCCGTGAAAGTCCAGCCGGGCCGGTTGAATGGCCAGCTTTGGCCAGAGTTCCAAGAGACGGTATAAACCCTTGACACGGTGATAGCGGCCGATGAAGGCCACACGTAGCTCATCATGCGGATGCCAATGACGGGTAGGGACCGCACCAATATCGCTGAGCAGAGGCATCACCACGACGGGCACGTCGGCGCCATGGACTTCGCGAACCAGGTTGGCGCCGATCTCCGACTCACAGACAAAAGCGCTCACGGAGGCCGTCGCATGGCGGTCAAGGAGAGCGCGCGGAATCGATGTCGAGCCTGGCTCGTTCATGACGATGGGATTAAATACGGCGTGACCGCCGGGTTTGACGAAGCCGGCCAGAAATGCCACCAGCCAACTGCTGTCCAAGGTGTACAGCACGTCAAAGTGCCGGCGCAGACGGAGCGGCCAAAACGCCGCTGCCCAACCGAGCGATGCCCGCGGCCAGGCGCTCCCTGCAAATGGAGTTGCCATGACACGAACCGGAATTCTCCGAAGCGAATCAATGAGAGGCGCGTTCGGCCGGACAAAGCGGCTCACAAACGTGACCTCAGCCCCCTCGCGTGCCAGCAACTCGCAGAGGCTGCGAAGATGCGTTTCTACGCCTCCCACTCCGTGAACCATGGCGGCGATGAGCACGCGCTTCGGAGCTGTCATAGCTGACCCCCGCCGGCTCGTTGCGGAGCCCTGCTCCTGGGTTGGCGACAAATCGCCACCAAGGTCCAAGCGCTCTCCGCGTTTACTTCGCTAATGATGAGATCACCTTCGGTAAGAGGTAGACCAGCACCGATAATCTGATCCGGAACCTTCCGGCCCCGCAAACCCTGCAGCCAACGGCCCAGGCGCACGAAGGGATTGGACCACAGGAGCGCTGTGGCGCGGTGGGCGGCAGTGAAATCTTGCCCCCATAACTGGACGTCTGAGAAATATTCGCCCAAGAAACTGCGGAAGTGCTCCACCGTAAACTCGTGAGTGTGGTAAAGGTTTTCGGAGCGATAGCCTGGGTTCAAGGCTTCCGGAATGTTCGGGGTGCTGCAAATGAAGACACCCTCGGGACGGATCAGTTGCGACAACCGCTGCATAAACCGGGCGGGTTGCTGCAGATGTTCAATGTTTTCCAGGGAAACGACAACATCAAACGACCCGTTGACCTGCAGCAGGCTCTCGCAGTCGTCGCAGACGAATTCAACTCTGGCGTCGCGAAAACGCTGTTGGGCGGTGGCAATCGCCGCCTGCGACAGGTCTGCGCCCACCACCGCGGCCGCGCCCGCCTCTGCCAGCAGCTTGCAGCCATATCCCACCCCGCAACCAGCGTCCAGCACTTTCTTGCCTTGTACGAAGCGGCTGGCAAAACGGTAACGCTGCACGTGAGGCGCAAGATAGACGCGCCACTCTAAGTCACCGGGATCCACTCTTTCCTTGTGGGGTGTCATCGAATCATCCACTGCCCCTCCGTCGTGTCGTTTGTGGTTAGGGCGATGCGGTGCTGCTTGCCGATACCTTGATCGCGGCCTGGTTCATGAGGATTACGGAATCGTCACCTTCTTGAAAAACCGGCTGTCGAATTGAGGCCGATTCCCTGCACGCAACGCCCGCCACAGACGAACCGGCACTTTGAGCGGTGCCGGCAAGGCTTTCCGGAGCTTTCCGCTCAGCCCTGGCTGGCCGGCAGCAGGTGGCGGCACCGGGCGGAGCACCTGCGGCGCAGTCTTCCTCCATTGTTCAACATAATCACCCTGCTGGGGATGAGTGGAAAAGATGGAAACCGTCTCAACCTTCCTCGCCAGCGTCAACAAATACGTTTCCCGAGCGTTGATGAGGGCGGCGCGCCCTTGGACGATCGCGGGATCGAGAACTTCGAACCAGTCCTCTCCGCCCAGCTCGCACACCAGCGCGCACACCATCTCAAATCCGTTTTGCCGGCTGAACACACGAAAGAAGAACTCGGGGCTGAGCTGGTAAAAGCCATGGCCGAACCAATTGTTGGCCGGACTCATGCCCAGGAAGTGTCCGCCCACGCGGACCATTTGCATGCAATTCCTGATCGCTACGGGAAGGTTGAAAACGTGTTCCAGAGACCCGCCGTCCACCACGGCGCTAAACCGATTGCACAATTCCTCCGGAATCGGGAGGTTGAAATCGTGCACGTCGGAGGCTCCTTCGTAGGTACTGGCATCGAACGACCGAATCTCGCAGCCACCCAGCAGCTGGAACAACGGCTCTGTGTATCCTTCGTTCCGCAACAAGAGGCCCATGATTTGGGCCTCGGACAAGGTGTAGCCGAAGTCTTGGAGAACGGTCTTCAGGGCGGGGGCGTCCAGGTAAAAGAACTGCCTGCCAACCGTCGCAGTGCTGGAAAAATCCACACCCCTGCGCTTGGCATACAACAAAAACCGGGTTGTGTTGCCATCCAATCCCATCAGGTACCAGTGCCCCCCACGTCAGATCACATTCACGAAACCGCTTCCATGCGGCGAGATCGTTGCCGGCTCTAAACCGCCGGCACCGGCTCTGGATTCGCGACGACCGTTCGTTTCCCTACACGCTCCCTCGATCCTGTTCCGCGACTAAGCGCGGACGCCGCCGGTTCCTGGACGTGGCCGGTACCGCATTGCGTCCAATTTCTTCCTCGGAGCCGCCGCCCTTCCAGAATTCCTCCGGGTGCAGAAGCGCTTGCAGCCAGCGGCTGGCCACGAGATCGTAGCCGTAGCGCTCGCGGTGATACTGCTGCAGCCGCCGCCCGTCAATCTGCCCGCTGCGGATGGCGCGAGCCATGCGCTCGATTCCGAACTGGAGCGCTGCGTCGCTGAGCGGGACGACCGAGACGTCCGGGTTATCCTGGGCCAGCGTCCGGATCGCTCCCACATCGGTGGCCACAAAGGGCACGCCGTAAGCCATCGATTCCATCAGCACCAGCGGTAAACCCTCGCCTGCGGAGGGCAACACCAGCAGGTCGGCGCGGTCAAAGATCGCCGGCAACTCCTCTGGAGCGGCTGCCCCGTGCACGGTGACGCGGCTCAGCAAGTTGCGCTCGCGGATCGCCTGCTCGAGGGAGGCACGTTCCGGGCCGTCGCCGTGGAAATGCAGGCGCGCCGGCTGGATGTTGAGCCGCGGCCAGATTTCCAGCAGCCGGAAGATTCCTTTGTCGGCATGCAAACGCCCGAGAAACAAAACCTGCAGCTCGTCGACCTTGCGGCGCTGGCGCTCTGCAGCGCAACGGACGTTGCCCAGATGCGGGATGACCGAGATCGGGATGTCGAGCTGATATTTCTCCGCCAAGGCATCGGCCTCCACCAGGAAGCCATCGAGCTTTCGCTGCACCCTTGGTTCGACAAAGCCTGGGACGGCCGGGACAATGCCGGCGCGTCCCCCAATCAGGTATCCGCCGGGTTTCAGAAACAGCGCCAAGAAGTTCACGAACGGGCTTACGTCGAGCGTGTGGAGCACGTCGAAACGGGGCAACAGGTGCAGCGGCCAAGCCAGCGTCGCCCACAAAGTTGAAGCCGGCCCTCCGCTCTCGGCAAAAGGGGTCGTATACAACCGGATCGGAATCTGCCGATGTTGCTGCACCAAGCGGATGCGGCGGCGCGCATAGCGGCTGACCAACGTCACCTCCGCTCCGTGCTCGACCAGCAAGCGGCAGAGGTTGAACAGGTGGGCTTCAATGCCGCCGTTGGCGTACAGTGGCGCTGAGATCAGGACTCGTTTGTGGTCAGGCGATGCCATCCTAGCGGCGCAGGAAGCCAAGCGCTAGCGCAGCTCCTTTCCCCTATACCAGTGAAGGACCTCCTGAACGATGAGAGGCAGGCCGAAGCGGGTGCAGATGCAAGTGGGGTAGATATTTTCCGGCAACTGTTCCGGGTCCGGCAAGGGCAAACCGGCGACGCAGTCGAGAAGTTCCGCCAACTTCCCCACGGCGGCGTCGGTGCGGTGCGTGTTGTAGATCAGCTCCCAACTGGCACGGGACATCCGCCGTAGCAGGCCGCGATTAGAGGCGAGTTCGGCAATGCGATCTGCAAATTGATCGGCCGCTCCCACCGGCAAACAAAACCCAGTCTCTCCCCCGGCGATCAAGGCTCGCATTCCCGGCAACTGGGTGACGACCGGCACCACACCTTGTCCCATCGCTTCCAGAAGGGCAAGGGGCTGCCCTTCCACGTCGCTGGCCAGCAATAGCACATCATGTGCGGCCAGGATCCTGAGCGCTTCTTCGTTCGACAGCCAGCCGTGGAATTGCACTCTCCCTGCCGCACCCGGCACCGCCGCCAGCAACTCCTCTAGCCGCTTGCGATCCGGCCCATCACCGGCTATGGAAAACCTGAAATCGACTCCGCGCGCAAGCAGTTGCCGAACGATCGGCGCCAGATCGAGAACTCGCTTGTACTGTTGTGCTAGGCGGCCCAGATAAATGAGGCGCAAGGGACCTTCACGCCCCTTGTCGTCAGGTGGTTCCTCGAGCGCCGGAACCGGATACCAGATGCGATGCGCCCGGCCGGCGAGTGAAGGGATCTCCTTTCCTAACCGGCTCACTGCGTCGTCGTTGACGGCGCCTACGGCTGCGGCCACGTCGGCATTACCTCGTATGCGTTCATACTCGGACGGATTATCAGAATGGAGGACATCCAGAAAGCGAGCCCGTGACTGCCGCGTGCGGTAGAGATGCCGCATGACGAGCGCAGAGGACTCGTTCGGCATGCCTACCACCACCTCGGCATCGAACTCGGCAATCGCCCGGCCGAGGCGTTGTGCCAGGCGAATCGCCGAGTACGCGGTGGGGGTAACCGTGAGCGGTGCGGTGAAGGCACTGGCATCCCAACTCCGTGGCCTGCGCGAGCCGGCTGCCACTACCCGTGTCTCCCACCCAAAAAGCGGCAGGTACCGGGAAGCGCGCTGGACGAAAGTCAGCGGACCGCCGGTACAGTCGATGTCGAAGAGAAACACGGCGCGTCGTGCGCTAAGCACCTTTCCGATTGACCCACCTCGCTTCTCCCTTGCCCCATTTATGTCCATGCCACCACACCGACCCACTAGCTTCGCCGCGCGAGCACCTCGACGAAGTCGCCCCAACCATCTTTGAGCAATTGGCCAGCGGCAGAGTGCGCGAAGAACGCGCCCAGCTCCTGAAGAGCCTCGTCGTAGGTGTTTTCAGACCATAAGACGTTCGGAGTATTGAACTCCAGCAGTTCCATGCCATTTTCCCGCACGGCATCCCGCAACCATTGCGCCGTGAGCCATGGGCTATGATGCGAATAATCGGAATACCCCACCCAGCCGGGTCCGAGCGCCTTGTGAAACCAGGAGTCGGCATTCAGAGTTGCGCAGTACAGAAATCCCCCCGGGGCAAGCAGGGAAGCCGCCAAGTGAAGCAGACGAGCCGGGTCCTTGACGTGTTCCAACACGTTGTTCATAACCACGGCATCGTAGGTATCGGAGAAATCGGCAGTCGTCGCGCTGTCGATATCCAGGACTTTGCACACGCCGCCGGGCAGGCGCCGGTTGGCCTGAGAGATAGCCCACTCCGAGGAATCCACACCCGCCGCCCGCAGCCCCCGGCCCTGGGCATGGCTGAGCAGGATTCCTGTAGAGCAGCCAATGTCGAGGATCGAATGGATTTTCCCGTAGCGGGCAATGCGGTCCAATATGTCAATACCGTAACTCGCGGCTTCGCGTTCATAGTCCCGGTAATTCTGCCCATTGAAATAGGCGGCATCGCATTGCGACTCACCGTTCAGCACGCGCTGGCGCAGCCTGCGCCGCAGCGCTGGCCCGGAACTGGGAACGAACCTTAGATCGGAGATCAACCAGCCATTCTTCCGCTCTGCGCCTGAGGGAAGTTGCGCGACCAGCTCGCCGTTCAGCGTTACCTCAGAATCCACCCGCAGCCGCCACTCACACGGCATGGCCACTGGCCGGCTGATTTTGACCAGATTCAAACCGCCCTCGACGTCCACGGAGAGCGAGAGTGTGCCGGCACCGCAACCGTTGAACATATAGAGCAATTCCGCCGGCCATCGCAGATTGTTATTCGCAATGACAGGAAGCAGGGCAGGGCGGCAATTGCGCGAGACGTACCAATCTCCGGACGGTAGATGCACAATCTTGCAATCCAGAAGCCGCTCCAGGGTGACGTGTGCTGTTGAACGGGCCCTCTTCAATGCAGCGGATAAGGGACTCAAGCCCGGCCTCCCGTTTCCATCGCGTCGCGAATCTTCCAATCGACCTGGTTCCAGAACAAAGCTTCGTTAGTGTAGCCGGGACCCTCGACCTCAAAGGGTATGCTCTCCGCCGTCAACATATTCCTGGAATCCTCCACCGAACACAATGCCGCGAAGAGCAAATACTGGCCCGGCATCAGCATCAGCTTCTGGATACAGCTCTCACAATGGATCGAGCCATTCATGTCGGCGCAAACGGGATCGCTGAGAACGCTGAAGTACGGAAGCCCCGTGGGACTCGTCACCCTGATCAGCAGCTTCACGGCAGAGCGTGGCTGAAGTTTCGCCGAAAAGGCGATCCGCATGCCGGAATCCGACAGCGGATTGCCTTCCCGGGACCATTCTCCTAGTGGCTGCACCCGGAAATCCACGATGCTTTCAGCGCCCGCGGACGCCATGCTGGCCTCATCCCGGGCGCTGCCTGAAGCGGGATCTTGCTGGCCTGTGGTCTTCAGAAGTCCCTCGTAGTAGCCGATGGCGTCGGTCGGTTTGCCGTCGTAACGGATCTTGCCGTGTTCCAGGCAGATGGCGCGGCGACAGGCCGTCTGCACCTGCCACATGCTGTGCGTCACCAGAAGGATGGTGACCCCCTGCTGGTTGAGCGAACGCACCTTGTTCATGCACTTGGACCAGAAACGCAGATCTCCTACCGCCAGCACTTCATCCACCAGCAAGACCTGCGCGTCGAGGTGGGCGGCCACGGAAAACGCCAGCCGCACGTACATGCCGCTGGAGAAATGTTTCACCGGCGTGTCGATAAACTTCTCCACCTCGGAGAAGGCGACAATCTCGTCGAACTTGCGAGCGATCTCCGACTTCCTCATGCCCAGGATGGCGCCATTGAGATACACGTTCTCGCGGCCGGTGAGTTCCGGGTGGAAACCGGTGCCGACCTCCAGCAGCGAGCCGACGCGACCGTAGATGTCAGCCGAGCCGCGCGTCGGCCAGGTAATGCGGGAAAGGATCTTCAGCAGCGTGCTCTTCCCTGCCCCGTTCCGCCCGATGATGCCGAGGACTTCGCCCTGCCGGACCTCGAAGGAAATGTCCTCGAGGGCCCAGATGGTGGGAGTGCCGTTGGCGGGACGGCCGTTGCCGCCCTGGAACGCGGCGCGCACGCGGCGGAACGGCGCCGTGACGGCGTCGGTCACGGTGTCGCGCAGGGCGCGGTAGCTTTCCCGCTGGCCGATGCAGTACTGCTTGGCAATACCTTCGCAACGAATGGCGAGATCGCTCATGTCAGATCACGTCCGCGAAGCTGTTTTCCATGCGGCGGAAGTAGAACAATCCGCCCACGAGCAAAAGCAGAACCATCCCCACCGAGACCGCCAGCATCGCTCCCGGAGGCGGGGACTTGCCCACCAGCGCCCAGCGGAAGCCCTCGACCACGCCCGCCATCGGGTTCAAACCGTACACCGGGCGCCAGCGCTCCGGCACCAGCGAGCTGGGATAGGCCACCGGCGAGAGAAACAGCCAGATCTGGGTGAGAAACCCGACCGTGTAGCGCACGTCGCGGTACTGCACATTGAGCGCAGAAAGCCACAGGCCGATGGCCAGCGCGGTCAGGATAGCCAGCAGCACGAACAGCGGCAGGGTGGCAATGGTCCACGTGGGGACGATCCCGTAGCGCAGCATAAGAAAGATGAGCACGCTGAAGGCGATGGCGAAATCCACCAGCCCGGCCAGCACCCCGGCGATGGGAATCACCAGGCGCGGAAAGTAGACCTTGGTGATCAGTCGTTCATTGGCCACCACGCTGTTGCTGGATTCGGCCAGAGCGTGGGCAAACAGTTGCCAGGGCAGCAGCGCGCAGTAGGCAAAGACGGGATAAGGAATGCCATCGGAAGGCACTTTGGCCAGCCGTCCGAAGAACAGGCTGAAGACCACCATGCTGAAGACGGGCTGGAGAATCGCCCAGGCGGCGCCTAGCGCGGTCTGCTTGTAGCGCACCTTAATGTCGCGCCAGATGAGGAAGAGCAGCAGTTCGCGGTACTGCCACAGTTCGCCGAGGTTCAGGCCGGTCCAGCCACGCGCCGGCCGGATGGCGACATGGGGCAGCGCCGGACCCGGCACCGCAGCCGCCACCTCCGGGTTCACGCGCCAGGCTTCTCCCGAAAGCGTCGCCATCAGGCAAAACCTTGATGCCGCAGGTGGCCAGTCGCGCCGCCTCCAGCCGCGGGATTCCAAAGCATGTTCACGGGAGTGGGAGAGGAATTGAGACTGTTCTTTTGCAGCGCGTTCACCGGTACCAGAAGAACTCGTCGAATATGGACTGAATATAGGGTCGGTGGATTCGATTGTCAAAATGTTTCCAGCGCGCGCCGTTGGCTTCCGATATGACCGCAATTGTGGAAAACTCTCACGCTGCGGAAACGGCGCTTCGCCCGCGACGCCGCCCGGCGCGCCTGAGATCGGCGCTGCTTGCGGAGGGCGCGCATGATTGCGAGTTCGATTCCCCCGCTAAATCTGTTGAACAATCCACGTTGCACCTCATGCTAGAATCCAGAAAAATTTTCTCCCATGATCTCCCTTTGGCCCCGAAAACTCGATGGAGCGGTGAATGGATCCTAGCAATCTGGTGCGCACCGAAGCCTCCCAATCTTTACTCCGGCCGGGAACGGCCAACCCCGAAGCAGAACTGGCGACGCTGGAACCCTCGCTGCTGGAATATTGGCGCTTACTGCTGAAGCGCAAGTGGACCATCGTTTCCTGCGTGGTGGTGATCACGGTGCTGGTGGCCATCCATTCCTTCCGCGCTACCAAGCTCTACGACGCTGTGGGGCGGATCGCGATCAACCATCAGAGCGACGCGCTCGGCCTCAAGGGGACGGTCGGCGGCTATGACGAGGACGACTACATCGTCAACCTCGACACCCAGGCCAAAATCCTGGAGAGCGACGGCATTGCGCTGCAGGTGATCAAGAACCTGCGCCTGGACCAAGACCCGAGATTCACCGGAGTACCGGTGAAGGCCGCCAGCCGGGCCATTCCGCTGGGCTCGGCCGGGCTCACTGCCGCCCAGGAGAACGGCCTGCTGGGCGGGCTTCACGGGGGATTGACCGTGAAGGTGGTCCCGCGCACCCAGATCGTCGAGCTCCATTTCCTTTCCACCAACCCGAATCTCTCGGCGCAGATCGTGAATGAGCTGGCGAACGCTTACATCGAGCAGAACTACCAGGCAAAATTCGTGGCCACGGATCGTACTTCGCGGTGGCTTTCCGAGCAGCTCACCGACCTGCAGTTGAAGGTCGAAACCTCGCAGCAGCGGCTGGTGGATTATCAGAAGGAACACGGTATCGTCGGGGTGGATGAGAAGCAGAACATCATCACCACCAAGCTCGACCAATTGAACAAAGAACTGACCACAGCCGAAATGGAGCGCATCGAGAAGGAGTCGCTGTACCGCATGAGCCTGGAGGGGAAACCGGAGTTGTTGCCGCGCGGAACCTCGGTCAATGAGTCGCCGATCGACTCCCTGAAGACCCAGGCCAGCGGACTGGAGTCACAACTGGCAGCCATGTCCACGCAGTTCGGCGCCAACTATCCCAAGGTCAAGGAACTCGACAGCCAGTTGAAGACGGTGCAGGAGACGCTCAAGAAAGAGCTGGCGAGCGGCGCCGAACGCTACAAAGCCACCTACCTGGCGGCGTTGGAACGCGAGAAGCTGTTGCGGGACGCCTTCGAGAGCCAGAAGCAGGAAGCTAACCAGCTCAACGAGAGCGCCATCCAGTACAACCTGCTGCGGCGCGACTACGAATCCAACCGGCAACTGTACGATGGGCTGCTGCAGAAGCTCAAGGAAGCCGGAGTCGCCGCCGGACTGCGCTCCAGCAACGTGCAGATCATCGACCAGGCGCGCGTGCCCATGGGACCGTCGCAGCCCAATATCCCGCGCAACATCACCACCGGTTTCTTCCTATCGCTGGCGGGCGGCATCGGCCTGGCCTTCCTGCTGGAGATGCTGGACAACAGCGTGCGCAGTCCGGACCAGGTGGAGCTGGTGGCCGGCCTGCCCACCCTGGGCATGATTCCCTCCAGCGTGCGCATGAGTTCCAGCCGCGGGCTGGCGCTGAAGCCGCTGCGGGCGGGATCGCAGATCATGCCACATCAGGAATCGGTGGAGACCATCTCCTACTTGCGCCCGCAATCACAATCCGCGGAAGCCTATCGCACCCTGCGCACCTCCATCCTGCTCTCCTCCTGGGGTGCTCCCCCCAAGGTGCTGCTGGTGACCAGTCCGCTGGCTCAGGAGGGCAAGACCACGACCAGCGTGAACACCGCCATCGTGCTGGCGCAGCGCGGCGCGCGCGTGCTGCTGGTTGATGCCGACTTGCGCCGTCCGAGCATTCACAAAGCCTTCGCGGTGCCCCAGAGACCTGGCCTCTCCGAGTACCTCACGGGCAACATCTCCGAGTGTCCCATCACGCCCTGGGCGCAACTTCCCAACCTGTACGTGCTGCCCTCGGGTGGATCGCCGCCGCATCCGGCGGAGCTGCTGGGTTCGGCGCTGATGAACAACCTCCTGGCGGAGTGGCGCAAGCAGTTCGACCACATCGTGATCGATACGCCGCCGGCGCTGTCGGTGACGGACGCGGTGCTGCTGTCGGTGCAGGCCGATTCCGTGATCCTGGTGATCCGCTCCGGACAGACCACCAAACAGGCGCTGCGCCGGGCGCGGCAACTGCTCGCCTACGTCAACTCCAAGATCATCGGCGTGGTGGTCAACGCCATGGACCTGAACGCCTCCGACTACTACTACTATTACGGCTACTACGGCAAGAAGTACGGCTATTACTACAAG
>Ga0187819_10000709_pt1 | contig 16851 bp, 11 predicted proteins | sample NC_wetland_sal_i_15_FD_132411 | JGI IMG/M metagenome (GOLD analysis project Ga0187819, IMG submission 132411) | Wetland sediment microbial communities from Neuse River Estuary, North Carolina, USA - SO4_4 | ecosystem: Environmental > Aquatic > Freshwater > Wetlands > Sediment | place: USA...
ACGATCCGCGACAGTGAGTCGCCTTCCACGCCTACACCGACAACTCCCTCGACGGCCACCGAGAATGCCAACAGCACGTCCGTGGGGACGGGCGCCGGGGGCGGAGCCGCGGGCGGGGCAGCCGTGGGCGTTACTGCCGGTGTCACGCACAGCACGCTGCTTCTCGGCATCGTGCTCACCGGGGTGATCGGATCCGCCATCGGCGTCGTCGCAGGCACGGGCACACAGCCGAAAAAGTGCGGCTGCACCACGGTTCCCTGATCCAACATCCGGTTCCATCCAAATCCTGACGGAGTGGAAGAGGCGAGTGCAGCGCGAGCCTGCCCCTGCGGGTTACATCGTGCAGTGGTGCGGCCTCGCGCGGAATAGGATCAGCGCATCGCCTGCCTGGCGCCGTTTTCCGCAGCCTGCTGGGCTCGATTCTCCGCAGTAGCTCCCAGGAAACGAGGCGCGGGGCTGGGGAGCGCCGCGCAGGAGAGGAAGATTCCCGCCGAGGGGATGGCCCGAAGGGGCGAATCCGTGTGTCCGTCCGCGGAGTAGCCGCTGCGCGAGGCCTACGTCGCGCCCGGCGGCGTTTTCACCGCGCGAATCCAGCCTCCGTCCGCCACCCATCCGTCGCCGCTACGCCGGTAGGTACGCTCCTGACCCGCCCCACGAGAACTCGCGTCTCCCTGTGCTACCTTTGGACTCAGTACGGAGGGCAGCCGATAGGCTTTCCATGTCTCCCGCCCCTTCATCGGGACCAGGCTCCGGCATTGCGCCCGAGTCCCAGCCCCAACAGGAAATCTCCGCGGAGGCCGCCCAGGCGGAACTCTCGCGCGAGCGCGATCGCCTGCGCCTGCTGCTTGAGGTCAACAACGCGGTGGTTTCCAACCTCGAACTCCCCGACATATTCGCGGCCATTTCCGCCTTCTGCCGCGACTTGCTGCACCACGAGTACACCAGCCTGGCCCTGCTCGATAAGGACAGCCCCGGTAAACTTCGGCTGCACGCGCTCGACTTTCCCTCGGGGAAGGGAATTATCCGGGAGGAGATGATCGTCTCTCTGGAGCAGGTGCCGGCCGCCGAGGCCGTCCGGCAGCGGCAACCCGTGCGCTTCAATCAGGACTCGCTGGAACGGCTGGGGACAGACGGGGCCAGGCTGCTCCTGGCGGAAGGGCTGGCCTCCGGAGTTTGCCTGCCACTGCTCACGCGCAACTCGGTATTGGGAACCCTGAATCTGGCCAGCTACCGGCCCGACGCCTTCTCCGACGCCGACATCGAATTGCTGGGACAGGTCGCCGTCCAGTTTGCCATCGCGCTGGAGAATGCGCTGGCCTACTGCGAAATCGAGGAGCTGAAAAACCGCCTGACCGAGGAGAAGCTGATCCTCGAGGACGAGATGCGGTCCGGCTACCAGTTCGAGGAAATCGTGGGGGAGAGCCCCGCGCTGCGCCACGTCCTGCAACAGGTTGAGACCGTCGCTCCCACGGATTCGACCGTGCTGCTGCTGGGAGAGACGGGAACGGGAAAAGAGCGGGTGGCGCGCGCCATCCACAACCTGAGCCGACGTAGCCAGGCCCCTTTCGTCAAAATCAACTGCGCCGCGATTCCCACGGGGTTGCTGGAAAGCGAGCTTTTCGGCCACGAGAAGGGCGCATTTACCGGTGCCATCGCGCAGAAGGTCGGCCGGTTCGAGCTGGCGGAGGGCGGCACGATTTTTCTGGATGAGGTGGGCGATATTCCGCTGGAGCTCCAACCGAAACTGCTGCGCGTCTTGCAGGAGCAGGAGTTCGAGCGACTGGGCGGAAACCGCACGATTCGCGTGGATACACGCGTGGTGGCCGCCACCAACCGCGATCTCTCCGCCATGGTGGCCGAACGCCAGTTCCGCAGCGACCTTTACTACCGGCTGAACGTGTTTCCGATTCGCGTCCCGCCGCTGCGCGAGCGCACCGAGGACATCCCGCTCCTGGCCCGTTTTTTTGCGCAGATGTATTCCCGGCGCCTGGGCCGCAACATCGAGACCATCCCTTCCGCCACTATGGACGCCCTGGTGCGTTACCCTTGGCCGGGCAACGTTCGCGAACTCGAAAACCTGATCGAACGCGCCGTGATTCTCTCCCCAGGCTCGGTGCTTCGTGTGCCCCTCGCAGAACTCCATGGCCGGGAAGACGTTTCCCCGGCAGCCTCCGGCACACTGGAGCAGATTGAACGCGAGCACATCCTCCAAGCCCTGCGCGCAACTCACTGGAAACTCTCCGGCTCTGGCGGCGCGGCGGCGCGGCTCGGTATCAAGCGGACGACGCTTCAATCCAGAATGAAGAAATTGGGGATCAGCCGGGACACCCTCTAGCTCGTGCGCCTGCCGGTATTTCGGCAAGTGCCGAAATGTCGGCAGAAAAATCTGCCATCGACTGGCTACTTTCTGCCCGCCTTGAAGCAAACCTGCAACTTATCATTTTTATTTTCAGTCATTTACAAGCGTTGCGCGGATCGGAAGCCAGATGGTGGCTAAAGTGCCAGCATTATAGGCGGGGGAGTGCTACTGAACCATGTTTCGGCTCACGCAGACAGAAGAAGGGGAAGCCACCGTATTTGTAATTGAGGGGAAACTTAGCGGATCCACACTGGCATCGCTCGGAGAGTTTCTTCGAACGCTTCACGCGGAGGTGGGGACCGATCGCCCGGTGATTGTCGACCTCATGGGGGTGACTTCTATTGACGGAGATGGGAAGCAGCTTCTGAAGGATCTCCACGCGCGCGGCGCAACGTTCCGAGCGAAGGGCTGTTTGAATCGCGCAATCGTCGAGGGCATCACCTGCTGCGCACCGGGGGCCGCGGGGGCGGCCGCAAGGCCGGACCAGCAGGCAGACGATAGGGAGAGGGGAGGGAAGAAATGAACACGTCACGTCACGCCATACTAGAGTCGAATGAGGCTAATCCGCATTTCTTGCAGCAGAAAGATCCCCAGGCAGTTCTCATAGAAGAGGCTCAAGCGGGGAACCGGGACGCGCTGGAAACCCTGTTCTCCAATCAGAGCCCGGCACTGTATCAGACCGCACTCCGGCTGGTGGGCACGCCTGAAGAAGCCGAAGATGTTCTCCAGGAAGGAATGCTGAGCGCGTACCGCAACCTGCGTCGGTTCGAGGGGCGCTCCCAGTTTTCCACCTGGCTGACCCGTATCGTCATCAACGCGGCGCTCATGCGCCTGCGCAGCCGCCGTTCGCGCCCGGCCGTGTCTCTGGACGAGCGCCTGGCGGAAGACGACGACATGACCTTCGCGGACCAGTTTCCCGATGCCGCGCCGGGTCCAGAGCAGATCGTTGCGCGCCGTGAGCTGGAGGACCTGCTGCGGCGCAATCTCCAGACGCTTTCACCCGTGCTTCGCTCGGCCTTCATTCTGCGTGAAATGGAGGGGTTTTCGACCGAGGAAGCGGCGGATGAACTGGGCATCTCAGAAGGCACCCTGAAGGCCCGCCTGCACCGCGCCAAGCGCCAGCTCGCGAGGCTCGTGGGCCGCGCTCTGCATCCGGCAGGCGCAAACGAGCGACGGGCGCCGGCGATCCGGCTCCACGCCATGCCGTCAGCGTGCGCTTCGGATTAATCGAGTCGCATAGGCTTCCAGCCTGCACACGCATCCAACGGCCGCCCTGGCCCGTCCGAACCGCGCACGTTCGCGCAACCTAAGAAAACAGCGGCAGTTTATCTGTGGATTGAGAACCTACGGCTCGCAAAGAGCTGTAGCCTGACGGCGGTTAATTCGCGCGCTCCGGCGAGGCGCGCACGATTTCGTAACTCTCAATTCTAGCCGCGACTCCCATGCGCCCGTCCGCGGTGGTCTCGGCCGGCTCAACCCGCAGAATCTGCGCCTGGACTTCGACCAGCACTCCCTCGCCGCCGGTCAGCGCGGGCGGCAGCGTCAGAGTCAGCGTTACCAGGGAGCCGGGTTCGGGTGCGGCCTCCGCGGTAAAGTAGAGACCACTGCGCGAGATTTCGCGCGTTCGGCCATGAGGTTCTTCGCTGGCCGCGGTTTCCGGCGCTTCATACTTCACGGGAATCGTCAGGTCGTAGCGTCGCGCCATCCGCCGGTCGTTCATTCGGTGCCCCCAAGTGGAGCGATTCTAGGCTGCTTGCGCCGCCGCGGACAGCGGCAATTCCCGAATTGGGCGTGTAGGGTTGTCCAGAGAGGCAACATATCGGGCCAGTTTTCGGAAATCATGCCGCCGGTCCGCGCTTTGACGGGCAGGCGTGTCCAAACTGCCAATAAATTCGCGCCGAAATCGTGATTTTCCATCCTAGCCGGGCGTGACTCGGGTATCACGCGCCGCCGGCGAGGGGCTCTCCCTCCCACCGAGCGACCACTACCGACGCCAGGCAGTTTCCAACGACGTTCACGGCCGTGCGTGCCATATCCATCAGCGGATCAATGCCCAGCAGAAGGAAGATCGGCTCACTGGGAAGCCCGAAACTCGAGGCCGTGGCGAGCAGGATGACCAGCGCTGCGCGGGAAACGCCGGCCACGCCTTTGCTCGTCAGCATCAGCGCGAACAGGATGACGAGCTGCCGCCCGAAGCTCAGGTGAATCCCCGCGGCCTGGGCCACGAACAGAGTGGCCAGGGAGAGATACAGCGAAGAGCCGTCCAGGTTGAAGCTGTAGCCCGTGGGGATGACGAACGCCACCACGCGCCGCGGCACTCCGAGTTCTTCCATCTTTTCCATGGCCAGCGGCAGGGCGGCCTCCGAGCTGCTCGTGCCGAACGCGATGGTTACCGGCTCCGCGATGGCCCGCAGAAATCGCGCCAGCGGCACGCGGGCCACCAGCGCCACCGGCAGCAGCACGCCGCACAGGAACACCGCCAGAGCGGCGTAGAGCGTGCCGATCAGCCGCGCGTAATCACCCAGAATGCCCAGCCCCACGTGGCCCACCGTGTATGCAATGGCCCCTCCCACACCCAGCGGCGCGAAATACATCACGATGCGCGTGAATTCAAACATGACGTCGGCCAGGCCTTCGCAGAACCGCAGCACAGGCTCGCGCCGCCCCTCGCGTAGCCGCGCCAGCCCGATGCCGAAAAACACGCTGAACACCACCACCTGCAGGATCTGGTTCTCCGCCACCGATTTTGCGATGTTTTCGGGAAAGGCATGGAGCAGCAGGTCGCTGGCGGACATGCGTTCGACCTGTGCGGGCTGGGCTTCCTCCGAAGGCGGGATTTTTACGCCCGCGCCTGCCTGGGTCAAGTTGATGGCCCCGAGTCCGATGAGCAGCGCCAGGGTCGTCACCACCTCGAAATAGACGATGGCTTTCAAACCCATCCGCCCCACCTGTTTCAGGTCCGGGTGGCCCGCGATGCCCACCACCAGCGTGGCGAAAATCAGCGGAGCGACGATGGCCCGGATCAGCCGCAGGAAAATCAGCCCAGCCACACGCAGGCTCACTGCCTGCGCGGGGAACCACGCCCCCGCCAATACTCCCGCAACCATCGCCACCAGGATCCATGCGGAGAGCGAGCGCCGCCGCCAGGCGTATCCCGCCAGAAGTGCCACGCCCGCCGCCTGCGCAATCCCCGACGCCGTGTACCAGCCCGCGAGCCACACCACGCCGGCCAGGCCAAAGCAGAAGGTTGCGCTCAACAGAAGCCGCAGCGACGCCGAATTCGCGGCACGAGAGCCTGGATTGGCGGCGGGGCGTTCCACGAGGGTGGAAAGGTACGCAGGGCGGGAGCGGAAGTCAAACGTTGGGGCCGGGAGCATGTGGGAAAAGAGTGTGCGCACCACATTGGGACGGGCTGCGCCCGAAACGGTGCGACCTAGTACTGTGCCAGCGCAGGACGCCCCGCAACGCCCTCGGAAGACATTGAAAACACGATGCGATTCGATTCGGCGAGTGGCTGTTCGTGTGCGAAGGGCGTGAGGGGTGCTCGTCACAACGAGTTGCGAGGAAGGGAAGTGGGAGGGAAGGGGCCCACATTCCTTCTGAGTCGCTCGTACCTACCTGCCTCAGAGAGGGAAGCTAGGATGGATGACCCCAAGACCCGGCTCTCCTGAGCCGGATCGGCCACCGAGCACTCCATCGGGGCTCCCGAGCCCAAGCGGGAGCCCCACTTTTTTGTTCCTGGCTCCTGGTGGCACAGACCCGCCGCGGCGGGTCTGTGTCCACTCTCCAGCTTTCAGCTCGCCGACTGCTCCACGCGCTGCTTCACCGGGATTTTCTCCGCGCGCAGTACGTGCTCCACCTGCGATTCCAGCAGCCGAGAGGCGTCGTATTCGAATCGCAGCAGCCCTTTCTCTTTATCCACGTGGAACCGGCGCAGCCCGTAGGTGTTGGCAAAATCGCCCAGCCGCCGGAGCTGTTCCATCTCGAGCGGCGCTTCCAGTTCGTAGGTGACGTCCACGAGTGTCATGGCCCGAAGATTATCACAGGAATTTGAAAATCGCGGCGCCAGGCCGCCCGGTAACGTCATCTCTGGTTCTACGGCACTAAAGCGTGGCGCGGCTACAGCGGCAGCCGGCGCAACCGCAACGCATTGCCCACCACGGAGACGGAGCTGAAACTCATCGCCGCGGCCGCAATCATCGGGCTGAGCAGGAGCCCGAAGAACGGATACAGGACTCCCGCGGCCACCGGCACGCCCAGCGAGTTGTACACGAACGCGAAAAACAAATTTTGCCGGATGTTGTGCATCGTGGCACGGCTCAGCCGCCGCGCCCGCACGATGCCGCGCAGATCGCCCTTCACCAGCGTCACTCCGGCGCTCTGCATAGCCACATCCGTGCCGGTTCCCATGGCGATGCCCACGTGCGCCTGCGCGAGGGCCGGAGCGTCGTTGATGCCGTCTCCGGCCATGGCCACGAAGTGGCCTTCCACCTGAAGCCGTTTCACCACGCCGGCTTTCTCCTCCGGAAGCACTTCCGCAATCACCTGGTCGATCTTCAATTTTCCGGCGACGGCCTCGGCCGTGCTCCGGCTGTCGCCCGTCAGCATGACCACGCGAATGCCTTCTTCGTGCAATTGGTGGATGGCTTCCGGCGTCGTGTCTTTGATGGGATCGGACACGCCGAGCAAGCCGGCGGGTTTCCCATCAACGATAACGAACATCACCGTCTGCCCCTCCAATCGCAAGGCCTCGGCGCGCTCGATCAGCCCCTCCGCGCGGATTTGCATTTCCTCGAGGAGGTTCCGGTTGCCCAGCGCCACCTGGGCGTTCTCCACGCGCCCCTTCACTCCCTTTCCAGTGAGCGATTCGAACCGGTCCACGGGCGCGAGCGCCAGGCCGCGGGCCTCCGCTGCGGCCAGGATGCCGGCGGCCAGCGGATGTTCGCTGCCGCGCTCCAGGCTCGCGGCGAGTCGCAGCAGTTGATTCGCATCAAACGGGGCGGCAGGCTCGACCGTGGTGAGCGTGGGTTTGCCCTCGGTGAGAGTGCCGGTTTTGTCCACCACCAGCGTGTCCACTTTGCGCAGGTGCTCGATGGCCTCCGCGTTTTTGAACAGCACACCCAGCGTCGCACCTCTGCCGGTCGCCACCATGATGGACATGGGCGTGGCCAGCCCCAGCGCGCACGGGCAGGCGATGATGAGCACGGCGACGGCATTGACCAGCGCATGGGCCATCCGGGGACTCGGGCCCCACAGCGCCCAAACGACAAATGTGATCGCCGCGGCTGCCACCACCGTGGGCACAAAGTAGCTCGCTACGGTGTCCGCCAGCCGCTGGATGGGCGCGCGGCTCCGCTGCGCCTCCGCAACCATGCGCACGATCTGCGCCAGCAGCGTTTCCGCGCCCACGCGCTCCGCGCGCATCACCAGCGAGCCCGTTCCGTTCACCGTGGCTCCGGTCACGCGCGCGCCGGGCAGTTTCTCCACAGGGAGCGGTTCTCCGGTGATCATGGATTCATCCACGCTGCTGCGGCCTTCCAGCACCACGCCGTCCACCGGCACCTTTTCGCCGGGGCGCACGCGCAGCCGGTCGCCGGGCTGCACCTCGTCGAGCGGCACGTCGGCTTCGGTTCCGTCCTTCTCGATGCGCCGCGCGGTCTTGGGCGCCAGGCCCACGAGCGCTCGAATCGCGGCGCCGGTCCGGCTGCGCGCGCGAAGTTCCAGCACCTGCCCGAGCAGCACGAGCGTGGTGATCACCGCAGCCGCCTCAAAGTAGACCGCGACACCGCCTGCCTCATCCCGGAACGAGGCCGGGAAAATCCCCGGAAGCAGTGCCGCGACCAGGCTATAGAAGTAGGCGACGCTTACTCCGAGCCCGATCAGCGTAAACATGTTCAGGCTGCGATTGACCAGCGACTGCCACGCGCGCACAAAAAACGGCCAGCCGCACCACAGCACCACCGGAGTCGAAAGGAATAGCTCAAACCAGGTCCAGAAACGCTCGGAAGCCCAGGCGTGGAGAGGATTGCCGGGAAACCGCGCGCCCATCGCGGAAACCAGTACGGGAATGCTGAGAGCCAGCCCCACCCAAAATCGCCGGCTCATGTCCCGCAATTCCGGATTGGCCTCCTCGTCGGCGCTCACCACGCCCGGCTCCAGCGCCATCCCGCAGATGGGACATGGCCCGGGCTCCGCACGCACAATCTCCGGATGCATGGGGCAGACATACTCGGTCTTCGAGGCCACCGCGGCGGGACTCACCGGCTCGAGTGCCATTTCGCAGATGGGGCAGCCGCCCGGCCCCGCCGCCGCAATTTCCGGATGCATCGGGCAGGTGAAGGCCGCCGTCGTCCCCGCCGCAGGGACGTGTTTCGCCGCAGCGCCAGAAGCCGGAGGCGCCTGGTGAGTGTGGACGTCGCCAGGCGGACCTGCCGGCGCCGCCGCAATTCCCACGAGCGGCAGCCCGGCCGCGCGCGGCGGCGCAGCCCCGATCCCTACCAAACCGGCCGGCGAGGGCACCGCAGGTTTCGCTGCGAGGTAGCTCTCCGGGCTGGCCTGAAATTTTTTCAGGCAGCCACGGGAGCAAAAATAGTAGGTCTGGTGCTTGAATTCGCAGGCGCCTGCGTTGCGCTCCGCAGTCACCACCATCCCGCAGACCGGGTCGCGGTGCTCGTGGGGAACTGCGGAAGGGGAGTCTCCCGCGGCTGCTGGACGTGATTCGTCCGGACTCATGGCTCTATGATGCCCGCTCGCGGGCCATATGCACAGGTGGAAGATTGTGCCGAGCGGCGGAGCCAGGGAGCACTGACGGAAGTCTGTGCAGCGCGCCACAGACGGCTATAATCGCGACTGCCCATGTGGGAGAGATGCGAACGCGCGCTGGCCTGGACGTTTGGTCCCGGGCCGGAGACGCAGCCCGGGCGGCTCTGGCCGCGCTGGCTGTTCCTGCGCGCGCTCGCCGCGATTTATTTTTCGGCGTTCTTCTCGCTGTTGTTCCAGGTGCAGGGTCTGGTCGGCCCGCGGGGCATCCTGCCCGCCGGCGGATACCTGAATCTGGTTGCCCGGCAGCTCGGCGCGCGGGGCTACTGGTTCGCGCCGACGCTTCTGTGGATTTCGGCGTCGTCCACCATGCTGAGCGTGCTTTGCTGGACGGGGCTGGCCGCTGCGCTCCTGGCGTTCTCGAACGTGTGGCCGCGCGCCTCGTTTGCGGTCTGCTGGGTGGTTTTTCTCTCGTTCATCGCCGGGTTGCAGGATTTTGCCGCCTACCAGTCCGACGGCATGCTGCTCGAGGCGGGCCTCCTCGCGCTGTTTTTCGTTCCGCCGGGGATCCGCCCGGGGCTCGGCGCGGCCCGCCCGCCCTCGCGCGCCGCCACATTTCTGCTGCAATGGGAGTGGTTCCGCATTTACTTCGAGTCCGGCCTCGTCAAAATTGCTTCGGGTGATCCCACGTGGCGAAACCTGACCGCCATGGACGAGTATTACCAGAACGGCCCGCTGCCCACCTGGCTCGGCTGGTACGTGCAACACCTGCCGCAGCACTTCCACGCCGGCACGGCGGGACTCACGCTGGCGGTCGAATTGTTTCTCGTGTTGCTGCTGTTCTTTCCCCGGCGGTTCCGCCTGGTGCTTTTCTTCATCGTCACGCCATTCGAGATCGGCATCATCGCCACGGCGAATTACTGCTTCCTGAATTACCTGGTGCTCTGGCTGGGCGTTCTCCTGCTCGACGATGAATTCCTGACGCGCGTGTGGCCCTATGCGCGCGCGCGCCGCAGCGCGGAGACGGCGCAGCTGGATGCGGCTCGTGCGGCCGCTGTGGGTGCCGGCGGCGCGGCACTGCAGGATCGTCCCCTCTGGAGGCGGCTCGGGTCGCTGGCCCTGCCTGCCGTGTGCCTTTCCTGGGTCTTCTACGGAACGGTTGTGCTGCTCTTCCCGCTGCTTTCCGTCGTGTTGCACGTACCGCTTCCGCGGCTTCCCGAGCAACCCGTGCGGTTGATCGAGCCGCTGCAGATCGCCAACCGCTACGGCCTTTTCGCGCGCATGACCTGGGCGCGTTACGAAATCGAATTCCAGGGTTCGGACGATGGCCGGGCGTGGATTCCGTATCCCTTCCGCTTCAAGCCGCAGGACGTAGAGCGCGCTCCGCTGGTCTACGCGCCCTACCAGCCCCGCTTTGAATGGAACCTGTGGTTTGCCATGCTGGCCACGATCAACGAATCGCCCTGGGTGGCCGCGGCGGAGGTGCGGTTGCTCCAGGCCAGCCCGCCGGTTCTCACGCTGTTTGCGGGAAATCCGTTCGCCGGCCGCCCCCCGCAATTCGTTCGCGCCGTCATCTACCAGTATTGGTTCACCGATCTCGAGACCCACCGGCGCACCGGCGCGTGGTGGCGCCGCGAATATCTCGGACGGTTCGGCCCCACGCTCACGCTCGGCCCGGGCGGCCGCCCCACCCTGGTCGAAATGCCCGACGCCAATCCCCCGCCGCCGTGATGGATTCGCAGTGGCGCGCGATCTCTTCGCCGGCTGCGCGGCTCGACCCGGTGCAAACGCTGCGGTGCGAGTAGCGGCGGCTTTACGCCGCCATCTTGGGTGCGGAACCGTGCGCAAACATGGCGAGATTAACTCGCCGCTACATCCTCTCGGGGGCTTCGATGCCGAGCAATTCGAGCGCTGCCACAAGCTGTTTCTCCACGGCCGCCACGAGCAGGAACAGAAACGCTTTCTTTCCCTCGTCCCCTTCCGAAAGAATGTGGTGTTTGTGGTAGAAGAGATTGAATGCCTGCGCGAGCTGGAACGCGTATTTCGCCAATATCGCCGGCTCCTGCACGAGCACCGCGCCCGCTACCGTCGAGCCGAGTTGGCCGGCAAGCAGCGTCAGTTCCCACAGGTCGTCCCCATCCGGCGCCACGAGCCATTGCGCCGCGGCCCCCGGCGGCACGCGCGCGGCGAGCTGCTGCGCATCGAATCCCGGATCCTGCTCCGCGGCTTTCCGGAAGATGTTCTTCGCGCGCACCACGGCGTATTGGCAGTAGGGCCCGGTTTCACCGTCAAAGCTCAGCGCCTCTCTAAAATCGAAGCTGATCACCGCATTGCGCGTGAATTTCAGAAGAAAATACCGCAGCGCGCCGATGGCCACGGCGTGGGCGGTCATCTCGTGTTCGTAGGGCAGGTGCTTAACGACCTGCGAGTGCGCCAATGTATCGGGCCGCAGCGGGCCCAGCTCCGGATTCCGTTGGATGATTTCTGCGCGCGTGGCATCCTCAAGCCGGTCGATCAGGTCGTCCGCCTTCACGCCCAGGCCGCGCCGCCCGCTCATCTCCACGTAGCTGCGCTTTTCCTCTTCCTCGGAGAGGGTGTAGCCCATCTCCCGGGCGGCCCGGGGCGAAAGCGCCACCATCTCGTAGGAGAAATGCGTGGAACGGTTCGCCTGCTCCGCGTATCCCAGCGCGCGCAGCCCGGCCACCACCACGTTTTGCAGGTACGCCTGGCGGGCATCAATCACGTTGTACACTTCGTCCCCGTGTCCGAATTCCGGCGCGTCCGGCTCTCCCGGCCCCGACGTGCTGGCCCACACATCCCCGCCGCCGCGTTTTTTGGCGAATCGCGCGTAGCGAAAATCCAGCCCCAGCAGGCCGAATTTCCAGAGCTGGTAGGCAATATCTTTTCCGACGTAGGTCACCGTGCCGTTCGACCGCACAATGATTTTTGCCGCATCGTCTTCCGAAACGTCGGTTCCCGGCCGGCGCTGCGTCTCTTCCTCCGCACTTGCTTGCTCTCCGGAGACTTCCGGCTCGCCTAGCGGCATCACCCAACAACCCGCGTTTTTCCCTCCCGTGGCCAGACGGATCGCCCCGCTCTCTTTCAACATCTCAAACGCGCGCTGCCAGAATTTCAGGTGCAGGATTTCGCTTTCCCGCGGCAGCAAGTCGTATTCCACGCCCAGCCGCGCCATGGTTTCCAGGTGCCTGCGGACGATGGCCTCGCCCACAATGCGCCCGATTTCCGCCGCGTCTCCCGCGTCCTCCTCGATGTGTTGTAACGCCTCCGCGCGCAGGGCCAGCCGTGCTTTGTCCTCTTCGAAAAACTGCGTCACGCGCGCATAGAGGTCCCAGCACTCATAATCGAAGCGCGCCTGCGCGGCCAGCGCGCGCACGTCCTGCGGCGATTTCTTCTCCAGGTGCAGGAAGCCCACCACCACGTCGGCCACCTGCACGCCCGTGTTGTCTATGTAGTTCTGCGTCTCCACGCGCCGTCCCGTATAGCGCAGCAGCCGCACAAACGTGTCTCCCAGCGCGGCATTACGCAGGTGACCGATGTGCGCCGCTTTATTGGGATTGATGTTGGTGTGCTCGACGATCACCTTCGGAGCGGCCAGTCCGGCCGCAATCTGTTCGCGCCCCGCCGTCCGCGCCACCGCTCCGAAAAACGCCGCGCGGTCGAGAAACAGGTTCAGGTAACCCCCTCCCGCCACCTCGACCCGCGCCACTCCCACCATCGAAGGGGTCGCCGTCCCGAGCGCCGCAACAATCTCCTGCGCGATCTGCCGCGGCGCGCGCTTCAGCCGCTTCGCCAGCTCGAAGCACACGGGCGTAGCCAGCTCGCCCATGGCCAGCTTCGGCGGCCGCGACAGCGCTACATTCACGGCCAGTCCGTACGTTTTCTCGATGTGCCCGGCAATCGCCGCCCGCACCCGCCCTTCGATCTCGTGATACACCGTCTCTCCCGTGTGCAATCGAAACCGTTGATTCTAGCAGGTCAGGTAGCCACGGTCAGCGCAGTTCTGACCGTGGGCCTTTCTCCCATCCCGGCGCCGACGGCACCCGCGTCGCCGCAATCTGAAGTAGAGTGGAGCGGATGGATTTCTCTGAATCCGAATCCGATGGCGCTGCCGCCGGCCATGAGGGCGCGCAAAAAAGCGTCTCTCCCGCAAAAGATCGGTGGACCTCCGGCGAGGCCTACGAGATCTGGATGGGGCGTTGGAGCAGCCTGCTGGCGGATGATTTCCTCCAGTGGCTCGCGCTCCCTCCGCGTGCGTCTTGGCTGGATGTGTGCTGCGGCACGGGAATCCTGAGCGTAGCGATTGCCCAGGCTTGTAAGGCCAGTCGTGTCGTTGGAATTGACCGGTCGCCCCCGCAGGTCGAATTTGCCCGCCGGCATCACGCCGGGCGGGGGATCGAAGTTCATCTGGCGGAGGCGACTGCTCTTCCGTTCGCGGAGCAGAGCTTCGACGCCTGTGTAGCCGGCCTCGGCCTCAATTTTGTCCCGGATCCTGTCGCGGCGCTGCGGGAAATGCGGCGCGTCACCCGGCCCGGCGGCACGATTGCCGCCTACGTCTGGGAATACAGCGGCCCGGTCCGGTTTCTGCGCGAATTCTGGGATGTCGCCACCGCGGTGGACCCGGAGGCCGCATCGTTCGACCAGGGACGCCGCTTTCCGATCTGCACCCGGGACGGCCTGCGGGCTGCGTTTCGAGAGGCGGGGCTGGGCGGCGCCGAACTGCGCGCGCTGGAGATTACCACCCGCTTCGCAAACTTTGACGATTACTGGTCGCCCTTCCTGCTCGGCCAGGGTTCCGCACCGGTGTACCTGGCGGGGCGCGACGAGCGCATCCGCACGGCGATTCGCGATCGGCTGAAAGCCACTTTGCCGGGGAACGCGGATGGCTCGATCGTCCTCAACGCCCGCGCACTGGCCATCCGCGCGCCGCGCGGCTGACTCCGCTCGGCTCGCAAATTGACACCCTGCGGCGCCCGCGTCTAGTATCACCGGGTTGAGCATCGCATCGCACAGCGAACAGGCGAATCTCGCGCAGGCCCGCGACTGGCTCGCGGAGGCGCGTTCGATCGCCGTCCTCACCGGCGCAGGCATCTCCGCCGAGAGCGGCATCCCCACGTTTCGCGGCCCCGGCGGCCTGTGGAACAACTATCGCCCCGAAGACCTCGCCACGCCCGAGGCCTTCGCCCGCGATCCGAAACTCTCCTGGGAGTGGTACGACTGGCGCCGCCAGCGCGTTGCCGCCGCGCACCCCAATCCGGGCCACGCCGCGCTCGCGGAGTTGGAACGCCGCGTCCCCGCCTTCACGCTGATCACCCAGAACGTGGACGGCCTGCACCGCGCCGCGGGCAGCCGGAACGTCATCGAGCTCCACGGCAGTCTCTGGCGGCTGCGCTGCGTGGCCTGCGCGCGCGAAGTGGAAAATCGCGAGGCCCCGCTGCGCGAAATTCCCCCGCGATGCTCTTGCGGCGGCCTGCTGCGTCCCGGCGTGGTCTGGTTCGGCGAGGCGCTGCCCGCCGATGCAATTCAACAGGCAGCCCGGGCGGCCGCGCGCTGCGACCTCTTCCTGGTGTGCGGGACCTCCGCCGTCGTCTATCCGGCGGCTTCATTGCCGGAGCGTGCGCTGTTTGCCGGCGCAAAGGTCGTGGAGATCAATCTGGAGCCGACCCCCTTCAGCGAGGCGGCGCATCTCTCGCTCCGCGGGAAATCCGGCGAGATCCTCCCGCGGCTGGCGCAGGCTGTGCGGCACACCGAGCCCCTGATATGAAGATCGCCTACTTCGATTGTTTTTCCGGCGCGAGCGGCGACATGCTGCTGGGCGCGCTCGTGGACGCCGGGCTCGAACTCGGCAGGCTCGAGGCCGAGCTGCGCCGCCTGCCGCTGCCCGACTGGTCTATCACCGCGGAGAAAACCAAGAAGAAGGGAATTGTCGCCACCCAGGTGCGCGTGCAGTCCGGCGAGCATCACGCGCACCGCGGACTCGCGGAAATCCTCCGCCTGATTGACCAGGGACTCGAGGCCGGCCTCTCCGCGCCCGTTGCGGAGCGCGCCTCTGCCATTTTTCGCCGCCTGGGCGAGGCCGAAGCGAAAATCCACAATGTACCCGTCGAACAAATCCACTTCCACGAAGTGGGCGCCGTAGACGCCATCGTGGATATCGTGGGCGCTTCCGCCGGATTCGAACTCCTCGGCATCGAAGACTTCTACGCCTCCGCGTTGAACCTCGGCAGCGGCCGCGTGGAAGCCGCGCACGGCGTGATGCCGATCCCCGCGCCCGCCACCGCCGAACTGGTGCGCGGCGCGCCCACCTACTCTTCCGGCATCGAACGCGAGCTGCTGACCCCCACCGGCGCCGCCATTCTCACCACCATCGTCCGCCGCTTCGGCCCGCTGCCGCCCATGCGGGTCGCAGCCATCGGCTACGGCTCCGGCACTGCCGAGCTGCCCAGCCAGGCCAACGTGCTGCGCATGTTCCTGGGCGAATCAGCGGATACGCCGCTCGCCTGCGACGAGACGATCACCGTCATCGAAGCCGGCGTGGACGACCTGAACCCGCAGGTCTACGCCTATTTCGCCGAGCGCGCCCTGGCGGCCGGCGCGCTGGACGTTTCCTCCGCCCCGCTCCAGATGAAAAAGGGCCGGCCCGGCCAGCTCATCACCGTGCTCGCGCCGCCCGCCCGCGCCGACTCGCTGGTCGATTTGTTTTTCCGCGAGACCACGACGATCGGCGTGCGCGCCTGGGAGGCCCGCCGCCGCGTCCTGGCCCGCGAAATGGTCCGCGTCGAGACGCCCTACGGCGCCGTGGCCGTCAAGGTTTCGCGCCTCAATGGCCGCGTCCTGAACGCCGCTCCCGAATTCGAGGATTGCCGCCGCATCGCGCTCGAATCCGGCGCCCCGCTCAAACAGGTTTTGGCCGCCGCCGCCGCCGCTTTCCAAAAACTCGCCGGGAACGATACACTGTAACGTCTCGACGCTCTACGGGCTCCAACAGGGGGAATTTCCGTTTTGGCAAAGTTTTATCTGACCACGCCGATTTACTACGTCAACGCGCGGCCGCACATCGGCCACACCTACACGACCATTGTGGCCGACACCATCGCGCGCTATCGCCGCATGCGCGGCGACGACGTGGTGTTCCTTACCGGCACCGACGAGCACGGGCAGAAAGTCGAGCGCGCCGCAAAGGCCGCCGGCGTCTCTCCGCAACAGTACGCCGACCGTATTTCCGCTGAGTATCGCCGGCTGTGGGACCAGCTCGATTTGCGCTACGACCGCTTTATCCGCACCACCGAATGGCGCCACGAGCGCGCCGTGCACAATCTGCTGCTCAAAGCGCGCGACGCCGGCTACATCTACAAAGGCTTCTACGAAGGTCTCTACTGCGTCTCCGATGAATTCTACGTGGACGAGCCTACGCCGGAAGGGAATTGCCCGCTGTGCGGCCGCGCGCTGGAGAAAATCCGCGAGGAGAATTACTACTTCAAGCTCTCCGCCTTCACCGAGCGCCTGCTGCGCCATTACGAGGAGCACCCGGAGTTCATCCAGCCCGAGGCGCGCCGCAACGAAGTGCTGAGCTTCGTCCGTGGCGGCCTGCGCGACCTCTCCGTCAGCCGTACCTCCATCAAATGGGGCATTCCCTGGCCGGACGACGAGAAGCACGTCATCTACGTCTGGTACGACGCGCTCACCAGCTACATGAGCGGCGTGGGCTACGGCGA
>Ga0187819_10000710_pt1 | contig 16848 bp, 17 predicted proteins | sample NC_wetland_sal_i_15_FD_132411 | JGI IMG/M metagenome (GOLD analysis project Ga0187819, IMG submission 132411) | Wetland sediment microbial communities from Neuse River Estuary, North Carolina, USA - SO4_4 | ecosystem: Environmental > Aquatic > Freshwater > Wetlands > Sediment | place: USA...
AGCATCCAACGCTTGGCTCCGGTGGGCTCAACTACGAGGTAGAGCCCATTGCCGTCTGCATACCGTCCAGCTTCGTTGAGTGCCTTGACCTTTAAGGCAGTGAGAGCCCGCCCTTCGGCTTCATGGGTAACCTCAATCCAGCCCACATTTTGTGTGGGCCGTTGGCGGATGTCAATGAACGACGCAGGACACCGATTTGATCTAACCGGCGGAGTTTCCTGTGCTAAGTGGGGGGTGAGGGGCGGACAGGCCTTGGGCGGACGCACAAGGTGCCGAACTACGTCGTGGTGTTCCCGTCCGGGGGTCGACCACCTGTTCTCCATCGAGCGCATCCAATGGAACGACACCACCGACCGCGTCGTGCTGGGGAAGGGTGTCGATCTTGTCGAGGACAACGTCATCCTCGATCCGAGCCCCTTTGAACGCTCCCAAGCGGACGGGCACGGTGCGGCGCATCACGTCCGAAGCGGGCGCCTCCGCGGCGATGACGGCGGCGCGCCGATCATATCGGCAGCCGACTACACGCTCGCGGACGGCGAGCGCAACCTCGAGCTTGTGGGCTCAGCGGTCCGCGGCGAGGGCAACGCGCTGCCAAACCGCCTGCTCGGCGATGGCGCCGACAACATCCTCGTCGGCTATGGCGGCGACGATGTGCTCTACGGCGGCCCCGGCGATGATCAACTCATCGGCGGCACCGGCAGCGACACCTACGTCTATCTCGACGGCGATGGCAACGACGTGATCGTCGAAGAGGCGGCGCCGGGCGAGATCAACCAGCTCGTCCTCGCCGGCGGCATCGAACCGCGCGAGGTTTCATTTTACCGGCCGAGGTAGAGCCCGGATGACCTGCTGCTCGCATTGGCCGAGGGCGGCTGCATTCTCATCAAGGGATTCCTCGCCTCACCGTCCGCCGGCATCGAGCGCGTCGTCTTCGATCACGACCCGGCGTGGGAGCGGGACGACCTGGAGCGCTTCGCGCGCGCCGCGCCGCTGCTCGACAATCCGGCCGCGCACGAGACCGGCCCGCCGGCCCGAGGAAACGACGCGGTCACCGCTCTCGATCCGCGCGCGGTGAGGCCGCCGCCCGGCGATCTCCTGCCGGACGACGCCGTCGACACCGTCTTCTAACGCGTTCCGCCGCATGCGCCGCTCGCGTATACTGCAGCGGGAAGCCGAGCAAGGGGGTGCCGCGAGCCAGGCGTCGCTTGCCATCCATCGTCTCGCGTGGGGCGCAGATGACCGCGTCGCGTCAACAGATTCGATTGCCGGCCGCCGCCGCGCTGGCGCTGCTGCTAGTCGTCTGGGCAGCATCGGCGCAAGCCGAAGATCAACAGCCTCAGCCGCAACAGGAGCAGACTTGCACCTTACAGGCCGGCCCGACGCGCTCCGTCGTACGTGTCGTCGACGCCGAGACCGTTCTGCTCGACGACGGTGAGGAGGTGCGCCTGATCGGCGCGCTGGCGCCGCGCTCTCCCGATCTCAAACCTGATGCCGGGCCGTGGCCGCCGGAAGAGGCGGCGGCCGCGGCGTTGCGCGATCTCGTCGCCGGCCGCAGCGCGGAGCTCGCCTCATCGGGGCGAGCCAGGGACCGTTACGGGCGTCTGCTCGCGCACCTCTTCCTCGAGGAGAACGGCGAGCGCGTGTGGGTGCAGGGACGGCTCTTGAGCACCGGGCACGCACGCGCCTACGGCCTGCCGGAAAGCTTCGCGTGCGCGCGCGAGCTGCTGGCGCACGAGCGCGCGGCGCGCGAGGCGCAAGCTGGCCTGTGGGCGAATGCGGCCTATGCCACGCGCGCGGCGCTAGAGGCCGGCAAGCTCTTGCGCTATCGCAACAGCTACCAGATCGTCGAGGGCAGCATCGCGCGCGTGAAGGCCGCGAAGGCGCGCACCGGCATCGACGCGAAGGTTCTGCACACCAATCCGGAGTGGGCAAAGACGCTCGAGGGGCTGAAAGGCCGGCGCGTGGAGGTGCGCGGCTGGATCGAATACCGCGGCAGGCCCTACATCGCCATCGAGGATCCGAGCCAGCTCGCCGTCCTCGAGGACGGAGCGCAACCGGCACCGTCCACACCCGGCGGTCCCGTGCTCAGCAGCGAGCGGCCTAATGGGGAGCGTCTGGGCGAGCCGCACAAACGAAAACGCCCGGCGCAAAAGCTGCCGGGCGTCGATCTCTAGTGAAGTCCGCCTTCTGCGTTTGCGTCAGGCGGCCTGGGTTTCGGCATCTCCGGCCTCGGCCTCGGCCGCGAGGCGGCGTCCGCGCGCGCTCTTGGAAAGCACATCGGTGATGCGCTGCACGGCACCGCGCTCATCGAGCTTCTCGACCGCCGCGATCTCACGCGCCATGCGATCGAGCGCGTCCTCGTAGAGCTGACGCTCGGAATAGGACTGCTCGGGCTGCGCCTCGGAGCGATAGAGGTCGCGCACAACCTCGGCGATGGCGACGAGGTCGCCGGAGTTGATCTTGGCGACGTACTCCTGGGCGCGACGGCTCCACATGGTGCGCTTGACACGCGCCCGACCTTTCAGTGTCTCCATCGCCTTCTTGACGACGGGCTCATCCGAAAGCTTGCGCATGCCGACGCTCTGCAGCTTGCCGGTCGGCACGCGCAGCGTCAGCTTCTCCTTGTCGAAGTTGATGACGAAGAGCTCGAGCGCCATCCCGGCGATCTCCTGCTCCTCGATGCCGATGATGCGGCCGACGCCGTGCGCCGGATAGACGATGAACTCGTTGGCGCGGAACCCATGGCGCTGGTTGACCGGCTTCTTCTGCGCCATCAGCTCGCGCGAGGCAGCGGCCTTCTCGGCAACCGACTTCGGCGTCGCGGATGCGACCGGAGCAGTGATTTTCTGGCCCGACGGCTTCATCGCGGCAGCGACCGCGCGGATCGCGGCGATCGCGCCCGGCCCCTTGCCGACGACAGTGCCCTTGCCGGCAGCCTTCGCGGCAGCGGCGGGCACCGCCTTGACGGGCCGAGCGGCCGGCTTGACGGCGGCAACGGTTCCTGCTGTCTTGGCGCTGGACTTCGCGCTCTTGGTGGACGCTTGCGAGCCGGCAACGGCTTTTCGCGGAACGGCCTTCAGCTTGTGGTCCGGACGGGCCGACCCCTTTGTCGCGGCGACTGCCTTGCGGGCACCTTTCTTGCTGGCAGCGGCGTTGGCCGCGCGACCGGCAGTTTGCGCCTTCTTCTTTTGAGCCATAGGGGTCGTCTCACTTTCTCGTCGGGGTGTACTCAACTCGCACTCGAAACCGGTCATGCACCATTCCAGAGCGCCGACGGGACAGCCGCCGCCCTGGCAACTTCTCGACCCTAAACGGAAACTCGCCAGAGCTGGTTTCCGATCAGGAAGTTGTATTGGCTTATGTCAAAACCGCTTTTCCTCGGTCCGCGTGCGGCGGATCGTCGTTAGTCTCAGGGGAAAAGAGATACTGTTTGTCCGCACCTGTTCCGGTTTTGTATTCAGTTCTCAGCTTCTCTCAGCTTCAATTAGGTGCACCGTAACACAAACTTCATCGAAAATGAAGGCCGACCGGCCAGCAGGATGTGGGGCCGATTAACGGGGGGCCTTGAATTCAAGGGTTTCCCCTCACGCTTTGCACATTTTGACGCAAGGAAAGGCAAGCCGGAGCTGCCGGGCCCTGGGGCGGCGCTAGTCCCCAGTGCCGGGCTTGGGGGAGAAGTATTTCTCGAATTTGTCCGGCATGTCCTTGTACGCGTCGGCGTCCGGCGGCGCCTCCTTCTTGGAGGTTATGTTCGGCCAGGTCTCGGAAAACTTCCGGTTGAGCTCGAGCCACTTCTCCAACCCCGGCTCTGTATCGGGCTTGATTGCATCCACCGGGCATTCCGGCTCGCACACCCCGCAGTCGATGCACTCATCGGGGTGGATGACGAGCATGTTCTCCCCTTCATAGAAGCAATCGACGGGGCAGACCTCCACGCAATCGGTGTATTTGCACTTTATGCATTTCTCATTGACGATGTAGGTCATTGACGGGGTCCGGCTTGGTTCCTCAATACCGTGCGATATGGGCCAATCAACGCGCTTTGGCGAGCCCGATTTCGCTCAAAGCCGGGCAAGAAGTCGTGCCTGGGGGCTCAGCGGTTCTTCGCATTCAACCTATCGATGTCCCGGCGCTCTTTCTTGGTCGGCCGTCCGCTCCCTGCCAGACGCTGGGCCGGACCCGTCGTACTCTGCTGCAAGCTTGGGATTTGCAACGTCGATTGCGCAAGAGGTTTGGGCGGAACGGCCGGCCCTGTCAATTCCTCATAGAGGCACTGCGCCGCGGCAGATGGGCCGCGCCGCAGGCCGAGACCGGTCACCTTGATGAGCCGCACGCGGCGACTGACCGTCACCGTCAGCACGTCGCCGACGCGCACCGTTTGGCTGGGGTTCTCCACGCGGGCGCGGTTGAGGCGCACCTTCCCGGCGACAACCAGCTCCGACGCGAGCGTCCGCGTCTTAATAAGGCGCGCGAACCAGAGCCACTTGTCGATGCGCTGAGTCTCGCCGGAGGCAGGCGAGTCCTCCTCGCCCGTGCGCCTCAAGAGCCGCTCTCCTTTGCGCGTTTGGCCAGCTCATCGCGAAGGGCGCCGAGCGCGGCGAAGGGCGAGTCGGCGTCGGGCCCGGCCCGCCTCGGCGGAGCCGCGGTAAGGACCTCGGTCTTGCGCCGCTCTTCGCGGCGGGGGCGCCGGTCCGGCCCGTTGGTGCGGCGCGGATGCGCCTCGCGGCCGCGCTCTGACCCTTCCTTGCCGCGCTCGCGGCGGGTTTCGCGTGGCACTGCAGCCCGAACGTCGTGACCGTTGCCCCCCGATGCCGGTGCCGGTTGTGCGGGTTGGGCAGTCGACGCAGCCGGCGCCGCGCCCCGACCTTCGGAAGGTTGCTTCGCCCTTTGCGGCGCGTCCCTGCGGCGCTCGCCGCGCGGATGCCGCCGCGGGCGCCAGATTTCCTCGAACTCCGGCTCGCTTGGTACAGCCTCGTCTGCGCTATGCGGTTCGGCGGCGGCGGCGCCTGGCGCTTCCGGGGGCGCTTCGACGGCGGTCGCCTCACCGGCAGGCTCGGTGGGCGCAGACGCATCCGCTACGGCGGGCGTCTCCGTTGCCTTCTTTATCGGCCGCCGCTCGACACGGAACCCCAGCGCCTTCAAAACGCCGCCAAGTTCCTCGGGCGAGCAGCCTAGCAGAGACATCATATCGGGCGTGGCTGTGAAGCCGCCGTCGCCGGTCGCACCTTTGGGCGCCGTGGCGCCCTCCGCGCCGGATCGCCAGGCAAGCAGCGGCCGGATGTGATCGGCCAGCCGCTCGAGCATGTCGATGCGCACCGCGCGCGGCCCGCACACATGGTAGCCGTAGGCGCGATAGAACGCTTCCGGCGCCGCCGCAGCGGGGGCAAACGAGGTGAGGCCCGCACGCGGCACCTCTGGCATTGCGTCGAGCGCAAGCCCGCCGGAGCCGGCGTTCTTGAGCGACCACAGCGTCAGCCCAAGCTCGGCCGCCGCGGGCTTCAACAGTGCGGGGAAATAGATGTTGAAGGCCCCGAAACGCACACCGTATTTCCGCAATTGCGCGCGCGCCGCCTGATCGAGCGCCTTGATCTCGTCGCCCACGGTCTCGCGCCGCAGGATGCCGAGGTTCTCGCGCAAGCGGAAGGCGATGCCGCGCGCGAGGCCGGAGATGTCGTCGGCTTTCCCGACCTCGACGAGCGGCTTCAACTTCTCGGCGATGGTCTGGGCGATCCAGGCCTCGAGGCGAGCCTGCACCTTCTCGCGATCGGGCGCGGAGAGATGCTCGTCGGCGAGCACGCTGAGTGAAGGCTTCAATGGGTCATCGCTCGGCTCGAGCTGCGCGATCTCCTGGCCCTTCCACAAGATCACCCCGCGCTGCGTGAGCTGGAAAGCGTCCGGTTGCGCGGCTGCGACGCGGCGCGCGCGCATCGACAATTCGCGCGCCAGCACCTGCGCGGCAGCCGTCCGCGCCGCCTTGCCGTGAATGCCCTCGCCGCCACCTGCGTCGGCGGAAAAGCGAAAGCCCCGCAGGCGGCCGACATAGTGGTTCTCGACGTTGATCGCGCCATCCTCGGCGATCTCGGCGTGCAGCTCGTCCTTATCGCGCATGCCCTTCATCAGGGCGCTCGTGCGCAGGTCGACGAAGCGCTGCGTCAGGCACTCGTGCAGCGCGTCCGAAAGCTTGTCCTCGATCTCGCGCGTGCGCGCCTGCCAATGCGGGGGGTCCTTGAGCCAGTCGGCGCGGTTCGACACGAACGTCCACGTCCTGATATGGGCGATGCGATTCGCGAGCGTGTCGATGTCTCCATCCGTGCGGTCGGCGAAGGCGACCTGCTTGGCGAACCAATCCTCGGGGATGCGCTCCTGCGGTCCCAGCAGGAACTTGTAGATCGCGCCCACAAGCTCGGCGTGGTTTTGCCCGGAGATCTTGCGGTAGTCGGGGATCTGGCAGACCTCCCACAGCCTAGCGACTGCAGCCGGCGCAATGGCCGCGCGCACCACGTCTTTGTCGCCGCTCACGGTCTCGAGGGCGACGACGTCGTCGGCCGCGCGCGCACGTGCCAAATGCTTGATGTTCGGGGTCTCGCGCAGCGAGCTTTTCAAGGCTTCGAGCGAGGAGAAATCGAGGTTGCGGTTGCGCCACTGCAGCACGCGCACGCTCTCGAAGTTGTGCGTCTCTAGACGCTCCACCGTGTCGGCATCGAACGGCTCGGCCGTGCTGGTGACCCCGAACGTGCCGTCGTTCATATGACGGCCGGCGCGGCCCGCGATCTGGCTCAGCTCCGATGGCGTCAGGTTGCGGTGGTTCTGCCCGTCGAACTTGCGCGCCGCCGAGAAGGCGACGTGGTCCACGTCGAGATTGAGGCCCATGCCGATGGCATCGGTCGCCACCAGAAAATCGACGTCGCCCGACTGGTAGAGCGCGACTTGTGCGTTGCGCGTGCGCGGCGACAGCGCGCCAAGCACGACCGCGGCGCCACCGCGCTGGCGGCGGATGAGCTCGGCGATCGAATAGACCTCGGCTGCCGAGAAGGCCACGACGGCCGAGCGCTGCGGCAGGCGCGTGATCTTCTTCTGCCCGGCGTAGATGAGCTTCGACAGGCGCGGGCGTGAGATGAAGTTGGCGCCCGGTACGAGATCGGCGATTGCCTCGCGCATGGTCTGGGCCCCGAGCAGCAGCGTCTCGGAACGGCCGCGCGCGTGCAGCAGCCGGTCGGTGAACACGTGGCCGCGCTCGGGATCGCCTGCGAGCTGCACCTCGTCGATCGCCAGGAAATCGACGTCCACGTCGCGCGGCATCGCTTCGACCGTGCACACCCAAAAGCGGGCGCGCTCCGGCTTGATCTTCTCCTCGCCGGTGATGAGCGCGACGCTGTCGGCTCCGACGCGGGTGGCGATCTTGTCGTAGACCTCGCGCGCGAGCAGTCGCAGCGGCAGGCCGATCATGCCGCTCTCGTGCCCGAGCATGCGTTCGATGGCGAGGTGCGTCTTGCCGGTATTGGTGGGCCCGAGCACCGCGGTCGTGTGCCGGATGCGGACCTCGAGGTCGCTGGCCATTTGCGAAGGCCTCCTCATCTCACTTACACATTGCCATCGCAGAGGGATAGACCGAGATCAAGAGCCTGATTGATTTTCGCGCGCTCAAACCTTCGGCAGCGCACCGCGATAATTGTCGCGCTTTTGGGCGGTTCGCGCTCGAGCATATCGACCGGCACAGCCGCGAGGCCCGTCAGCGCCGCATCGCGATCCGCTGCTGATCGGGCATCGTGATGTCGGCCTGCTCGGAGGTGAGCACTGCAGCACCAATGATCGTCGGCACCGTCACGCGATAGGGAATGACGATGTTGGCCTTCGGCACGGGGCGCAGCACCACCTCGATATTGCCGCTGATGACCGATTCCGCGCCTTCACCCGGCTTGTAGCCGGAGATGGGGATCATGTTGACGCGGCAGACCTGATCGGCGGTCGGCGACGCCGGCCTGCTGGCGGGCGTGAACACGAGATCGAAGCGCTGGCGCCCATCGAAGATGGGCAACCGGCGATCGCAGGGCCGCGCGGTATCGCCGACAGAGAGCGACATCACTCCGGTGAGCGGATCGAGAACGTTGCGGAGCTGATCCTTCGTCACCGGAATGAACCCGTCCGGAAAGTCGTCGGGGGGCACCCACTTCACTTCGTTCACGCCGGTTTGATCGAAGCCGATGCCGAGCGACTTCGACTTAGCCGAGCTCAATAGCGCCTTCTGCTTGAACTGGAAGGTGTAGTGCGAAGGCTTGGTGACGGTCGAAAACACGCTGCCGATGCTCGTCATGGCGCCGTGGTAGTCGAACACCGCGGTGTCGATCTTGGAATCGGCCGAAAGGACGTAGGATTCGCCGTTCACGTCCGACCTAAAGCGGAAGGTGCCGATGTTGCCGAGCACGCCGAAGCTGATCCTATAGCTCGCCAACACGTGAGCGGGCAGCGGGCCCGCTCCGGCATGGGCAGACGGGGCCGAGACAGTCGCAACGGGGAGCAGTACGAGTGTCGACAGGAGCGCAGCCATGCGGCCGCGCTTACCGTGAAGCCGAACTCCGTACCTCATGATTGCCCAATGTCCCCTGGACGCGGCACGCGTCGATCGGCGGTAGCCCTGTTTTAGGTCAAATATGTGGCCCTGTGGCGCGTTTCGAGACCCGAGGGATAGGGACGCGATGCAAGCGGTGGAAGCCCGCTCTCCGGCGGTCCTGGCGGCCTGCCTTACGCTTCCCTCAAAGGCCGCAACGCCTTGACGGCACAAGGAGCCTCGGGCATAGACAGAGCCTCGTCGCTCCGGCCACAGCGGGAGCGGCTTTCCATATCCCGACTTTCCCGTGCGCGGGCCACCCCTCGGAAGCGGTGGCGAAGGAGCTTTGAGATGACGAGGCGTTGTGAGCTGACCGGCAAGCTGCCCCTTTCCGGGCAGTTGAGGAGCCACGCCGAGAACAAAACGAAGCGCAAGTTTCGTCCCAACCTGTGCGAGGTCACGCTGATTAGCGACGCGCTCGGGCGCAAGGTCCGGCTTCGCGTCAGCGCGCACGCTTTGAAGTCGGTTGAGCATCGCGGCGGGCTCGACGCCTTCCTGCTGAAAGCGAGCGACGAGGATCTCTCGGAGCGCTGTCTTAAGCTCAAGCGTGAGCTCAGGAAGGCCAAGACGGCTCCCGCGGCGGCCTGAGGCCGGCTTTAGGAAGCTACTTCTTCTCGACGTCGCGTTCACGGCGCTCCGGCTCCGCGCGCGCAAGATCGCTGCCTTCGATGGCGAACTGCAAAAGTACCGTCCGCTGCAGCAGGTGGTTGAAATTGTCGTCTGAGATCATCGTGACGATGATCTCACCGCGGGCGCCGGCGTGAACTGCCAGCCCTTCCATGTTGTCGATCTCCTGGTTCATCGTCGCGTCGAAGAGCATCTCGCCCTCGATGCGCGCGCCGGCTTTAAGCTCATCGCGGCGGATGAGCCGCAGCCGGGATTTGACCCCTTCGCTCCAACGGAAGCGACGCTCGAGCACGAGTAGGCCGCCGTCGGGGAGCCCTGCCGCGTCGGTGATGTCGTAGTCGCCAGAATTGGTCAGATGGATCTTGAGCGGCTTCCCCTTGACCCATAGCCTGCCCGTGTGATCGCCCGCGCCATCGGGAAGGCTCTCGGCGAAGGCGACGAGCGATCCCTTGTCGGGCCCAGCAGCAAGACCGCGATGGCCTCGAGGCCCCTGTTGGCTTTCATCCTCTTGGCGCCGGGCGGCAGCTCGACGTAGCTCAGCGCCGGCGACAGGCCATCCTTGCCGATGTCGAAGCGGCCGATGCAATGGTTGCGCTCAAACGAGATGAGCACGGCTCCCTTGTCGGGCGTGCCGGAGACGAGCGTGAGCCCTTCGGCGTCGCTGTTGCGCTTGCGCGTCAGCGCCTTGCCCGAGAGCGCCCGGATGGGGCCGAGCCGCACGCCTTGGAGCGCAATGGGGTGGTCGCCGGCATAGGCGATTTCGCCGCTCATCCAGCTCCCGGCATCGGATATCGAGAAAAACTTCTTGCCCTCGGCGTCGACCACAAGGCCCGACCAGCCGCCGAAATGGCGCGAAGGTGACGTGAGCACAAGACCACCGCGCCACTTGAGCTTGCCGAAATGCGTCTTGCCGGCATCGATCTTGTCGAACGCCGCAATGGGGCGGCCTTCGACCGTAATGGCCTCGGGCGCCTCGTCGGGGCTCGCGGGCTTTTCCTCGGCGAGCGCAAGCGAGCTGCCGAGCGCAACAACGCCGATCACCAACGCTGAGACGATGCGCTTGGGCACGGCCTTCAAGGCGTACTCCTTGACGCGCGCATCAATGTAACCGCCCGCGCGGCCGCGGGTGTGGCCCGGCCGTGCGCTGGCCCTGCTCCTCGAACAGCTCGACCAGCTTGTCCGTCATGGCGCCGGCGAGCTCGCTCGGGTCGGTTATCGTAACCGCGCGGCGATAGTAGCGCGTCACGTCGTGACCGATGCCGATGGCGATCAGCTCGACCGGCGAGCGCGTCTCGATCTCCTCGATCACTTGGCGCAAATGTTGCTCCAGGTAGTTGCCGGAGTTCACTGAAAGGGTGGAATCGTCGACCGGCGCTCCGTCGGAGATCATCATGAGAATGCGGCGCTGTTCCGGCCGCGCGAGCAGGCGCCGATGCGCCCACGCGAGCGCCTCGCCGTCGATGTTCTCCTTCAAGAGCCCCTCGCGCATCATCAGCGCGAGCGAGCGCTTGGCCCGGCGCCAGGGCGCGTCCGCGGTCTTGTAGATGATGTGGCGCAGATCGTTGAGGCGCCCAGGTCCTTGCGGCTTGCCGGAGGCGAGCCACTGCTCGCGCGACTGGCCGCCCTTCCAGGCGCGCGTGGTGAAGCCGAGGATCTCCACTTTCACGCCGCAGCGCTCGAGCGTGCGCGCGAGGATGTCGGCGCAGCAGGCAGCGACCATGATTGGGCGCCCGCGCATGGAGCCGGAGTTGTCGAGCACAAGCGTGACGACGGTGTCGCGGAATTCGGTGTCGCGCTCGCGCTTGAAGGACAGCGGATGCATCGGATCCACGATGACGCGCGTGAGCCGCGCGGCGTCGAGCGCGCCTTCCTCGAGGTCGAACTCCCATGCGCGGTTCTGCTGCGCAAGCAGGCGCCGCTGCAGCCGGTTGGCGAGGCGGGCGACCGCGCTCGACAGCGTTCTGAGCTCGCGGTCGAGGTAGGCGCGCAGGCGCTCGAGCTCCTCGGGCGAAGAGAGCTGCTCGGCGCCGATCTCCTCGTCGAACTCGCGCGTGAAGACCTTGTAGCCGAAGGCCTCCGGGTTATCGAGGACGGAGAGGTTTGGCCGCCACGGCTCCGGCGTCTCGATTTGCTCCAAGTCGTCGAACTGGCTCTCGAACTCGTCCGAGGTCGTCGTCTCGGAGGCTTCGTGCGCTTCGCTTGCCTCGCCCTCGGACAAGCCCTCCTCGCGTGTCTGATCGCGGCCCTCCTCGCCCTCTTGCGTGCTTTCGCCCTCGCTTTCGCCGCCCTCGGGCGCGTTCTCGTTGCGCTCGCCGCTCTCCTCGTTCTCCGTGTCGGCGCTCTCCTCCGTCAGCTCCAAAGCGCGCAAGAGGTCACGCATGAGGCGGCCGAAGCTTTCCTGGTCCTCGGCGAGGCTTTCGAGCCGCCGCAGCACCTTGGCGCCGCGCTGCTCGATCGAAGGCCGCCACAGATTCACCAGCGCCTTCGCCGCCTCGGGCGGCGGCAGGCCGGTCAGCCGCTCGCGGATCAGGAGCGCCAGCGCGTCCTCGAGCGGGGCGTCCTCCTTGCGGGCGACGGAGGCAAAGCGGCGGTCAGCATACTGGTCTTCGATGCGCGCGGTGAGGTTGCGTGCCATGCCCGGCATGCGGTTAGCACCCAGCGCCTCGACGCGCGCGCGCTCGGCCGCCTCGAACACCTGGCGCGCCGGACCGGAGGCCGGCGCCAGCCGGTTGTGCAGCTTTACGTCGTGGCAGCCGGCGGTCAACGCGAAGCTGTCGGCCCAGCCGCGGATGACGGCGATCTCGCGCAGCGAGGGCACGCGCGAGGGCTCGGGGAGCATCACGTGCTTGGCCGCGAACTCAGGGGGACCGGGCGCAAAGCCGACGTCGATGTCGTGCTGGGCGGCGATGGCGCGCATGGTGAGGCCGATGGCGCGCTTCAAGGGCTCGATCGGCGCTTCCTTGCGTTTGGGGCCCGTTGTCATCGGGGCATTAGCTCAGGGCGACGTTGGCTGCGCTCTCGGGCAGCTCCTCGCCGAAACAGCGTTGATAGAACTCGGCGACCATGGGCCGCTCGAGCTCATCGCACTTGTTGAGGAAGGTGAGGCGGAATGCGAAGCCTATGTCGTTGAAGATCTCGCCGTTCTCGGCCCACATCATCACCGTGCGCGGGCTCATCACCGTGGAGAGGTCGCCGTTGATGAAGGCGTTGCGCGTGAGGTCGGCGACGCGCACCATTTGCGAGACCGCCTTGCGTTTCGCCTCGCTCTTGGCGAACGACTTCGCCTTGGACAGCACGATCTTGGCCTCGTCGTCGTGCGGCAGATAATTGAGCGTCGCCACGATCGACCAGCGGTCCATCTGGCCCTGGTTGATCTGCTGGGTGCCGTGATAGAGGCCGCTGGTGTCGCCGAGGCCGATGGTGTTCGTCGTCGCGAACAAGCGGAACGCCGGGTGCGGGCGGATCACCTTCGACTGGTCGAGCAGCGTGAGCTTGCCGGAGACCTCGAGCACGCGCTGGATCACGAACATCACGTCGGGACGGCCGGCGTCGTACTCGTCGAACACGAGCGCGGTGTTGGTCTGCAGCGCGTAAGGCAGGATTCCCTCGCGGAACTCCGTCACCTGCATGCCGTCCTTCAGCACGATCGCGTCTTTGCCGATGAGATCGATGCGGCTGATGTGACTGTCGAGATTGACGCGGATGCAAGGCCAGTTGAGCCGTGCCGCCGTCTGCTCGATGTGCGTCGATTTCCCGGTGCCGTGGTAGCCCTGGATCATCACGCGGCGGTTGTGCTTGAAGCCGGCGAGGATCGCCAGCGTGACCTCCCTGTTGAACAGGTAATCGGGGTCGACGTCGGGCACATGCTCGTCCGCCTTGGAGTAGGCCGGCACCTCAAGATCGGTATCGATGCCGAAGACCTGCCGCACCGACACCTTCAGATCCGGTAAGCCGGGCAGCTTGGCTTCGCCAGCCGTCGGGGATTGCGCACGCATCTCGAGGCCTTCGAGGAGATCAGGTTTCAGGAATTGCGGGATATACGCTCTTGCGTCACACCAATCCCGCTTGCTTCAGATAGTTATAGGCTTGGATAACCTCGCGCAACTTGTCGGCGGAGCGCGCGTCTCCGCCGTTGGTATCAGGGTGATGAATCTTAACCAGCTCCTTAAAACGCGCCTTGATCTCAATGCGCGTGGCGCCGTCCGACAGGTTGAGTATCTGCAAACTCTTTCGCTCGAGCGGCTTCAAGCTGCGCCGCTCCTCGAAGGGAGCCTCGCGCGCGGCGCGGGCGCGCCAGGCAAAAAAGCCATGCGGATCGTGTGCACGCCACCCGGAGGGCCGGTAGCCGTTGCCGTTCACGTCGCCCGCCTGCCGTGACTTGTTCGACAGGTTGAGACCGACGTTCCACGTCGGCCGATGGCCGGTCACGGCGTCCTTTTGGAAATCCTCGACCTCCCGGTCGTTCATGCCCTCGAAGTAGTTGTATGAGGCGTTGTAGCTGCGCACGTGATCGAGGCAGAAGAGATAGTACTGCCCATCGCGCCCGCGCCCGCGGGGGGCCCGGTAGAGGCCCGGCGACCGGCATCCCTTCCACTGGCAGCAGGGTCGCTCCTCGCGTACCTCTCCCGCGCGTTCGCGCTTGGGCGCGACGCGGATGCTGTCGAAATATTTGGAGTCGAGCTTCATCATCGAAGTATGATCTCAGCTCAGCCGCCGCACAAGCAGCGAGGGCTTGCGCACACGGAGCTATTTTTTTTAGCAGCATGAGGCGACCCTTAATGGGCCTCGAGACACGGATGCGCGAAAAACTGATGGTCGCCCTGCGCCCGAGCCGCCTCGACGTGGTCAATGAGTCGCACCTGCATGCCGGCCACAGCTCGTCGCCGGGCACGGGGGAGAGCCATTTCCGCGTGCTGATCGTTTCGGGAGCGTTCGCGGGGAAGACGCGCATCGAGCGTCATCGGATCGTCAACGATGTGCTCGCCGACGAGCTGAAAGGTGGGGTGCACGCGCTCGCAATCAAGGCTCACGCGCCGAATGAGCCGCTTGGCTGAGCTTCGCTTAGGAAAAATGCTGCTGAAAAAATCTCGCCCCCGCAAGGTGCGGGGGCGACACTGTGACGACGGCCTTAGCCGCGTCCAGCAGTGCTTACCACCACCAGCGCCAATGGCGGCGGTGGTGCCAGCGCCAATAGCGGTGATGGCGCCAATAGACCTTCTCAACCGACGCGGTGGCCGGGGTCACGTTGGCAAGCTTGCCAAGGGTGATGCCCGAAGCAGGCGCTGCCTGCGCGCTACCGGCGGCTACGATGCAGGCGAGGGCGCCTGCAGCAACGGTCAGGGGGATCATTCTGGTCATTGCGGTTCCTTCCATTTTCGGTGCGCTACCTGTCGCGTACGCGAGAGGACACCGCACACAATTGCATCCTCCGGCGTGAGCCTTCGATAGATTCATGGGATGCGCCTGAACCTAAGCTGAACGAAACGTCCCAGGCGCCAACAAACGGTTAAACAACAGCAGAGCTAGGATTGTTGCGGCTCTGCGCTGCTCGCCCGCTTGACTCGGGACCCGGCTCCGGCCGCGGGGCTAATGCGCAGCGCCGCGATCTTGTTCCGGGTCTTGCGCAGGATTTCGAATCGGTACCCGTGGAACGTGAAAACTTGCCCAGGCTCGGGGATCGTCTGCGCCTCGTGGATGACAAGGCCGGCGATTGTGGTCGCCTCCTCGTCGGGAAGATTCCAACTCATATGGCGATTGAGATCGCGAATCGCAACGGTGCCGTCGACGTTGACGGTGCCATCGGGCTGCGGGCGAATCGCGGCTTCGTGCGTATCGTGCTCGTCCGCGATCTGGCCGACGATCTCCTCCAGAATGTCCTCGAGCGTGATCAGGCCCTGCACCTCGCCATACTCGTCGACGACGAGAGCCATCTGCGCCTTGCGCTTCAGGAACTGGTTGAGCTGAGCTTTGAGCGGGGACGTGTCGGGAACGAACCACGGTTCCACGGCGAAGCTCATGATGTCGAGCTTGGAAACGTCCCAGGCCGAGCGGCCGAGCGCGGAAAAGAGATCCTTCGTGTGCAGCACGCCGACGATGTTCTCGGGCTCGTCCTTCCAGATGGGCACGCGCGTGTATTGGGTGCGCAATAGGTCGTCGACGATCTTCTGCGGCGCCTCGTCGGCGTCGATCGTCTCCATCTTCGTGCGATGAACCATGATGTCGGACACCTGCAGGTCGCGCAGGTCGAGGACGCCCCCCAGCATGTCGGCGTCGAGACGAGCGACCGAGCCTTCTTTCTTCTGCAGCTCTATAGTTCCGCGGATCTCCTCGTGCGCCGCGAGGATGTTGGCCTCGTCGTCGGCTTTCCCTGGTGTAAGCTTCAAGAGTTGCCGGACGATGAACTCTATCGCCACCGTGATCGGATTTAGGACCACGATCACCGCCCGCATCAATGGAGCGACGAAGAGCGCGACGCGGTCCGAATAGGCGAGCGCGTAGGTCTTGGGCAGCACCGCCGCGAAGACGACGATCAGGAACGTAATGATAACGGTGGCGTAGACGACGCCGACCTCGCCTACGAGCACGACGGCGAGCCCGGAGGCGAGTGCGGAGGCGAGCACGTCGACGAGCGTGTTGCCGATAAGGATCGTGCCGATCATCTTCTCCGGCGACCGCAGCAGCTTGTTGACCAGCGTGGCTCGCGCGTTACCGTCCTGCTCGAGCGCGTGCATGCGCGCCCGTGAAGCCGCGGTGAGCGCGGTCTCGCCCAGGTTGAAGAAGGCTGACAGCGCGATGAGCACGACGATGGCGATGACGATGACGGTGATCGCGATGGGCATGGGAGTTAAGGGGGCTAGCGGGGGTTCCGATCGGCTGGCGGTTGCCGTTGCATTTTGAGCCTAAGCGCCGGCAAAGATGGGCAGCCTAGCACATATCCAAGAGCGGCAAGTTAGCGGCCCGCGCTGGCGATCTCGCCGGCAAGGAACTCCCGCACGCGGGCTTCCGGCACGTCGCTTGCGATGAAGGCCTCGCCGATGCCGCGCGCGAGGATGAACGTGAGCTTGCCGCGGCGTACTTTCTTGTCCTGCGCCATGAGCCGCATGAGCGCGTCGAGGTCGGGCTTTGCAACAGGGATGTCGGCGATGCGCGACGGCAGGCCGGCCGCCTCGAAATGCGCAGCGACCCGTTTGGCTGTGCCGGGTGCGCAATGCCCGAGCGCCTCCGAGAAGCGGAACGCGACCGCCATGCCGATGGTGATCGCCTCGCCGTGCAGAAGGCGGTCGGAGTAGCCGCACCAGGCCTCCAACGCGTGCCCGAAGGTGTGGCCGAGGTTCAGAAGCGCGCGCTCTCCCTGCTCGGTTTCGTCGCGGCCGACGATGCCGGCCTTGGCCTTGACGCTCGTCTCGATCGCGCGCGTCAAGGCGGCTTCCTCGAAGGCAAAGACCAATTTCCAATTCTGCTCGAGCCAGGCGAAGAACGCCGCATCCCCGAGCAGGCCGTACTTGGCGACCTCAGCGTAGCCGGCGCGCATTTCGCGAGGTGGAAGGGTACGCAGCGTCTCGGTGTCGGCGATGACGAGGCTGGGCTGGTGGAAGGCGCCGATGAGGTTCTTGCCC
>Ga0187819_10000712_pt1 | contig 16836 bp, 16 predicted proteins | sample NC_wetland_sal_i_15_FD_132411 | JGI IMG/M metagenome (GOLD analysis project Ga0187819, IMG submission 132411) | Wetland sediment microbial communities from Neuse River Estuary, North Carolina, USA - SO4_4 | ecosystem: Environmental > Aquatic > Freshwater > Wetlands > Sediment | place: USA...
CTCCGCGCAATAGTGATTCGATGCATTCTCAGTTTCTTGGTTTTGCCTTTTGGTGCTCAGTCCCAGACCGTCGAGAATCCAGACCAGTTGTTACAGCGCATACGGAAGAGGATGCTGGCACACATCTCGCAGTTATCTAACTACACATGCCACGAGGTGATCGATCGGCTGGCGAGGCCGACTAATTCGGGTCGCCTCGAACATTTGGACAGGCTCGAGTTGGAAGTGGCGTTCGTTGGAAATGAGGAACTCTTTTTGCGACCTGGGGAGGCACAGTTTCGGGAGCGAGAAGTCCACAACATTGTAACGACCGGCACCATCAGTAACGGCGCCTTTGGTTCCCACATCGAGACGGTCCTCTCTGGAGATGCTGCTGTATTGCGATACGTCGGAGAATCAAAAGCGGATGGGCACAAGACGTTCCGTTACGATTTCAGCGTGCCACAGGTGAAAAGTCACTTTTTGGTGAGACACAACTCCGCCGAAGGAATTGTGGGGTTTAAAGGGTCTTTCTGGGTTGATGCCGAGACGCTCGACCTGGTGCGCGTGGAGTTAAAGGCCGATGATATGCCCTCATACGTCGGAGTTAGCTTGGTCCAGGAGTCGTTGCATTACAAAACCATGCAGATTGGCAGGGCTGAGTTCATATTACCTCGTAATTCACAGCTATCGACTTCCGACCGATCGGGCAATTATAGCCTGAACATGATCACACTCGAAAAGTGTCGCGAGTTCAGTGGCGAATCTGTAGTAACTTATGACGGACCAGCGCGGGGAGCATCGGCGGATCGGCAAGCTCCGCAACGTTGAGCGAGTCACGGATACCCTCGACTTTTGCTGAATTGTCGAGTAGCTGGGATATCCGCCATGGTGCGACTAGAACGTTCACAGCAGATGATGGCTCGGGTCGGAACGGCAGTGTCGCTAATCAGTTTTGGCTTCACCATTCACAAATTCTCTTAGCTCGAGAGAGGTAGCATCAAGCAAGATAATCGCCTTGTCAGCACGACCGAATTTACGATGCTGATGATTATCATCGGATTGCTGTCGTTGCTGATGGCCGCCTTCAGCATTGGAGGGATCTGAGAGCACTCAGAGCACAATATGCCTACCTCCCGCCGTCCTTGGCTAGGATGTTCGTGGCATTGATTTCTGTTCTCGGAATTCTGGCATTGGCCGATGTCATTGTTCGACGATTAAGAAAACCAATACAACTGCTCATTGCGCGCCGCGGAACGAGCGATCCTCACGCGGAGGCGGGGTTGAGTGCATCTGTCCCGTAAAGGTCACGAGTGGGATTCTGGCCATCGTTAGCGCTTGGGCATTAAACCACGTTTCATCGTTCAGATGGCAGCGCGCCTGACGCATTTTCTCGGAAAAGGGTGCCGTTGCGCTCACTGGCGTCGATCAAAAAGATCCTGCGCCTGGCGCGGCATTGAACGATCCAGACCTGTGTGCCTACGGTTGGGTTTCGTTATCTCTCCCTAGGTTCCTGGGTGTTCGTCCTAGCATCGGTCGTGGGTTTGGTGTGGGCCCAGGACCCCGATGCATCAGGACCCCTGCCGGCACAGCCGGGGACGGGATCAGCCTCCGCCGGAGGCACGCCAACTAGCCCTCAGGACAGAATCGACAAGCGCGCGTTTGGCGTCTTTCCGAATTACCGGAGCGCCGACGCATCTTCACCGTTCCAGCCAATCAGCAATAGGGAAAAAATGGCAATTGCGGTGAAAGACTCGTTTGATTGGCCGCTGCTTTTTGTCGCTGCGGGGTACGCCGGCTTGGGCCAGATTACGAACCAAAACCCCTCATTCGGTCAGGGGACCAAGGGATATGCCAACCGGTACTTGAGAATCTACACAGATCTGGCCATGGGGAATCTGCTGACGGAGGGTTTAATGCCTAGCTTCCTTCACGAAGATCCCCGTTACTTCCGGCGCGGCACAGGGAGCCTCTGGAGGCGCGCAGGATATGCAACCTTCCGAATCTTTCTCACGCGCACCAACAACGGTGGGACACGGTTCAACTTTTCCGAGGTGGTTGGCAACTCCATAGCTGTCGGGATCTCCAATGCGTACTATCCCGACACACGGACTGTACGGAGCAACGTTGGCAAACTGACAGTCCAACTCGCCACGGACGCTTTTTCAAACGTGTTGAAGGAATTTTGGCCCGACGTAAAGCGCCGACTCCTCAGAGGGCATCAAACCAACCCGGTAACTACACGTTTTGTTCCCGCAGCTACTGCGGAGGTAAATGGAACTCCCCACCTTGATTCAGTCTTGCTGTTGTCTGGCGGTCAACCAGACTGAGTGACACCTGGTTGTGTTTTCCATCGGCCACAATGTAATGTAGCGTTCCGTCTTCAACCCAGTATGCCAAAGCCGTATATACCCAGCCATCCTTCAGTGCGATAAAGAAACTCGGCTGCGGGGGTTCGACGGGTTGAGGTCGCGGCGGGGGCGGCGCCTGGTATGCCTGCCCGGTCGGATTCGCGGCAAGGGGGGCGGCGCCAAGCTCTGGAACATACTGATTGCTAATAACTGGCTGCACAGGCGGCCGAGGCGGCATCTCGTTCATGACTGGCGGAGGTTGCTGCTCATAAGCGTCGGGGATGTCAGGATAATATCCGCCGTTGGAGTACACCGGGTAAGGCACGGCGTAGGGAATGAAGGCTCCGCTCCCGCTGTCAGATCGTTCGCACTTCCACCCTCCAACTGGCCGCCGCACTCCGCCGGGCTGAATCGGCCGATGAGCAGACACTGGCTGGACGGGACGGACAGCCGGGGGGGCTATTGGCGAGAAACCGCTGCGATGTTGGCCGTGGGCGCCCAAGGAATAAATGAGTATTAGCCCGATGCTGATTGAAAACCTCATATTTGGACCCTCATACAGGACGATGATGAGGGGACGCTCCTGAGCCAAGACTATGGGTTCGTGCTGCCTACTGTTTTTTCTGAAGAAGACGCCCTCTCCACTTACGCTAAAGCCGCGCGGCTATGGCGAAAACTCGCTTCAGTGGGTCACCCCTTCCCGTGGTTGACAATTTTTACAGCCCCTCGCGAGTTCCAGCATCTGCAATGCCGTAGGGGATCTCGACGCGCCAAATATCGCATTGGAGACAACATGTGTGACTATTCATTGCTTTCATTTCCTAATCGTCTAGCTATCGAGGGGGAACGACTAACCAGTTATCGATTCCCGTCACACTCGCTCGGGTTAGCATCGCCGACCGATCTAAAATCGGCTGCTGGTGCTCTAAGGGAGGCCGGTTTTCGCAGTTCCCGTTGGTCGCGACTGAAAGACTGGCTGTTCTCGCCCGAGCCATCATGCGTCAAAAAGGAAGTTTCCGCCGTCTGCATTCCTCCGGGGTCCCGCCTGCGCGTAATTGGCATCCCGGAGAAGATGCAACGGCGGTTCGATGTCGGCCCGGTCGAGGATGTTACGTTCTTCGAGAAGAGTGCCTCCGCCTACGAATACCGCGATACGATCCTCTTCGCGAACGGCCGGTGTGCGCTTTTTCAGGATCTTCATGAGGGGCTGCACTTCGAGGTAGTTTCCTTGGGAATGGTCGAGGCCAAATTGGCGCCTGACGTATTACGAGCGTGGTGATCTCCAGCCAAAGGGCCGATCCAGGCCATTTTGGAGCCAACCATCTGCGGGACTGACCAAGGCCGCGACGAGTCCGAATCGATTGAGGTTGTTGCCAATGCGTGAGCCGTTTCAAAACCCAGTTTCTTTGGCATCAAGTGTGGGAACCGGAACCCAGACAGCCAGCGCCGATAGCCATTTGGCGCGGCTGCATACGCCGGCACTTGACGAACCCTGGTTCATTTCCCTCATCCACACTGTTAGCGAGGCCATCCGACCACCCAAACTGCCACCCCTGCTCGTAACGTGCGAGCCCATCGCGGTCAAGGAGATTTGGGGGCTCTATAACAGAGACAAGAAATCCAGCTTAATGTCGCTGGCCATCCACACTAGCGTGGTGATTCTGTTATTCACCGTAGCGTCTAGCCAAGCCATGCGGAACACCGCCAAGCGAGTCGTTTCCGTGGTTGCGCCGGACATCGCTCCCTACATTCCCAAAATGGTTCAAGGCAAACGCCAGATGGGAGGAGGCGGGGGAGGCGGCGACCGTTCCCCCACGCCTGCCGGCATGGGCCGTCTCCCGAAGCCTTCGCTAAAGCAGTTCACACCGCCGATGGCGGTTATGAACAACCCCAATCCCAAGCTGCTGATGGATCCAACCATCATTGCCCCGCCAGACACGATGTTGCCGAATGTGAGTCTGCCGAATTGGGGTGATCCCCTTGCCAAGGCCGGCCCTCCCTCAAACGGTCCAGGGGCCGGGGGTGGAATCGGAAGTGGTTCGGGTGGGGGCGTTGGCTCGGGCACAGGCGGCGGATATGGCCCGGGAGAGGGCGGAGGCGTAGGTGGCGGCGTATTCCGCGTGGGTGGCGATGTTTCGGCGCCGGTAGTTCTCTATAAGGTAGAGCCTGAATATTCTGAAGAAGCTCGCAAAGCCAAGTACGCCGGAACGGTAGTTCTCCAGTTGATCGTCGATGCAACCGGGAAGGCGCAGAGTATTAAGGTGACGCGCAGCTTAGGCCTGGGCTTGGACGAGAATGCCATCCAGGCGGTTAATAAGTGGAGGTTCCGTCCGGGCTATCGGAATGGGCAACCGGTGGCGGTGATAGCGACAATCGAGGTCAATTTTCGCCTGTTATGAGAACCGTCTCTTGGGCTCGTTCAACGATCAGCGTGAAGGAGCATAGGGAGCATAGTAACCTCGGCGCCAAAAAAGTCTGAGAGGAGAAACCCTGAAGGGATGAACCAGTTCAATCCTAATCTTTCGGTACTTCCCGTCGTTTTCCGACTTGTTTGGAGAGTAGCCTAGAACGTACTGGTTGCGCAGCGTCGTGGTCAACTTGTCAACAGCATCAGGAAGGTCCTTCAAACTGTGGGCCCAGAACGCTTCTCCTCCCGTTAGTGCAGCGAGCTTCTCCAGAAACTTGGGGCGGTCGAAGAGCCCGATCGCGTAAATGCGAACATCCGATTCCATAACGAGATTCTTAACCTCAGCTTCCGTATATCGGCTGTTATTATCACCTCCGTCGGAGAGGATGAACAACACTCTTCTCGTATTCTTGGCTGCTTTCATCCGATGGACGCCCAAATAGATCGCATCGTACAATGCAGTCCAGCCGTCAGGACGGACAAAGGAGAGGTGCTCAAGAATCTCCGCAGGATCAGAAGTAAAATTGGTCTCCACCGTCGGCTTGTCACTGAACCGGATCAGGAAGAATTCATCACCGGGCACCATCGTTTTGAAAAACTGTTGAACCGCTGCTAAGGATCGATCGATGCTTTTGCGCATGCTACCGCTAGCATCAAAAATCAGCCCCAGCGAGACGGGCGCTTCTTCCTTAAAAAAGCACGCGATTCGTTGCTCGACATTATCTTCCAGCAAGCGGAACGCATCTGGCGGTAAATCGTTCACAGGATGGTCGAACGAGTCCGTGACGCTGACCGGTATCAGCACTACCTTGACATCGAGCCGGATGTTGGCGGGATGGGAGTTCGCGTCCGGATGCCGCACTCGAGGTGCTATGGTGACCGGTGCCTGAGCGGACGAACCGTCGTCTGCGCATACTCCTAAGCCTGGCTGCATAACGATAACTACGCTTCCAAGTGTAAGATAGAGCAACGACCATCTCTGCGCCCGTTGCCACATACGCTGGCTCCGGGCAGCTGGTACATGTTCGCAACGCAGCACCAAGCACCTATTGAACTAGTTTCAGAAACCACCAGTATAGTTCCAGGCCCAGAGATTTAGCCAGAGTCAAGGGGTTAAACCGGGTCAAACCGGGTCTTGACCGCTACGAGGTGTATGAACCCCTCGGATTGAACTAATTCCCGGGACATATCGGCAAAAAACTCTAGACCTTCTACATTGCACGACCCATCGTGTTTTCAAGGGAACAGATTGCGCGTTGGTGAACCACAGGCGCCCGCCAGCTAGCACAAACGCATGGAACACATTGTATTGCAACAATTCAAGGGAATTCTCGAGACGATGCTCGCCGACCTTCAGCGGCCGCTTCGGAGGCTGGACGAGATCGCCATCGAAACCACTCCCGATGCTCTCGATGAAGTTCAGAATGCGGCAGAGCGCGAGTTAGCGATCCGCCAGCTCGAACACGACTCCAGCCGCTTTCGTCTTGTGAAGGCGGCGCTTCGGCGAATTGAAAAGGGCACGTACGGCCAATGCGTGCACTGCGAAGCGGATATCAGCAGCAAACGGCTCAAAGCGGTGCCATGGACACCTTATTGCCTGGATTGTCAAGACATCGCTGACCATAGCACGGTTGAAGCTGAACCGGACCTAATCGAGTTCACGGATCGAGGGCCGAAGGTTATGGGCGCGGGCCATTCATTCGCAAGTGAGGAAATCCAGTCCGCATTGCTGGAGGAGACAGGATCTGCGGACTTCGAAGACAGACTTCTCCGGCACGACTTCGACCGTGATTGCGATTCGTCAGCACGGCCTCAGAAGAAACCGCCGGCAGCCCCGAGGCTACAGCGCAAGACAAAGCAGAGTATGTGATTGAGATGCACAGCACGAACGGACTTGTTGGTAATGGACGGTATGGATTGTGATCGACGCTGACTGCCAACGCCGATACTGTTGGAACAACCCTGGGTGGGCACTGCCTTCTATCGGGCCACCAGTCCTCATTGCGGACCGCCGGAATCAATGTTCCTAAAGACAACATCTTGAAGCACGAGTCGGCGCTCAAGCCGACAAATTCCTCCTGAGCGAGCTCGGCACGCCCCAGCGAGTTCATTCCCACATGATGCTCAAGGCTAAGTCAGATGTACGATATTTTCCTGCGGATGCTGCAACGCCAGAATCGTCAGAAGCGCGTCTTTGGCCTGCCGGGTTATCAGGAAGTTTTGTCGGACGTGCAGATAGCCGTTTTCGCCCATGCGTTCGCGCAGCTTGCGGTCCCGCAACAACTGCATGATACGGGCCGCGGCACCCTCCGGAGAATGCACCAGGAAACCGGTTACTCCGTCGATCACCTGGAGTTTGATGCCTCCCACCGCGCCGCCAATCACTGGTTTCTTTTTCCAGAGGGCTTCACTCACTGTCAAGCCAAAACCTTCGCGAATGGACTTCTGGATAACCACGGACGAGCCGCGCACCAGCGCATTGATTTCCAGATCACTGAATGGCGGCAAAAGCAAGACGTGAATGTCAGGATCGCCGGCGGCTATCTCCTGCACCTCGCTGAGGACTGCTTCGCCCTCTGGGTCGTCCGAGGCGCCGCCTCCGGCGAGTACGAGCTGGCACTCATGGACCTTTCTTGCCATCCGGTAGGCCGCGATCACGCCTAATGGATCCTTCAGCCGGTCGAAGCGCGAGATCTGTGTCAGAATCGGTCTATCTGGGTCTAGATGGTACTTCTCGAGCACTCGAGTCACGAGCGTCTTTTCTAGCGGCTTGTTCTTGTCGCTCAACGGATCGATAGACGGGGCGATGCGGAATTGGGGAATTGGCAACCGCTGAGCAAAGTCGGGCATAGAGAAGATAGCAGCGTCGTATTGCTCGATCCAGGGCCGCAGAAAATTCCAAACATCTGGCTGGGGCGCTGATACGTCGATATGACAACGCCAGACCCACGACCTTCTGGCCTCCCGCTTTCGAGCAATTAATCCGGCCGGCTGAGGATCGTGGATGACAATCACATCACCAGTCAGATCGACTTCCCGAACATTCATTTCAGTGGTATCGCGGAATACCTCGAGCATCTGAGCGGTGATCTCCTCCTTCTTGCCGTGCAGCGCATTATGAAACGCCTTAGTTACGTTGAAGAACTCCTGATTGCCCTTGATGAAGTCCCAGCTTGCTTCCACTCCGAGTTCCCGAAGCAGGGGAATCATGCGTGTCAAGATTTCGGCCACACCGCCGCCAACGGCTGTAGAATTTATGTGTTGCATGCGACGGCCGCGCACACGGTCCGCCAACACGCGCAACTCCTCGACCACGCCAGCGCCCGCAATTTCCCGATAATCCTCGAGCTGAATCATGACCGAGACAAATATTCCTTTCCGATTCTGACAATCATGTCCTTCAGTTCGTCCAATGTCATGGTGTAAGGATGTAGCCGCTCCACCGCCCGAGCCAACCTGGGTTCGCCAGCGGCTCGCAGCCATCGCGAGAAATCGTTCGTGGGCCGGCCCAGCCGCAGGCGTGCTTCAAAGAAATGGAAATGCAGGCACGAGTTTGTTACACACACCACTTTCTGGAAAAACTCCGGCACATCGTGCGCCACCAACCCAGTGGGCATGATAAAGCTCTTGGCTTCACAAAAGTGAAATTCATCACCCTCCGGACAGTCGCGCTGCGCCCCTTTGCCGCGAATGTGCTTCTCGATCGGGGCAATCAACGCATCGCGAAGGTCCCGGATGGAGGTGATCGATAACAGATCGATGGCCGCCAGTTGTTCGGCGAGGTGCTCTTCCTGAAGCGCCTCCGAAACCCACTCTGCAAATTCGTTGTAAAACCGCGGCCTTTCGAAGTGATGGGTGAGGTACAGATAGTGAGTGTGATAGAAGATGGACGAACCCGACACTTCGCGCAGATGATCCAGCAGTTCACTGAGGTCCGAGGCCCTGCGGCCCGTCAGCACAACCAACCGACGTTCTGTGTAGAAGACGAAAGGCTCGGCGCAAGGACTTACCTGGTCGTGGCTGGTCATTGCACAACCTCGCGCACATCAGGGGGACCGTCAGCCCTCTTCTTCGCCTGACTTCCCGATTCCTTTTCGACCTTATGCGTCATCGAGCCAGACAGAGCGACTAAAGAATCCTCATCGGTGTTGCTATCCCTAAAATAAACATGCCGGGCGAAAGTAAACACACCGGGCGCTCCGCAGGCCGCCGTGCTCCTTAATCCAGCTTTTGAATTAAACCGAAACGCCGCGTATAGGACGGCTGTTCGAAAGTAATCATCCCTAATTCCGAGCACATGGCGATTGCCCGCATAGATGATGTCCGGTACACAGACACGCATGCGAAGATCGTCGATGGCGCGTCCGCTAATAAACTTGAGCACGATATCGCTCGTGCGCGAGAGCCTTGCTAGAACGTACCATGTTGATGCATCAAGCCACTCTTCCGTCGGATCGGCCAACACCGGCGCGAGCGTGCCGTCAAAGTCAGGAATAGCGAGATCTTCCGCGCCACTACAATGCATCCCGGACTTCACGCGGCCTCGTCGGCATTGGCACCCGGTGCACATTGAAGATTGACCAGTGCAGAGACGATCTTTCCCGCCCAACGATAGATATTGTTTTCGGCAACCACAGCCCTCATCCTCTTCATGCGTCTGGTTCGCTCCTCCTGCGGCATCTGCAACGCCCTGAGGATTGCATTCGAGAGTTCGTCTTCGTCAAACGGATTCACCACCATCGCATCTGTTAACTCGCGGGAGGCACCGGCGAAATCGCTTAATATTAGGACTCCGGTCTCATCAAAACGGGTGGCAACATATTCTTTGGCCACAACATTCATGCCATCGTGCAGAGAACTGACAATGCAGAAATCCGCGAGGCGATACAACGCCGTCAACGGGACGCGCCGCACACACTGCTCGATCAGTATGATGGCTCGCCAAGCCCCGTCTGACCACTTTCGGTTAATTTCCTCTACCAGCGCTCGGATCTCCTCTTCCAGCCGTTTGTATTGCAAAATTCGCGCGCGGCTTGGCGCCGCCACCTGGACAAAGACAACACGACTACGGTAACTGGGGTTCCTGTCCAGGAAGCGATCCAGTGCCCGCAGACGTTCGCAGATGCCCTTGGTATAGTCGATACGATCAATTCCGATTCCTATGTACTCATCGTGCAATTCCAGTTCGCGCCGCCACTGATCCATTGCCTCCTGCGCCAACGGACCTTTGGCGACCGCGACCTGATCTTCAAAATCGATGCTGATTGGAAAAGGCCGAATCGTGGTGATCTTACCGCCGCGCGTAATTTCTAAGCGCTCGCGATCGACTTTTGCCTCCAACATACTGTCCACTGTCTCCAGAAAGTTCTGGCAGTGGAACCGCAAGTGAAATCCGAGCAGATCGCTGCCAAGCATCCCGTCAAGCAGTTCTTCTTTCCACGGAAATCCTCGGAAGACCTCCGGGTTTGGCCAAGGGATGTGCCAGAACTGAGCAACGATCAGATTCGGGTTCTCCCGCTTCACCAACCGGGGTAAGAGCGCGAAGTGATAGTCCTGAATGAAAACCAACGCGGGTGCGTCACCCGCTTCTTCCACAACAGCTCGCGCAAAGATCTCGTTGACTTCGCGATAGGCCCTCCATTCAGCAGGATTGAACGCCGGCCTGGTGAAGACGATATGGCACAGCGGCCACAAACCCTGATTGGCGAGACCGTCATAATATAGTCTTTCCTGTTGCTCTGTGAGCCACACGCGCCGCAACGTGAAACGCGGCTCATCGGGAGGCACGGACACACAGTTTCGGGCGTCAACCATTGCACGGTCTGCATCGCCGCTACCATGCGCAATCCAAACGCCACCGCACGCCCGCATGATTGGCTCTAGCGCGGTCGACAGACCGCTAACAGGCTGAACACACTCAATTTCATGCGAGTCGTAACGGTGGAGGTACGGTTCTCGGTTGGAGACGAGTATAAAACGGTAGCCACGCAACTTCGCCTCGATCAGTTCCTGCAGTACTTCCCGGGTCCACATTACTAGTCTTTCGCCTCGGTACCGAACGAGGTTTCCGTTGTTATCGATCCCGGCGCTAGTTCATGAGACTCAGAAATCAGAGTTACGCCATCGATGTGCCTGAATCGCGGTGGATTGAATATTTACTATCTATCCCCCCTCATCTGCATCTCACGACACGTAAACCCCTTCGGGCTCAAAACTGGCTTGCGGCTGCGGAGGAGCATTTTGGCCGAGGTTGATCGAGAGTGAGGGTGAGTATGAAACAACTAGTCGTTGGCGTGGTGTTCTTTTGGAGTCTATTCGCGGCGTACTCTGCTGCTCAACGCGGAGGCAGCGGTCATGGCGGCGGGGGGTTGGCCGCAGGATCAGTCGGCGGCGGTTTTCATGGTGGCGGTTTCACCCCGCCAGCGTTTAACGGGTATGGTGGATCTCGCACTGGTCGTCTCGGACTACCGACGATACGACCCATTCCACCGCTGAATTCGATGAGAATTCACAACCGTTTCCTGAACAGCGGATATGGATGGAGCGGGCTCGGGTGGGGTTCCCCCGACACCTTCGATGGATTATACGGTGACGCGCGCTACAGTGATGATGGATATCAGAGCCCGATGATCGTCAGCCCAGAAGATGAGCATTGTGGGCCAGTCATCATCCAACCGCCACCTCCGCCGGTGCGGCCCGAATTGCACGAATACAAGTGGCCGGACTCCAGCGGTGATACCGCTGCGGCATTCGTTCTTATGGCGGCGGACGGATCGGTTCACCCCGCGATCGCGCTGTGGGTCCAAGACAACACTATCAACTACATAACGCCTGAGGGTACCGAAGGGCGACTAGGGCTCCATTCCGTCAACCGTGAAGGCACGCGCTTGGCCAACGCCGCTAAGCACTTAACGCTGTGGCTTCCTGCCGGTAGCCAGTCCGGTCCGAGCCACTAAGCGAACCTACGCGCAACATCCCAATGTCCAGAATTCGTTAACCTCCCAGGCAACGGATTGGCATCTCGTTTAACCCCTTCATTGTACGAATCCGCACTTAAGCCGTGTACCATAGAAAATATGGTTTTCAGAAACTTTACGGTCAAGTGGCGACCGGAAATCATAACGTTTGTTTTTGTCTCCCTTTCTGTATTGGGTTTTGCCACCGAACACACCGCTGGAGTGCCGCCACAACAGGGCTTCCACGCCGCTGACGACCGTGAGGCCCGGGCCCAAGTCTTCGTTAAAGCGAAACTCCAATTCTGGCAGCAACGTCTCAACCTCCAAAAATGGGAGATTAATGTACAGTTAGTTCGGAACACCTCGCTTAAACCTAAGACCCTCGGCAATATCCACTGGGATGCCGAAACGATGCGGGCTACGATTGACGTCCAATCGTCCTACGACTACAACCTACCGTTTCAGCAAATGCTGGATGATATGGAGTTTACAGTGGTGCATGAGCTTGTCCATCTGCAGTTGTCGTCACTACCCCGCAGTGAAGCTAGCCGTAGCGCGGAAGAACACGCAGTCAACGAGATCACCCAGGCGTTGCTAAATCTGGCCAAGCGATGAACGGTCAGCTGCAGGCCACCGTAAAGTAAACTGCCAACGGCGCTTACGTGGGGGAGAGTTTTGCCCTCGGCCCCTTGGCTCGTTGCACAAACGCGATTCACTCCAAACGAGCCGCCGTAGCCACCGACACATCCTAGCGTAAAAGCAAATGAAATTGACGATACCTCGCCAGATACGTACTTACTCGGCGCTTATATTTGCCATTATTTTGATGGCCAAGCTGAACCTCCCAGAAGCTCCGGACATTAACCAGGACTTGTGGAACAAGCGCTTTGCGCTGTCCTGCGTCAGCTTTTCGATTCCTGGCAGTGTGACACGGCCCGTTGGGGAGCGGGAACTGCAGCCGGAGTCGAGGAGAGCCGTTGATACCCACGCGTTGATCTGTGCTGCAGCCAAGAAGCATCAAGTTCCGGCCGCCTTCGTTAAGAGCATCGTGGTTGCTGAGTCAAATTTCAATCGCGACGCTGTTTCTCCAAAAGGGGCAATCGGCCTGATGCAATTGATGCCGGCAACGGCCGAGGAATATGGTGCCGATCCGAACATCCCGGAGCAGAACGTGGATGCTGGGACCCAATATCTGCGGGCCTTGATGGATAAATATGGCAGTCGTCGCAGCTCATTGAAGCGGGTGATTGCCGCATATAATGCCGGTCCTGGCCGGGTGGACCGTTATCACGGCGTGCCACCGTTTCGCGAAACGCGCGCTTACGTAGTGCGCGTCTTGAGTCTGTTACGCCGCTATGAAAGAGAACGCGGGTAAGTATCTCCAGGACCCCCATTGCGGTTTACACTCCCTCGCCAGATTTTCTGCATCTCGCGACTATTGACCGCATCATTTTTACGTAGGTCCCGATGATCCTCTACCGCCCGGAAGCACGCCGTCGGTGGATGCGTTGCCATATTGGGCAAGGTACCATTTGCACAACATGCAACCGCAATAGGCAGGCTAGGTGCGGCGGTTTCGGTCTGCTGACTGTTGTGCACCGCTGGCTGGCCGTCGGCGCGCGTCGCCATCTCTGCGAGATCCGGTGAGTAAATCGGGGTGCGCGTCAAGCTAGCCTTCGGATCTCCCTTAAGCGTAATCTTCACATCGACTGCGCGCAGATCCTTGGCATTAGCTCTATACCAAGACCGACGATGTGGATGATTCTTCATGGAACATAATCTGGGGGACGGGTCACGGTACACTCGCCCTGGCGGCAACCAGGTTTCACTGCCAGCAGCCAACCTGATCCGTAAACGAGGTCGCTATAGAGCCACCATTACTTTGGTTCTTGATGAGCGTAGCGTTTCCTGACCTTCGGTCATTTCATAATTTCGCCGCTCATCAACATCGAAATAACTACACCCACGGCCAACTAAATACCATCGCGACCTAAGTGAGATCTGAGCGCGATGGCTCGACGAGTAGAAGGCGGTGCCGTGAGTTCGATCCGATCACAAGTGAACCGACGGAAATCCGCTGTCGAAGGCTCGCCAGCCGCAGCATTCGCCTGACGAGCGCCTTCGCCTGTGCTCTTATCTCTCTCGCTCTCTCAACCGCGTGGTCTCAGACTCCATGCGGGGGGAAGGCCCGACCAGCGGACCCCACCAAGCCGACCGATCAGGAAAAACCACAGCAGCCCGCGCAAGAACCGAGGCGATCGAATCCGTTCGAAAGTGTGCCTGAGCCCTCGTCGGTTCCAGCGGCGCCGAAACCAAGGCAGGCCGGTCCGCCGCAGTTGGAAGAACCAAGGGCATTAACACGCCCAGGTACCCCCTCCAGCGAAGTCATCGAATCGATCGAATTCCGTGGGGCACGCCGAGTACCGCAGGATATGCTGCAAGCCCTGATCTCTGACAAGAAGGGCGATATCTACAACCAGGATGCGCTCCATCGAGATTTCATGGCACTGTGGAACACCGGGCGTTTTACTGATATCCGTCTCGAAACCGAGATGGGCAGGACCGGCATCATCGTCCGGTTCGTGTTGATTGAACGACCCGTCGTGCGCACCATCAAGTACGAAAACTTGAAGTCCGTCACTCTGTCGGAAGTGCTAGATCGCTTCAAGGAGCGCAAGGTCGGCCTGTCAGTCGAATCGCAATATGACCCGAATAAGGTGCGGCGGGCGGCGGTCGTGCTGAAGGAATTCCTGGCGGAAAGGGGAAGGCAGTTTGCCACCGTGGATCCGCAGATCCGGCAGATTCCGCCGTCTTCGCTGGAGATCACCTTCAACGTGAACGAAGGCGAGAAGGTGAAGGTAGGCACAATCGATATTCGAGGCAACCACGCTTTCAGTGATCGGGCCGTGATTAGAGCCATGAAAAACCTGCATCCGATCGGCATTCCACACTCTGTCTTACTGGAAGACTTATTAGCCAAAACCTATGACTCTGCCAAGTTGGAAGAGGATCAGGAGCGTGTTCGGCAGTTCTACCAGGACCACGGGTATTTCATGGCGCGCCTGCTCGCCCCAACCGTCACGCTGCGCGACGTAGGTGGTCAGGAAAGGCATATTCCACTGCTAAAACCAACCAAACCCGCGAAGGCGGCCGACATCACCTTGTCTGTCGAAGAAGGCAAGCTGTACCGCGTGAGCAAAATGAGCTTTGCCGGTGTGAAGCTGTTCCGCACCACTGACTTCTTGCAGAAGAACATTTTCCAGATGAATGACGGAGACGTTTTCTCGACCGCCAAGATTCGCAAGGGAATTGAGCAGATGAAGAAGCTATACGGGGAATTCGGATACATCGATTTTGTCCTCGAACCTTCATTCGATGTCGTTCCCAATACCGACAAGATCGACCTTACTCTTACGGCTGACGAAGGCAAGCAGTTCTTCGTACGCCGTATCGATTTTGCCGGCAACACCACCACGCGCGATAAGGTCATTCGGCGGGAGCTTCTGCTGGATGAGGGCGATATCTACAATGATCGTTTGTGGGAGCTCAGCATCCTGCGCTTAAACCAGCTCGGATATTTCGAGGTCCTCAAATCGGAAGAAGCAGCCAGCATTCAACGTAATACGCAAAATAACACCGTGGACATCACATTGAGGGTCAAAGAGCGAGGAAAAAACTCGATTGGGCTGAACGGCGGCGTATCCGGAATCGCCGGCAGTTTCGTGAGCTTCAACTACTCAACCAATAATTTCCTCGGGCTGGGAGAAACATTGTCCTTCGAGTCACAGCTTGGCACCCGACTTCGGGAGGTGAGCCTCGGCTTCACTGAACCCTATTTTCTCGATAAGCCGGTCCAAGTCGGTTTTGTGACGTATATTCGCCGGTTTAACTACGATCAGGGACGGGAAATATCACTGCTGAGTGGGCAGAACTTGACTCCCTTGTTCAATGCACTGGGGCAAAATAATTTGCTCAGCTACATCCAGAACAGCCATGGCATCAACGTTTCAGCTAGCAAAATGCTGCGACGCACTTTCGCCCGATTGGGGATCACTTATGGCTACGACGACTCGAGTATCATCACGAACAACAACACTTCCACCCAGTATTTTCAGTACATCAATTTTCAAGGCGTCAGCGGGCCCAACTCTCTCAACGGCATCAGAACTAGCTCCATCGCACCGTCATTCAGCTACAACACGGTAAACCATCCCATCGCTCCCACAAGTGGAAAGAGCATATTCTTCTCGATGCAGTTCGCGGGCAGCCTTCTGGGCGGCAATGTCAACACCTTGCGACCGACCATCGATCTCAAATATTTCCACCCGAGTCGGCTGAACCGAAATCACGTTCTGGCATTTCATTTGATGGGGTCGGTACTGACTGGCTATGGCGGCAAGGTGGCGCCGCCCTTCTCGCGTACGTTCATTGGCGGTGAGCAGGACATTAGGGGATTCGACAATTGGGGCATTACCCCTATTGCTTTCATCGCAAGTGAGGCGACGGTCAATGTGTATAACAGTGACGGAACTCCACGCAAACAGACCGTCTTAGTGAACGGTGTGCCAACGCTTGTTAACGCGACGATGAATATTCCAATTTATCAACTCATCACACCAGGTGGCGACACGCAAGCCGTCGGCAATTTCGAGTACCGCATTAAGATATTCGGCCCGGTGACACTTGCCGTCTTCCTCGACGCGGGCGTTAACCGCATCCTTCTGCCAAACCAGTTGACCATGAATCCCAGTCGGGTTGCGCAACTGAATGGAGACTTTCCCCAAGCGGGCTTTGATGGTAAGGTCAGGCTGGCACCGGGCACCCAAAACCTACGCGCCTCGACGGGCTTAGAACTACAGGTCTTGTTGCCTGTAGTCCAGGCGCCGTTCCGGGTGTATTGGGCCTACAACCCCTTGAGGGTCGACGAGACTCTGCAACCCCCAATTGTGGTGGATCGTTCCATGTTTCCAAATAACGCGACTTATCTCAATGCTATCGCGGCATTTGGCCAGGCCTATCCGTTCTTCGAGAAAGCGAGCACATTCCGGTTCACCATCGGACGCACGTTTTGAACAGTACCGACCAAATGAAATAATTCAAAAGCAGCGAATACCTTCTCACCGAAGCTAGACCTCCATTTAAC
>Ga0187819_10000713_pt1 | contig 16818 bp, 6 predicted proteins | sample NC_wetland_sal_i_15_FD_132411 | JGI IMG/M metagenome (GOLD analysis project Ga0187819, IMG submission 132411) | Wetland sediment microbial communities from Neuse River Estuary, North Carolina, USA - SO4_4 | ecosystem: Environmental > Aquatic > Freshwater > Wetlands > Sediment | place: USA: North...
GCCAACTGTGTTGGCTCCGGCAAAAATTTCCCCAGCCGGCAAGCCGGCTGGGAATATCAGCCTCCTACCTCGGCGGTATGAGGCTCACTCGCTACGACTAGCCGCAAAGCACCTGCCTGGTCTTGCCCTGGCCACATACCCGCCGCAGCGTAATTGTCAGCAAACCGCGGCCATGCCCGCCGTTACCTGGCGAAGGGTAGACCTGTCCCGGTCTTGCGGATAAGATTCCCTGCATGATCCCGGAACTGAGTGTGGCCTTGCCGGTTGATGTATCGGAGGCGACCCGTTTAGCTCGCGAAATTTGGGGACTCGAGGTTTCCGCCCAATCCCCTCCGGGCGAATATGACGACAATTTTCACGTGTCATCGTCTGACGGCCGTGAATTCGTGCTCAAGATCATGCATCCTGCGAGGGAGCGGTCCTTCATCGACATGCAGTCCGAAGCTCTGCAACATTTGCAGAGCCATGCGCCGCAAATCCCCCTTGCGCGCGTAGTCCCTACGCCGAACGGCGAGGCTTACGCGGTAGCAACAATTTCCGACCACACGAAGCGCTTCGTCTGGTTGCTCACTTTCCTTCCCGGGACAGTTCTTGCCGACGTCAATCCGCGCAGCCCTGATCTGTTGCGCGACCTCGGGAGAGTCCTCGGTGACATGGACCTGGTGCTGGCCGGCTTTTCGCATCCGGCCACCCATCGCCAACTGAAATGGGACCTCTCGCGTGCGGGTTGGATTCGCGACCACCTCCATCGCATCGAAAATCCCGCCCGCCGCGCCTTCGTTGAACGCTTTCTTGCGTTGTATGAATCCGATGTCGTGCCTGCGCTCCCGTCTCTTCGCCGTAGCGTGATCTATGGCGACGCCAACGATCACAACGTGCTCGTCAGCGCGCCTTGGCCGCAACCCCGCACGGTCACCGGCTTGATCGACTTTGGCGACATGCATCATGGCCTTACCGTCTCCGAGGTTGCAATCGCAGCAGCTTACGCGATCCTGGGTTGTAAGGATCCTTTGCAAGCTGCTGCCGCTGTCGTGACTGGCTACCACAGCGCTCATCCGCTCGACGCCCAGGAAATAAAACTTCTTTATGCTCTCATCGCCATGCGCCTCGCCGTCAGCGTGACGAATTCCGCGTATCGCAAGGCTTTCGTCCCCCATGATCCTTACGTGACCATCAGCGAGCCAGCTGCTTGGGAAGCGCTTGAAAAGCTGGGAAAGGTCCATCCAAGATTCGCGCACTACACTTTTCGCGATGCGTGCGGTTTAGCTGCCGTGCCCCAAGCTGAACAGGTAAGGCGTTGGCTTGCATCTTGCGCGCCGACTGCAGCTTCCATTCTTGACACGGATTTGCATGCTGCGCCGAGCATCGTGTTTGATTTGAGCGTAGGCAGTACCCTCCTTGGGGCCAACCCGCAGAACGCAAACGTGCATGACGCCACGCGAATAATTTTCGAGAAAATAAAAGCGGCCGGCGCATCCGTCGGAATCGGCCGCTACAACGAAGCCCGCCTGGTTTACACGTCATCTCTATTTGGCTCTGCGGAAAATCCAACGGACGAGCGCCGCACGATTCATCTCGGCTTGGACCTCTTCGTCCCGCCCGGCACACCGGTCCGCGCTCCGCTCGAAGGTGTCGTCCACGCCACGGCGATCAACGCGGCGCCACTCGACTACGGCCCGGTTATCATTCTTCGCCACACCACCCCTGAGGACATCGAGTTTTTCACGCTTTATGGCCATCTCTCTCGAGAAAACCTCGATTCCCTGCACGTCGGCCAGCATATCGCGGTCGGCGAGCCCTTCGCTCGCATCGGCGACGCGCACGAAAATGGCGGCTGGTCACCTCATGTTCATTTTCAAGTCATCATTGACTTGCTCGATCTCGGCACAGATTTTCCCGGCGTCGCTTATGCTTCGCAGCCCAAGAGCTGGACCTCCCTCTCGCCCGATCCGAATCTCTTGCTCGCCATTCCTGCCGAGCGATTCCCGCCAGAAGAGCCTGGTCTTGCTGCCACGCTGGCTACTCGCCGCACATTCCTCGGCAAGAATCTCAGCGTCTCCTATCAACGGCCGCTGAAAATAGTCCGCGGCTGGATGCAATACCTTTACGACGACACCGGGCGCGCGTTTCTCGACGTTTTCAATAATGTTCCGCTTGTGGGACATAGCCATCCGCGCGTCGTGCACGCCGTAGAAGAGCAAGTCGCGTTGCTGAACACGAACACGCGCTATCTGCACGATAACGTCAACCGCTACGCGCAGCGTCTGATTCAATTGCTCCCCGAACCACTCCGCGTCTGCTACTTCCTGAACTCCGGGAGCGAAGCAAACGAGTTGGCCCTGCGTCTTGCGCGCGCGCGTACCGACTGCGAGGATGTTCTGGTTCTCGAGCATGCCTACCACGGGCACACGAACGCGCTGATCGACATCAGCCCTTATAAATTCAATGGGCCGGGAGGACGCGGGCGCAAGCCCTGGGTCCACGTCGCGTCGATTCCGGACGATTACCGCGGCCCGTACAAGCGGGAAGATCCGGAGGCCGGTAACAAATACGCGCGGCACATCGCGGAAATCCTGGAAGAGATGCGGAAGGAAGACCGCTGCCCTGCCGCTTTCATCGCCGAGACGCTTCCGAGTATCGCAGGTCAAATTGTTTTGCCGCCGGGTTACCTGGCAGAAGCCTATTCTCACGTCCGCGCAGCAGGCGGAGTATGTATCGCCGATGAAGTGCAAGTCGGCTTCGGTCGCCTAGGTACGCACTTCTGGGGATTCGAGAGTCAAAATGTCGTGCCGGACATTGTTGTGCTGGGCAAGCCGATCGGCAACGGATTCCCACTCGCGGCCGTAGTCACCACCGACGAGATTGCAGCCAGCTTCGATAATGGGATGGAATTCTTCAGCACGTTTGGCGGGAATCCCGTGGCGTGCGCCGCCGGCCTCGCCGTTCTGGATGTTCTGGAGGAAGAGCATCTTCAACAAAACGCGCTGCGCATAGGACAGCATCTGATCAACCGCCTCCGAGAATTACAAGAAAAACACGCGCTCATCGGCGATGTCCGCGGTTCAGGGCTTTTCTTGGGCATCGATCTCGTTTGCGATCGCGCGACGCGCGAGCCAGCACCCCAGCAAGCCTCGTACGTCGCCAACCGTTTGCGCGAATGCGGCGTTCTTACCGGCACTGATGGTCCGCATCACAATGTCCTCAAGCTGCGCCCGCCTCTGATTTTCTCCGCGGCGGACGCGGATTTATTCGTCGCGATCTTGGCGGAGATCTTGCAGGAAGACGGCGCTCAGCCCAACACTCTCGTCACTCCGAAGCGAATGCCTTAGTCCGTCCGTTCGCTTTCCGCTCGGGCCCCGCGCAAGAGTTCCCTTCCGCGCAAAGCGCGGTGACTCGCGTCACTGAGCCAGATCCGTTCTTCGTAGTGAAATTCGCACGGAGAAACACGTTGACACTCCAACGCTTGCGCGGGTATACCCATCACGGTCTGCGTCATTTCGCGCCGGCAGAATCCGGTGCCAGGGCCCACACATGCGAACAGTCTTGAAGCTTCAGGCTTTTCTTGCCTTAGGTGTAATCCTTATTTTCGCGCGAGGGCAGGCAGCGCCCCCATCCCTTCCTCAATTCCACCCAGACGCCATGAACACCGTGCTCTATGGCGTCGCCTACTATCCGGAATACATGCCCTATGAGCGCCTCGACAAGGATGTCGATCTGATGCACCAAGCCGGAATCAGCGTCGTGCGCGTCGGAGAATCGAGTTGGGGATTGTGGGAACCGCAGGATGGCCGGTTCGAATACGCGTGGATGGACCGCCTCGTCGACAAAATGGGCCAAGCGGGAATCCATCTCATTCTCGGAACGCCGACCTATTCCATTCCGGCTTGGATGTACAAAGAGCATCCGGAAATAGTCGTCACCAAGCTGAACGGGCAGTACATGTATTACGGTCTGCGGCAACAAACGGATCTGCTGAATCCCGCGTTTCGTTTCTACTGCGAACGCGTCATCCGCAAGATTCTGGAGCATTACAGGAATAATTCGACAGTTGTCGGCTTCCAGATCGACAACGAAACATCGTCAGCCGGCGCCGCCAACCACGATGTTCAGGTTGGCTTCCAGGAGTATTTGAAAAAGAAGTTCGGCACAGTCGACGAACTCGACAAAATCTGGGGGCTCAACTACTGGGGTCAGCGCTTGAATGATTGGACCGAACTCCCTCCCCGCGAAGGAATCATTAATCCCGGCTGGAAATTGGAGTGGGAACGCTATATGCAGTGGCTGACTACCGATTTCCTGACTTGGCAGGCCGCCATCGTGAATGAATACAAACGGCCCGATCAATTCATTACGCACGATTTCGCAGGTCCGCCTCGCCCCGAAGTCGACGAGCAAGGTGTCGCTCAGGCGCTCGACGTTGTTGCCGCGAATCCGTATCACGGCACGCAAGACGCCTTCGACGGCAAAGGCTCAACTTACGAGGGTGACTATTCTCGCTCGCTCAAACACACGAACTATCTGATCACGGAGACAAACGCCGAAGCCATCGGCTGGGATTCCGCCGGCCAGTTTCCGCCCTACGACGGCCAGTTGCGCCTCGACGTGTACACGCACGTCTCCTCCGGCGCCAACATGGTCGAGTACTGGCATTGGCACTCGATTCATTACGGGCAGGAAACGTACTGGAAGGGTGTGCTCGGCCACGATCTCGAGCCCGGCCGCGCCTACGCGGAAGTGAGCCGCACCGCGCACGAATTGCTGAAGATTGGCCCCGAGATTGTCGACCTCAAGCGCAAGAACGACGTCGCCATTCTCTATAGCCGCGATTCTCATTACGGCATCGAGTTCATGAAGTTCAGCGACCGCGACAATTACCAGACCGTCCTGCACCGGATGTATGGCGCGCTGTATCGCGAAAATGCCGGCGTCGATTTCGTTTTTCCCGACAGCACGAATTTTGCCGATTATAAGGTGATCGTTGTTCCTTCGCTTTACATCGCAAGCGATCAACTCCTCGCCCGCCTCAGCGATTATGTCCATGCTGGCGGAAATCTTGTGGTCGCCTTCAAGAGCGGCTTCTGCAACGAATATTCTACGGTGCGTTGGGAACGCGCTCCCGGCCCGCTTCGAAAAGCGGCAGGCCTCAGCTACCAGGAGTTTTCTAATTTGCGTGAGCCCCTCAAGCTCAAGGGCGATCCTTTCCACGTCGGCGAACAGAACAAGGTATCCGACTGGGCCGAAATGCTTTTGCCCGAAGGCGCTGAGCCGCTCGCCTTTTATGACCATCCCTTTTTTGGCAAATACCCGGCGATCACGCGCAACCACTTCGGCAGCGGCACGCTGACGTACGAGGGCACGTTGCTTTCAGACCAACTGCAGGAGCGCGTGCTGCTCGACGTCATGAAGATGGCGGGCATTGCAGGTCCCGACCAGAACCTGCCCGCGTCCGTTCGCGTGAAGCACGGCGTGAATCGTGCCGGCAAAACCTTGCATTTCTACTTGAACTATTCGAGCGATGCGCAGTCGTTCGCCTACCCATATCGCGCGGGCGTTGACCTCCTGACTCAAACGAATTTCGTGCCCTCGCAAAGAGTGACCCTGAAGCCGTGGGATCTCGTCATCGTGGAAGAAAAGTGAAGCGCTCGTCCCGCACGTTTCAGCGCGGCGCGCGAATTTCGTTCCATACCCGGAGATCACAACAATGCTAAAGACGCGTACAACTCTGTCGATTTTGTTCCTCGCCGTATCCATTCAATTGGCGCTGGCGCAAACGCAAACGCCGCCCGCCGATGTCGAAAAACGCGTCGAAGCGCTTCTGGCTCAAATGACCCTGCAGGAGAAGATCTATTTGATCGGCGGTGTGAACAGCATGTTCACTCACGCAATTCCGCGCCTCGGCATCGCTTCGCTCAAAATGTCCGACGGCCCGCTGGGAGTTCACGACTATGGTCCCACTACGGCCTATCCCGCCGGAATCGCTCTAGCCGCTTCCTGGGATACCGATCTGGCCAAGCGAGTTGGCGCTTCGATGGGCCGCGATGCGCGGGCGCGCGGCGTCAATATCATTCTTGCGCCCGGACTGAACATCTATCGCGCGCCCATGAACGGCCGGAACTTCGAATATTTCGGCGAAGATCCTTATCTCGCCTCGCGGATGGCCGTTTCGGTTGTGGAAGGCATGCAGTCGCAGAACGTGATCGCCACGATCAAGCACTTCGTAGCCAACAATATGGAATATGGCCGCAACGATCACAGTTCGGATGTGGACGAGCGCACGTTGCGCGAAATTTATTTGCCGGCGTTCGAAGCGGCGGTTCGCGAGGCCCACGCCGGCGCGGTCATGAACGCGTACAACCTCGTCAACGGCGAGCACATGACCCAAAACCCGCATTTGAATAAGGAAATCCTCAAGGATGAATGGGGATTCAAGGGCATCCTCATGTCCGATTGGGACGCAACTCACGATGGTGTAGCAGCGGCAAATGGCGGGCTCGACCTCGAAATGCCCTCTGCAGTCCACATGACTCCTGAGAATCTGCTCCCCGCCATTCAGCGCGGCACTGTCTCCGTCTCAACCATCGACGATAAAGTGCGCAGGATTCTCCGCATCGGCATCCAGCATGGTTTCTTCGATCACGAGCAGACCGATCCCAACATCCCCCTGTACGACCAGCAGGGACGCGAACTCACCCGCGAAGAAGCTCGCGACTCCATGGTTCTGCTCAAAAACGGCGGCAATCTGCTTCCGCTCGACAAATCAAAGTTGAAAACGATCGCGGTCATTGGCCCCGACGCTTACCCGGCCGTGATCGGAGGCGGCGGAAGCTCCCAGACGCAACCGTTCGAGCAGGTCAGCTATCTCGAAGGTATTAGCAATTATCTCGGCACGAGCGCGAACGTCCTCTACGCGTCCGACTCAGTTCCCGCCGATGAAGTTGCCGCGAAAACTGAACTTCACACCGCGCCGGGCGGTCCCGTTGGATTGGCTGCCGAGTATTTCGATAACCCGGACCTGGAAGGTGCGCCAGCGTTGAAGCGGGTCGACTCCCGCGTCAACTTCGACTGGGGTGATGGAGGCTACGCCACCGGACATCCCGCGGAGAGTTTTTCGGCGCGCTGGGTCGGCTACTACATCCCGAGCGCCACGAGCGACTACACCTTTTACGTTTCCGCGGACGATGGCGCAAGGCTCTTCCTCGACGACGAGCGCGTCATCAATGACTGGTCCCAGCACTCCGAAACGCTCGACACCGTCACGAAACATTTGAACGCCGGCCATCCTTACAAACTGCGACTCGAGTATTTCCAGGCCGGAGGCTCAGCCGCTGCCCGGCTCGGCGTCATCGACGTGAAAGATGTTGTCGGCAGGCAAACGAAAGCACTGGCGGCGCGAGCCGATGCTGTGATTCTCTGCGTCGGCTTCGATCCTTCCACAGAAAGCGAAGGAGCGGACCGCACCTTCAGCCTGCCCGGCGGTCAGGACGAACTGATCCGTCAAATTTCAAGCGTCAACAAAAATACCGTCGTCGTGCTCACCGCAGGCGGCAATGTCGGCATGCAAGGCTGGATCGATCGCGTGCCCGCCATTCTGCACGCGTGGTATCCGGGTGAAGAAGGCGGCACGGCGTTGGCGCAGGTGCTCTTCGGCGATTTCAGCCCTTCGGGCAAGCTGCCCGCGTCATTCGAGCGCCGTTGGGAAGATAGTCCCACCTTCCACACTTATTATCCTCAAAGCGATAAGCGCGTCGCTTACACGGAGGGAATCTTTCTTGGGTATCGCTACTACGACAAATCCGCCACAAGACCCCTTTTCCCCTTCGGCTTTGGGCTTTCCTACACGCGATTTCAATACAGCAATCTGACCGTCACACCGCCGCAGAGCGCCAGCCCTGATTCCGTCGCTGTATCTTTCGACGTCAGGAATGTGGGCAATCGGCCCGGCGCGGAAATAGCGGAACTGTATGTGGGCGATTCGCACTCGAGCGTCCCGCGCCCCGTGAAGGAATTGAAAAGCTTCGCGAAAGTGTTCCTGCAGCCGGGCGAAACGAAGAGAGTCAGCCTGACGCTGAACCGCAGGTCTTTCTCCTATTACGATGTTAAGAACAAGCAATGGACGGCCGAGCCCGGAGATTTCGCGATCCTGGTGGGAAGTTCGTCCACACAAATCGAACTGACCGGCAAATTCAGTCTGACTAAATGAGCGGTGCCTGACTGGGGGTAATGCCGTTCGAAAGTGTTAGGCAAATGAGCTGGAAACCCATTTTCATCGCCGTGGTCTTCGGACTCACATATGGAACCGTCCGTGCCGATCCAACGCTTCCGCATCTCTTCGGCGATCACATGGTCTTGCAGCGCGGCGCCCAGATTCGAATTGGGGGATGGGCGGATCCTGGCGAAAAAATCGCCGCATGGCTGGGCCAAGCGGAGGGCCAAGCCACTGCAGCAGATGACCGTCGATGGCAGATAGTCCTGCCTCCTATGCCGGCAGGCGGACCGTTCGTCCTCACCATCCAGGGCAAGAAAACACTCGAAGTGAAAGATGTGATGATCGGCGAGGTTTGGGTCGCTTCAGGCCAGTCGAACATGACCTTTGCCCTCCATGGTGCGACTGGAGGGACGGCAGAAGTTGCGCAGGCGGATTGGCCTGAGATCCGCTTTTTCACCGTGCCCGGTCACGTGGCAATGACTCCTCAGCCCGACACCTTGCCTGCAAGTTGGAAAGTTTGCACGCCAGAAACGGCGAAAGACTTTTCCGCGGTCGGATACTTCTTCGCGCGGCGGATCCGGGAATCTCTCAGTGTCCCTGTGGGCATTATTCTCAGCGCCTGGCCCGGATCGGCGGGTGAGGAATGGACCGATCCTGAATCGTTGCGCGCCGACCCCATACTGAGGCCGATTGTGGATCGCTGGGATGCCTCGTCCAGCTCTGTAAAATCGTTCGCTGCGAAGCCCGCGCCGCTTGATATTGAATATGACGATTTCGAATTGCTGCCGTCGCCTGGAAGCTCCGAAGCACCACTCCTTCTGAGCAATTTCGACACTGCCTCGACGACTCTGCCTATGGGAGGAGATTGGACCTACGAGTGGCAGGACGCTCCACAAACCTCTTTCAGCCTGGTTTCGCCCGGCCGCGGTGGTGAGGGATATGCACTGCGTGTCAGCGGTCGCATCACACAACTGGACTCTTCACGTCTGGAGGCTGCATTCAAGGCTCAACGGGCACCCGCTGACCTCAGCGCCTACGCAGGCTTGCGCTTCTGGGTTCGCGGCGAGGGAAAATTCAGATTCCAGATGCTGCAGCCCACGATCAGCGACACAGACAACTATGAGGGGCAAACCCTGCAGGCGACCCCTGACTGGCAACCGATCACAGTGTGGTTCAAGGATTTGGCGCAAGAAGGGTGGGGAGTCTCAACGCCGTTTGCGCCTTCAGCGCTGTCAGGATTTGCGCTGCTAACCATGCCCGACGTAGGTGACCCTCCGCGCCCGCCCTCCGGTTTCTATAACGGAATGATCACGCCCCTCGCTCCCTACACGATTCGCGGCGTCATCTGGTATCAAGGCGAAGGGAATGGTTGGCGGGGATACCAATACCAGTCGCTGCTGCCGGCGCTCATCCGCGCGTGGCGAGATAAATGGCAACAAGGAGACTTCCCGTTTTTGATCGTGCAACTGCCAAACTACGGGACAAGTCCCGAATTGGGCGACTCGCTCTGGGCGGAGGTGCGCGAAGCGCAATTGTTGACGACCCTGAACGTTCCCCACGTGGGGCTTGTTGTCACGCTCGATCTCGGCGATCCGAAAAATCTTCACCCGCCTCGAAAGCAAGAGGTGGGTGAGAGGCTTGCGCTGTGGGCGCTCGGGACGACCTACGGCAAAAAAATCATTTACTCCGGGCCGCAGTACGAGTCGATGCAGGTTGAAGGCAGCGCAGCGCGAATTAGATTTCGCCTGTTTGGCTCGCAACTAGTGGCGCGCGGCGACGCGCTCCGAGGCTTCGCAATCGCCGGCCCAGACAGAAAATTCCATTGGGCAGACGCGCACATCGATGGCGACACCGTCGTCATTTCCAGCACTGAGGTGACCTCTCCGGTCGCCGTGCGCTATGACTGGGCCAATAGTCCCCAGGGAAACCTTTGTAACCAGCAAGGACTTCCAGCCTCACCGTTCCGAACGGACGATTTGCCCGGCATGACGGCAGATAGCCGTTAGTCCGTTGCAAGAATCCAGATTCAGGCTTCGCCTATGAAGAGCGACTCAACCAAGACAAAAAAAATCGTCTTTAGCTTTGTAATCATTGCCGCATCTTTTCTCTTTGCCGTCGTTCACCCATCTGCCGATCCATCGGCAGCCTCGCAGGGTGCAGCGCAGAATGTAACCCAGCCACCGCACCGGTCGCCCGCGGCTCTAGGCGAACCCCTCCTCCACGATCCGATTTGGGTCTACAACGATTGGTCGTCTTACGATGAGCTCTCCGACAACATTCCCCTGACCGAAGAGCTTGCCATGAAAGAGCTGCGCCAAATCCTGAGGCTTCGCCAATTCGGCGTTCATTTCGATTACTACATGATGGACGCCTTCTGGTTCGCACCTGCCGGCGGCTACCGCACGTGGCGCAAACCCAATTGGCCGAATGGCCCTGATCTTTGGATTCAAACCTGCCGCGAAAACAATATCCTCCCCGGAATGTGGTTCGGTACTAACGCACTCGTGAAAATCAATGCCGCTCCGCAGTGGAAAGATTCACTCACTGCGAACGGAGGAGCGATGTCGCTTTCGGCTGGCGGGTTCCTGCCGGATATGATCGACGTCCTCCAATATTGGTACGACCGCGGCATTCGCATGTTTGAGTTCGACTTCGCGGATTTTGGCGCGGCCACTCCCGCACAAGAGAAATCGCTTAGTCCCAGCGAAGTTCGCGAGAAGAATCAAGACGCGTTTCGCGAAGCGTTGCAGAAATTCCGGGCCAATAATCCGGATATCGTTCTGGTCGCTTTTAACGGATTCGGCGGAGACCTGGAATCAACGGCCGGGCCGTTCCCCTTTCGCAATCCCATCGATCTGCGCTGGCTCGAAGTTTTCGATTCGCTGTATGCCGGCGATCCCCGCCCCTCGGACGTGCCGGAGGTCAACTTCTGGCGATCCATGGACATCTACAGTGACCACATGGTCCGTCGCTACGAGCAGAGCTTCGTTCCGCTCGAACGCGTCGACCCTACAAGCGTGATGTTCGGCAACACAGGCACCATTTACTACCGGAAGACGAACGCTTGGAAGGGCGAGTTGCTGCTTATGGCTTCTCGCGGCGGTTGGATAAATACCATTCATGGCAACCTGGAATACCTTGACGATGATATGGCCCGTTGGTTCGCGCGAGTCCAGAAACTGTACGCACCTCTGCAGGCGAAGGGAAGAACGAAAACGTTCGGCGGCATTCCGGGCGATGTTGAGCCCTACGGCTTCGGTTCGCTCGATGCTAGTGGCGCCGTTTACGTGGTGATGAATCCTGCGCAGGCCGTGCGCGAAATCGAGATGCCACTCCTCTCGCGCGTTCAGCCGCCTCTCGGCACAGGCCGCGTGATCTTTCGCGATGCTGGTTTCGTTCCATCCTTGCATGGCGCCAAAATCACACTCGGTCCGGCGCAGATGGCCGCAGTGGGCTTCGGACGCTACGCCGCGCCAGAATTCGATCTGGGCGTGCAGGACGATGTCGTCATTCCCCGCTCCATAGCTCCAATCGCAGCGTCCTTTTCCTCCATCGACAAGAATACGATTGAAGCTTCGATTCCTTCGCCGCCCAGCGGCGATCTCCGCATCATCTTCCAGCAGCGAGGAACCGACGGAACCATCATGCGAAGCTGGCCTGGCGGCCCGCCCAATGGGACCACCGTCGGCAAGGTCCTGAAGATCTCGGCAACTCAGGATGGGAAGCCCTTGGCCATCCAGATCAACTACGACAAGCAAGTCTGGAGTGGGCTGTCCTGGGGTGCTGGCGAAATCAACCACGCTAGCCTCCTGCCCAACCGACCGATGACCATCCGCTGCTCATCCGCGGAAAAAGGTGACGTCCGTCTCAATGCCCAAATTTACCTCGTCCAGTACTGAACGAAGCACGACCCATTCGGCCTAGCCAATCCGCTCAACAGAATAACGTTCTTCTTACCTTGGACGCTTAGCGCCTTGTTTTCCCTGACTTCCGGGAGACGGGTTCCTCCTGTGACGCGGGTCACAGGTCAGCATGAACGCTGTCACTGATCCTTCGGTGACCGAAGAACTATCCTCCTGCGCATCACAGAAGGCAGTCTCGCTTCGCAGGGTAGGTGTTTGGCTGCGAATGTGGCGAAGATGTTTTGGCGGCTATGTTTATGCTTAATCGCCGAACTGGATGATTGACGCCGCTGGCTTGTTGGGACTACAGTGCGCGCCATCCCGAGTAAACGTTCCCTTTTGCGCGAGCGGGTGGCTCGCGCCCTCCACTCTTGTTTGCTCGGTCAGGGAAAGCCCGCGGATCGCGGCGAGGTGCCCCGGTGATACAAAGGGGTGAAGCCATGTCATGCCCAAAGCATGACATTTGCGCTGTCCCGTCCGATCAGCAAAGGAGACGGTAATGCGGAAACTACTTATATGGGTGTGCCTGATTCAATTCGTTTTTGCCGGAGCATTACTCGCGCAATCTAACCGCGCAACTATAACCGGAACTGTCACTGACACCAGCGGAGGCGTGGTGCCTGGAGTGACGGTCATTGCCACGAACGTAGCGACCGGCGTCGTCACGACTGCCGTGACCAACAACGATGGAATTTATGCTGTGGTGAATCTTTTCCCCGGCAAGTATTCGGTCGAATTCAAGAAGGACGGCTTTAAAACGGTCAACGAGCCAAGTGTCCTGCTCGAATCGACCCAAGTTGCTCAGTTGAATGCAAAGCTAGAGGTTGGCGCCGTAACGCAGGCGGTGACGGTAAACGCCGAAGCGCCGCTCGTTCTCAACAAGGAAACAGCCGATATCGGCACCAACATGAACGGACAAACCGTCACGGATTTGCCGCTTAGCATTTACGGCGGAGGACGCTTTGTCGAGAATTTCGCCATTGCCATAACGCCCGGCTACTCACCCATCAGCAGCACCTATGAAGCCGTGATTAATGGAAACCAGGGCTTTACAAAAGATTTCACCGTGGATGGCACTTCCGCCACAGCCACCATTCAGGGTGACTCGATTGAAATTGGCCCCAGCATGGAGGCAGTACAGGAACTACAAGCCACGACGACTGGTTTGGACGTGAAGAGCGCCATCACCAATGGCGGCGTGATTGCTTTCAACCTCAAGTCGGGAACGAACAAATTTCACGGTTCAGCGTTCGGCTACGGACACAATGAACTGCTCGACGCCAACACCTGGGACAACGGCTACACCCCAGACCCGAGCGTACCCGGCAGCACGTCGACCCGCAAATCGAAGGCACGTGCGTGGGACTACGGCGGGAGCCTGGGCGGTCCGATTCGAAAGAACAAGACCTTCTTCTTCGGCACGTTCGAGCGTTATACGCAACAGGATTTCACGCCTGGAGGGTTTTCCGCGACCGTACCGACGACCGCTATGCTTGGCGGCGATTTCGGCGCATTGCTCGGCCCTAATCTCTGCACAGACCCGGCCAACACCAAAGCCAACGCCGGCCCTTGTGGCACGGCCGATGGAAGCACGGGAACCTTTTCGGGCGCGATCAATGTTCAGAACGACGCAGGTCAAACCGTGCCGCTGCAGGAAGGCATGATCTTCGATCCGGTCACCAATAATCAGTTCACCAACAACAAAATCCCCTCCACCAGTTTCAGCAGCGCCTCACAAAAGATCATCCCGCTGTTCCAGAAATACTACGCCCCCGCGAATGCTTCGTTGACAGCCAACAACCGCCTGCCTGCCCAAAATTCTCCCTCGCAGACCCCGAATCAGGCTGTTGTGAAAATCGACGAAAACATCACCAATAACGATCGCCTGTCGGGATCTTGGATCTATGATCATCGGCCGCGCACCCTGGTCGATTCGGGCGGCGTTTGGGAGTCGAGCAGCACGGATGGCGGCCCTCTGGCGGACTCTCGCATCCAATTGGTTTATTCCGATGAATTCCGAGTAGCTGAATCGCACACATTTACCCCAAACGTGATCAACGTATTCAACGCTACATACAATTGGTATTGGAACGGGTCGGAACCTGCCTCCACCGGCACGAATTGGCCCCAAACACTTGGCTTCGGAAACACGGGCGCGGGCAATTTCCCGGTCATCAATTTCGATCAGGCGGTCAATGGCGTAGCCGAGACGCACATTGGGAATCATTGGTCCGGCAACTATATTGGTGACGTCCTGATTACAGGCGATGACGTTGCCTGGACCAGGGGCCGTCATGCCTTCACCCTAGGCGGAAATTTCCGGGATTACCAGATCCAGAGTCACGCCGCTTCTGGAACCATGAATTTCAATTTCCTGGACGCCACCACCGGTGCTCCCGGACAAGCCTATTCCCCCTTCGTGGGCTTTGGGTTCGCGAGTTTCCTGCTTGGAGACGTCTCTAACGCCAGTGAAGCCACACCCTTCAATCTGTACGGCCGCCGTAAAGCAATGTCCCTCTACGCCCAGGACAACTACAAGATAAAACACAATCTCACGCTCACCTTGGGGCTTCGATGGGACGCCACCTTCCGTCTCCACGAGAAGTACGGGCACTGGGCAAACTTCAACCTTGCCGCCATCGATCCCACATTGGGCATCCCTGGAACGCTGCAGTTTGCGAGCGGGCCAAGCGATAGCTTCGAGAAAAATGAGGACTGGAGAAACTTCGGCCCGCTGGTCGGGCTCGCCTATTCGCCTTGGCAACGTTGGGTTTTCCGCGGCTCGTTTGGCATTACGTACGTGCCCATCGGCACACAATGGTGGGAGGGCATTCCGTACGGTTTCGCGCCGGGATTCCAGGGTACCAACAACGCCACCGCACCATTCCAGTGGGACGGCGGCTACCCAGGCGTCTTTCAGCCCGGCTCGAAGAATGTTGACGTCACGCAACTATTCGTCGTTTCTGCCATCGAGCCAAACGCTCTGCGCGCCGGCTACACGGATAACATCAACCTTGGAGTGCAGTACGAAATTACTCCGAGCATGAGAGTGGAGGCTTCCTACATCGCCAACCGTGGCCACCGTCTACCCGACACGTCCCTGGCGTACAACGAACCTTCAGCCGCCACCTTCTTCAACATGATCAATAATGGCAGCGGCACGGTCAAAACCGGCATTCCGTTTAACCCGTATGATTATTCCACGTGGGTCTGCAACGCGTCCGACGCGACAAAGTTTGGGATCAAATATCCGTACCCCGGCTTTTGCTCCAACGTTTACGCCGCGATCGCTCCGTATCCCCAACTCGCAGGCCTGATGGATTACGACTATTACGATCAACTCTATTACGTCGGCTTGCCCCTGGCGCAGACGTACTACGACTCGATGGTAATCGACCTGACCAAGCGCTATGCCAGCGGACTCACCATGGACTTGAACTATACGTTGTCGCGACAGGAAGGCGACACGTACACGGCTTTCGAGGAAACTTACGGAGACTATACGGGTGTTCAGAACCTTGCCAACCTGGGCGAGGCTGCTCACACCATTACTAATTACGACCAGACTCACATCGTCAAAGGGTTCGTGTATTACGACTTGCCGCTCGGCAATCACCAGCGCTGGCTCGCCGACAAGGGACGCCTAGTTAACGGAGTCCTCGGTGGGTGGACTCTAGCAGGGCTTATCCTCTACGAGTCAGGTCAGCCCTTTGATGTATCAGCGCCGAACCCCTACTATCCGGCCTGGGGCAACATCTATCCAGACTACAATTTGAGCGGATTCACTGGACCAATCTTCCATCAGTTCACTCCGCCCACAGCCGGCAATCCGCAGCCTTCAACTAACTTCTACCTACCCGCTACGATCGCAAGCGCCCCGGCGTATGGACAGCTTGGAACTGGCCCTGCTCGCATATCCGACTTGCGGTGCCCCGGCTTCGCAAACGAGAATGCGAGTATCCTGAAACACTTTACAATGGGCTCGGATGGACAGTATCGGCTCCAAGCGCGAGTGGAGTTCTACAACATCTTTAATCGCCACTCGTTCTCTATCAACGGTTGTGGTGGCGGTAGCTCTCAGATCGGTTCGGGGAACTTTTCAGAGGTGACTGGCGCTGGTGCGGCCTCGCCGCGCACCGGGCAATTCGCTCTTCGATTTGAATTCTAGGCCATTGCAACAAGCGGCGGACCAGCACGCATTTGCGCGCTGGTCCGCCACCCTTTGCTGGACAGTTGCGCTTGAGCGGCGTAAGTCCGCGCCCGAATTCGTAACCCATCCCTGCATGGTTAATTTGGCTTTGAGGAGCGATCCGTGATTTCTTTTCGACAGGCTACGATTGCGATCGCCCTGGCGTTGATTCCACTGACGTCGCGCCCTCCTCACTCGCCGGAAGCTGACACCAACTATTACGTCGATTCCGCACGCGGTGATGATGCCGCATCCGGTACCACGCCCGAGACAGCGTGGAAAACTCTGCAGAAAGTCGACGCCACCACCTTTCATCCCGGCGATCGCATCCTACTCAAATCCAGTTCCGTGTGGCGCGGACAACTTTGGCCCAAGGGCTCGGGCGCGGAAGGACGTCCGATCACGATTGGGATGTACGGTGGCGGAGTGAAACCGCAAATCAACGGCGACGGTCTTGCCGAGGACGCGGTCCTGCTGAAGAATCAGGAATATTGGGAGATTCAAGACCTGGAGATCACCAA
>Ga0187819_10000714_pt1 | contig 16806 bp, 14 predicted proteins | sample NC_wetland_sal_i_15_FD_132411 | JGI IMG/M metagenome (GOLD analysis project Ga0187819, IMG submission 132411) | Wetland sediment microbial communities from Neuse River Estuary, North Carolina, USA - SO4_4 | ecosystem: Environmental > Aquatic > Freshwater > Wetlands > Sediment | place: USA...
CGCCCAGAAATCTCTCGAGTCCCGCGCGGAATATGCGGAATTTCTCCATGCCCTCCGGCAGGCGGCGGGCAAACGATCCCTGCTGCTTCTTGAGCCAGGGAACGTGCGCATAGCTGAACATGGCGATGCGGTCCGGCGCAATCTCCACGATCTTGCCCACGGTCTGGGCGAAAGTTTCGGCGGTTTGGAGCGGCAGGCCGTAGATCAGGTCCACGTTGACGCTGTCGAACCCCAGGCGGCGCGCGGCATTCACCAAGTCCCGCGTCATTTCGTAGCCTTGGACCCGATGGACGGCCTGCTGCACCTCCGGCGTAAAGTCCTGTACGCCCATGCTCAGGCGGTTGAAGCCCAGGCGCCGCAGGGTCTCGAGATGCTCGCGGGAAGTGACGCGCGGGTCCACCTCGACGCCGATTTCCGCATCGGCCGCCAAGGTGAAGCGTTCGCGGGTGAACTCGAACAGATCCTCGAGCTGCGCGGGCGTGTAGTAGGTGGGTGTTCCTCCGCCCCAGTGGAATTGAATCACCGGCCGGGAGCGGGCCACGTGGCGCGCCACGCGCTCCACTTCGCGCTTCAAGGTGTCCAGATAGGCCGCGGCGCCCGTCTTGTCCTTGGAGATCACCACGTTGCAGGCACAGAACAGGCACAGGCTCTCGCAGAAGGGCAGGTGCTGGTAGAGCGAAACGGGGCGGCCTTCAGCGTCGGCCGCGCGGCACACTCCCTCGAAATCCTCGACGCCAAAATTGTCCTGCCACACGGGCGCGGTGGGATAGCTGGTATAGCGAGGGCCGGGCTGGTTATAGCGCTCCAGCAACTCGTCCGACACTTCGAGCGCTTGCACGTCCAGCGATTGCTCGAGCCGCCTATCCATTCTATGGTCCATCATTCTCCCATTCGCTCGCGCTCTGCCCAGGCGTCTCGCACCGCGATCTCAATACGAGTTCACGCGGCGCCGGGCACAATCGGCGCAACGATTCCCGCGCCGGCCGCTCCGCCCGCGGCCGCACCCTCGGTTCCCATTTGCCCGGCCTGGACAAAGGCGCGGGCCGACTCCACCGGAACATCCGGCAGTATCCCATGCCCCAGATTCAGCACATGGGCATGCCCGCCCGTCTGCGCCAGCGCCCGGCGCACGGCGGTGCGAATTTCCGGCTCCGCGCCGTGGAGCACGGAAGGATCCACGTTTCCCTGCAGGGGCCACAGCCGTCCGGTGCGCTCCAGGAGGTTGGCGCGCAAATCCGCCATGTCCACGCGCCAGTCCACGCTGAGCACCGTGGCGCCGGAACGCGCCGCGCTCTCGAGCAGGTGGCTGGAAGCCTTGGAATAGTAAATCACCGGGGCGTTTCCCGCGTTCAGATCGTTCACCACCTGCTGCAGGGCGGGCAGGGCAAACGCGTCGTAATCCTCGCGCGAGAGTTCGCCCGCCCAGGTGTCGAACAACTGCACAGCAGCAGCGCCCGCGGCGAGCTGCGCCTGCAAATAGCGCGCGGTGTTCCGGGCGATGCGGCGAAGCAATTCGCGCAGCAGGTCGGGCTGCGCGTGGAGCATGCGTTTCGTATCCGGGAAACCCGTGCGGCCCCCGCCGTCCACCATGTAGCAGGCCAGCGTCCAGGGGGCTGCGGCGAAGCCGAGAACGGGAACCTCGGGCCCCAGCGCGCGGCAGAGTTGTGCGATGGCCTCCGGCAGGAAGCGCGTATCGCGCAGAGGATCGAAATCGCGCAGCGAGTCCACGTGGCTGCGGTGGCGAATCTTTTCCGGCAGCTCCGGCCCGGCATCGCCGAAGGTGATCGGCAGGCCCATGGCCTCGGCGGGCACGAGGATGTCGGAGAAGACGATGACCGCGTCCATGCCCAGCGCCCGGTAGGGTTGCAGGGAGACCTCCACGGCGAGTTCGGGCGTTTTGCAGACTTCCAGGAACGAGTGCTTCAAGCGCAGGGCGCGATATTCCGGCAGATAGCGTCCGGCCTGGCGCATCATCCAGACGGGCGCGCGGTCCGTGGTCTGGCCCCAGCAGGAGCGGAGGAAGAGGGTTCTGCGATCGAATTGAGAACCGGGTGCGAGCACGGCAGTTTCTGGCGTCCCTCCGCACCTGCATGATAACAAATTGCCCCGCCCGGGCGGGGACTCGGCGCGGGGGCCCGGCACACCGTGAACCTAGAACTGTGACGTAGCTCACATGGCCGGGCATCGCCTGTGGATATATACTTTGAGGCTTCGAGGTGGCGGCAGAGTGGTTATCTCCTTCACAGAACTAGGTTATATGACGGGGGGACTCTACGCCGCGAGCCTGGGCTTCTACCTGCGTAAGCTGTTCGCCGGGAGCGCATGGGCCGGACGAGTGGCCACGGCATTGCTCGCCGCAGGTCTGACCACACATTATTTCGCGCTGCTGGAACGCTCCTATGCGCTGCACGCCGTGCCTTATGAGGATCTCTACGGCTCGATGTCCCTGCTCGCCTGGTTTCTGGCGTTCACCTACCTGGGCCTGGAATTGCTGCATCGCGAGCGCGCCATGGGGGCATTCGTCCTGCCGCTGGTGCTCCTGCTGCTCGGATTGGAACTCGTGGTGGCGCCTCAGGCGGCGCCCAAGGCCCCGGCGCGGGGGAGCATCTTTGCGCTGCACGTCACGTCGAACATCCTGGCGTACTCCGCATTCACCCTGTCGTTCGTTTACAGCGCTGTTTACCTGGTGCAGGACCGGCTGCTGCGCGCGCGGCGGCCCGGGGCCATGGTGTGGCGGCTGCCCGCGCTGGAAGACCTGGAGCGGATGGCGCGCAGCGCCGTGTGGGTGGGCCTGGGCAGCCTGCTGGCGGGCATTGTGTTCGGCATAGTAGTGGGCCAGCGGCTCACCGGGCAGATCTCCAGCCTGGATCCGAAGGTTGTGACTTCGTTTCTGATCCTGGCGTTTTACACGGTCTATCTGTGGAGCGCTCGATCAGCGGCGTGGCGGGGCGCGCGGGCCTCGCTGCTGTGCATTGCGAGCTATTTTGCGGTGGTGTTCAGCTATACGGTGGTGAATCTGTACCTCTCGAAGTTCCACAGGTTTTATTGATGGAGTGTCGGCGGACAACTCGAGTGTTTGCCGCGGGGTGCCGCGCCGCGTGCCGGTCCTCCTGGTGGGCAGCTTCCGGCGGGGGGCGCCGATGAGCGTCTTCCTGCTGGGTCTGAATCACCGCACGGCAGGCGTGGCCCTTCGCGAGCGGCTGCATTTCTCGCCGCAGGAGGGGCTGCGTGCGGCCGAATCGCTGCGGCGCGACGGTGTGGTGGCGGAAGTTGTGGTCCTTTCCACCTGCAACCGCAGCGAGGTCTATGCGGTTGCCGGTGAAGCGGCCGAGCAGGCGGAGGATGGCGTGGAGCGGCACCTGTGCACGTTCCACGAGGTGGAAGCGGCGCAACTGAACGGCTGCCTGTATCGCCGGCGTGGCCGCGACGCCGTGGAACATCTCTACCGCGTGGCCGCGGGACTGGATTCGATGCTCCTGGGCGAGGCGGAAATCCTGGGGCAGGTGCGCGAGAGCTATCTGGCGGCGCAACGCGAAGGCCACACCGGGCCGATCTTGAATCGCCTCTTCCAGGCCTCGCTCGAGGTGGGCAAACGCGTGCGCGCCGAGACGCGACTGGGCGCGCAGGCCATGTCCGTGCCGTCCGCGGCGATGAAATTGGCGGAGCAGATCTTCGGCGAACTGAAGGACAATTCTGCGGCGGTATTCGGCACGGGCGCGATGGGCGCGAAGGCCGCCCGGCAGCTCCGCGCGCGCGGAATCGGGCGTCTGTGGGTAGCCAATCGCACGCCGGAACGCGCGCGCGAGCTGGCGGCGCAGACGGGCGCGCAGTGGGCCGCGTGGGAGAAGTCGCCCGAACTGCTGGCCCAGGTGGACATCGTGGTGACGTCGGTGGCCGGCGACGACTGGACGCTCACGCGCGAGGCGCTGGCCGCGGCGATGCACGCGCGAGGCAACCGGCGCATGTTCCTGATTGATCTGGGGGTGCCGCGGAACATTGATCCCGCCGCGGCGGACCTCTACAACGTTTTCCTGTACGGCGTGGACGACCTCCAGGACATGGTGGAACAGAACCGCCACGCGCGTGAGGGCGAAGTGCCCCGCGCCGAGGCTATCGTGCGGGAGCACGTGGAGAAATTCACGGCCTGGCAGAGCGGATCGAATGCCATCTCCACGCTGGCCGAGCTGCGCAACGAGCTGCGCCTGCGCCGCGAATTGTTTACCGACGCCCGCCGCGAGGAGCTGGAGCGCTTCTCGCCCGAGCAGCGCGAACGCATCCTGGGAATGATGGACGAGCTCATCGAACATTTGCTCCGCGAACCGGCCGAGCGGCTGATGAAGGACCGGGAAGTCCGGGAACGCGCTGTGTTCCTGCGCGAGCTCTACGGATTAGGCGGTGCGAATCGTCCCGGGCCGGGCGGCCGGGGCGGAAAGTGACGCCGCTGCGCATCGGCACGCGCGGCAGCGCGCTGGCGCTGTGGCAGGCGGAATATGTGCGCAGTTGGCTGGCCGCCCGCGGCGCCGCCGCCGAAATCGTGCGGATCCGCACGGCCGGCGACCAATTCCAGCAGGGCAACGTCGCGCGCATCGGCCTGAAGGGCGTGTTCATCAAGGAAATTGAGGACGCGCTGCTGGCCGAACGCGTGGACCTGGCCGTGCACAGCCTGAAGGATCTGCCCACGGAACTCCCGCGGGGCCTGGAAATTGCCGCCATTCCCGCACGGGAAGATCCGCGCGACTGCCTGGTCTCGCGGGGCTCCTTGAAGCTTGCAGCATTGGCGCCCGGCGCGCGTGTGGGCACCAGCAGCGTGCGGCGACAGGCTCAACTCCGGCACATCCGTTCCGACCTGGAGATGGTGGAGATGCGCGGCAACGTGGACACGCGCCTGCGCAAGGTGGAGGAGGGAGAGCTCGATGCCGTTATCGTGGCGCGCGCAGGGATCGTGCGCCTGAGGCACGAGGCGCGCGTCGCGGAGGTACTGGAACCGGGCGTCATGCTGCCGGCGCCTGGCCAGGGCGCGCTGGCCGTCGAGATCCGCTCGTCTGACCCGGAATTAACTGAGCGGCTGGCCGGACTGGACCACTGCGAAACGCGCTCGGTGATCAGCGCGGAACGCGCGGTGCTCGCGGCACTGGAGGGAGGTTGTCAGGTGCCGCTGGGTGCGTGGGCGCGGTTCGCGAAGGGTGCGCTGGTGCTGGATGCGTGTGTGTGTGCGCCGGACGGCAGCGAGGTGTTGCGCGACCGCGGGGAGGGGGCGATCACGCAGCCCGAGGCACTGGGGCGCGAAGTGGCGCGCCGGCTGCGGGCCGCGGGGGCGGAGCGGCTGCTGCGGCTGGCGGGACGGACGTGAAGGGGGCGCCGGCTTCTGCGCGCTGGTGAAAATGGGCGCCGGTCTCCAGGAGCCCACACTTCGCTTTGACCGCAGTAGGTTTGGGAATTCTTACAGAGCGCAGGCTGAAAGCCTGCGCCACTTGGAATGAGCGAATCGGCCACATCTCGCACTCTCGCCGGCAAACGCATCGCCGTGACCCGCGCCCCGGAACAGGCTGGCGAACTGGCGCGCCTGCTGGCCGAGCGTGGAGCGGAGGTGGTCCTGTGTCCGCTGGTGGCTTTCGAACCGCCCCTGGACTGGGACCCTTTGGACGACGCACTCCACCGGCTGGGCGAATTTGACTGGCTGCTGTTCACCAGTCAGAATGCGGTGCGATTTTTCGAAGCGCGGCGCCGCGAGTTGGGCATCCCGCTGCACTGGGGACGGCCGCGAGTGGCGGTGGTGGGACCGGCAACGGCACAGGCTGCGAGGGAGATGGGCTACGGCGTGGGATATGTGGCCAAAGAAGCCACCGGGCGAGCCCTGGCGCAAGGTTTGGCAGAGAGCGTCAAGGGCTGCAGCGTCCTTATGCCGCGGAGCGATCATGCGAGCTACGATTTGCCGGAACTGCTCCAGACCGCAGGGGCTCATGTGACGGACGTGGTGGCCTATCGCACCGTGGCGCCGGGGCCCGATACAGAGCAGGCGCTGGAACGGATACGCGCCGGCGAGGTGGATGCCGTGACGCTCGCGAGTCCGAGTGCGTTTGAACGGCTGGCGGAACAACTTGGCATTCCTGCGCTCGAGGAACTGTCCGGACGCGTGGCGCTCGCGGCGCTCGGCCCGATAACCGCCGCGGCCATCCGCCAGGCGGGCCTGCCGGTGGCCGTGGCGCCGGCCAAGCCGAGCGCGGCGGCATTGGTCGAAGCGCTGGCGGCTTACTTTGCCGGCGCTCCAGGAGTGACGAGCGCATGAGTTTTCCCATCGAACGCCCGCGCCGTCTGCGCCGCACCGAGGCGATCCGCGCGCTGGTCCGCGAGACGCGGCTGGCCACTGCGGGCATGCTCTATCCGATGTTTATCTGCCCGGGAAGGGCTACGAGGCAGGAAATCCGCTCGATGCCCGGCATCCGCCAGCAATCGGTGGACTGTTTTCTGGAGGAGGCGCGCGAAGTGGAGCAGCTCGGCATCCCGGGCATTCTGCTGTTCGGGCTGCCCCCGCGGAAAGACGCGCAGGGGAGCGAGGCGTGGTCTCCCGATGGCGTAGTGCCCCAGGCGATACGCGCCGTGCGCGAGGCCGGACTTTCGCTGATCGTGGCCGCGGACGTGTGCCTTTGCGAATACACGGACCACGGGCATTGCGGCGTGGTGGAAGGGCAGCGTGTGGTGAACGACGCGTCGAACGAGCGGCTGGCCATGGCCGCGCACGCCTATGCGCAGGCCGGCGCCGACATCGTGGCGCCCTCCGACATGATGGACGGCCGCGTGGCCGCCATTCGCACCAGGCTCGACGGCGACGGGTTGGAAGACACCATCATCATGTCGTACGCAGCGAAGTATTGCTCCGCGCTCTACGGGCCGTTCCGCGAGGCCGCGGAATCCGCGCCGCAGTTCGGCGACCGCCGGAGCTACCAGATGGATCCGCCGAATGCCCGCGAGGCGCTGCGCGAGGTGGCGCTGGACTTGGAAGAGGGCGCGGACATCGTCATGGTGAAACCGGCCATTCCCTATCTCGATGTGATCCGCCGGGTCCGCGACGCGTATGCCGTGCCCGTGGCCGCCTACAACGTCAGCGGGGAATATTCGATGGTGAAAGCCGCGGCGGCGAATGGCTGGATTGACGAAAAGCGCGTGGTGCTGGAACTCCTCACAGGTATTCAGCGCGCCGGCGCCGACATTATTTGCACCTACCACGCCAAAGACGCCGCGCGCTGGCTGAAGGCGTGAAGGTGGCGCACAGGTGAGCGCCCCCAAATCGCACCAACGCTCCGAAGAAATCTTCCGCCAGGCAGAAGCGATCCTGGTGGGCGGCGTAAACAGCCCGGTCCGGGCCTTCCGCTCCGTGGGCGGCACTCCGCTGGTGATGGCGAGGGGGTCGGGCGCGCGCATCGAAGACGCGGACGGCAACTCCTACCTCGATTACGTGGGCTCCTGGGGCGCCATGATCCTAGGGCACGCGCATCCGGCAGTCGTCGCGGCCGTGGCGGAACAGGCCGCACGCGGCACCAGTTTCGGCATGACCACGGAAGTCGAATTGGAACTCGCGCGGATGATCACTCGCGCCATGCGCTCGATCGAGATGGTGCGTTTTGTCAGTTCCGGCACGGAAGCCACCATGAGCGCAGCCCGCCTGGCGCGCGGGGCTACGGGACGCTCGTACCTGGTGAAGTTCAGCGGTTGCTACCACGGCCACGCAGATTCTTTTCTCTCCGAGGCCGGCTCGGGACTGGCCACCCTGGGCATCCCCGCCAGTCCCGGAGTGCCCGAGGAGATTGCCGCGCTCACCATCAACCTGCCGTATAACGATTCCGCAGCCGTGGAGCGGGCATTCGCGGAACGCCCCGGGAAAATCGCGGCGGTCTTTGTGGAACCGATCGCCGCGAACATGGGTGTGGTGCCGCCCGTGGACGGCTTCCTGCAGGACCTGCGCGAACTCACGCGGCGCCACGGCGCCCTGCTGGTATTCGACGAGGTGATCACCGGATTTCGCGCCGCGCGCGGCGGCGCCCAGGCCCCTTACGCCATCCGGCCGGACCTCACCATTCTCGGCAAAATCATCGGCGGCGGGCTGCCCGTGGCCGCCTACGGTGGCCGGCGCGACCTGATGAGCCAAATCGCCCCGCTCGGGCGCATCTATCAGGCCGGCACGCTCTCCGGAAATCCGCTGGCGATGCGCGCCGGCATCGAGACGCTGCGCCAGCTTGAAGCACAGGGCTTCTACCATGAGCTAAATCGCAAGAGCCGGGCGTTGACGGAAGGAATTGCCGCGCTGATCGCCGAGCGCGGGTATCCCGCATGCGTCAGCGCCAGCGGTTCGCTGGCCACGCTGTTCTTCACTCCCGGCCCGGTGCGCAATTTCGAAGACGCGAAGCGCGCCGATACGGCGCGCTACGCCCGCTTCTTCTGGCAAATGCTGGACCGCGGCTTCTTCCTGGCCCCTTCGCAATTCGAAGCCATGTTCGTGTCCGCCGCACACACCGACGAGGACATTGACCGCACGCTCGCCGCCATCACCGAAAGCCTCGCCGCCGTCTTCTCCTGATTCTCCCGCCCTGCTTTTGTACCGCCGGCGTTGCGCATTTTGCATCCCGACGTTTTCTGTCGGGACTTGCCGGCTCCGTTCCGTTTTTCGAGTTTCGAATTTCGAGTTTCGCGTTTCGCTTGTCCTTCCCGTTTGCGCCCCTTCCGAGGCCACTTGGTGGCACAGGCTTTAGCCTGTGGCCTTTTCCGCGCCCACGAATCCTCTCCGACCGATTTTCGAATTTCGAGTTTCGAATTTCGCCTTTCGGGTTGTGTTTTTTGTTCTCCTTGCTGAGCTATCCTTCTTGTTTTCAAGCTTCGAATATCGATTTCCGAGCTTCGATTTTCGATATTCGTTTACGACTCCCTATTATGTTAACCAGCATCCGCGCCCGAAATTCGGCCACTTCCGTTCAACTGTCTATTTTAGCGTGCGCTTATGCATCGCCCCATCCTGGTCGATTTTCGAGTTTCGCGTGAGGTGGCACAGCCACTCTTGGCTGTGTGCATTTCGGACGTCTCGCTCCCCCGCTTAGGCTTCTCGCTCCTCTGGCCGATTTTCGTTTTTCGGTTTTCGAGTTCCGATTTAGACTCTGGTGGACTATGGAGATCAAACCGATTAGAGAAGAAGCAGATTACGACCGGGCCCTCCGCCGCGTGGAAGAATTGTGGGATTCACCCACCGGGTCCGCCGCGAGTGACGAGCGCGACGTTCTGGTCACCCTGATCGAGGCCTACGAAAGGGACCGCTATCCCATCGGCCTCCCCGACCCCATCGAGGCCATCAGGTTCCGCTTGGAACAGGACGGAAAGGATCTCCGCTCCCTGGTCGGCGTCATCGGCGGCCGCACCCGCGTCTACGAAGTGATGCGCGGCGATCGCCCTCTCTCTCTGAACATGATTCGCAATCTTCACGAAAAGTTAAACATTCCAACCGATGTCCTGATCCAACCGCCTCGCCGAGCAAAGAAAAACGCTCGCCGTTCTGCCCTCAGAACGCCGAGGCATCGCCCACCCTCCCGAATACGCAAGTCCGCATGACCCGCCTTGGTAGCGCCCGCCACTCTCGTACCGCCGGCATCTTGCCGGCTCCCCTTCCTCGCCCGTTCCCGCGCCCGGTAGCGCCGATATTCATGTCGGCATCCCCCGCACCCCTTTCACTGCCCACCGATCACTGACCACTCGGCGACGCGCTTTTTGCGTCCCGATTCCATCGGGACTGTCCTGAGAAGCCGGCCGAATCTTGAATCCGAAGTTGCACTCCCCCGGGAGCAGGTGGTCCCGCGGTGCGGGATGCTGTTAAAGTAGGGCCACATGAGGCCACTGTGTCGCTGAGGAGGCCTAGATGGGAAGACGCCGCGAGAAACAGGTCCGAATAGGGGCAAAGGAAAAAAGGGTAGTTACTTCCCTTGTCAAGAAAATCAGGGAGTACCGCGTTTTTCGTGACATGGGAAAGCAGCGCGAAACATCCTTCAATGACCGCCTCATGGACCATCTGCGTCAAAATCCAAACCCGCTTGACGTGAGCAACAGGAACATCCCGGCAGCCGAGTTCGTCGGGGAACAGTTCCGCCCGGAATTCTACGTCCAACGCCACGGCCGCCAATTGTGCTGTGTCGAGTGCAAGAGACTCACAGAGAAGTCCGCTAAGGGTCGATGGAAACAGGGCCTGAGCCAAGCACTCCTGTACTCAGCTGTATACAAAGCAGTAGTTCTTGTCCTCTTTGACTTTACAAAGGACTCCCGATACTTCAAAAAGTTCGGCCCTGGGAATACCGTTGAAAGTCGCTTCGCCGCGAGACTGAGGCACGACTACAACATATCCATTTCCGTGGTGAGGGCGCTCTGATTCGCAATCGAGATAAAGTCCACTGAGGAGAGCCGGCGATGCCAGGATTCACAGGTTTCTCAGCAGAGGATTTCGAGCTTACGCAGGCCCTTGACAAAGGCAAGCTGCCGGTCCCGCTTCGAGAGAAAATAGACGCTCTGCGCCAAGAGTTGAACGAATTTCCGGAGTTTGAACTCCCCACCTTCAGAAACAGGATTGTACGTAGACCTGGAATGAGAGGAGAGGACGGCCTTGTTTTTGGCCATGCCCGCGCGGACCACCAACACTGGTATCTATACGTGGTCGGCGGGGACCAAGATCAGGTGCAACTCAACATTGGCATGTTCCCCAAACACCTTAGGGCGGGATTAGGCTTTCAGATTGGTCGCCAAGTCAATCCTAAGACTCCAGCATTTCATCTCCTTCAAACATTCCTCGGCATTCGACCGCCGCTGCCTTTTCGCGATGCCCTTCTAAGCGCCATAGAAAGAAATCACTTCTCGCTAGAAGTAAACGGAAAGCCAGTCATAGAATCACCAAATGCTCTCTTGGAGCGCATCGAGACCTTCCTTGTTCCGGCGGACGAAGAGCCAACCTTCATACTCATCGGGGCGATTTGGCCGGAGGAAGTGGCGATCAGTAAACATGCAGCAGACTTCCGGAACATTTTCCGTGAACTCCTGCCCTTCTATGAGGCACTAGTCCTGATGGGAGGTCGCTTTACCTACTGCGACTAGCCGGCTGCCCCCGAGTGCGGTGATCCGAAGGGTCGGCGTGCCCTACACGCGAGCTTCGCGCTTGGTGGTCTTGACTTTCCCGCGCCGGCTAACGACGTTTGCCCATCACTTGCTCAGCCTTGTCGCTCAGCTCGGCCAGCATTTCGTTGACGATTCGCTCCGCGAACATGTTAAGTCGGATTAGCAGGACGCCAGACATCGCGGGTATCAATTCGTCCATGCGAGCGACGAAGGCATCGGCCGGGACCCGACTGACACTACCCACCACCTGGACGTCATCGTCGCCCGCGGCATCCTTTGGCAAGACCAGGCCGTAGCTCCGGACAACCTGGGCTTGGACAGGAGGTCTCGACGCAACCGTGACACCTACGACCCTAGGGCCCGCGAATGGAAGGCGATGGCCAGGAGGAACGATGTATGACCCAGAGGCAATTGTCACCCCTCGGACTAATCTTGGCCCCTGGATCTTAGAGAACGCCTGACCCACAGCCGCATGGACCGCTTCCAAAAAGCTCATGCCGGCTTGGTCCACCTGCTCGTGCGTATACCCCCCCCTGGTTACATACAAGCTTTCAATAGCCTCTACACTCCGCTCCGCACTCTGCGTAAGCGCCGAGCGGAGACTCTCGTCCACCAAGGCAATCGTGTCGAGGGATCGATCGAGCATGAAATCCACGAAAACCTGATACTCACCAGAGTCTGCGCTCTCTAGCGAACTGAGATAGGGATCCCTGTGCTCTGAAAGAATGACGATGGGCATTGATATTGCCCTGTAAGTGAAGGCAGACGCCAACGCGCGAGCCACGCGGCCGTTGCCGTCCGCAAAGGGATGAATCACAACAAAGCAATAGTGAGCGTAAGCTGCCTGCACAACCGGATGTGCGGCGCGAAAACCATTTCCGCGCAGTTCGGCAGCCAAACGCGCCATCTCTGCAGGCGTTACATCAACTGGTGCATAGGAATGGTCGGTCCCCCTCCTGGTGCGTACGTGGTTTGGTAGTGTTTTGTATTGCCCCTTTGGAAGTGCCTGCTCTTGCGGCCCAACCACGGTCATAACGCGATAGGTCGATTGGGCGCGACATACCTCAACATGCAATGCGCGAATCGCGGCCTCCGAAATTGGTTCAGCCTTCGTGGCAAGGTCAAGAACGTAATCGTAGGCATGCAGCTGCGCCTCAAATAGCGACTTCACGTATTCGCCCTTCTGCGCGAGCGCGGCCTCCCAGGTAGCGGTCTCCCACGCGACCGTGTACGTAAAACCGCGATCCACCTCGTACAGACCCTCAATCGCCCCAGTGTCGAGCGCTGCGGCTCGCTTCGCAACATTACGAGCCCGGTCCAATACCTCGGGGGACAAGCTTTGGGCGCGACTTTTCAGCGACGCGTTGTAACGCTCCCACCTGACAGTATCGACGCTCGTGTGGGCTGCCCACTCTTCGAAGGTAGGGAAAGGCTTATAAGCCGCGTCCAGAACATGAATATTGACTTCAGGTTCGCCCATCGAGATCTCCGCTCCGTCTCTGAATGATAGCTGAACACCCCTTAGGCCGAAAGCGGCAGACGGCCAGGTCTGGGCCCGCGGGTCCTTTTCGGTCGCATTAAACTGCCCTGTGCGCCCGGCGCACAGGGTCTAGAATCGACGCAGCTCCGCCGCTGGCCCTTACCTGCCTCCAAAGCCCTCCGGGGCTTCCTATTGGCCCTTCTCTTCTGCGTCCGAGGCTGGCCACTCGCCATCGGAGCCCCGCTTCGGGGCGGAGATCCCGACCGGGTCGGGACTGGTCACTCGCCACTGCTTCTTAAACTGCCCTGTGCCCCCGGGGCAACAGGTCTAGAATCGACGAACGCCGGCCGCTGGCCCTTACCTGCCCCCAGCCACACCCGAGGCCCTTCCTAGCCCCTCCCAATTCGAAGCCATGTTTGTGTCCGCCGCACACACCGACGAGGACATTGACCGCACGCTCGCCGCCATCACCGAAAGCCTGCGCGAAGTCTTCTCCTGACGGGCCGCGGGAGGCAGGCGTTCCTGTGTCCGTCGATTCGCGCCTCTTTTTCTCCTTGTAACGTCCTTGACGCTCCCGCGCTACCCAGCTACGCTTCCTGAGCACCGCGGCACGCATCAGCGTGGCGGCTGATTTCCGCGCAGGTCCCATGGACAACGCTCTGGAATCCTCGCTCGGCGGGCGTCTGATGGAGATGCTCAAAGGCATCGTCCAGACGGTGCAGGACTACGCCGTCCTCGCTTCCGAATCGATGCTCTGCCTTTTTCGCCGCCCCTTCTACTTGGACGACGCCCTTTATCAGATGGATGCGATCGGCATCGGCTCGCTCCCCATCGTCATGCTCAGCGGCTTCTTCATCGGCGCGGTCATGGTGTTGCAGACTTCCGCCCAGTTCACGCGGTTCGGCGAGACGGCCCTGGTGGGCGACGTGGTGGCCATTTCCCTGGTCCGGGAACTGGGGCCCAGCATCACCTCTCTGCTGGTGGCCGGGCGCAACTCCTCCGGCATTGCCTCCGAGTTGGGTTCGATGCTGGTGACCGAACAGGTGGACGCCATGCGCGCGATGGGCACCGACCCGATCAAAAAGCTGGTCACGCCCCGCGTGCTCGCCGCCACCCTGATGCTGCCGCTGCTCACCGCAATTTCGGATTTCATCGGCCTGGTGGGCGGATACCTGATCTCGCATTTTCAATTGCGTCTCGACCCGGTGCAGTACTGGACGCGCGCGATTCACGCCCTCGAGTTCGGCGACTTGGTGCAGGGTCTGGTGAAACCCATCATTTTCGGCTTCATCCTGTCCACTGTGGGCTGCTATTACGGCCTGACCGTCCGCGGCGGCACGCAGGGCGTAGGCCGCGCCACCACCCAGGCCGTCGTCACGGCTTCCGTCATCATCCTGGTCACCAATTTCTTCCTCACCCGCATGCTCCTCTTCATGTTTCCGTAGCAGTCCCAGAAAAAACGAATTCGGGTCACAGCGCAGAGGTGGAGTGCGGCCCCGAGCGGCGCGGGGCCGCTTTCCTTCGCCGGGGCCGGCCCCGGCGATCCCCTCCGATGCCTTTCTCCGCAAACCACAAATCAATCAGTCGAACAAGCCCGGCCGGCCTCCGCCGAAGTTTCTAGCCGCGCTGTTTTGCCCCTATAATCATTCTTGGCGGTCGCTACCCTCGCGGAGCCGCCGCTTTCGCATGAATGTCGCGCCCCTGGAAACTCCCCCCCTAGACCTGGAAGGCGTCCGCATCGCTTTCGACGGGCGAGAGGTATTGCGCGGCGTCTCCTTCTCCGTCGCCCCGCGCGAGACGCTCGCCCTCCTCGGCGAAACAGGCTCTGGAAAGACGCTCCTCCTGAAAATGATCGCCGGCCTCCTCCGGCCCGACGCCGGCCGCGTCCAGGTGCTTGGCAGAGATGTGACGGCAATGGCCGAGGCGGAATTGCTTGCCTTCCGCCGCCAGTTGGGCTTCGTGTTCCAGGAGGGCGCGCTGTTTGACTCGCTGAGCGTGGCCGACAACGTGGCCTATCGCCTGCGCGAAGAAGGGGCGGACGAGGACGAGATCGAAGCGCGCGTGGACGAGTTGCTGCGCTTCGTGGAAATGCAGGACGCCCGGGAGAAACTGCCCGGCGAACTTTCCGGAGGCATGCGCCGGCGTGTCTCCATCGCGCGCGCGCTCATCACTCGCCCGCCCATCGTGCTCTACGATTCGCCCACGGCCGGACTCGACCCGGTCACGTCGCAGACGATCATCACGCTGATCCTGCGCCTGAGGGACGTTTACGGTGTCACTTCGCTGCTGGCCACCCAGCGCATCCAGGATGCCTTTGCGCTGGCCAACTACCGCTTCGCCCAGGAGAGCAACACAGTGGTGCACGTCTCCGGAAACGGGCAGCCTGCTGCTGAGGCTCCCCCCGGCCCGGCCGGGGAGCGGCCGCAGACGCGGTTTCTGTTTCTCCGCAAGGGACAAGTCTACTTCGAGGGAAATCAGGACCAGGTGGCCGGTTCCAAGGACACCTATCTGCAACGCTTCCTTGTGTGACAGAATCCCATTTGCCGTGTGGGTAGTATTTGCGGAGGAGGGAAGGGATGCCACAACGCAAGCAAGTCACCTGGGCGCAACTCCGGGTGGGCCTTCTCACCCTGGTCAGCCTGTTCCTGATCATGGTGGCGATTCTCTACGTCACCGGGGCGGGAATCTTGCGCGCCAAATATCAATTGCGCACCTATCTGCCGGAAGTCGAGCAGCTCACGCTCGGCGCTCCCGTGCGCCTGGATGGCGTCGAGGTCGGCAACGTGGATAACATCCGGCTGGCGCCCACGCCACCGCCCGGCGCAAAGGTGGACCCGAACCGCAACGTGGAAGTGATCATGCGCGTGGACCGGCGGTTCCAAAGCAACATCACCACCGACTCGCGCGCCAGCTTGGTGACCGAGGGCTTTCTGGGGAACCGCTATGTGAATATCACGCGCGGCTATACGGGCACTCCCATCCCGGCACAGGGGGAAGTGCCCGGCGAAGAGGAAGTGGCGATGAAGGACGTGGTGCAGCGCGGGGCCGACCTGGTGGAAAACCTCGGAACGCTGGCAAAAGATGTACAGGGCCTGATCACCGGCCTGCGCAAAGGCCAGGGTTCCCTCGGCAAGCTCATGACCGACGAACAGCTCTACAACCACTTGAATGCCAGCGCCAGCCGCATGGACCAGATACTGGAGCGAACCCAGGCCGGAAATAACTCGCTGGGCAAACTCCTGGCCAGCGACGAAATGTACCAGCGGCTCAACTCCATGGCCGACCGCATCGACCAGGTGCTGTCCGAAATCCAGGAACAGAAAGGGACTCTCGGAAAACTCGTCTACGATCCCTCTCTCTATCAGAGCGCCAAGGATTTCGCAGAGAAGGCAAACGCGTTTATGGCCGACGTGCGCGCGGGTAAAGGCACCTTCGGAAAGCTCACTACCGACGAGAAGCTCTACGATAACCTGCGCGACAGCGCCGAGAGCCTGAAAGAGGTCACCGACAAACTGATCAAGGGCTCCGGCAGCATTCCCAAGGCCCTCGACGACCCGCATCTCTACGACAACCTGACCAGCCTCTCCGCCGAGCTACGCCTGCTCATTTCTGATATTCGCAAAGACCCGAAAAAATATCTGCGCATCAAGCTGGCCATTTTTTGATCCGGTGAACGCCGCGGGTTCAGCCATGCAGGGGCTCCAGGCGCGCCTGCCCGAGAGCGGATGCCAGCGAACGGGGGCCGAATGCGATTCCGCCGGCGGAACTGAGCTATACTGGCCGAGGTGCGGGATTAGTGACAGCAGGGAACTCCTGCGCTCCGTTGTAACCATCTGTTCATCTTCCTTTGATAGGGTGTGCCGCAGATGAAGGCGCTCGACGAACTGGTGAATCCGCAGGTGGCGGCAGAAGAGTTGGAATCCGAGCCCCTGGAGCGCCCCGCCGCCGCGTCCAAAAAGGACAGCGCGCGCCCCTACCCCGGCGCCCTCGTGGTAGTGGAAGGCATTGATGGGTCCGGAAAAAGCACCCAGCTCTATCTGCTGAAGCGCTGGCTGGAAATCAACGGCTACCGGCTGCACTTTACGGAATGGAATTCCTCCGAGCTGGTGAAGTCGGCCACGAAGCGCGGAAAGCAGCGGCGCCTGCTCACGCCGGTGACGTTCTCGCTGCTGCACGCCGCGGATTTCGCG
>Ga0187819_10000715_pt1 | contig 16806 bp, 16 predicted proteins | sample NC_wetland_sal_i_15_FD_132411 | JGI IMG/M metagenome (GOLD analysis project Ga0187819, IMG submission 132411) | Wetland sediment microbial communities from Neuse River Estuary, North Carolina, USA - SO4_4 | ecosystem: Environmental > Aquatic > Freshwater > Wetlands > Sediment | place: USA...
GCACAGCCACTCCTGGCTGTGTTCCCCGCATCGGGCCAACCTGACCCACCGCGCCACGGCCACGCTTCTCGGCGTGCTCTGCGGCCTTCTCCTTTCGGCCGGCGCAGTTTCCCGAGCGGGTGGCCCTGCGGCGCAGGCGAAGCAGGCTGCTGCGAATCCGCATCCGGATTTTTCCGACGCGGACGCGGCTATTGAGAAGTCCATTGCCGCCGACGAACTCCCCGGCGCCGTTCTGCTCGTTGGGCATCGCAGCCACGTCATCTATCGCCGGGCATACGGCGAGCGCGCGCTCGTCCCCCAGCGCGAGGCTATGACGCTGGACACGATCTTCGATCTCGCCTCACTCACCAAAGTCTTTGCCACCACGCCCTCCGTGCTGCGCCTCATGGAGCAGGGCAAACTCCGCCTCGCCGATCTCGTCGCGCGCTATCTGCCCGAGTTTGCCTCTCACGGCAAAGACCAGATCACCATTCGCCAGCTCATGACCCACACGGGAGGCCTGCCGCCGATCCCCAAAACTCCCGACGATGCTACCACCCCGCAGGTCCTCCAGTGGATTTACGACGCCGAGCCCATCGCTCCGCCGGGCATGATCTTCGTCTACAGCGATTGCGACTTCATCCTGCTCGGCGAAATCGTCCGGAAACTTTCCGGCGAGCCGCTCAACGAGTTCGCGGAGAAATCGTTCTTCGCGCCGCTCGGCATGCGCGAGACGCGCTTCCTGCCTCCCGCTTCCTGGCGCCCGCGCATCGCTCCCACCGAGGAGATTGATCTCCCCGAAGGCGCCAAGCCCGGCTCCGGGCGCGGCCGCGTCCTCCTCGGAGTGGTACACGACCCGCGCGCGCGCGGCATGGGCGGCGTCGCCGGCCATGCCGGCCTGTTTGGCACCGCCGACGATCTGGCCCGCTTCTGCTTCTTTATTCTCGCCGGCGGCGTAACTCCCGATGGCACTCGCCTGCTCACTCGCGAAAGCATCGAGCGCGCCACGACGCCGGAGACTCCGCCCTGGGTCCCTTCGCTCCGCGGGCTCGGCTGGGACATCGATTCCGCGTTTTCCTCCAACCGCGGCGATCTTTTCCCCGTGGTCAGCTCGTATGGCCACACTGGCTTCACCGGCACTTCCGTGTGGATCGATCCTGGCACCCAGACGTTTGTAATTCTCCTGGCGAACAGCGTGCATCCCCGCGTCCGCCCCCCGCTCTCCAGTCTGCGCTCGCGCGTAGCCACATCCGTCGTCGCGGCCATCGAAAAAACCGAAACCGCAGCTTCTTCTCCTTCTTCTCTTTCCTCTACCTCCTCTACCTCCTCTACCTCCTCTACCTCCTCTACCTCCCTTTCCTCCCCCCTTTGGCGCTCCCTCCATTCATCCCGCCCCGAGTTCCGTGTCGGTCACACCAAAACCGGCCTCGACGTGCTCGAAGAGCAGCAATTCGCCCCGCTCGCCGGCAAACGCGTCGGCCTGATCACCAACCACACCGGCGTGGCGCGCGACGGCCGCACGAGTATTGATCTCCTGGCGCACGCAGCGAATCTGCGCCTCGTCGCGCTGTTCAGTCCCGAGCACGGCCTCGGTGGCACAGCCGACGACCGCGTTGCCTCCGCCCAGGACGCCGCCACCGGACTGCCCATCTACAGTCTCTACGGCGACACTCGCCGCCCCACCGACGACATGCTCCGCGGCCTCGACGCCCTGGTCTTCGACATTCAGGACGCCGGCGTCCGCTTCTACACCTACATGACCACCATGGCGTATTGCATGGAGGAGGCCGCGCGGCATCACCTGGCCTTCTACGTCCTGGACCGGCCCAACCCGCTCGGCGGCCTGGCCGTCGAAGGGCCCATGCTGGACATGGACCGGCTGAATTTTGTGGGCTATTTCCGCATGCCCATCCGCCACGGGATGACCGCCGGCGAGCTCGCCCAGATGTTCAACGCGGAAAACCACATCGGCGCCGAGTTGCACGTCATCCCCATGCAGGATTGGCGCCGCAGCGACTACTACGAATCCACGGGTCTGGCCTGGATTCCCCCGTCGCCCAATCTGCGTTCGCTGGACGACGCGATCCTCTATCCCGGCGTGGAGCTGCTCCAGGCCGCCGGCGTGTCCGTGGGCCGCGGCACGGACCGTCCGTTCGCGCTCGTCGGCGCGCCGTGGGTTCACGCCACGGAATTGGCCGCGTATCTCAATGGCCGCCACATCCCCGCCGTGCATTTTGTGCCCACGCAGTTCACGCCGCGCTCCGGGCTATATAAGGACCAGCACTGCGAAGGCGTTACGCTCATCGTCTACGACCGCGGCAGCGTGTTTCCTATCCTTCTGGGAATTGAAATCGCGGAGGCCCTGGCAAAGTTCTATCCGAAGAATTTCGACGTAAAAGGAATGATCGAGCTGGTCGGCTCGGCCGCCACCATCGAACGCATCCAGAAAGCCGATTCCCCCGCCAACATCGTACTCGGCTGGGACGACGACCTCACCGCGTTCCGCGCCCTGCGCGAAAAATATCTCCTCTACAAGTAGCGCGTATTCACGGTTAGAAAATCTGTGACCGTGGCTATCCCTGGCCCGGGCCCACACCGGGCAATTCCCGAACCCATTAAAGTGCCCTGTGCGCCCGGCGCACAGGGTCTAGAATCGGCGCGGGGCGGCCGCTGGCCCTCACCTGCCTCCAGTTGCGCCCGAGGCGCCTGGGCGACCGCTGGCTCCAAGGCGGCTTTGGTCGTACATCTCTAGAGGAGCGGCAGGAGGAGGCAGTCTTTCGCCGGAAGCGCGCCTATCCTTGCGCGGCCCCGCGCGACCCGCGCTGCCACCGCGGATAAAACACCAGCCCCGGCAGGATCAGCGCCAGCCTGATCGCCGGCTATCTCTGCGCCGCGATTCTGACTAGGGGATACCTTAGTGCCGGGTTCGGCCACGGCGAAGCGGCCTCTTTGCGGCGTGAATGAGCCCTCGCAAGGCCGCATTCACAGACTGACCGTCGGGGAAATACTCGGCCACGTCGGGCGAAAGGAGCACCAGATTCGTGCCTGCCCGGTAGCGTTCCGCGTACTTCCCGCGAACCCCGCCCTTCAATCGGGAGAGGTCGTACTCGCGCCGCAAGCCGTCCCGCCGTCCTTTTCTTTCAGTTCTTTTCCTCATATTGTCTTCGCTCGCTCCGCGTTGTGTCTCTCGCGGCGATGATCTTCAATTCGTAGGCGCCGCCCCGCGCTGCCACCTCGGATAGAACACCAGCCCGAGCAGGATCAGCGCCAGCCCAATCGTCGAACGCACCGGCCGCGCCGCCCACAGGCTGATCGTCAGCGCCAACGCCCCCGCAATGAAGATCGCCGGAACCCACGGATACCCCCACGTGCGATACGCCCGCGGAAGATCCGGCTCGCGCCTCCTCAACCCGTACACCGACGCCACCACCAGCCCGTAGAAAATCCACTGCGCGAAGATAAATAGCGAGAACAGGTCCTCAAACGTTCCCGTGAGCGCCAGAATGCTCGCCAGGTACGCCTGAAACACCAGCGCGCCGCCCGGCGTGCGGAACGCAGGGTCCACCTTCGCGGTGAACCGGAAGAACAGGCCGTCGCGCCCCATGGCATAGGGCACACGCGCGCCCGAAAGGATGGACGAATTCAGCGTGCCCAGCGCGGAAATCACCATGGCCACCGTCAGCCACCGTGCCGCCCGCGAGCCGGCAAACGACGCGATTACGTCCGATGCCACGTGCTGGGAATGCGCCACCGCCAGGAACGGCAGTGCCCAGAAATACGCGGCATTGGCGAGCAGGTAGAGCACCATCACGCCGGAAACGCCGGCCACCAGCGCCAGCGGGATGTTTCGCTGCGGGTTGATCACCTCAGAGCCCACCAGGTTCACGTTGCTCCAGCCGTCGTAGGCCCAGGCCGCCGCCACCATCGCCGCCAGAACGCCGCTCCACGCCCCCGCTCCCCACGCGTCGGGCAAAAACGGCTGGAAATTCGAAATGCCTCCGTGGCCCATGGCCACTGCCAGCGCGATCACGGCGCACACCGCCAGAATTTTGATCGCCGTGAGAAACACCTGGACATGCCCGCCCAGCCGCACGCCCAGGTAGTTGATGAATGTCACCACGGCAATCGCGGCAACCGCCAGCGGCTGCGCCGCGGACAAAGTGAAATTGTACGGCGCGTGGGCAAACGGCACCGGGATCGGATAGGTCACAATCACCTGCCCGATCGTGGGACGCAGAAATCCGCAGAAGCGCATCAGACCCGCGGCAATCGTGGCCACCGAACACGGCCGGCCCACCACGGAGTGCATCCACCCGAACAGGTAGCCCCAGCGCGGGCCGAAGCCCCGGTTCAAATAGGCGTAATCCCCTCCGGCCTCCGGAATCGCCGCCCCCAGTTCCGCATAGCTGAGCGCGCCCGCCACCGACAGCAGGCCGCCCAGAATCCAGGCCAAAAACACGAGGCCGATGGATCCGGCGTTCTGTGCCATGCTGCTCGGCACCAGGAAAATCCCCGTGCCGATCATCGTACCGACGACAATCGAACCCGCGGCCCACGCGCCCAGGCCCCGCACCAGTTCCAGGCGCGTTTCCGCGCCCGGCGCGGCTGCGGCAGCAGCGCGCGCGTCTCCGCCCGTCCCGCTGTTCTCCCGTTTTTTCCTTGCCGCGCTCATCCCTCGGGTGCTTTCTGCATGGCGTTCTTCCGCGGATTATCCAGCAGGCTCGCGAGCGAACCCACAACAAACGTCGGCACCGTTCCTGCCAGCACATACCACGTCCAAGCAAGCGGGGTGTATCGCCAGACCCATAGAATCACCGCGAGACCCGCGACCATTCCAACGACAGCCCCGGCAGATGTCGCCCGCGGATTCAGCAATCCGAGCAGAAAGAGGCCGAGCAGGCTGCCGTACGTAATGGAAGCGATGGTCAGCCCGGCCTCGAGCACCGGCCCCCAGTTGACCAGCGCCAGTGCGCCGAGCACCACCCCCCACACCAGCGTGGTCCGCCGCGACATGCGCAGCAGCCGCGCCGGATCCCCGTTCCCGCGGCGCCGCAGCCCCGCGAAATCCATGATGGTCGAAGAGGCCAGCGAATTCAGCGAGCCACTGGCGTTGGACATGGCCACGGCAAACATGGCCGCGAGCACCAGGCCCGCCAGGCCCACCGGCATCTCGTGCACCACGAAGGCGGGAAAGATGCGGTCGCGATCGCCCTGCGGAATGTCCAGCGGGGCGTGCTGTGCGTACACGAACAGCATCACGCCCACCAGCAGAAACAGCGCAAATTGCACGAACACCAGCAGCCCGCTGGCGATGATGGCCTTCTGGCTGTCGCGCTGGTTCCGCGCCGCCAGCAGGCGCTGCACCATCGTCTGGTCCGTTCCGTGGCTCGCCAGCGTGAGAAACGTCCCGCCAATCACCCCCGCCCAGAATGTGTATGCCTGCGTGAGGCTGAACGCGAAATCGAATACGCGCAGTTTCCCTCCCGTCGCCGCGGAGACGCGCACCACCTCGCCCCATCCGCCGGGGATTTTCCCCAGCAGCAGCCCGAAAGCAGCGGCGGAGCCGGCCAGATAGAGCACAAGCTGCACCAGGTCCGTCCAGATCACCGCCTTCATCCCGCCCTCAAACGTGTAGAACAGCGTGAGCGCGGTGATGACCGCCACGGAGAACCGGCTGCCCGTCCCGAACGCCACGCTCACCACCTTTCCGATGGCGTTCAGTCGCACTCCCTCCGCCAGCGCCCGGGTGCCCAGGAACGTCAGCGCGGCGATGCGCCGCGTCCCGCCGCCAAAACGTTTCTCGATGAGAGCGTAGGCCGTGTAGAATTCACCGCGGAAGTAGGCGGGGATAAACAGCACGCTGATCAGCACGCGTCCCAGGATGTAGCCGAGCGCGAGCTGCAGGAATCCCAGCGTGCCGGCATACGCGATGCCCGGCGTGCCGATGATCGTGAGCGTGGAGGTTTCCGTGGCTACGATCGAGGCGGCCAGCGCCCACCACGGCGCGCTTCGCCCGCCCAGAAAGTAGTCGCGCACGCTCGTCTGCCCGCGGCGGAAGCGCACCCCGAACAGCGTGATGCCGCCCAGGTAGATGAGCAGTACGGCAAAGTCCGCCGCGCGGATAGGCATCGTGACGGCCACGGAATTCGCGCGATACTATGGGGGCGTGAAAAAAGTGTCAAGGCGGACGCTCTCGAGCGGGAAGCAACGAACCGGGCGGCCACGAAAGCGGTAAGAAGGGAACCATCCGGCCGGAGAGGTGTTCGGCGCCCGGCGTGGCGGGCTGCTCCCCGGCGTCGGGTCGGCGGCTCGGCGGGAAGGGAACGATGGCGGACCGCGAAGAATACTACCTGGGGTTTGACGGAGGCGGCACGAAGACCGATTGCGTGCTGCTCGACTCCGTGGGTCAGGTTCTCGCGGAGCACAGCGCGGGTCCCTCGAATCCATTGCGCGCCGGATTCGACCGCGCCGAGGGCTCGCTGCGGTCCGCGGCCGAAAAAACGCTCGCTTCGCGACACGTCGGCGCCGGCGCGGTGGTCGCCGTGTGTGCTGGCATTGCCGGTGCGGGCCAGCCGCGCGTGGTCAAACGCATCATGGGATTTCTGGTGGAGACGTTTCCCGGCGCCCTCGTGCAGGTCTGCACCGATCTGGATATCGCGCTCGAAGCCGGCCTGGGCACCGGGCCGGGAATCGTCATTGTTGCCGGCACAGGCTCCGCGGCGTTGGGGCGCGATGCGGCAGGGCGCCTGGTGCGCGCCGGTGGCGACGGGCCCTGGGTGGGCGACGAGGGTAGCGCCTTCGATATCGGCCGTCGCGGTGTGGCCGCCGTCGCCCGCGCACGCGACGCCCTCGCCCCCGTAACCATTCTCGCTGATTCGATTCCCTCCGCTCTCGATTGCCCCAACTGGAGCGCTCTTCTCGAACGTATCGCCGCCGGGTCCGATGAAGTTTTCCCGCGCGTTTTTCCTCTCGTGGCGGAAGCCGCCGAGGCCGGCGACACTCCCGCGCGCGAGATCCTCTTCGGTGCGGCGCTTTCGCTCTCCCAGCTCGTGCTCAGCGTGGCCCGGCGGATGGAAGTGGCCGACCGGGAATTCCTGGTGGCGCAGGCGGGAGGCGTCTTCGGCGTGAGCGCGCTGCTCGATCAGGCCTTCGACGCGCTGGTCCATAGTGCTGCCCGCGCCGCGCGCATCCGCCCGGTGAAAATGCCCCCCGCGCGCGCCGCAGCAATCCGGGCACATCGCGCAATGTTCGACCAGCGCCGCGGACGCAGAGCGGGAATCGGCTGATGGTCTCTCCCGCGCCCCAGCCCGGGTCGCCGGACGACCCGCGTCATGCGCCGCGCGCGGCTCTCGAGGTGCTCATCGGATCGGCGGACCCGCACGTCCTTCTCACCGCCCTGGAAAACCCAGCTCTCGATGAGTCGTTGCTCTACCGGCTGCTGGAGCGCAAGGACGTGCCCGCCGAACTCCTCGGCCGCGTGGCGCGCCGCAATGAATGGATCCGCAGTTACCCCATCAAGCTGCGTCTGGCGCGGCATCCCCACACGCCCCGCCTCGTCGCGCTCGCCTGTGTCCGCCAGCTTTTTCTCTTCGACCTGGCCCGGATCAGCCTGCTCCCCACCGCAATTGCGGAGGTGCGCCGCTTGGCGGAAGACCTCGTGCTCAACCAGCTCTCCCAGCTCCCCCTGGGACAAAAAATCACGCTGGCGAAGCAGGGTCCCGCGCGCGTGGCCGCGGCGCTGCTGGCGGAAGGCCTGCCCGCCACCCTGCCGCTGGTGCTCGAAAACGCCCACCTGAACGAAACGCAGGTCACCCGCGTGCTCACGCGGCCGGGTCTTTCCGCGCGCGTGGTGGGCGCCATCGCCCGGCATCCCAAATGGTCCATTTCTCCCATCGTGCGCATTGCGCTCATCCGCCATCCGCTCACGCCTCTCGCCCGCGTGATGACGTTCTTGCCCGATATTCCGCTTGCCGATCTCCGCGACCTCCTCCAGCTCTCCACCGTGCGCCCCGACCTCCGGCGCTACCTGGCCTACGAGGTCGCCCGCCGCGCCGGCAAAGGCCGCGAGCCCGCCGAAACGTAGCGCTCGCCGCGGTTTGGAGTGCGGCGGCTTGCCGCCGCTTTTCTTCGCCGGGGCTTGCCCCGGCGTCTGTGGACCGGATCCCTCCGCCGTCCGCAGGGGCTTGACACCCGCCCTAATTTCCTGTATGTTCTGTCATGACTGAAATGTCGGTAGAGATAGGAGGTCTCCCGTGAAGCTCTCCCCCGCGCAGCAGAAATTCATCCTCCACTGGGGCGAGATGGGCACCCGCTGGGGCGTCAATCGCACCGTCGCCCAGATCCACGCCCTCCTCTATCTCTCGCCGGATCCCGTTCCCGCCGAGGAAATCGCCGCCACGCTCGGCGTGGCCCGCTCCAACGTTTCCACCAGCCTGCGCGAGCTGGAAGGCTGGGGGATCGTCCGCGTCGTGCACCTGCTGGGCGACCGCCGCGACCATTTCGTTTCCCTCCCTGACGTGTGGGAGATGTTCCGCATCATCGCGCAGGAGCGCAAGCGCCGCGAGGTGGATCCCACCCTGGCCGTGCTGCGCGAGTGCGTGCAGCTCGCCCGGGAAACTTCTCCGAGCGACAAGCACATGCGCGAGCGCCTGCTGGCCATGCTCGAATTTCTCGAATCCATGTGCTCGCTCTACGAGGAGGTGCGCAGCCTCCCCACGGGCTCCCTCCGCCGCTTCGCCAAACTCCGCGGCCAGATGCGCCGCATCATCCCCGGGGCCCTCTCCCGCGAGGCGGAGTCACGCGCCACAGGCGGGCGCACCAACGGCGAGTCGGAGAATTGAGCCGCCATGCGCCGGAAAGCCATCTGGGTGCAAGCGCCGCCCCTCGGCTGGGTGCTCTACGACGCCGACTGCGGTTTCTGCACGCGTTGGGCCTGGCACCTGGCGCGCTTCGTGGGGCCGCGCGGATATCACCTGGCGCCGCTTCAAGCCCCGTGGGTGCGGCAGCGCCTGGCCCTCAGCGAAGAAGAGTTGCTCTGCGAAATGCGCGTGCTCACCGCGGGCGACGCGCTCTATGGTGGCGCCGACGCATTTGTGTTTCTGGCGCGGCAGGTGTGGTGGGCCTGGCCGTTTGCTCTGGCGGCGAGGCTGCCTGGCGTGATCCACCTGCTCCGCGCCGGCTACCGCTGGGTGGCGCGCAACCGCCATCGGTTTTCCTCCGCCTGTGCGCTGCCGGGCGTCTCCGATCCGCATCGCCCGTCCTCCACTCTCCCGCATTCTCGAGCTGGGGAATGACCGCTGCCCTGGGCCATCCGTCGCATCACTGCGCGGTCCGTCGCCTCTTGGTAGCGCCGGCTTCCAGCCGGCCCGATGGTCTCTGTCTTCGTCCGCTCTCGCGCTCGCCGCGCCGCACCAGGTTGTACAAATGAAAAAGACATCGCTTCCATTGTCGGAGGTCTACCGCCTGCTGGAGCCGGGGCCGGTTGTGCTGCTGGCCTCCGCACGCGGCGCAAGAGCGGACGTGATGACCATGTCCTGGCACATGATGGTGGATTTCGAGCCGCCCATCGTAGCCTGCGTGATCAGCAATCGCGACTACACGTTCGGTATTGTGAGAGAAACGAAGGAATGCACGATCAATATCCCAACCGTGGAGCTGGCCAAGAAAGTAGTCGGCTGCGGAAATACTTCCGGCCGTGACGTGGACAAATTCAAGGCCTTTCGTCTCACCCCGGTCCCCGCAGCACATGTCGGCGCGCCGTTGATTGCCGAATGCTACGCAAACCTGGAATGCAGGGTGATCGATGCGAGTCTGGCGGGCAGATACAATCTGTTCATCCTCGAGGTCGTGAAAGCCTGGATCGATCGCTCAAGGAAAAATCCTCGCACGCTCCATCATTGCGGGCGGGGCGTATTCATGGTCGCGGGACCAAGGATCAAACTGCCATCCAAGATGAAATAGGGGCAACAGGCGAGCCCGGTCTGGGGCGCACTGCGGATCGTCCTCCTGCCGCGCCGTAACAAACGCCTTCCGGTATACGTATTGGGCCTAAGGAGGGCAACACCGTTGGGCTCTCTCCTCGCCTTCTTCTCGCTCACATACCTGGTCACTTGGGGATGCTTCTTCGCCGTCGCCGCGCTCTCCGGCGGCGCTACGGCGCGCCCCATCGCAGCCCTGCGCGGAGTCCTCCTCTATGTGGGAATCTTCGCTCCCAGCATCGTCGCGCTGGGCCTCACGGCGCGCGCCGATGGCCGCGCCGGAGCGCTGGCTCTCCTCCGCCGCATCCTCCGCTGGGAAGTCGACGCGCGATGGTACGTCTTCGCCGTGGCCTTCATCGCCGTCGTCAAGCTCGCCGCGGCGCTTCTCGTCCGTCTTTCCACCGGCGCCTGGCCGCCCTTCGGCAATGACCCGTGGTACCTGCTGCTCGTCGCCACAGCCTTTTCAACGCCCGTGCAGGCCGGCGAAGAAATTGGATGGCGCGGCTACGCCCTCCCGCGGCTGGCGGATCGCATGGGCCTCGGCGCCGCCAGCATCGTGCTCGGCGTCATTTGGGCCTCGTGGCATCTGCCCATCTTCTTCCTTTTCCCGCAGGCCGACACGTTTGGTCAGTCCTTCCCGGTCTACCTCGCGCAAGTAACCGCCATCTCCGTGATCGTGGCCTGGCTCTACGCGAAGACCCAGGGAAGCCTCCTGCTCGTCATGCTCATGCACGCCGCCAGCAACAACACCAAGGACATCGTTCCCTCGCACGTCGCGCACGCCACGAATCCTCTCGTCGTCAACGCCTCCCCGGTCGGCTGGTTCACGCTCGCCTTACTCTGGCTCGCCGCCGCGTACTTCCTCCTCCGCATGCCAAAGTTGGATCTCTCCTTGTAGCTCAGGTCCCGTTCTCGCGCCGCGCAGTCCAGCGGCCCGAGAACTGACCTGAGGCACGCTCCGGTCCTTTCTCTGCCCGCTCGCCACTCGCCACTCGCCAGTTCTCCATCCCCCCGCTCGCCACTCGCCAGTTCTCCCAGGCTCCCCGCCTTTCACTTTTCGTCCCGCCGCTGCGGGACCGATTTTCGCCATTCTTTGTCCCACCGAGTTTCGAATTTCGAGTTTCGAGTTTCGCCTTCTCCCAAGTACTTTGCGTCTTGATAACAAACTTATGTTAACCGCGTAGCGCGCCCGAAATTGTTCGTTTTTCCGATGTTCCCGTTTCGGGAAAACACCAGATTTTGCACCGCCGGCGCGTCCTGACGCAGAAAGAGTGGCGCGGGCTTTCAGCCTGCGCGCTTATCGACATGGATACTATTAAGTCTAAGTATACACACCCCGGCCCATCGCCGACCACCCACCCCTTCATACTTCTTTCAGGGCTTCTCCGCCCCCCTCCGCTTACCACTAACCACTAGCCACCAGCCACCGGGCTTCTCGCCTGCCCCTGGCCGTGGATTCGCAGGGATTGGCAGAGAGCGTGAACAACATCGTCCCGCTCGCCCGCGAGCACGCGCTCTCCGCCTCTGACGCCGCCTATCTCGACCTAGCTCTTCGCCACGACGCCCCGCTCGCCACCCTCGACGACCGCCTGCGCAAAGCCGCCCGCAAAGCCGGCATCGAGCCCTTCGTTATGGGACGGTAGCGCCGGCATCTCGCCGGCCGCAGTCCCCGAGCCTTTTCCCCGCTGTCATCCCGAGGGTCGCTCAGAGCTGGCCGAGGAACATGCACTCAGCCTCTTCTCACCCGCTTATTTCGTGAGCCCTTGCATCTTTCTCAAAAGCACTGCCCGCGTAGCCAAACTGGACTATCTGCTGCAGGTACCCTGGAAGAAAGGCCGAAATCGATCCAGCCTGCTCATACTGGTAGACGTGGCGTAACTCGTGGCTTAGTAAACGAAGAGTTTCGTGCCCTCTGCAGACGAAGATCGAATGCCCAAGAGTGAGGCCGACCATTCCCGGGCCTAGCAGTCCGGTCTGCAACGCAGCGGCGCGCAGGGTTGGCTCCTCCGGCAGGGGCAGGGCATCGACCACTCTGACTCGAACCTTCTCCAGCTGCGCTACACCCACACCCCGCGCAACCTCCTGCTCACGTTCAGTTAAATTTCGGCCGGAACTAGCCGCCTGTCGAGCCTGCTCTTCAGCCCAAACTATTGCCCTCGGCAGCAATGCCGGCAGAAGTGCTTGAAGATCCACCGCGTCCCCTTTCTGATGTCCAACGATTGCGGTTCACCCGTGGCTCTCTCCCATTAAAAGCACGGGCCGTCTGGTCCAGCGAATAGTTAATCGGATTGCGGGCAGCTTAGGCTAACCATGCTCCTTGTGCCATGGCGGGCACACTCGCTTTCTCACAGCGGGATGAGCTATGGGAGTGGTATTCCCTGGCCGTGTCGCCCCGTCAAGAAGAAATTTGAAGTGGAGAAGGCCCGCCACGCTCTCGCCGAATGAGTTCAGGCCACTACTGAATCAGATCATTTGCTGCTCGTTCGAGCAATTCGGCGCGATCGCGGCAAAACCGGTCGTAGTCATCAGCAAATAGAGACGCCGGACAAAGGGCGCGGCGCAGTATGTCGTCGACATTTGCCGGGCGGGTGGCCGGGGCTAGCGCCGCGGGTCCTCGCGGGAGGGTGCCCCATCCTTGCGCGAGCAAGGGTGGGGATTTCTACGAGAATCCCGTCAGCGCCAGCAGCCTTAGCCAGAGCAACAAACACATGAGTCCCACAATCAGAGAGGTAATTAGTCCACGGAAATATCCACGCGATTGAAATTGCCGGGCTAGTGCGCTGCATGCGTCACTGGAATCGCGATGGGGTAGGCATCGCGCTGGCCGGCCCGGATCACACGCGGCATTCCTCTCGATCCCACGAACTCACCCTCAGGCAAAACGCACGCGGAATCGCCCGCCACGTTGCCGCAGGGCTGGCTTCACGATAATCTCGACGTCTCGGCCCAGCCGCGTGAGGCAGCGGAGCAACCGCCGCTCGGAGACGCCTCGAAACTGCCCCTTGAGCAATTTCGAGATCTTCGGCTGGGTGAGCCGCAGGAGTTTTGCCGCCTTCTCCTGAGTCAGGCCACGCTGCCGGATGATCTCGCCAATCTTGGCCACCAACTGCGCCTTCACCAGCATGCCATCGGCGTCCCCGTAGCCGAGATCCGCGTAGACGTTTCCGCTGCCCCTCTGGACAGGGACGACACTTACGCTGTGCTCCTTCTTCATCGTTCTAACTCCTTTGCGGATTCCACCGCCGTTCTAACGCCGTCTACGCCGAGGCTCTTGTCACCGCCATCAGCCTGAGCCAGAGCAGCACACCCACGACTCCCACCACGGGCGAAGTAATCAGCCCGGGGAAATATCCGCGAGCGGCAACCGCCAGCAGGGGATGCGCGATTCCGTTCACGATCGACGCAATGGCGAAGAACCAGACGGGGAAGAAGGCTACCCGGTAGCCACGCTGCAAACCAATTGCCGATAGAATCCAAACGCACAGCCACGTCAGATTGAAAACCACGAAGAAATCTTCCGACCACGCCGGCAGGCCCAGCAGCGGGGGAAACCGCTCCTCGAATCGCGTGGCGAACTCCTCCAGGAAATGCAGGCACTGGGCCGCGATGCCGAACAGGAACAAATGAACGGTTCGTTCCCGCCCGGCTGCATCGCCCTCCACGGGCCGCCGCACAATCGTCAGCACCAGCGCCGCGACCGCCGCAACCGATAGCCCCGCCGTTCCCGTCAGGATGCTGCGCAGATTCTCGGGCATGGCCTGGATAGTATCCGCCTTACCTCAGCATCCGACCAGGATGCTGACCCTGAGAGCGCGGAGCGACTCGAAGGGCCAGCCCTCACCCACGAGGACGAAAATCGCGCCCCTTAAAACCCTGTTGCCCCGGGCGCACACCCCAATCTAATGCGTGCCTTTTCTGCCCTTGGTAGCGCTGGCGTCTCCCCGGCCGAGCGTAGCGAGCCAGAGCGTCACCCGCCGCCTCTCGCGCCTGTGCCACTTGGAGGCTTACGACTTGAGGATCAGATCCCCCGCCGTCACATGGGCGTGCAGCCGGTATTTTCCATTGCCGTCCTTGCGGACGGCATTGCCCAGCCAGCCTTTGGGATCGCCGAACTGAGTACCGCTCACGTCTCCGAACTTCACGGAGAGATCCACGTGGGAGTAATCTTCCGGACTGCCCACTTGGATGGTCAAATCGCCCCCGGTGAGCTCGAGGTCCTTGTTTCCCGCAACCCCCTCGACGGACAGGTCGCCGCCGCGCATGCGCGCGTAGAGGTTGGTGGAGCGGGGGATTTCGATGGTCACCTGGAGCTCGTTTTTCGGCACGTGCGAGAGCTTCAGGTCCACGGCTCCCTCCGAACGCGTCACCTGAATCTTGATGTCCTTGGCGTGCTCCAGGTTCTTGCCCGTCACGCGTACGGCAATCTTCTCCGCATCAGTGCCCACAATGCGGAAATCTCCGATGTGCAGATGCAAGCGCAGGTTCGCTCCGCTGGCCAGGCTGGTCTCAAACGCCTGGCGGTCCAGATTCGTGGTTTCCTGCGTCGTCTGGCAGAACGCCGCCGGCGCAAACAACGCAAACACCGCGAGAAACCGAAGCACGTGTTTCATGGCGAGCCCCCTCTGCTGAACGATACGCAAGAAACGTCCCCAGGTTCCATTTTCTTACCGAGGGAACCACGGGCGACACGTCCGGAAGCCCGAAATCGGGCCGTCGGGAATTCTGCTGAGCTATCGTTCCTCGCACGCCCGCTGGAGGCCTGCGGTATCGATAGCCGGCCTTCTCGGCCTGTTTTCGAGACGTGTGGAATTAGAATTTGTTCCGGTCCGTGTATTCCGGCGGGACATCGTCCTCGGGGACCTCGGACGTGGTCACTTCGCTCTCATCGGGGTCTTTGGCGTTTTCGACGCCGCGCACGGCTTCCGCTTCAAACGACTGGCCCTCTTCCAGCAACTCTTCCACGCTTTCAAAGTCCACGCCTGGGTAACGGGGGAGGCCCTGGAGGTCGCCGGATTGTCCGCCAGATGCGGAGCCCAATCCGCGTTGGCCGGTCGTGGCGACAACGTTGGTCGCTTCCGGCTTGCCCCGCGGAGTGCGCTTCTTTTTGCGGGCCGGCTTCCTCTTGGAGGCGCGTTTCCAGATTGGCGCGGACTTCCTCCTGCTCGCCGTTCTCTTCTTGCGCGCTGGTTTCTTCCCAGCCATACGGGAAGTCTATCAAAGGCGCGTTGCGCGAACAAACCGGGCCGATTCAGGAGGAGCGTTCGAGGACGCTGCGGTAATACGCTTCGTAGAGGGGAATGATCTTCGTGGAGCAGTAGCGCGCCCGCGCGCTTTCCCGCGCTTGATGTCCCATCTCGCGGGCGCGTTCCGGCGCGGAGAGCAGCGCGATCGCATAGCGGGCCGCCGCGGTTACGTCGCCCACCGGCGCCAGATAGCCGTCTATGCCGTGCTTCACCACTTCCGGCAGCCCGCCCACATTCGTGGCAATCACGGGCACCTCGCAGGCCATGGCTTCGAGCGCCGCCAGGCCAAAGGATTCCAGCTCGCTGGGCAGCAGGAAGAGGTCGGCCTGTGCCAGTGTCTCGTAGATGCGGTCCTGTTTGCCGAGGAAGAGCACGTCGCGGTCAACGCCCTTGCGCCGCGCCAGCCATTCCGCGGCGCTGCGGTCGGGCCCGTCACCCACCATCACGAGCTTGGCCGGCATTTGCTCGCGCACCAGCACAAAAATCTCCACCACGTCGGTGACGCGCTTCACCGGGCGGAAATTCGACAGGTGCATCAGGATGGGCTCGCCGCCGGGCGCCCACTCGGCGCGGCGCGCGGGATCGGCCACGCGACGATATTCGTCGCAGTTGACGAAGTTGGTGATCACCTCGATGGGCTGCGTGATCCCGAACGTCTCGACCGTGGCGCGCCGCAGGTACTCGGAGACGCAGGTGATGCCGTCGCTCTGCTCGATGGAGAAACGCGTGATGGGCAGGTAGCTGCGGTCGCGCCCCACCAGCGTGATGTCCGTCCCGTGCAGCGTGGTGATGAACGGAAGGCGCCGCGGCACGACCATCTGCCGTGCCAGCAGCGCGCTCACCGAGTGGGGAATCGCGTAATGCACGTGCAGGAGGTCGAGATGCGTGGTGGAAGCCACCTCCGCCATTTTCACCGCCAGCGAAAGGGTGTACGGCTGGTGGTCGAACAGGGGATAGGTGCCCACTTCGACCTCATGGAAGTGGATGTGTTCGTTCGCGGGGTTCAGCCGGATCGGCGGGGCGTAGCTCACGAAATGGACGTCGTGCCCGCGCGCCGCGAGCTCCATGCCCAGTTCCGTGGCCACGATTCCGGAGCCGCCGTAAGTGGGATAGCAGGTGATGCCGATGCGCATGATCGAGTTTAGCGGCCAGCGCGCGGTTGCGCCACGCGTCAGCCGGATGCTAGATTCGCCTTTCGCTTTGGAGGAACCTTGAGCCGGCCCGCCGCGGCGGACCGGCCCTGGATTCTATCGCACCGGGTTAGACGCAGCGAGGGGCAGTGCGGTGACACGTCTGGCAGACAAAGTCGCGTTCATTACCGGGGGCGGCACGGGCATCGGCCGCGCCTGCGCGCTGGCCTTTGCGCGCGAAGGCGCCGGCGTGGCGCTGGCGGGCCGCCGGCCCGCTCCGCTGGAATCGGCGGCGGAAGAAATCCGCGCGGCCGGCGGGCGCGCGCTCGCCGTGCCCTGCGACGTGACCGTGCGCGCGGAGATTGAACACGCGCTCGCTGCCGCGGAACAGCATTTTGGCCGTCTCACCTGCCTCGTGAACAACGCCGGTGCGTTGCTGGTGGCCACGGCCGAGGGCACAACGGAGGAAGACTGGCA
>Ga0187819_10000717_pt1 | contig 16785 bp, 16 predicted proteins | sample NC_wetland_sal_i_15_FD_132411 | JGI IMG/M metagenome (GOLD analysis project Ga0187819, IMG submission 132411) | Wetland sediment microbial communities from Neuse River Estuary, North Carolina, USA - SO4_4 | ecosystem: Environmental > Aquatic > Freshwater > Wetlands > Sediment | place: USA...
AGCAGGCTGCACCTCGACCTATATACGACGAAAAGAGAAGATGAGGTCGAGCGGCTGGTCAAGATCGGAGCGAAGCGCTATCCCTGGCGATACAGGCCGGGCCATGACTTTGTTGTCCTGGAAGATCCCGACGGTAACCTCTTCTGCGTGGTCCAACTTGCAGAGGCTCGTGTCGGACAAGGATGAATAACCTTACCGACCTGCGAGCGCCCGCAAGCTCTGGACAACTGATTTCGGTTTATGCCAGAATCCCGGCCACCGAAGGGGTGTAGTGACCTGGAAGGCAGCCTGGGAAGCACTCGGAAGATCACGTGAAGAGGAGCATCAAAGTTGGCGAGAGAACAGGGTGTCGTGAAGTGGTTTAACGCCTCGAAGGGTTATGGTTTTATTCAACGGCAGTCCGGCGAAGATGTGTTCGTCCATTTTTCGGCGATTCAGATGGACGGATACAAATCGCTTACCGAAGGGCAACTGGTCGAATTTGAGGTGAAGCAAGGGCCCAAGGGCTACCAGGCGGAGAACGTTACGAAGGTTTAGCAGCGGCTGGATCCTCTGTTTTCCCGTCGTGGTACAAGCGCGGCTCGTGTTGTGTTTGCGCGGAGTCGTGCTTCGAGCACGCACATTGTGAGCAAAGTCAGTTCCGCACGAGCGTGTAGCGGGTTACTCTCCGGTGATGTGTCCTCCAATTCGGCGCGCGCCTGCCCATTGTGGTAGCATTTACCTTCAACCCTTGAGCAAATGTGTGAGGTGAGTTCTTGGCTCAGCATATTTCCCGCAAAGAACTGAAGAAGGACGAAGTCCGCGAGACGATCGCGCACGGAGCGGAAGCGGTCCTTTCGCATCAAACCGCTACCACCTATATTCTCGCTGTTGCTATCGTGATTGCTGCGCTGGTGTTCGGCTGGCGAGCCTATGCCCAGCGGCAAACGGCGAGAGGCGCGGCGGCGCTCGACGATGCCATGAAAGTGTTCAATGCTCCGACCGCCGCCGACCTGACTACGCCGCCGCAGCCCGGCGAAATTGTTTACGGGAACGATCAGGCCAAGTTTACAGCCGCGGTTCAGAAATTCGAGGATGTCGCCAAGAAATACCCGCGCACACGGCCGGGACAGCTCGCCCATTACTATGCCGGACTCAGTTTCGACCGGCTGGGCCAGGAGAACCAAGCCAAACAGGAGTTGCAAGCCGCCGCGTCGGGCGGAGATGGAGATTACGCTTCCCTGGCGCGATTTCAGATCGCGCACATCGACGACAAAATCGGGCAGGCCGACGAAGCTCTCAAGATTTATCAGCAGCTTATGGCTAAACCAACCGTGCTCGTTCCCAAGCCGGTGGTGATGCTGGCGCTGGCCCAGCATTATGGTCAGAAGAATCCTGCCGAAGCGGCAAAGCTGTACGCGCAGATCAAATCCGAGTACCCGGACACTACGCTCGCACAACAGGCTGACCAGGAACTCGCCCTCCTGCCTAGTAAGTAGTTTCAGGAGAGGCGATGGCGCTCGCGTCGTATGCAATGGATGTGCGGCGCTCGCGCGGGCGCCGCTATCCCGAACCTCAACATCCCTACCGCAACGACTATGCGCGCGACCGCGATCGCATCATCCATTCGCGCGCGTTTCGCAGGCTCGAAGCGAAAACGCAAGTCTTCACGACGCGCTATTCCGATCATTTTCGCAACCGGCTCACGCACACGCTCGAAGTTGCGCAGATCGCGCGAACAGTGGCGGGCGCGCTCGCGCTCAACACGGATCTGGCGGAAGCGCTCGCGCTGGTCCACGACATTGGCCATCCGCCATTCGGCCACGCGGGCGAGAAAAAACTCGACGCGCTCATGCGCGAGCATGGCGAGCGGTTCGAACACAATCTGCAGGCGCTGCGCATTGTGGAGGAGTTCGAGCAGCGGTATCTGAATTTTCGCGGGCTGAATCTGACGTTCGAGGTGCGTGAAGGAATCGTCAAGCACTCGCGCGACTATCCTCCCGCCGAGTTTCCGGAGTTGAGCGAGTATCTGCTCGAGCTCAAGCCCCCGCTCGAAGCGCAACTCATCGATTTGGTGGACGAGATCGCCTATAACACGGCCGATCTCGATGACGCGTTCGAGGCGCACTTGCTCAATTTCGACCAGCTTCGCGTCGAAGTGTCAATTTTCGATACGGCGTATTCGGAAGTCGACCGCGCCTATCCTCACGGGCGAGACATGCTCAAATTCAACGAGGCCCTGAAGCATGTTCTCGATTTGCTTGCCACCGACCTGATCGAGAACACGAAACGCAACATCGAAGCGAGCGGAATTGAGGACGTCGAGGATGTGAGACGGCAAGCGAACCGACTGGCGGGATTTTCTCGGGAAATGGCCGGCCAGAATGCGTCACTCAAACGGTTCTTGCTGGCGCGAGTCTATTCTCTGCCTGCAATTGCGGAAGAACGCGACCGGTCGGCTGCGGCCCTGGGCGAATTGTTCCGCTTCTATCTCGAACATCCCGACCGGATGCCGGCACAATACGCAGAGGCGGCGCGGCAAGAACAACTCCACCGCGTGATCTGCGATTACATCGCCGGCATGACCGACCATTTCATGCTGCGCCAGTGCCGCGAATTGCTGAGCGTCCCGGCCAGCGGGTCCTTCTAAGTCAACAGGATATTTGCATGACCTTCAGCCTCAAAGCCGTTTTTCAACGGGACGACCAATATGAAGGTGTCCGTAGAATCAATATTTACCTCTTGCGGCTGGTCTTTATCTTAGTGTTCGTCGTGCTGGGAAGGGACACTTGGACGCACATCCTCACCCACCAAGGATCATGGGAACCGACGAATGCCGTGGCGTGGTGCGTCTGGACAGCCTTCGCGACTTTGGCGGGCTTAGGAATTATCCGTCCTTTGAAAATGCTGCCGATCCTGCTGCTAGAGATATTCTACAAAGTCCTGTGGCTTATTCTTGTCGCATACCCACTCTGGTCAAAGGGCACATTGGTGGGTTCACCGGCGGAAGGCATCACCTCGGCGTTCTTGTGGGTGATATTGCCCATCGTTGCCGTACCGTGGGGGTATGTGTTTGTAAATTACATTTACAAACCAAAGAAGTAGATTAAAACGGTTGATTCGTGCACAGTCGGTGGAATCTCACCTGCTACAACTCACCGTACTCCTCTCTGGCATGTTCAGTAGGGATCTATCGGGATCGGCGTCCTTCCAGAGTACGAGGAAGCTCTCGTAAGCTTTGCGAGCACCATTCTCATCGTGGCACAGCGCTCGTGCGCGTCCATATTGGAGATACGCGCTAAGACCGCGCCAAAGCGAGCCGCATTGTCTAGTCCAGTGCGGTGAAAAAACTGTTGTCGCGCGTTTCTTGACAACGGGAGCACGGACCATATAATTGATTTTGGGTTCGAAAATAAGGGCAAAATTATGTTTTTGGATATCAACGAGCTGGCAGTTCGGAAGACGCGAATCCGGAAAAGTTACGCGCCGGGCACGCTGGACTTCCATTCGGGCGAATTCCGGCAGATCGAGCCGCTCGAAGTGCGCGCTACCGCCGAACTGATCGACGGGCAGATTCGAATCTATGGGAACCTGCACACGCGCGTCGAACTAGTCTGCGCGCGATGCCTGGATACGGTGGTGGAAGAAATCAGCCGCGATTTCGACTTGTTGTACCGCCCCATGGCCACAATCGCCACCGATGAGGAAGTTCATTTGAATCTCGCGGATACGGAGATTGGCTTTTTTGAAGGCGACGGCCTGTTCCTTGCCGACGTGCTGGCGGAGCAGGTCAATCTGGCGCTTCCCATGAAGGTGATTTGCAGGAGCGACTGCCGCGGGCTGTGTCCACACTGCGGCGCGAACCTGAACAACGAGGAATGCCGCTGCGAAAAGCATTCCGGCGACCCGCGATTGGCGCCCCTCGCCCGTCTGAAGCAGGACTGGTTCAAAAAGCAATAAGACGCTACACTGTTCGTTCGCACTAGCCGCTCAGAGCGCGGCCTGCCTGAAGAGGAGCTTGCAATGCCGAACCCCAAACGACGACACTCGAAGCGGCGCACGAGCAATCGGCGGGCGCATGACTTTCTTACTTCCATGTCCCTAGCCGAATGTCCGAATTGCCACGAAAAGAAATTGCCTCATCGGGCATGCCCGCACTGCGGCTACTACAAGGGCCGCGAAGTGATTGACACTTCGGCCAAGACGGCCTAACTTCTCCCACGCCTGCCGTTCCACTTCGGAGCTTTGATGACTACCATCGCGTTGGACGCTATGGGAGGCGACCATGCGCCGCGTGCGGAAGTCGAGGGCGCGATGCTCGCCGCGCGCGAACTGGACGTGCGCCTTCTTCTGGTCGGCCAGGAGCCCGCAATCCGGCAAGAATTGTCGCGGCATCGCCAGCGCGGCCTGCCCATCGAGATCGTGCCCGCCTCCGAAGTCATCACCATGCGCGATTCGCCTTCGCAAGCGTTCCGGCGAAAAAAGGACAGCTCGCTGCACGTAGCGGCGCGGCTGGTCCACGACGGCAAGGCGGACGCACTCGTCAGCGCCGGGAATACAGGTGCGGTGATGACCGTCGCGCGCTTTGTGCTCGGCACGCTTCCGTCCGTTGATCGCCCTGCCTTGGCGGCGGCTTTTCCGAACATGAAAGAAAGAGTTTCGGTGATCCTCGACGTGGGGGCCAACGTCGATTCGAAACCGGAGCAAATCGAGCAGTTCGCCGTCATGGGCGAGATTTTTTACCGCGCGATTTTTGGCGTGCGGCGGCCGAGAGTAGCGCTGCTTTCCATCGGCGAAGAGGAAATGAAGGGCAACGAGCTTACTCGCGAGGCTTTTAACCGCTTGAAGCACGCATCGCTGAACTTCGCAGGAAATGTGGAAGGCCGCGACGTGTTTCGAGGAAATGTGGACGTCATCGTGTGCGATGGCTTTATCGGCAACATCGCGCTGAAGATCAGCGAAGGATTGGTGGAACACATCGGCGGGATGCTCAAGCGAGCGATCAAGAGCAGCCTGCGCTCGCAACTGGGCTACGCGCTTTCGAAGCGCGCGTTCGATGACTTTCGCAAGCGCACGGACTACTCCGAATACGGAGGAGCGCCGCTTTTGGGCGTTCGCGGGATTACCATCATCGGCCACGGCAGCTCGAACCCGAATGCCATCAAGAACGCCATTCGCGTTGCCGCCGAACTCTGCCGTTCCCGAGTGAACGAGAAAATCGAGCAGGAGCTTTCCGCCGCGGCGGTCGCGGCGCGCGGGTGAGGTGACGTCGATCGGAGTCGAGCGGAGCTGAACAACGTATGAGCAAACTTGCCTTCCTGTTTCCGGGGCAAGCATCACAATATCCGGGCATGGGGCGGGACCTGGCGGAAAATTTCGCCGAGTCGCGGGCTGTTTTCGAAGAAGCGGACGCCGCGCTGGGCTTCTCGATTTCCAAGCTCTGTTTCGAAGGCTCCGAGGATCATCTCAAGCAGACGGAAAACACGCAGCCCGCGATCCTGACGGTTTCGGTCGCCACGTGTCGCGCTCTCGAAAAGCGCGGCGTTACACCCGACTTCGTCGCCGGGCACAGCCTCGGTGAATATTCTGGGCTGGTGGCCGCGGGCGCGCTGGACTTTGCTGCCGGCGTCAAGCTGGTGCGGCACCGCGGCAAGTACATGCAAGAAGCGGTACCCGCAGGACAAGGCGCGATGGCCGCCATCATGGGACTTTCGGCATCGGACGTGGCCGAAATATGCAAGAAAGCTGCCGATCACGAAGTGGTTTCGCCCGCCAACCTGAATTCGCCGGAGCAGACGGTGATCTCCGGGTCGGCCGCGGCGGTGAAGCGCGCGGTGGAGATTGCGTCGCAAACAGGCGCGAAGCGCGCGGTGATTTTGCCGGTGTCCGCCCCCTTTCATTGCGCGCTCATGGAGCCTGCGCAAAAGCAGCTCGAGCCGGAGTTGCGCGCCGCGGCGCTTAGCGCGCTGCGAGTCCCGCTGATTACGAATGTCGACGCGGAAGCGATCACATCGGGTGAGGAAGCTCGCGACGCCCTGATCCGCCAGGTTGTCATGCCCGTGCGCTGGTTCGATTCGATGCACGAACTGATCGAAGCTGGCGTGACTATTTTCGTCGAAGTGGGTCCGGGGAAGGTCCTCTCGGGATTGTTGCGCCAGATTGATCGCTCGGTGCGCTGTTTCAACGTAGAAGATGCCGCGAGCCTGAAAACCACGCTCGATAAGATCACGCAGGCGCGCGCGGAAGTGCCGGAGAGTTGATCCGGCACCCGCTTGCAAGCTTGATTTCGCGTAAGCGCTCGATTTCATGTTCACACTCAAGGACAAAGTCGCACTTGTTACGGGCGCATCGCACGGCATAGGGCGCGCGACGGTGCGGGCGTTGTCGGAAGCGGGAGCGAAAGTCGCTCTTGCTTCGCGCAACGAGCAGCAGCTTGGCGAGCTCGCGGCGGAGATCACGTCGGCGGGCGGCGAGTCTCTCGTTGTGCCCATGGACGTGGGCGATGCGGCGCAGGTAAAAAACGGCTTTCAGCAGGTTCTCGGGAAATTTGGCCGGCTCGACATCCTGGTGAACAACGCGGCGATCACGCGCGACACGCTGGCGTTGCGCATGAAGCTGGAGGATTGGGAAGCCGTTCTGCGCACGAACTTAACCGGCGCGCATTTTTGCACGCAGCAAGCGCTGGGGGCGATGCTGAAGCAGCGCTCCGGACGGATCATCAATGTTACATCCGTGGTGGCGGAGACGGGCAACGCAGGGCAGGCGAATTATGTGGCGTCGAAAGCGGGCCTGATCGGGTTGACGCGCGCGATTGCCGTCGAAGTCGCGTCGCGAAGCATAACCGTGAACGCCGTGGCGCCCGGATTCATCACTACTCCTATGACCGATCCTTTGCCGGACGCGGTAAAAGAAAAGATGAAGTCGCTGATTCCGCTCGGACGTTTCGGGACGGATCGCGATGTCGCCACAGCCATCGTGTTTCTCGCGAGTGACGAGGCCGGCTACATCACCGGCCAAGTCCTTGGCGTGAACGGCGGCCTGCATATGGGCTAGCCGGAAGGTGTGTGGGGACCTCGCTTCGATTCCGTTCCAACCTTCGCTTCGAATTCCGCACTTCTTGGCGAATCTCTACGTGACCGGCAGCAACAAAACATCCTGGTCGATGTACGCGGTAAGCGGCGTGCCCGCAGGTATTTCGACGTTCTTCCCATGCTTGAGCAGACCTACAGGTCCGAAGATGACGGTAAGCGCGACAGTTGCGCCTGTCTTGTTCTCGCCTTCGCGCCCTTTGGTTCCGCGAAGCCGGACATGAGTGTCTCCGACAATCAGGTACAGGAGCTGCACGTTTAGCTCGCCGGCTTTGCCCATCATTCCGGCCTTCTTCGCGTTTGTCACTGTGGCCTTCGCGTGAGCGTCCTTTTTGATGACTACCGCATGATTTGAAGGTCGGAGACGTCCGCCAATACAAATTCGACTGGATCGCCTTCATTCGCCGTCTTCGAACTGATCGCGTTAACGAATTGCAGCGGAACCTCGGTCCCCTCTCTCAGCAGACAGCCGTTCGCGTTGCACTGAGGTTTCGAAGCATCAGCCGCGGCGACGGGTGCAGGGGCGGCGCTGGGAGCGGGCGCAGTCGCAGTCGCGCCGGCAGCCTGGTTGGAGTGAGCGGTCATCATTGCTTCCATCACGTCCTGGTTAACGCCAGCATTCTTGAGATTCGTCAAGGCCTCCGGCGACACATCGAAATTCGTATCGCTGGTTTGAATGGCTTTGATGATGAGCGAGGCGTTGAATCCTTGCGTGGTCATATTGACGATGTCATCGTTCGTCAGCGGCTTTTTGGCCTGTGCCAAAATCATGCACGGAATGAGTACGAGCAGCGCCGCGCAGATTAGCCAACTCTTGAGCTTCATATGGAATCCCTCCTTCTCTTCCGCCTAGACAGACGTTTATGAATTCAGTCGGAGTACATTGTTGTGAATGGAAGACGGCGGAAGTCTGCATCACTAAAGGAGTTACAGCCAGATGAGAAGCGATGCGTGCCTAAACGGAAACTCTCGTTTCCGCGCAAGGTGCGAGGGGAGTGATCGGTTGCGTCGTTCTCACTCGCGCCCGCATGTTCACGATGGCTATCTCCAAATACATGCGGCGCGGTTCCGAATTGCGCGGTAGACTTCCGTTGCGGACTTGCCATGTCGATCGAATCGTACGAACAATTGGTCGCCCTGAGGGAAGTCGGACACATCTGTCATTTGGCGTTGCGTGCGATGGCGAATTTTGTGCGCCCTGGCGTGACGACGCGGCAAATCGCCGATGCGGGCGCAACAGTGATGCGCGAGAACGGCGCGCGTTCCGCGCCCGCAATGGTCTACGGCTTTCCCGGCGAAATTTGCATCAGCGTGAACGATCAAGCCGTGCACGGCATTCCCAGTGAGCGCGAGATACGGCCCGGGGATTTGGTCAAGCTCGACGTGACGTTCGAGAAGAACGGTTATATGGCGGACGCAGCGATCACCGTGCCTGTCGAGCCTGTGTCGGAGGAAGCGCGACGCCTCGCGCGCTGCGCGGAGCGCGCATTCCAGCAGGCCATGCGCGTGGCGAAGGCCAAGCGGCGCGTGAACGAAATTGGCCGCGCCGTCGAGCAGGAAGTGCGGCGCAGCGGGTTTTCTGTGATTCGCGCGCTTTCGGGCCACGGCATCGGCCGCACGATTCACGAGCCGCCCAGTGTTCCCAATTACGCCGATCTTTCGTCGCGCGACCGCCTTACGCCCGGGCTTGTGATCACCGTTGAGCCAATCATCGCCATGGGCGCAGGCCGGTCGATTACGGCTGCGGATGGCTGGACGGAGCGCACGGTTGACGGCAGCCTCGCCGCGCATTTCGAGCACACCATCGTCATCACCAAAAACGCGCCGATCCTGCTTACCGCCGCGTAAGATTCACTCCTTGCAGCGTGTGTTTGATTCCCTTTTTGGCCGACATAAGCGCAGATTTGTGCCGGGAGAGACTTTCAACTTCTTGATAACAGGAATGTTATCGGCAAGCGATCCGGCATGGCGTGCCGGGAGAAAACCTGTGACGAGTAGACTTGACCCGCGATTCGAGCTTATGGCTTCGCGGCGGCAGCCTGCAAGCCATGAACGAACAGCGAGAGCGACACGGCGTTGGCCATTGTGGCGTATCCCTCAGGCGAGGGATGGAGATGATCGCCGGAATCGAACGCCGGCAGAAAACGGTCGAGATGTTCGGGATCCCGCGTGGCCTCATCGAAATCGATGAGGGCGTCGAAGTGGCCGGGAGCGCGAATCCATCGGTTGATTGCCTGTCTGTCCGCTTCGGTGTCCGGTCCTGGATGATAGAACCGCGACCCGACGAAAGGCAGAATCGTCGCGCCAATCACTTCGATGCCGTGTGAATGAGCACGCGCGACCATCTGCCCGTAGCACGCCAGGATACGAGCGACCAAGGCGTCGTGTTCGGCTCGCGAGACTTCGCCCTCGCGCGTCAGCATCCCGATATCGTTAACTCCTTCGAGCACGACAAGGTAGCGGACGCCCGCCTGGGCCAGGACGTCTTCATCGAAGCGCGCCAAGGCATTTTGCGCGATTCCGTCGAGCAATAGCCGGTTTCCACCAATGCCTTCATTGAGGACTGCCAGCGTCTGCGTTTTCTGGGCGGCTTGCAGACGCTTGGCCAGCACATCGGGCCAGCGGTCGTTGGCATCAGTGGTGGCGCCGTGGCCATCGGTGATCGAGTCGCCCAGCACAACAATCGCAGCAGCTTGCGGAGACGCAAGGACGTCCACGCCGGCGATGAAATACCAATGTTCTACTTTGTTTGCATCCGGAAGATCGGGAGCGCCGACCAAATCGCCGTGAACCCAATAGGAAGTGGCGTGGGAACCCACATGGCCCGTCTCCTGTGTCGGTGGCACATCAGTATGGAGTGTGATTGCCAAATCAGACAGAGGCGCCACGGGGTATTGCACCGGATCGGAGATGTAGTCAGCGCCAGCGGGGATGAGCGCGTCCGTCGCCCCTCCGAAGGTCAGCGCCTTGTCAGTATCAGGGACAATTTTTGGCGAGTCTGGCGACGCGGGCCGGGCAATGTGAACGGAAGTGAAGTGCAGGGGAGCGATGCCGAATCTGTTCGACAGATGCACGCGCAGTTCCGGCCCGCCAATGGCGAGGTGCACGATCTGGCGCAGTGTGGCGTCGCGAAGATCGCTTGATGCAAGTGCGTCCTGTGACGCTGCAAGTTGCGGCGAAGTGGCCCACGAACCGACCCACCGGGTTTGGGCACAGCAAATGCCCGCGGCACCGAAAAAGAGAAGCAGGGCTATGCTGAGTCGCGCATTGCTCTTTGTGCGTATCATGATTGGTTCAACTCCCGACTTCGAACTCCAGGCAGTGCATTTTACTCGACTAGGGGCGCGCCAGTGTATGGGACGACGGCACGATCAGGACGCGAGTCATCGCACAGCAAAACGGAGCTCACTCCGCGGCGGCATCGATCGACCAGGCTCTTCCACGGCTCCAAAAAGTTGACCTCCGCCGCAAGCCGCGAATAGAATGACGGGTTCGAATCGTGCTATAAGGTATCGGCATTGCGACTGGGCAACTCCAGCCCCTCGAGCGGCCCGGAGGTTTCAAAATCGCCAGCGGAGGAACATTCAGAATGGCCAGCGTCGAAGAACGCGTGAAGCAGATCATTGTCGAACAACTCGGTGTGGATGAAGGCGAAGTGACTCCAACCGCTTCGTTTGTGGACGATTTGGGCGCCGACTCGCTGGACACGGTCGAGCTGGTGATGGCCTTCGAAGAAGCTTTTGGCATCGAAATACCGGATGAAGACGCGGAGAAGATCGCTACGGTCAAGGACGCCATCGATTACATCGAGAAGCATTCCAAGAAGTAGTTCAGCGGGCCCGCCCTGGCGGGTTCGCTCGCTGCGGCGATCCGGCCTGCCGCAACGGAACGCCTCATTCCCGAATAGGAGAATCTGATTTGAGCCGCCGAGTTGTCGTCACGGGCGTTGGGCTGGTCTGCGGGTGCGGCATCGGAACTGACGAGGTGTGGCGGAACCTGCTCGCGGGCAAGAGCGGCGTCGGTCCGATCACGCAATTCGATGCGACGGCTTTCGATTGCCGCATTGCGGGCGAAGTTCGCAATTTCGATCCGCTGAAATGGGTCGAGAAAAAAGAACTGAAAAAGATGGGCCGTTTCATACAACTGGCCCTGGCCGCCTCGGATTTCGCCATGCTTATGTCGGGACTCGAAATTTCCCCTGCGCTTGCCAAGTCGACCGGCGTTTACATCGGCTCTGGCATCGGCGGATTTGACGTGATCGAGCGCGAGCACACGAAATACATGCAAGGCGGACCCGGCAAGATTTCTCCTTTCTTCATTCCCGCATCGATCGTGAATCTGGCTTCGGGTCACGTCTCGATTCGCTACGGCGCGAAGGGGCCCAATTCGGCGACGGCAACAGCTTGCTCCGCTTCGGCCCATTCGATCGGCGACGCGTACAAAATCATTCAGCGTGGCGATGCGGAGGCGATGATCGCCGGCGGCGCCGAAGCGGCCATAACGCCAATGGGCGTGGGCGGCTTCGCGGCGATGCGCGCGCTGTCGACTCGCAACGACGAACCCGAACGCGCCAGCCGGCCGTTCGAGGCGCAGCGCGACGGATTCGTCATCGGGGAAGGCGCGGGAGTCTTGATTCTGGAATCGCTTGAATTGGCGGAACGTCGCGGCGCCCAAATTCTCGCGGAGATCGTAGGTTACGGAATGTCGGGCGACGCCTATCACATCACGCAACCTGCGGAGGAAGGCGACGGCGGATACCGTGTGACGCTGGCGGCGCTGAAGGATGCGAAGATCGCGCCGGCCGAAATCGGATACGTCAACGCGCACGGCACATCGACGCCGATTGGGGACGCGATCGAAACGGTTGCGCTGAAGCACGTTTTCGGCGAAAACGCGAGGAGGGTTCCGATCAGCTCGACGAAGTCCATGACCGGGCATTTGCTTGGCGGCGCGGGCGGGCTCGAGGCGGGCATCAGCATTCTCGCGCTGCGCGATCAGATTCTGCCGCCGACCATCAACTACGAGAATCCCGACCCGGCCTGTGATCTCGATTACATTCCGAATCACGCGCGCAAGGCCGAAGTGGTCTATGCGCTGTCGAACTCATTTGGCTTTGGCGGCACGAACGCGTCGCTGGTTTTCAAGCGCTGGGACGGAAAGTAGCGACTGGGGATTTACTTAGGACCGAATAGAAATCACGCCATAGTAAAGAGAACGTAGCGCCGCCGGAAGTCGGAGCATCTGCCGTTGCGTTCGGGAGGCATTCTTGAAAATCGGCGTTTGCATCAAGCAAGTTCCTGCCAAAGATGCGTCGCTGGCAATTGTCGAAGGGTCGGCGTGGATTCGCGAATCCGATATCGGTTTCGAGACGAATGAGCCCGACACCTTCGCGCTAGAGGAGGGGCTGCGTCTGAAGGAGAAGCATGGCGGCGAAGTGGTCGCCATCTCGATGGGCCCGGAACGCGCGAAGCAAACCATCAAGGAAGCTCTGGCCAAGGGCGCCGATCGCGGCATTCACGTCGCAGATGCGGAGTTCTACAAGCTCGACCCGCTTGCTTCCGGCCGGTCGCTTGCCGCGGCCATTCGAGACGAGAATTTCGATCTTGTCCTCACGGGCCTGCAGAGCGACGACCAAGGTTTCGGCCAGACCGGTGTGCTGCTCGCGGAATTGCTGGGGCGTCCGCACGCAACCATCATCATGGCCCTCGAAGTTCTCGACGGGCGCATGAAATTGAAGCGCGAACTCGAAGCAGGATGGTTCCAGTGGGTGGAATTGCCGCTGCCCGCCGTGCTATCAATTCAGTCGGGCATCAACAAAGTGCGTTACGCCACACTCAAGGGCATCATGGCGGCCAAGAAGAAGGAAATCAAGACTGTGGACCGCAAATCGCTCGGCGTGCCCGATTCGCCCACGCAGCGTGTCGAGCGGATTTACGTTCCGCAAAAAACAAAGAAAACGGAATTCATCAGCGGCCAGCCCAAAGAAATCGCAACCAAGCTGATCGAAAAACTCCGGCACGAAGCTCGCGTTTTGTAGCCGGCGCTTGCTTTCAGTTCGGCCTTGTAGGGGCGGGTTTCAAACCCGCCCGCATTGACGGCGGCGGGAGAGAGTGCGGGAAATGAAGATCCTACTGATCAGCGAACAGCGCGAAGGGAACTGGAACAACGTTAGTTTCGAGACGCTCGCGGCAGCGCAGCAAATCGCGTCGCAAGCGAAAGCGAATGTTTCAGGCGTGGTTATCGGCAAGGGCGTAGGTTCGCTCGCTGATGAACTTGCCGGTTTTCAGCTCGAGGAAGTGCTGCTCGTCGAGCACGATCTGCTCGAAAAGTACACGCCCGACGGATTCTCGATCGCGCTTCGCCAAGTTATCGAGAACGCGAAGCCCGACCTGATTGTGTTGCCGCACACGTACCAGGTTCGCGATTTCGCGTCGAAACTTGCCGCGTCGCTGGGCAAGGGAATGATCGGCGACTGCGTCGGACATCGGTACGAAAGCGGTAAGCTGATTTTCGTGCGGCAAATGTTTCAGGGGCGCACTTCGGCGGACGTGATCTTTACAGGCGAGCCGCCGTGGTTCGCCACGTTTCAGGCGGGCGCGTATCGCGCGGACCTCGCCGCCAAGCACGCGAGCGGCAAGGCGCAAGTCAGAGCGATCAGTATGGACCTGAAGCCGGAGCAGATTCGCACCAAGCCTCTCGAACTTTTTCGCGAGGCCAAGCAGGCGGTGGATCTCACGCAAGCACCGATGCTGGTGGCCGTCGGGCGCGGCATCAAAGCACCCGAAAACATCGCCATGGCGGAAAAGCTGGCCAGACTGCTGGGCGCCGAAATCTGCGCATCGCGGCCCATCTGCGACGAAGGCTGGCTGCCTCTGGACCGGCAAATCGGCAGCTCGGGCCAGACTGTGGCGCCGAAACTGTACCTCGCGCTGGGGATCAGCGGCGCGATCCAGCACGTTGTCGGCATGAAGGGCTCGCGCACGATCGTGGCGATCAACAAAGACCAAAACGCGCCGATTTTCGAAATCGCCGATTACGGGATCGTTGGCGACCTCTTCGAAATAGTTCCTGCTCTGGCCGAGGAACTCGAGAAACCGCACTAGGCCGCCTTGGGTCGCCCGTTCGGGAGCCTACGACGGTGTCCGTTTTTGCGAAGTCTTCTCCCACTAGCGCGCAGTTCCATGATCTAAAGCAGGCCCGGCTCTCGTGTAACCTAAAGAGGCAGCGAGATTTAGCCTCGCGATGGTTGGCACGTGATCTGCCCGAATATTCGCTCGTTTTGATGCTCGCCAGGAAACGCTTCTGCCGGAGGGGATATGCCGACTGTGGTCCAAGACCTCCGTTATGCAGTTCGCGGTTTGCTGAAGAAGCCGGCATTCACGTTAATCGCCGTACTGACGCTGGCTCTCGGCGTGGGGGCAAACACGGCCCTCTTCAGCGTGGTCAAGACCGTGCTCCTGGATTCGCTCCCGTATCGCCAGCCTGATCGCCTCGTAACCGTCGCCAGGGCTGATCCAGACACGATCAATCCCATCAACACCTCGTTTGGGACCGCCGAAGATTGGAAGGTCCGCGCGCGATCTTTCGAGTCCCTCGCACTGTATATGGGGTGGGGTCCGACTCTAACGGGCAACGGCGCGCCGCAGGTCCTGCGCGGCGAGCAGGTCACATACAACTTCTTCGACACGCTTGGAATTCAGCCTGCGCTGGGTCGCGGGTTTCTTCCGGAAGAGGACCGTCCGAAGACCTGGCACGTCGTCCTGCTGAGCCACGCATTTTGGGTTCAGCAGTTCGGGGCGGACCCGAAAGTTCTCGGCAAAACGATCTGGCTCGACGAAACTCCGTTCCAGATTGTCGGCGTGCTGCCTGAAAATTTCCAATCACTCGCTTTCGCCTTTGGCGGCAAACCACGCGACGTCTGGGCTCCTCTGGGTTATGACCTAAAGCTGCCGGACGCTTGCCGGGGGTGCCAGCACCTTCGCAGCCTGGCGCGGTTGAAGGATGGCGTGACCCTGGGGCAGGCTCAGGCCGAGATGCGTTCGATCGAATCGCAACTCGACCGCGAGTTTCCGAAAGATTATCCGCCAAACTCAACGGCCGTCGTCCGGCCTTTGCGTGACGCCTGGCTCGGCAAGGTGCAAACGGCCTTGTGGCTGCTGCTCGGCGCGACAGGAATTGTTTTGCTGATCGCTTGCGCCAACATTGCGAATCTTCTGCTGACCAGGGGGGCAGCGAGGCGGCGTGAGGTGGCCGTTCGCACTGCGCTGGGCGCCAGCCGGCTGCGGATTGCGCGTCAATTGATCACCGAAAGCGTCGTCCTCAGTTTGCTCGGAGGGGCATGCGGCGTGCTCTTGGCCATGTGGGGCACTTCGTTTCTCGCGCAAACGGCGCCGGCGGACATCCCACGGCTGGACCATCTGCGTTTCGATGTTCCGATCCTGCTCTTCGGCTTGGCAGTCAGTATGGCCATGGGCGTTCTGATGGGAGTGACTCCCGCGCTGCAAGCGGTGCGCGTCGATCAGCGTGAAGCGTTACAACAGCAAGGCGGGCGCGGGACCGTTGGAGTCACGCGAAATCGCGCGCGTAGCCTGCTGGTTGTTTCCGAGATCGCTCTCGCCTTCGTTGTTACCGTCGCGTCGGGCCTGCTGCTCAAGAGTTTCATCAGCGCGATGAACGTGAATCCCGGGTTCAACCCCAAGAACGTTTTCACCGTGGACTTCAATCTTTCCGGCCCACGATACGAAGATGAGAAAACGGCGGTTCAACCCGAGCGCGAAATCCTGAATCGCATCAGTGCACTTCCCGGGATTCAGGCTGCTGCCATCGTGGACGTGCTGCCCGGCACCGGCGGATTGGGAAATTATGACCGAAGAGGGTTTCATATCGAGGACCGGCACATCCCCGAAACGCAGGCCCCCAGCGTCGACGCGTATTTCGTCAGCCCGGATTATTTGCGGACCATGGGAATTCGAGTTCTGCGCGGCCGAGACTTCACCGCCGCGGACGCTGAAAGTCCGCAGCCTGTAGCGCTGATCAGCGAAACGACCGCGCGCGAGATCTTGGCCGGCGAAGATCCGCTCGGAAGAAAGATTCAGTTAGGCGGGCGGTACGAGGACAAGCCGTGGGCCACGATCGCCGGCATCGTTGCCGATGTTCATCAGTACGGCCTCGATTCGCCTGCCACGCCGCAAGCCTACCAGCTTTACACCCACAAACCGTTCACTTACCCCACGCTGGTGATTCGCAGCAGCGTGAGCCCCCAAGCTCTCCTGCAGGCTGCCCAGGAGCAGATCTGGGCCGTGGACAAAAACATTCCGATTGCGACGCCCATCATGATGAGCGAAATCGTTTCGCGCTCCCTGGCCCAGCGGCGGTTCACGATGTCCCTTTTCGCCGGTTTCGGAGGCCTGGCGCTGCTCCTCGCCGCGATTGGAATTTACGGCGTCATGAGCTACACCGTGGCGCAGCGCACCAGCGAGTTCGGGATTCGTGTCGCGCTCGGCGCACAGCAGCGAGACATACTGGGCCTCGTTTCACGCGAAGGCATGCTGCGCGCCGGCATTGGGCTGCTCGCCGGATTTCTTGCATCGCTCGCTGTGATGCGGGTGCTTGCCAGCCAGCTTTTCGCCGTTAGGGCAGTCGATCCGCTCACGTTCGCCAGCGTATTCATTTTGCTTGCGGGAACGGCGCTTATGGCCTGCTACGTTCCCGCCCGGCG
>Ga0187819_10000718_pt1 | contig 16774 bp, 15 predicted proteins | sample NC_wetland_sal_i_15_FD_132411 | JGI IMG/M metagenome (GOLD analysis project Ga0187819, IMG submission 132411) | Wetland sediment microbial communities from Neuse River Estuary, North Carolina, USA - SO4_4 | ecosystem: Environmental > Aquatic > Freshwater > Wetlands > Sediment | place: USA...
CTCAGTGTCCGTACGCATATTTGCACCTCCTGTGGCTATGTGGCTGACCGTGATGTCAACGCCGCCAAAAATATTTTGTTCAAGGCTGGGGCACAGCCTTCAGGGACGATCTCCAATGGGAGTCCGGTTGAACTGAGAAGCCCCCGGCTTTAGCCGTGGGGAGTTGTCACATTACCATACAACGCACGAAGATGGAAGTGGTATGGCGCGAAATGTAGTAGATCCCCGATTTATCGTGGGGCTGCCCCTTGCGGGTACCAAGGAACTCATCTGGGCGCGTTGAGCATCTCCAAAAAACTCCACGACTTCAAGTCGCGTTCCAGGTGGAAGCGCAGGAGACCATGCAATACAGCTTCTAATTCACCCTCAAGACGGGTATCCAGATGAACTTCCAGCCGCTGATATGGTATGTCAGCCCACCTGCTGCGCCGCAGCAACAACAATGTCCTGAGTGCCTTCACCGACAATGACCGCTCCCAGAACTGCGAACATTGTGGGCACAACACTCCACCCAAAGAGGGTTTAAAGCCGTTTTCTTGTGCCCGTAATTCGCTGGCACAATGCGCACAATGCTGTAATGCAGGTTCATAGCCGACGTAGAATAGCAGGTGCAGTTCAAAGTAGCGCAGTAGAAGTTTCGTGCGTCTATACCCCTGCTCGATGGATACCATTCCTTGAGCACGTTGGCGCTGCAATTCTACAGCGTCTACATCCAGGCAACGTAACGCCTCTAGCAGCAGATTGTAGACATTGATGTGCTGTGTATGGTCTTCGATGAAGCGATCAACGAGTTCGGCAAGGTAGAAACCGCAGGTCATATGCCAGAGTTCGCTGCGCAAATGCAGGAAGCTCTCGCGAGTCTCTGCCTGTGTCACGATGTCGAAGGTACGTCCAAGGGCCATCTGCAATTGGCTGCGGCTTAAGAGTTCTAAATGGCCTGCCCGTTTACTGGTGATGCGACGTACGCCTTTGGCCATGACATGTACTTTGCCTTTGTGCGGGGTGAAGAGAGTTAAGATGCGATCGGCTTCGCCCAAATCACTGCGTTTGAGCACGATAGCTTCGGTGGAGTAACTACGTTGGTGTCTCATTGGCGTCTCTTGGGTGTGCATCTCAAACGCGGGGACGTGACCTACATGATCACGTATCGTTGGGAGGCGACGAGCGGATTCGAACCGCTGGTGCAGCTTTTGCAGAGCCGTGCCTTACCACTTGGCGACGTCGCCTGGAACAGAAGGGAGCGGGAGACGGGGATCGAACCCGCGACTTTCTCCTTGGCAAGGAGATGCTCTACCACTGAGCCACTCCCGCATAACAGTTGCGTTTGCAAGAGTAAGGTACCACATAGAAAACGATTTGTCAACAGTTTTTCACCTATTGACATAGTGTTGGAAGACAAGATTGTGTGCCACCTCTAATGCGGTAGCAATTGAGCCGAGAAGTACGCTATCGTCCCCTAGCTTTGAGGCAACGATGCGCGGCCTCAGTGGGGTGAGTTGCTGTAGTCTACGCTCTAGTGGCGGAATCAACAATTCACCACGTTGGCCGATACCGCCACCGAGCACAACCAGTTCTGGATCTAAAACGGCAGTGATGGCTGCGATTGCCAGCGCCAGGCGATATCCCTCCTGTTCGACCACGGCAAGCGCTTTACTATCGCCCTGCTGCGCCGCGTCAAAGATCTGCCTCGGAGATAGAGACGCAGGCAAGCCTAGCTCCTGTGCCTGACGAACTATACCCTCCGCAGCAGTCGATTCCTCAAACATGCCTAAAAAGCTATCACTGATTTTCCCGGATTCCGCTAAGACTTCATCCGAACCGAACGGTAGAAACCCAATTTCACCTGCTGCGCCGCGTGCTCCCCGGTAGAGCGCGCCGTTGATGACAATACCCATGCCTATGCCTGTACCTACCCAGATATACACAAATGTACCGGCACTGGAGCCCCAGCCGAATGAACGCTCACCTAGCGCCGCAAGGTTCGCATCATTTTCTACTGAAAGACTTAAACCTAAAGCGACTTGCAGTTCCGTCACCATGCCGTGTCGCCCCCATTCTGGCAGATTCGATGCGAAAAGCACGCGCTTACTCTGTTCATCGAAGACCCCAGGAGTGCCGATGACCGCGTGTACTACTTTTGACCAGGACAAACCTGCCTCCGTGACAGCACCTCGAGCCAGGCGGCTGATCAATGCGACAAGCGCGGATGCGCTCTGGGCATCGTTTGGCTTATCCATGCGCGCAAGTATGTGACCAGCCAGGTTCGCTATTGCGGCACGTACCCAGCCACGGCCAACATCGACGCCAACCACATATCCAGCATCTGGATTTGGCTCATAGAGTATTGCTATGCGCCCTCCCTTGCTCGCTATCGACTGCCCTACGGCCTGAACAAGACCTGCATCCTCAAGACTGGCGAGCGCTTGCGAAACGGTTGGCTTTGAAAGCCTGGTTGCACGCGCAAGCTGAGCGCGCGACGTCGGTTGATGACTGCGCAAGTACTCCAATAGCGTTCGCTCGTTGATAGCTCGCAGCAACGATGGAGTTCCAGGCTGATATTCGTGGCGCAGATGGCTGTGAGTCGTTGACATACAGTGACTCCTTTATGGTAACGCACGTTCCGCTTTATTGTAAACTATCTTAACCAACTTGTAAAAGGCCCGAGGGAAAGCAAGAGAAAAGTCGGCAAAAAACCTTGACAAAGCGAAGTTAGGAAACTATACTAACTCTAAGGTGTAGTGTTCGCACGCGACCATATTCATTCTCCTGGCTTCTTCAAATAAGTTCAAAACAAGGAGGTTTGCCGTGAGTTCTTCAAGCCTAAACAACGAGACCAATGGAGTTCCGAAAGGAGCTGCAGAACAAACGAAAGTTGGGTTTTTACGTAGTGTTGGATTGCCAACATCGATAGCGATCAACATGACACAGATGTGCGGTATCGGACCGTTCATCACAATTCCTCTTATGGTCGCGGCCTTCGGTGGTCCGCAGGCGATCATTGGCTGGATCGTTGGAGCACTACTGGCCCTGTCTGACGGTTTGATCTGGGCCGAACTTGGAGCGGCTATGCCTGGGGCGGGAGGCACCTATCTCTACCTCCGTGAAGCCTTCCAGTACCGTACTGGACGCTTAATGCCGTTCATCTTTACCTGGACCGCGGTTCTCTTCATTCCTCTTATCATGTCAACCGGTGTCATAGGATTGGTACAATACCTAGGCTATCTCTGGCCGAACATGAGCCAGCTGGAAATCTATCTCGTCTCGCTCGTGGTTGTTGGAGTGGTTTTCATCGCTCTCTACCGGCGCATCGAGTCGATCGGTATCCTCACCAACGTCTTGTTTATCATCATGCTGGTCTCCATTGGCGCTGTGATTGTCGCGTCTCTCACCCATTTTAACGCGGCCCTGGCTTTCACCTATCCAGCCAATGCCTTCACCCTGAACGGTCGCTTTTTTGCTGGACTGGGCGCTGGCTTAATCATCGGCATTTATGATTACCTGGGCTATAACACGACTGCTTACATGGGAGCTGAGATACGCAAGCCTGGCCGCAACATTCCCTGGTCTATTATCATCTCTATCGTGGGCATGATGATCCTCTACCTGGCTCTCAACATTGGCGTCTTGGGGGTAGTTCCCTGGCAGAAGGTTGCGGCATCATCCTCAATTGCTTCACTGGTCCTGGAGCAGACCTGGGGCAAAGGCGCTGCAAGCATTGTGACGGTCCTTATTCTCGTCACTGCTTTTGCTTCGGTTTTTACGGGACTCCTTGGCGGCTCGCGCGTACCATATAACGCGGCTCGTGATGGCGTCTTCCTGCGACAGTTTGGCAAATTGCACCCACGCTATCACTTCCCTCACGTCGCTTTGATCGTGATGTGTGTGATTACCGCTATTGGTTCCTTCTTCAATCTCTCGATTGTCATTTCCATGCTCACCGCGGTTATTGTAATCGTGCAATCCCTCGGGCAGATAGCTGCACTGACGATCTTACGCCGTAGGCAGCCCAACCTGAGACGGCCCTATCGCATGTGGCTCTACCCACTCTTCAGCATCATCGCGCTGGTTGGCTGGGTCTATGTCTTTATAGCATCGGGCCTTAGCATTAACGGGACCCAGTTCCAGTTCATCCTGCCGATCTGGACGAATCCGATGATACTCGCCATTGTGTGGACGGTGCTCGGCGTCATCGCCTACCTCCTGTGGGCTCGTTACGTTGAACATACCTGGCCCTTTGGTCCCAAGGAAATTAAGGAGGAATACGTCGAACAGCCTGTCGAGGAAGAAGTGCCAGCCTGACCGTGGCTCCATCCTCCCTGCATGTAGAACTGGAGCCGGCCTCCGGCTCTACATGCAGGGTTCGGTGGGGTGCCCCTGCAGCAGGCTCGGAAATGACATATATTCCACCAACTTTACACCATTTCGCTAAAGGATCAATCCATGCTCAATTACGGCTCGCACAAAGCAAGCGCCCACGACTTTGTACTTGCTATCGATTTCGGCGGCACAAAGGTCGCCATAGCAACCGCTGATACGACGGGCAGCATTCTAAAGCAAGCACGGCTCGACACCAATGCTTTTCAGGGCGCGCAACAAATCCTTGAGAGAACGACCGTCACTGCGCATAAGCTGATTGAACGAACCCTGACGGAAGTGGGAGGACAATGCATCGCGGTCGGAGTGGCCACTCCTGGTATCGTTCGTGACAAGGGAGTATTCCTGTCACCCAATATTCCAGGTTGGGAACTCGTGCCATTACGTGAAACGATGCGAGCAAGCCTGCACATTCCAACGGTGGCGGCAGAAAACGATGTGAAGGCCGCGGCGATGGCCGAGGTTCTTTGGGGAGCACTCAAGGGGGCAGACCCGGCGGTCTTCCTCAGTCTTGGTACGGGTATTGCTGCGGCGATCGTGGTTGGAGGGCGAGTTGTCACTGGAGCACATGGAGCTTCTGGTGAAATTGGCTATAATTTGCGCAGCGTTCTGGATTCCTCTGGCGCTGCGCAGGGGCGAGCGCCCCTGGAGGAGGCTATCGGTGGGCGCTTCATTGGGCTACGGGGCAGCCTCCTTCTGGAAGAGCCGCTCAGTGCTGCCGACGTGTTTGCTCATTCGGACATTCGTGCCCGTTTCCTTGTGGATGAGATGCTCGCCGAATTGGCTACCCACGTTGCCAATCTCGCAATCTTGATTGACCCGGCACGTATAGCCGTGGGCGGAGGACTGATGAGTTCAGGTGATGTGATTTTACGCGCACTCGCATTTCGCCTGGGGTACGCAGTTCCCTTTCCACCAGAGATAGTCCCTGCGAGATTCCTGAATGATGCATCACTATATGGCGCGATTGCCCTGGCATTGACAGGGTCTGTGAATGCCAGTTCACTTGCGGAGATGCAGGATTCGGCCCACTCTGTCTCACAGGGATCGGGCTAGGAAGCCCCTCGGCTTTAGCCAGGGGAGGAATAGCCCGCTGCCCGCAGGCAGAGAAAACCGTTCCATTAGAGTGATATTGGCAATATCGTTCTAACTGTGCTATAATCCACATATGAAACAAACGATGCTCTTGAAGCTGGCACCATCCTCAGAACAACAGACCGCTCTTCTCGAGACGATGCATGCGTTTAATGCTGCCTGTAATACTATTGCTCAGACCGCTTTTGATGAGAGGCTTGCAAACAAATTTGAGCTTCAGAAGCTTGTCTATGGTGATATCCGCAAACGCTTCGGGTTGTCGTCTCAGATGGCTATTAGAGCTATCAGCAAGGTTGTTGATAGCTACAAGCGGGACAAGAGCATCAAGCCATCCTTCCGAAAAGAAGGGGCAATTACCTATGATGAGCGCCTGATGGCATTCAAGGGATTGAATGAAGTCTCCCTCTTGACACTGCAAGGACGTGTATTGGTTCCTTTCCGCATGGGAGGCTATCAAGAGTCTCGCTTGGATGCTATCAAAGGGCAAGCCGATCTCATCTACCGCAACGGCACGTTCTACTTGGCTGTGACGCTTGACGTTCCTGAACCAGGACCAGAGGAGCCACAAGGCACACTCGGTGTTGATCTTGGTATCATCAACCTGGCTACTGATAGCACAGGCGAGTCCTTCAGTGGTGAGCTTGTTGAAGCCAACCGCAAACGGCATCAAGCCTTGCGCCAACGCCTTCAAAAGCGTGGCACGAAGGATGCTAAACGCCGTCTCAAAAAACTCTCTGGCAGAGAAGCCCGCTTCAAGAAAAACACGAACCATGTCATCTCCAAACGGATTGTTCAGAAGGCCAAACAGAACAGTCAGGCTATTGCTATAGAAGACCTTAGGCACATTCGGAAACGCACCGATAGCACGGTTAGACGGTCTCAGCGTTCTAAGCAGAGCAGTTGGGCCTTTGGACAACTCCGTTCCTTCCTTTCCTATAAAGCCGCTCTTGCGGGTGTCCCATTGCATACGGTAGACCCACGCAATACGTCGAGAACCTGTAGCGCGTGCGGACACTGTGCAAAAGGGAACCGCAAGAGTCAAGCTTCCTTTGTCTGTCAACAGTGCGGCTTATCGATGAACGCTGATCGGAACGCCGCCATCAATATCTCTAGGGCTGTCGTCAAGCAGCCTATTGCGGCAGGACGCGCCTAGCTGCAAGCTCCCTGCCTTCAGGCGGGAGTTCTTGACAAAGTACATCTTTCGTTGAATAGAATAGAAAGTGAGTTCCGCTTTCCATTGTTCACGCAGGAAGTAAGGATTTGATTCGGGTGAAAAATATTATCTTGATCGGAAGGCGCGAGAAGATACTCGAAGTGTCTGCTGAGCACTGGAGGAAGCACCTCGGACAGGCGCAACACCAACCATCTGCAAGGCTCAGCTTCATGATAGGCGACCACCATCTTATCCGGAACTTCGTAGTACGCGAGTTGCCGCGCAACCAGGGAAAGCCCTTGAGTGCTGAAGACATCGCAAACAGATTGCAGCTTTCTCTTCCCAGGGTCAACGCCCTTCTCGACGATCTCGAGAAACACCTGTTCTTCCTGGTCAGGAACAAGATTGGCGAGGTTAGCTGGGCGTTTCCCGTTACTACGGACAGGACACCTCATCATTTGAGCTTCAACAGTGGCGAGCGTACATTTGCGGCTTGAGCGGAGGATGCCTTGGCAACGCCCTTCGTGCAAGGGCGCTTACGTGACGAGAGACTGTCGGTTGAGATTGAAACCGAGTGTGCTCACTGCGGTCAAGGGCTTCACCTCACGTTGGACAGCGAGTTGAACCGGAGCATCAAAGAGTCTGAAGCGAATCCATTGGTATTCATGCCGGATGTTGACTGGGAGCATCTCACAGGACCAAACATCATCGATGACTACTGACGGAACTCTATATTCTTCTGGTCAGAAGAACACGCGAGAGAATTTCGCCTGAGCCGGCGACAAGTTGATGGAGTGTACCTGACATTGGCTCAAGGTGCTTACTCCATAAGGATAGCTCAATCAGCGCTGTTCGGGTTCACAGTTTGACGCCTGTGAGACAAATACCTTCACTTCCCTGTAGCGAATGTCTATCGAAATGTCGTGTTCCGAGAGGATGGCACTACACCGGAGTAGAGAGGCACATGCTTCCAATCCACCAGCGCATCAAAGTGATTGAGAGCGGTCGGATCATTGTCAGACGCCCAGCCATCGGGATGAACCAGGATGTGCCGGTGCAGGTACAGCAGCGCGATCAGCCACTTACGTTTACCAGTTCCGGCAGGGCCGCGCAACAATTCAGCCTGGGCCTGCTCCAACAACAACGTCATGATCGTCAGTTGCGCCATGCGCTCCACCAGCCCACGCATGGGCAACTGGGCACTTTCCTGGTCAAGTGTAGCCAACTCCTGCAAACGTCCCGCCAACTGTTGCACCAACGACTGCACCTGTTGTGCCACCGGAGCAATGATTGGCTGCTCCAGTGCTTGCAGGCGTTGATGCAGCATACCAAAGAGGGCTGCACCCGCACCTTCTCTGGCGATAGCTCGCGCCACGTCGAGCACGATCACGTTGCTGGACCCTTCCCAGATCACATTCACGATGCAATCACGCAGCATCCGCGGGTTCACCCAGTCCTCCACATAGCCATTGCCGCCGCGCATCTCCAAAGCTTCCAGCGTCACATATTCACCACGTTTGGGAATATAATACTTGGCCAGCGGTGTCATGATGCGCAGAAGGCGATGGTCCTCCTCTGCTCCGTGACTGTCCACTCGCTCTAACAGCGCCGCCGTCTCAAACGCCAGGGCCGCGCAGCCTTCAACTTCAACCAGCAGGTCAACTAACTGGCGGCGCATCAGGGGATGTTCCGCCAAAGTGCGTCCGAAGACGACGCGACTACGAGTATGAATCAAGGCTTCCAGGTAGCTACGGCGCATGGCAGCAAGAGAACCTATAGCGGCCCAGATACGTGTGCAGTTGATCATCTCCGTCATCTGCACGAAGCCGCGCTGCAAATTACCAACCTGGTAGGCCTGCGCACCATGCAACGTCACCTCGCCTGTCGCCAGCGAGCGCGTACCGAGCTTGTCCTTAAGCCGATTGATGCTGTAGGCATTGCGCGTGCCATCATCCAGCCCATTAGCTAGCAATTTAGGCACGAGAAATAGTCCCAGGCCACGCGTACCTGCAGGAGCACCTTCCGGACGGGCCAGCGTAAGAATCAGTTCAGCGGAGACGTTGGAGCAGAACCACTTATCGCCCCACAGTTCCCACTCCGGCTGCAAGTCCCCACCTGAAGAGCCAGTGTCCGTTCGTTGCTTCGCAACCGTAGCAGTCAGGCCGACATCCGACCCACCTTGCTTCTCCGTCAAAAACATCGCGCCCTCCTCCAACTCGTCCAGTGTAAGAGCGGTAAGTGCGGGTAAAAAGCGCCGTTTGAGTGGTTCACTGGCGTAGCGTTCGAGCACACGTGCGAGGGCATCGGTCATCGACACCGGACAGAATACGCCGGACTCGGCCTGCATACCGAGATAGCCAAGAGCGAACTTCACAGGTTGTGGCACACGACCAGGCCAGCCCAACGCGCCTTCGCGATGCGAGCAGGCAGCAATAGCGAAATCCTGGTAGGCGATGCGCTCCAGTTCGTGATAGGCGGGATGAAAGACGACCTCATCGATGCGCTGGCCGCGTTTATCGAACTGCACCAAGGTGGGACCTTGACGATTGGCAAGCTCCGCCAGTTGGTCCATCTTCTGTGACGCGACGGCACCCATATCGGTCAGTATGCGTTGTGCTCGTTCGTTGTCTTCTGCCGAAAGATGCCGCTCTAAGAGAAACGCTAAGTCAGGGTCGGCAGTATAAAAATTGATGCCGTTGGCATCGGGCATGAGGTCTGTGAGGTTGGCTGGGTCTGGCATGATGCAATCTCCCTTCGCTGCGCGTTCCATCGGGCAAACAAATGGTTGTATCGTATATCATTGTATCATTACGAATTGGAGATTGAGTGCCTGCACTTGACGTGAGCACTTACCCCCATTTACAATGAGTCGTGATCTGACACTCCCCCGCATAAATGCGAGGGGTTCTTGGTTCCTCCAAGCGACTTGCTCTTGTCCTGAGCCCAGTGCAAGAGTAGTGGTCTCCTGTCCCCAAGCGTTTCACGCTCGCAACCGAGCGTCGGTTCCCGAATGCCCTCCGGTACCGTCCAAAGCCTTGGCCAGAATATTCAGGGCGGCGTTCTGATCCCTGTCCAGCACCAAGCCGCAATGCGAACACACATGCGTGCGCACACTGAGCGCCTTGTAGACCCGCTTGCCACACCCAGAGCACTCTTGCGTGGTGAACTGCGGGGCGACGGCTACCACCTGGATGTTGTGCACGTCCCCATAGTAGGTCACCCACTGCAAGAACCGGCCCCAGGCCGCATCGCTGATACTCTTGGCCAGCCGATGGTTCCTCACGAGATGGGCGATCTGCAAGTCTTCATAGGCAATCAAGTCGTTAGACGAGATAAGCGCGTTCGCCTCATGCCGGGCGAAATCCTCACGCTGCCTCTGCACCTTCAGATACGCTTTCGCCAATCGCTTCCGTGCCTTCTTGCGGTTGGCACTCTTTTTGTGTTTCTTGGAGACGCGCCGATGCAGTCTCTTGAGCTTCTTCTCGGCGCGGCGCAAGAAGCGGGGGTTCTCAACGGTGGCTCCCTCCGAGTCGGTATAGAACGTTTTCAAGCCAACGTCGATGCCCACCTGCTTGCCTGTAGGCTGGTGCACAACGTGCTTTTCTGCCTGCACGCAGAACTGGACGAAATAGCCATCGGCCCGCAGGACAATCCGCACGCGCTTGATCTGCTTCTCTGGAAATGCTTCGATCAGTTGTTTCTTGTTGCCCACGAGCCGAAGTCGCCCGATGCCACAGCCATCGGTGAAGGTAAGGTGCTTGCCATCCGACTCAAGCTTCCATCCCGTCTGCTTGTACTCGACGCTGCGATTGTCATGCTGAAAGCGGGGATAGCCTTTCTTGCCTGGCTTCTTCGCGCGGCAATTGTCATAGAAGCGGGAAATTGATGCCCAGGCCCGATCCGCCGAGGCTTGACGAGCCTGGGAGTTGAGACGAGCGGCAAAGGGATACGCTTTGGCAAGGGGAGCACAGTAGCACTGAAGATCATTCTTGGAAATGCCATGCTCATCCATCCAAAGACGAAGACACTTGTTGCGGATGAATTGGACACTACGTATGGCTTCCTCGATTGCGGCGTATTGTTGCTTGGTGCCATCGACCTTGTACTCAAAGGTGAGCATGATGTCGGTTCCTCTTGCCTTTCCCCTCTTGTTCTGCTATACTCATTGTACATCATAATTATGGCAGTTACTAGAGGCAAAAGATGAAACGCATGAATATCTATCTGACCGAGAAACAATATGAACGCCTGGCTCATCGGGCACAGCAGGAAGGGATCCCGATGGCCGAATTGGTGAGGCGAGCACTCGACACCTTCTTGGCTTGGGATGACCCCACATATCAGCCCATACCCCCAAGCATCAAACAAGGAACGCCCATTCATCCCCGCCTTAAAAGGACGGGGCTTTCTGGGCCGTCACTGTAAGTGGAGCAGGATCCAAAGGAGTTGTATATGCCTGAGATCGACAACACAGCCGGAGATTTGCCGAAAGGAGCAAGCAGCACAACATCGGAGCAAGCTCGGGCGACCACATACATACCGTTGACTGAGGAACAGATCCGGGCTGCCCAGGTCGGAGAGCTAGCACCACTGGTCGGACCTATCCTAATCGTCGATTACAACCCCGAGTGGCCTCGGCTCTTTGAGCACGAGGCCGAGCGCGTCCAGGCCACGCTCGGCGACCGGGTCCTGTTGATCGAACACGTCGGCTCAACCTCGGTGCCAGGACTCGCTGCCAAACCGAGAATCGACATGCTGCTCGTGGTAGCGAACTCGGCAGATGAGTCGGCCTACGTCCCAGCCTTGGAGGCTGCCGCCTATGTGTTAAGCATCCGAGAGCCGGACTGGTACGAGCACCGTATGTTCAAGGGGCCGGACACGGACATCAACCTCCATGTCTTCTCGCCAGGCTGTTCGGAGATAGAGCGCATGCTGCTCTTCCGCAATTGGTTGCGCAGCAACGCATCCGATCGTGCGCTGTACGAGCGCACCAAGCGGGAGCTTGCTCGCAAGGACTGGAAGTACACGCAAAACTACGCCGATGCCAAAACCGCGGTGGTTGAGGAGATCCTCACGCGAGCGCGGGGAGATGCTGGATCATGGTAAATTGATACACTGTAAGATACGAGACCAGGAGACCATCCATGCCTGAACGGCCAACTGGCACCGTCACGTTCCTCTTCGCCGATATTGAAGCAGTGTCGTAACAAAGTGTTCAGAGGAGGCAATATATGCAGATTGAAGCCAAACTAGAGGTGCTCGGACTGGTGCTACCGGAGCCGCTCAAGGCACCGCCAGGAATGCGCTTGCCTTTCGCATATGTACGCATATGCGGCAATCGCGCCTACATCGCCGGGCACGGTCCCCAGAATCCTGATGGCTCGTTTGCTCAACCATTGGGCAAAGTAGGAGCAGATCTCTCGCTAGAGGAAGGCTACCAGGCAGCACGGTTGGTTGCATTAGCGATACTGGGCAGCCTCAAGCGCACGCTGGGTGACCTGGATCGTGTAACTGCGTGGCTCAGGGTTTTCGGCATGGTCAACTCGGCTCCCGGTTTCACGCAGCAACCATCGGTGATCAATGGCTTCTCCGACCTGATCCTCGAACTCTATGGGGCCGAGATAGGACAGCACGCCCGCTCAGCAGTGGGCATGGCAGAACTGCCTGTGGGTATTCCGGTCGAGATTGAGGCCGAAGTCGAGATTTCCTTGACAGACCACTAACGATGCTGTACAATCTGCACGTAGGCAGAATGCCCATAAGCCCAGATGAGGGATTGACATACATCCTACTAGCCTCGTTCGTCTAGTGGTTCAGGACGCCGCCCTTTCAAGGCGGAGATCACGGGTTCGACTCCCGTACGAGGTACTATTTGGAGAGAAGCCTGGTACACCACATATTATTTGGTGTGCTGGGCTTCTCTCTATTTGTCCCCTTCGTAGCTCTTCAGAACACCTCACCACCTTCAGTGATTCACAAGAAGGGTTTTTTACTGCGGGCATTGCAGCCGCAGGCTGCAATGCCCGCAGTAAAAAAGATACGAGCCGCCGCAGGCGGTGAGGAGTCAGGTATCTGAATAGTTATTCTCCTTCCCTGATATAATAATGTGATAGACACTAACAACACCAAAGCGATTTACTGGAGGCCACAAAATGATCAGCGTAGAAGAGGCGCTTGAGCGCATTCTTAGAGAGATTTCACCACTGGACGACACTCAGGTATCACTGCCGCAGTCCCTCGGCCTGGTATTGGCACAGGACATTGTAGTGCACGAGGACATGCCTCCTTTTGCCAATTCTGCTATGGATGGCTTTGCACTTCTCAGCAGCGATAGCCAGCCTCGTGACGGTCAGCCTCCACACCTGCGCGTGACAGGCGGAGTCGCGGCAGGCTATGTCGCAGATCACGCGGTGGAAGAAGGCACAGCTATGCGTATCATGACCGGCGCGCCGGTACCACCAGGAGCCGACACGGTGATACAGGTCGAGTTGACCCGCTCTGCCGGTCCGGACAGTGAATGGGTAGAGATTCTTGAAACAGTCGAGCCAGGCAACAATATTCGCCCCGCAGGCGAGGACATGCAGCGGGGACAAACGATCCTCTTGCGTGGCAGCGAGGTCGGACCGTGGGAGATAGGTGTGCTGGCAACTCTGGGCTGGGCAATGGTTCCGGTAGTACGCCGCCCCCAGGTGGCTATCGTAAGTACCGGCGATGAAGTCGTTGAAGTAAGCGAGCCACTACAGCCGGGCAAGATCCGCAACAGTAACGGCTATCTCCTCGAAGCAGCAATCTGCCGCACAGGAGCGGAACCCCACCGGCTGGGCATCGCTCTGGACACAGTCGAGAGCCTGCGCGAGAAGTTCAGCCAGGCTATGCAATACGATCTCATCATCACCTCTGGTGGCGTTTCTGTCGGCGATTTCGACCTGGTGAAGAACATCATGGCGGAACAGGGCGCAATCAACTTCTGGCGCATCAATATGCGCCCCGGCAAACCCGTCGCATTCGGCCATATCGGCAGGGTACCACTACTGGGCCTCCCTGGTAATCCCGTCTCGGCTGCGGTGACATTTGAATTATTCGCTCGTCCTGTCATACGCAAGATGCTCGGTCATACGCGCCTGCTACGTCCCCAGATCGATGTGGTCGTAGAGGATGGCGTGAGTGATCGTGCCATGCGCCGGCATTATGTCCGTGCACAGGTACAGTGGCGCGATGGCCGTTTCGTGGCGCGCACAACCGGCAACCAGGGCTCCCACATCATGACATCCTTGCTCAATGCCAACGCCCTGGTGATTGTACCAGAAGGCGGTGTCGAGGTGCATCCAGGAGATACCACAAAGGCTATTATGCTCGATTGGCCGGAGGTGTAACCTGGTTTGCGAGCCGGTAGCGCAGTTGATCGCGTGAAATGCCCAATAACATCGCTGCGTGCACCTGGTTACCGGCACAGCGTTCCAGTGCTTCATGCACAAACTTGCGTTCGATGCCGCCCAGGAATGCACGGAGATCAACGCCTTCAGGGGGCAGACTCAACAGTTGTTGCAACTCCTGGAGACGGCGAGAGGCGTTGCTCTCTCCGCGAAGGATTTCCTCCGGCAGGTCTTTTGGCAGGATGACCTGTGCATCGCACATAATCTGACCATACTGAATCGCGCTTCGCAACTCACGCACGTTCCCAGGCCAGTGATAGCGCAGCAGGAGTTCCATAGCCTCCGGGCTTACACGCAGAGGCTCCATGCCCTCAAGGCTGTATACCTGCAGGAAGTGCTCAACGAGTGGTTCGATATCTTCTGGTCGATCTCGCAGTGGTGGTAAGTGGAGCGTGACGACTTCGAGCCGGTAGAACAAGTCTCCGCGGAAGGTACCCCGTGCGACAGCAGCGTGCAAATCTACATTCGTGGCAGAGATGACGCGCAGGTCAACGTGTATCTCCCGCGTGCCGCCTACACGTCGGAAGCTGCACGTTTCAAGGAAGCGCAGGAGCTTGGGTTGCAAGAACGGTGACATCGAGCCAATTTCGTCAAGAAAGAGAGTACCACCGTCAGCACGTAGCACATATCCTGTGCGCGAGGCTTTCGCATCAGTGAAGGCTCCCGCCTCAACGCCGAAGAGTTCTGTTTCTAGCAGCGTATCGGGAATAGCCGCACAGTTAATATCGACGAATTGATAGGAGGCACGGCGACTGAGTGTATGAATTGCGCGAGCTACCACTTCTTTACCGGTGCCGCTCTCACCCTGCAATAACACCGTGGTCGATGGGTATGATGCTATTTGACGTACTACCGTGGCAATTTCACGCATCGCCTTGCTGCGACCAATCAGCATACCCACATGAGCAGCAACCTTTTCTAAATCCAGGTCCTCAGCTGGCTCACGCACAAAAAAAGCACTTCGTCCCTTCACGACACATTCCCCACTTGATAGCCGTCCGGGATGGCCTCAGCGAAGCGAAGCGGAGCGCGTATCAATACTTCGGCCCCTTCCCGCTTGTGCATAGTCACCATTGACGGCAACTTGGCCACCTGATCGTGCAGCTGGCAACGGTTGAGAATAGCGTCCCTGTCCATACCCGGCAACCAGAGGAGCAGATGCTGGAGAGGGTAAGGTACCGGTAGTAGGCATGAAAGCTGCACCTGGTTGTGCGCTGTAGACAGGTGCCGTGTAGCCATTACTCAGACCAGCAGTTACAGCATTTGTCGCAACAGGCATTGGTCTATATACCGGAGCCACAGGAGGCAAGAGATACACCAGGCCCAGGGCAATCAGTTCACCTACTACCTGGCAGACCAGATTAGCAGGATACCGTCCTGTATTACAGATCATCTGTAATGAGGTACGGCCATCCGCCCATGTAAAGAGTTGCCATTGCTCAGGTGTCAATTGGAGTTGCGGATTTCGCTCACGCAGCGAGGCGAGATCCGTTGGTACCAGCACCATCTCAGGCTTCATGAACGAGGTATCAATACGCCTCGGTACAGCAGGAGCGGCAATCAGCCTCGGCGGCGTAAGTGTGGAACTGATCGTAGGTGGCTCCGTGACGGGAGAAGGAACGTCACTGGATGGTTGCAACCTCTCGTCTGAAAAAAGAGCTGATGTAGTGCGTGGCATAGGTATAGATTCAGATAAGAGTTGTGATGCGCTCAAGGTCCGTGGAGCGTCTGGGGTGTTGGGTACAATTGCCACGATACCCGCAGCGGGTTCTTCTCGCGTCAGGGTGGTAGTAATTCTGCTTCCTACGGGTTGAGGTACTGGTGACTGCGAAGTGATGGAGGAGAGCAGCGTGGCGATAGATAGGGCTACCAGCAGCCGACCTGCTGGAGGCGGCACATCATCTTCAAAATAAATTTCGCCTGTCGACCATGTAAGTAATAACTGTAGTACCTGTGTAGTTTCTTTGCTTGCCCAGGCACGTAACGCCTCACGACTTACACATTCGAGGTCCAGCAGCATCATGGCCAGACGGGTTTCGCTTGGTTCTGATGTGCCAATAGCCAATAACGCCTCTTGCCGCGCTTGTGGCGAAATAACTCCGGCTTGTACCAGTCGATCCTCCAGAGTGGTTTTCGCTCTAACAGGACCTGTACATAGTAACTGACCTTGCTGAAAATAGAGTTCTACCCACTGTTCTCCTTGTTTAACTACGAGCACTCCGCTTTTTGCGTGCGTCTCAAGTCGTTGCAAAACATCTGTCTGGTTGAACTGTTCTAGCGTACCTAAGAGTGACACTGTAATTCACCACCCATCCAAGAACGACCCTCAACATTCAGCATACGCTCTGCTTCCCTTGGAAGCGGCGTATCCACGATGAGAGTCCATGACGTAAGATCAGAAATACAGCAAATTCTCCCGCCAATAAAAAGGCCACTGGCCTTTTGACGGAGGGAGAGGGATTCGAACCCCCGGGGCTATTCACCCAGCTGTTTTCAAGACAGCCGCAATCGACCACTCTGCCATCCCTCCGCTCACAGTGTACCACATACGCTACCACATTTGGAAGGGGGGCACATATTATGTAATTAGCTGCATTTCCTTCTGGCGACTGAATATTGAAAGTCGACGTTGATAGTTGACGTTGCCAGGCCCTTTTACCCAGGTTATGCTATCACGACAGTGATGAGATAGCCATATATGGACGTAGGACTTTTGGCA
>Ga0187819_10000719_pt1 | contig 16761 bp, 19 predicted proteins | sample NC_wetland_sal_i_15_FD_132411 | JGI IMG/M metagenome (GOLD analysis project Ga0187819, IMG submission 132411) | Wetland sediment microbial communities from Neuse River Estuary, North Carolina, USA - SO4_4 | ecosystem: Environmental > Aquatic > Freshwater > Wetlands > Sediment | place: USA...
CAAGCGAACGGGACCGCAATACGTGCGTCCCGGCAGCAGCAGATGCCCGGGCTTGCGGCGGAAGAAGGTGACCGTGCACCGCGCGTGCACCACCGGCCCCGTCGCGGCGCCCGTCGTACCGTCGAGCCCGCTCGGCACATCAACGGCGACGATGGGACGGTCGCAGGCATTCATCGCCGCGACGGCCGTTGCCGCGGTGCCGTCCAGGGGGCGCGTGAGCCCGGCGCCGAACAGCGCATCCACGACGAGCTGCGCGCCGGCGAGGACGAAGGTCGAGAGCGGCGCGACGGTGCCCGTATAGCGCTGCGCCATGGCCGCCGCGTCGCCCTTGAGGGCAGCACGGTCCCCAAGCAGCGCGAGGCGCACGTCGTAGCCCCGATCGCGCAGGTGGCGGGCGGCAACGAAGCCATCGCCGCCGTTGTTGCCGGGGCCGCAGAGAACAGCGACGCGGGCCCCCGCCGCGACCATCTGCGCCACCTCGTGCGCCACCGCGCGCCCGGCGTTCTCCATGAGAACGAGACTTCCGACGCCGCCTGCAACCGCCAACCGGTCGGCGCGCGTCATCTGCTCGCTCGTCAGCAGCTCGAGGCCGGTCATGGACACCCCTGATTGGTAGAGTCTGCAAATTGGGCAGCGCCGCATTCCATGCGCCCACGTTTTGTGCAATATGCGTGAAACTTGAGCATTAGCAGCCACGTCGGAACGGCAATGGGCACCGAGGATCGAAGCAACATCTTGGATTCACGATTGATTATTTCCCGGCGGCAGTTGGCATGGGCCATGCTAACCCATTGCCCGTCCGGACAATCCGCCCTTGCAGAACGACAGAAAATCGGAGGGACCAAGGGGTCATGAAGAAGATCGAGGCCATCATCAAGCCATTCAAGCTCGACGAGGTGAAGGAAGCCCTGCAGGAAATTGGCTTGCAAGGCATCACCGTGCTCGAGGCGAAGGGCTTTGGCCGCCAGAAGGGTCACACGGAGCTCTATCGGGGCGCCGAGTACGTCGTCGACTTCCTGCCTAAGGTGAAGATCGAGGTCGTGCTTGCGGACGAGATGCTGGACAAGGCCATCGACGCCATCCAGAAGGCGGCCAAAACCGGCCGCATCGGCGACGGCAAGATATTCATTTCCGGAATAGACAACGCGATCCGCATTCGCACCGGCGAAACGGGTGCAAGCGCCATCTAGCTTTGCGCCGCTTTCCGCGATAGAGGCTTGCCGCGGTCCGCAGGCAGCCCGAGGCGGGGTAGGTAACAGGGGAGTCTCATGAAGAACGCAAGCGATGTCCTGAAAATGATCAAGGACAAGGACGTCAAGTTCGTGGACTTCAGGTTCACGGACACCAAGGGGAAGATGCAGCACGTCACGGCGCAAGCGAATTGCGTCGACGAGGGAACCTTCGCGGAAGGATACGCCTTCGACGGTTCCTCGATCGCCGGCTGGAAGGGGATCGAATCCTCCGACATGCTGCTCATGCCGGACCCTGCCTCGGCCCATCTCGATCCATTCTTCGCGCAGTCGACGGTTGCACTTTTCTGCGACGTGCGCGAGCCGACCACCGGCCAGTATTACGAGCGCGACCCGCGCAGCATCGCCAAGAAGGCGGAAGCCTACATGAAGTCGACAGGCGTCGGCGACAAGGTCTTCTTCGGTCCCGAAGCGGAGTTCTTCATCTTCGACGACGTGCGCTTCACCATCGATCCGACCAACTGCGGTTTCAAGGTCGACTCGGCCGAGTTCCCGACCAACACCGGCACCGAGTACGAGATGGGCAACCTGGGGCATCGGCCGCGCACCAAGGGCGGCTACTTCCCGGTGCCCCCCGTCGATAGCTGCCAGGACATCCGCTCCGAGATGCTCTCGGTCATGACCGAGATGGGCGTCGAAGTCGAAAAGCACCACCACGAGGTTGCGGCCGCCCAGCACGAGCTCGGCATCAAGTTCGCACCCATGGTGACGATCGCCGACCGCATGCAGATCTACAAGTACGTTGCGCACATGGTCTCGCAGGCCTACGGCAAGACCGCGTGCTTCATGCCGAAGCCGATATTCGGCGACAACGGCTCGGGCATGCACGTGCATCAGTCGATCTGGAACGGCTCTACACCGGTGTTCGCGGGCAACAAGTACGCGGACCTCTCCGACACCTGCCTCAGCTACATCGCCGGCATCCTGAAGCACGCCAAGGCGATCAACGCCTTCACCAACCCCACGACCAACTCCTACAAGCGGCTTGTTCCCGGCTACGAGGCGCCCGTGCTGCTCGCGTACTCGGCGCGCAACCGCTCCGCCTCCTGCCGCATCCCGCACGCGACCAACCCGAAGGCGAAGCGCGTCGAGGTGCGCTTCCCCGATCCGGCGGCCAACCCGTATCTGGGTTTCGCGGCCATGCTGATGGCAGGGCTCGACGGCATCACCAACAAGCTCAATCCCGGCAACGCCATCGACAAGAACCTCTACGACCTGCCGCCGGCCGAGCTCGAGAAGATCCCGACCGTGTGCGGCTCCTTGCGCGAGGCGCTCGAATATCTCGACAAGGATCGCGCCTTCCTCAAGATGGGCGGCGTGATGACCGACGACATGATCGACGCCTACATCGAGCTGCGCATGGCGGAGAACATGCGCTACGAGATGGCGCCGCATCCAATCGAGTACGATATGTACTACTCGGTCTAGGCGCGGTTCACCTCGCTCAAGCGACATTTGCGGCCCGGGAGCGATCCCCGGGCCGCAAGCATTTCAGAAGTAGACGAGCACCGCGATGAACAACGCGGCCCAGGCGAACAGGCGCAGCTTGCGCCAATGCATGGCGACCCACTGTGCGGCGCGGCCGGGCAGCTCCGACCAGCGGATCTGGCCGAGGATGACGATCACGACACCGAGCCCGAGGCCGATCACCACCGAGGCGTAGTCGAGGTCGACGCCCGAGATGGGGAGGCGGATGGGGCCGTTGGTGGCATCGGTCGCGCCCACCACGATCACGGCGGCGAGCATCAGTCCGAGCGCCAGCATCGAGAAGAAGCCGAAGACAGCCCGCATGCCGCACCTTGCAATCGTCGCTTTCGCCCTGCAGCGTTCGTCCCGAACCTAGCTTTCCGCTTTCAACAATCCGTTAACCATGCACAGGCCGCGCAAAACCGACATGCCCCTCGTGCAAATGGTCATGCACGCGCGTCAATTGACACATGTCGTGGGCGGGCGCAGGTTGTGTGTACTCTTTTGCAAGGAGGTCTAAGAAAATGTCGCCTCCAGGCCCAACGAAGCCGCGCTAGCACAGCCTGACGCGTTGCGCTAAAGCGCAGGCCCAACCCAAAATCCAACTTGAGCAGTCGCTGCGGGCCACCAGACTGGCTGCGCAGCCTTTGAAATCGCCCGAACGCGGGCAGGCTTTCAGCGAAAGCCAAGCAAAATGGGCCCGGACGGCAGCGCCGCTCCGGGCCTTCCGCGTTTGGCGGCGAGGCTGCAAGAGTTGATAGAAAATTCACCATGAGCGTGGCACCGTCTGCAAAGGGAGAGGTAATTTGCCCCTTCTTTCAAGCTAGTGCGCTTGTCGCTTCAGAGTGGCCCGCAGGTGTTGTCGACTAGGGCCTCAAGTGAAATGCGCAAAACCGCTCCAGCCTACCCACGCTCGGGAAGGCCTGATCCGGGAGCCGCGCCATGCGCGAGGTCGCATTGAAGGCCGCAACGGTCGAGTCCACCACCGGCCTCTTGAAAATCATGGACGACATCGCGCGCCTGCGCGCCGCACCCCCGCCGCCGATCGCCGAGGGTGGCTACCGCTTGCTGAACGTCCGCGGCGACCGCCCGCGCCCCACGCGAGCCGCCGCAATCGCCCCGCTGCGGGGCAAGCCGATGCGCACGCGCGGGTTCCTTACCGCGCTGTTCGCCGGCGGCCTCGGCCTTGCCGTTCTTGCCGGCCCCGTGACCTGCCCCTCTTGCGATCCGGTGCATTCGGGCGGCCAACTCGACGCCAAGCGCATCCTGTCACGGCTGAACTACACGCTGGACCTTTCCGCCGACGTGGCCGCGCGCGAGACGGCGGCGCGCGAGCAAGCCGACGGGACGGTCGTGGCCGACCGCGGCGAGCCGCCGGCGCTGTCTGCGATGGCGCTCGCCGAGCCGGCAGACACCGCTGCTCCGCTTTCGACAGCGGCGATCGGGCCTGCCCCCGACAGCACGCCGGCGGCGGGCGCCGCTGAACCGAGCCCTCGTGCCGCGAACTTGCCCGCGAACATCGAGGAGCTGTCCGACCAGGGACCACCGGGGACCGAGGTCGCCGCCGCCACCATCGAGAGCGAGCCTGAAACGCCGCTCCCCCCGGTGGGTGCCGCGACGCTTCCTCACACGGACATTATCGGCGTCGATCCCGGGCCCGAGGAGCCCGCGCCGCGCGCACGCGCTCCCCACAAGCACGTGCTCATCAAACAGCACCGCGCCAAGGCGCGCGCGCCCGCAACGCACAACGCCACACCGTCTGCTCCGAAGCTCTACTCTTCCAACAAGTACGCCCAGGTTCCCTCGTGGGCGGCAAAGATGTTCGAGGCGCCGTGGCAGACCAAGGCGTTCTCGTTCCAGTAGGCTGAGCACCGCCTCGCCTTCAGCGCGACACATCGCGCGCGCAATGCTTGGCGCATGCGCACATCGCTCGTTCTCGCCGCCCCGCTCGCACTCCTGTGGGCCGGCACAGCCTGCGCTGCAGCGGCCCCGGTCTACGCCTGGCGCTCACCGGCGGCTGCCGTCCTATCCGGCACGCTCGAACAGCGCATCGCGCCGCCTCCGGGGTTCACGCGGGTTCCGGCCGCACCCGGCAGTTGGGCCGCGTGGCTGCGCGGGCTGCCGCTGAAACCGCCAGGCTCGCCCGTGCTCACCTACACGGGCGCGCCCAAGTGGCGCCAGGACGTGCATGTTGCCGTCATCGACATCGACGTCGGCTCGAGAGACCTGCAGCAGTGCGCCGACGCGATCATGCGCCTGCGCGGCGAATGGCTGTTTGCCGCCGGGCGCCCGGTGGCGTTCAACGACACCGATGGCAAGCGGCGCGCCTTCTCCGCGCGGGGCAAATCCGACCACGCCGCATTCCGCAAATACATGGATATCGTGTTTGCCTATGCCGGCACGTACTCCCTGGAGCACGAGCTGAAGCCGGTGCCGCTCGGCACCCTGCAGATCGGTGACGTGTTCGTGAAAGGCGGCTTCCCCGGGCACGCGGTGCTGGTCGCCGACATGGCCGAGAACGTGCAGACCGGGGAGAAGAGCTTCCTGCTGATCCAGAGCTATATGCCCGCGCAGGAGATGCACATCCTGAAGAACCCAGCGGCGCCAGACGGCTCGCCGTGGTATCCGGCGGCGTTCGCCGGCGACCTCGTAACGCCCGAATGGACGTTTCAGCCCGGCGCGCTGCACCGCTGGCCGTGAGCGACCGCGTGGCGCCTAAGCGCGCGTCGCCAGGATCATCATGAAGACGGAGGCGAGAACGAAAGCGCCGAGGCCGCCCGCGGCCTTCATACTCGCGTGCGGGTCCGCGTGCGTCATCATCTGCATCAGCGCCTCGCCGAGGCCCGCGAGACCGACAGCGACGATGATGCAGCCGAGCAGTATGCCGAATGTTCCGCGCATAGTTTTCTCCGATCCCGTCCCGATGAAGTTTGGCACACCACGGTGCCGTTATTGCCCCTGTGCCGGTGCCTCGCCCTGCTTGTCGAAGTCCTTCAGGTAGCTGTCGAAGGCGTGCGGACTGTCCGGCAGCGAAAGCGTATAGCCGATGACGCCGGCGAAACCCACACCTGCCAGCACAATTATCGCGACCGAGCGCAGCACCACCGAGCGGCGCTTTGTCGCCCAGGCCCAGGAGGGGCGCATCAAACCCACGACGAGATTGAGCGCCGACAGGGCGAGGGCAACGGCGAATGCGATTTCGGCCCTCTCGATGAGCGTCTCGGCCAAAGGCGTTCCCCTCGAGCGGCGCACGCCGCTTATGTTCTCGTTGGCGCACGTTCTGACGGCGGCCGCAGCCGCGCTTATTCCCCTTCACCACGCACGCCAGGAGCCGTCAAGCCTTGCCCGAACATTACCTTGTCAGGGCTGCTGGGTTGTGGCTTCCCCGCCAGTATTTGGCAAACCCGCACCGTCGGGCGCGCCGTTGAGCGGGCGCACGGCGACGTAGAAGGCCGTCGATGCGATGAGCATTGCGACCACCGAGACGATGGCGATGGTGCGCCGCGAGCCGGCTCCGACCCAAGCCGGCTTTACCAGCCCGACGACGAGGTAGAGGACGATCAGGACGAAGATCGCCTGGAACGACCAGGACGAGTAGTCGAGAAGTGCATTCGACATGGGACGAGCTCGCGTTGAGAAGCGGAGCCGCGATCTTGACGAGCGAGACTTAACGCGCGGAAAATTCGCGCGCCTGCGTTCGATCGATCGATCGAGCACTCGCTAGCCGCGCGCCTCGGCGAGCGCGGGCGGCAGCGCCGCGGCGAATATGGCCAAATCGTCATCGCGCCCGCAGCTCACTCTTATGCAGCGGTTGAGCGGCGCGACGCTCGGCATGCGCACGAACACGTCGCGTGCAATGAGCCCGTCGAGGACGCGCTTGGCGAACGCGCCATCGCCGCGGCAATCGATGGCCACGAAGTTGGCTCTCGAAGCGAGCGGCTCGAGGCCGCTGTCGGCGGCGATCTTGCCGATCCGCTCGCGCGCGTCGGCAATCTGGCGCACGACCTCGGCGAGGTAGGCCTGGTCCTCGATGGCGGCCAGCGCGCCGATCTGGCCTACGCGGTTGATGCCGTAGTGGTTACGGATCTTCTCGAACTGGCGGATCAGCGCCGCCTCACCAAGGCAGTATCCGATGCGCGCGCCGGCGAGCCCGTAGGCCTTGGAGAAGGTGCGCAGGCGCAGCACCTGCGCGTTCGCCACGTCGATCGGGAGCACGTCTTCGGTGGCAGCAGTATCGCAGTAGGCCTCGTCGAGGCACAACAGCAGCCCATCGGGGAGACGCGTGATCAGCTGCTTTAGCTCGGCCACCGGCGCCACCGAGCCCATCGGGTTGTCGGGCGTGGCGATATAGAGGATGCGCGCGTCCTCGCGCACCGCGGCGGCAAGCAGCGCCTCGAGATCCTGGCGGTCGTTGCGGTAGGGCACGCGCACGAGGCGCCCGCCGCCGGCGGCGACGTGGAAGTTGAACGTGGAGTAGGTGCCGTCCGAGGTCACGATGGCGGAGCCCGGCTCGGCGGCGAGCTTCACCGTCAGGCCCAACAGCCCGTCGATGCCCTCCCCGATCACGACGTTGTCGATGCCGACGCCGTGGAAGCGCGCGACCGCCGAGCGCAGCTCGTAGCTCTCGGGATCCGAGTACATCCAATTTCCGGCAGCCGCCGCCTGCATGGCGGCGATGGCCTTGGGCGAGGGCCCGAACACGCTCTCATTGGCGCCGAGGCGCGCGGCGAATGGCCGTCCGCGCGCGCGCTCCAGTGCCTCAGGGCCGACGAACGGCACGAACGCGGGCAGGAACTCGACGAGCGGGTTGAGGCGTGGGCGCGGCATCAGGTGGCTGGAGTTCCTACAAGAGCCCGAGGTCGGCGAGATCGCGCCGCATCTTCGGCGGCAGCCCGGCGAGCTTCTTGTCGCCGCGGTTAAGATCGGGAGGCGCATCGGCCGCATCGAAGTAGCGCCAGCCCTGGAAGGCGCGTCGCGACAGCGGCCGCACCGGGACGAGCGCTTCATCGAGCAGGATCAGGCAGCAGCGCGAGCCGTCAGCCTTATGGCCTTCGTCGAAGCCGACGATGCGCTGGCGCACCTGGATGACGCCCTTGATCACCCAGTAGAGCGAGCCGCCGTCTTTTAGCTCGGCTTGCCGCTTCGGCGTCTGGAACGTCGTATGGAAGAGCCGCGGCTTCTCGCCCGCCTTCTTCTGCTCGGCGAGCCGCTTGCGCTGCCATTGGGCGAGGTCCTCGATCGAGGCGGCACCGACGCACAGCTTGATCAGATGAAGCGTCATTGCCTCACTCCTTCAGGACGACGATGGCGCCGAGCATCGGCCATCGAGCCTTGGCAGCGCGAGCGCAATTGCGCGCGCATCCACAGCGAACTCGTAAGCTCACTTGGCCTGGCAGGTGCCGGCGTACTGGGCGAACACCGGCTGCCCGATCAGGCCGAAATGGCGCGAGTGCACGGCCGGATAGGTCCCCGTCGCCGGATCCTTGTCGTAGACGGTCGTCAGGTTGAGGAAGCCCTCGTTCATGACCTCGAGAAAATGATTGGCGTTGATGGCGCGCACGATCTTGAGAGTGCCGGGCTGGTCGCGGCCGTCGGTGATGAGGTGGGCCGACTGTCCATCGAGGTCGATGTCCGTGATCTCGAAGGTCAAAGGCGCCGGCGCCTCGGTCTTGAATGAGCCGTTGTCGTAGCTCCACGAGTTGCCGGACGCGAAAGAGCAGATGAAGTGCTTGGGCTCCTCCTCGGCGCGGACAGGCGTAAGGCAAGCCATCGCCGCCAGTAGCAACGCCCCGGCCGGTGCCCTTGCAATCCGCATCGTCTCCCCCCTCGGCTCGCTCACCCCGCCTTCGATATTGAACCTTGGCGGTCCGCGCGGCGCAACGGCGCGCAAAGCCCCTTTCGCCGCGGTCAAGCGTCGCAAAGTGCCTTCAATTAGCCCCGATTGGGGTCTCGTTAGCCGCTCTGCGGGTCTTGTGGGTGATATGGTCCGGCTCGACGCCTTAGGTCTCGTGCTGTTGATGGCCGCGCTCGCGTGCGGGTGCGCAGGTGCGCCTGCCGAACCGCCGCCTTTGCTCGTGGCGGACGCCCCGGTCGCAAAGCCTCCGCTCACCAACGACGCGGCCGCCTTCTCCGACTACCAGCTCTCCGAGGATGAGAAGAAATTCGACTGCAAGAGGCTCACCGGCAAAATGCAGGTGCGCATCCTGCAGATGCGCGGCTACGACACCCGCGCCAAGGCGAGCAGCATGGCACGCACCACGCAGGCGGTGGCGACGCCCATCTTCGGCGGGACCAAGGAGGGGTTGGACCCCGACGGCCAGTACCGCAAGGATCGCGCTATGTTGGAGGCCTACAATCGGCAGCTTGCCGACAAGAAGTGCAAGACCTTCGACATCGAGGCCGAGCTCAACAGGACCGACGGCGGCACGCCCGAGCCAATCCCCAGCAAGAAGCAATAGCGCACGCGTGATGAGCGCGGCGGCATTCTGGTGTAATGGTCGTGCGCCATTGCACATGGAATTGAGTCGATGCCGCAATCCGCGCCCGCTACGTCCGATCGCCCGAGCAACCTTCCCTGGCCGCCGATCCTTATCGTGGCCGTGATCGTCGGCGCCGTGGTCTTGAGCCGCGTTGCGCCGCTGCAATGGCCCGGCCTCGACGACGCGGCAGCGCACTACGTCGGGCTGGGGCTCGGCGCCTTAGGGATCGTGCTCCTCGTCCTCTCGATCCTGACCCTGCGCCGGGCCGGGACGACCGTGCGGCCGCATGCGGGTGCGACCGCGCTGGTGACGACCGGCCCCTACCGGCGCTTCCGCAACCCCATCTATCTCGCCGACTGCCTCATCCTCTTCGGGATCGCCGAGATAACGAAGAACGTCTGGTTCGTGGTGGCGGCCGCGGTGTTCGGTTTCCTCGTCACCTGGCTTTCGATCCTGCCCGAGGAGCGCTATCTCGAACGCCGCTTCGGCCGTTCCTATCTCGACTACAAAGCCAAGTCGCGCCGCTGGATCTAGAGAGCACGGATGGCCATCGACTACGGCGAGAAGGAGCGCGCGTTCATCGACGGCCTCAAGGAGAACACCGGCCGCGATCTTTCCGCGTGGATGGCGGCCATCTCGGCCGAGGGGCTTCCCCACCGCAACGACATCATCGACTGGCTGCGCCGGCAGGGCTTCATGTTCTCCAAGGCCTCGTGGCTGGAGCGTATCCACCACAACGGCGGCCGGCCGATCTACGCCGATGCCGGCAAGGCAAATCCGCGCGCGAGCGCACGACGGCGGGAGAAGCGCTCAGCCCCGGCAAGTCCATCAGCTTCATCGACACCGCCCCAGCCGCCGGCAAAGGCCGCGCCCGCTCCTCTTGCCGATGGGCTCGAAGACCTGCTTGCCAAGGCCAAGGCCTATCGGCCGCTGGCGCAGTATCTGATCGCCCAGATCAAGGCGGTGCGGCCGGGAGCGAGCCTCGCTGCGCGCTCGACCTTCATCGCCATCGCCGATCCAGCCGAGTTTGCCCGCCTGGGCGTCGGCGCCAAAGAGCTGCGTCTGCATCTGGCGCTCGGCAGCGGCTACCCCGCGGGCGAGGGCGTAAAAAAAGGCGCTCCCGGGGGCGGCCTTGGCAAGGACGAGGCGCTTTCCCACATGGTGGTGCTGACGGACGCGCGCCAGATCGACGCCCATTTGCTCGACCTCGTTAAGCGCGCCGCGACCAACGTCAACGGCTGACGGCAAACATCGAATAGCCGGAATTCTGGGGCTCCGTTTGCGCGAAAGTGGAGGTCTCAAATGGCTGCCGGTGCTCGTGGGGCGATCCTCATCCTCGCTGTTGCCGCCTTGGCCGCGTCGCCTGCGTTTGCGCAGACCGCGCAGCGCGACGGCATTGCCGAACTGATCGCGAAGTCGCCGGCGACCAAGGTTGCCGAGACCACCCCCGCCGGCGAGCCCGCACCCGCCGGCGCTGCACCGCCGGCAGCCGCGCCGAGCGCTCCCGCTCCGCAGATGGGCCCCCCGGCGCCCCCGAAAGATCCGCGCGAAGGCGAGCAGGCCTACGAGCAGGCGCGCCAGCTCATGCTCGCAATCGATTCCGTGCTGCAGGACACCGCCCAGCAGCGCGCCGAAGCGCAGAAGCTCCCCGGCCGCGACGAGTTCATCCTCACGCCCTTGTGGACGGAGACGCGCGAGGACCGCGAGAAGCGCATCCGCGCTCTGCTCGATAGCGCGCTCGCCATCGTGACGGATGTGCCCATCGTCGACATGCAGAAGAAGGTCGAGGGCTTGCGGCACAACATCCGCGACATCGAGGCCCAGATCGCCGCCTACAAGGAGAAGCAGATCACGGCGCCCAAGGACGCCATGCTGCCCGGCGTGCTGACCGACACCGTCGACAGCCTCAGCGGCAACATCGCGGATGCCGAGAAGCGCATCGACCAGAACAAGGACGAGATTGCCAAGACCAAGACGGAGATCGTAGCGGCGCTGGCGAAGGCCGGCGTCGAGATGGCGCCCGAACAGGTCGATCTCTTGCTCGACAGCGTGCTCTCGGGCGACCTCGTGCGGCTCGTTGCCGTGTTCAACGCGGCCAAGACCATCGACAACCAGCTCGGCAAGCTCTTGACCGCGGCCGGCGACAACATGAACGCCTCGCGCAAGTATTTCGCCATGCACGCGGCGCTGTTCGCCATGCTGGTGCACGCCCAGGATTCGACCATCGAGAAGATCGACACCAACTACATGCCAAAGCTCGACGCGATCCTCAAGGACATCGACGCGGCGCAGGCGAAGACGCAGAAGCTGTTGCAGGCCGAGAACCGTCCCGACCAGAAGCGCGCGCTCGAAGCCAACCGCGACGCGCAGAAGGTGGCCGAGGACGCCGCCAAAGGCTACCACCGCTACCTGCAGCAGCAGCGCGAGCAGATCGCCAAGGCGCGCACACGCGCCACGCATGACCTGCGCATCGCCGACAACACGTATGAGACGGTGGAAGCAAGCTTTCAGCTCAAGAACCTGATGCGCGACAGCGCCGCCTCCTTCGAGGCGATCCAGAAGCTCGAGGCGCCGACCTTCGACCAGATCTTCAAGAACGAGGAGCTGCGCCAGGAGTTCGAGAACCTGACGCGCCGCCTCGACCAGCCCTCGAGCTGACACGAGGGACGCCCCGCGGCGGGGGCTGAGACAATCAAGCTGCGCCTTGTGTATTCCGCAATTGACCCCAAGCCGGCGTCGAAGGCCGCCGCGGCGAACATCCGACTTGGCTCACAACATCCGCAGATGCTGCGGCGTTGCAGGTCTCAACCCGGCACGTATGGTATCGAGATGCGAGCAGATGCGCTCCGCGGCTTGCTCGGGCGCGAGTGCCGAAGCATCAAGTACGAGCAGCTCCGGCACGTCAGGCCTTTGGATCGTGTCGGCTGTCATGAATTCGCGAAGCAGGCTGGGATCAGTCATCTTGTTTCCCAGCCGCTCGGGAGATTGAAGCCGACGGATGTTCTCCTCCGCCGTTGTCTCCAGCACGATCGGCACCAAGGGCACGTTTCTGGCCATGGCCAGTTCGACAACCTGCCTCCACGCGACCTGCTCTCGCGACGATGCCGTACAGAGTGCGTTGGTCATGACGAAGACTTCCGCACGCGGTCGTCGTGCAAGCGTCGCGTAGGCAGCGCGTTGCACTGTGTCGTAAAGGTCCCAACGATCCGCGCTGCTCAGGCCCGCGCAAACAATTGCAACGTCGTGCAACAGGTGGTTATGGATGAAGCGCGCGTTTAGCTTCTTGCAAAGCACCTCGCCAACGGTTCTCTTTCCGACACCGGGCCAACCATTAATGTGGACTATCATCGCGTTTGATCCGGGCGGCCTCCGGGAATAGCAGGCTCAAAAAATACCAGAAATCCTTTGCGATCGGCATGACCCCGGGCGCGCCAGCTCTGTGCCCCGTGGAGCTTGGGCAGCTCATGGCCGATTTCGTTGACAAAGTCGCCCAGTAGAGCGGTGCAGGCCTGCGACCGCACCAGATATACCGCGGATAACAGTACAGTTCAGACCCAGTTCACTCGAAGCGCATCAAATTGGCGACAGTCATTTTAGCGAAGGAGACAAACGATGCGTGCAATTGTCATTGCGCTGATCACCCTAGGAACGGCTCAAGCTGCTTTGGCGGACGATGCGGTGCCCTATCCCGACGGGGTGGTTCCTTGCCTGAAAGGAAGCTGCCACGATGGGGACGGCTCGCCGGCAAAGACCGCCACGCCCGACTGGCGGCGTGTTAACACCACCGCCAATGCTCTGGTCGCGGCTCGGTTTCATTGTGATTTATGCGAGCGTCCTTACCGGGTGAACCCGTTGGGGAAATAGCGTGTCGCGGCACTTTTGCGTCGCGAGTTGGAAAGTTCGCTCACCTCCAACTCGCGATGCAGCCGCGACCTAACTAAACCACCAAACTTGGCGCGCGATCGAGTATTCAATCCGATCCCAACAAGATGCTCAGCATCACAACGTGATTATGATGCCCGACTTCCGGAATTGGCCCTAAGCCGACGTCGCCCCGCGGCGCCGCCAAAGACTTATCCTGCTCGACGATGGGACGCATCAGCTGAGCGGCCGACGCGGGGCAGGGCCGGTGCCCGGTCTGTGGCAGACGCGCTCCGTTCGCGCGGCTGTCGCGAGGATAGCTCCCTCACAGGGCCGGGGCAGGTGACTCGAGGCTCGCGCTCTCCAGCAATGGACGCGCGGGCAGCCCGTCGCGAGCGGCGGCGCTCTCATCCTTCGAGAGCCTCCCGCAGCCGCCCGAGGTCCCGCGAACGACGTGAGCCCGGCCTCTGTAGCGCGCCGGGTGGGACCGACGGCCCGCCCGCGTATGTGTCCGCGCCCTCGGCCTGCATAAGAACACCGCCGCGGGCGCCGAAAGGCTGCCGGCAATACAAATCGGATGGCGGCCGCTCGGCGCCCGCGCTCCCTTGCTCTTTCTCATCCCTCGGGCGGAACGCCGCGAGACGCGACGGCGTGCCCCGCACGGTCAGCGGCGGTACTGAACGAACGGGCTCAAGGTCGCGAGCCCGTCATAGAGCCGGCGCGCGGTGTCGTTGTTGCCCTTCGTTGCCCAGTAGGTGCGCGTGGCCCCGCGTTTGTCGGCCTCGGCATACACCGCATCAATCAGCGCGCGGCCGACGCCGTGTCCGCGCGCGGCCGGATCGACGAACAAGTCCTCGAGGTAGCAGTACCAGGTCGCCGACCACGTCGAGCGGTGGAACAGCGCGTGCGCGAGGCCGAGGAGGCGGCCGCTCTCGCCGGCGGCGACGAGGCCGAGAAAACCGTCCTGTTGCTCAAGGAGCCGCTGCCAGGCGAGCGCGATGACCTCGTCTGACACTTGCGCCTCATAGAAGCGGGTATAGGCGCGAAACATTTCGTTCCATGCCTCATGGTCGTCTGCTTCGAGCGGGCGGATGACAATGCTCATGGCACTCATTTCACCAGCCAGAGGCTCGCGAGCCCTAGGAACGAGAAGAAGCCCACGACGTCCGTGACCGTGGTCACGAACACGGTGGAGGAGACCGCGGGGTCGAAGCCCATGCGGTTCAGCGCCAGCGGTATGAAGATGCCGGCGAGCGCCGCGGCGAGCAGGTTGACGATCATCGCCGTGCCGATGACGAGCCCTAGCTGGTTCGTGCCAAACCATGCCACCGCGATCAGGGCGACGATCAGCGCGAACGCGAACCCGTTGATGAGCCCCACCGCGGTTTCGCGGATGACGACGCGCACGACATTGGTCGGCGTCAACTCCTTGGTCGCGAGCGCCCGCACCGCGACCGTCATGGTCTGCGTGCCGGCGTTGCCGCCCATGGAGGCGACGATCGGCATCAGCACGGCGAGCGCGACCATGCTCTGGATCGTCGCGTCGAACAGGCTGATGACGGCGGAGGCGAGGATCGCCGTCAGCAGGTTGACAAAAAGCCAGGAGAAGCGGGGCGGCGTGATTTGGCGCACACTGTCGGAGAGGCGCTCGTCACCGACGCCGGCCAGCAGCTTGGCGTCCTCGTCCGCCTCCTGCTCGATCACCTCGACCACGTCGTCGACGGTGACGACGCCGACGAGGCGCTCGTTCTTGTCGACGACGGGCGCGGCCATGAGACCGTAGCGCTCGAACTGGCGGGCCACCTCCTCCTGATCGGCGGTCGCCAGCACTTGGTGGCGGTCCGGGTCCATGATCTTGTCGATGTGCACATCGCGCCTTGACCGCAGGAGCCGGCTGATGTCGACGCTGCCGAGCAAGTGAAATCCGGGATCGACGACGAAAATCTCCGAGAACGTCTCGGGCAGGTCCGCGCTTTCGCGCGCGAAGTCGATGACCTGGCCGACGGTCCAGAATGGCGGCACCGCCACGAAGTCGGCCTGCATCAGGCGGCCGGCGGTCTTCTCGGGGTAGAGCAGGTTACGCTGCACCGCAGCACGGTCGCCCTGCGGGAGCCGATCGAGAATCTCCTTCTGGTCGTCCGCCTCGAGGCCGCCGATGATGTAGGCCGCATCGTCGCTGTCGAGATCGGTGACGGCCTTCGCCAGCACCTCGTTTGGCAGCGCTTCCGAGATCTGGTCGCGCACCTTCTCGTCGACCTCGGCCAGCACCTCGAAGTCGAACTCCGGCCCCAGCGCCTGGATGAGGGCAATGCGCTGCTCGGCTCCCAGAAGCTCGATCAGATCGGCAAGATCGGGCCCGTGCACGTCGGCGAGGAGCTTGCGGACGGCCTCCTTGTCGTGCGCTTCCAGCGTTTCGGCAACCGCGCGCACAAGCTCAGAGGTCGGCGGGGCGCCGACCTCGTGCGCTTGCGTCTCCTGGGGGGCCTCGGTCATTCCAACGCACGCCTTTGGAGTGTCCGGTCGGGCAAGGCCCGGCCCGTCATGAACTCGGCAACGCCGTGGTGATAGACTTTGCGCTTAGCACGATCGCCGGCGCAGTCTGGTGCGCCAATGCAACATGGTGCTTCGAACTCGGTCCGATGAAACGTTGGCACAAACTGCCGCTTAGAGGAAATGTTAGTTGATTAAGTTCTAACTGGGGCTCGGCGCGCAGACGTAGAATGCGCGCGTCGGGGGAAGGTCTTGGACGTTTGGGGCGGTTTGATGCGGAGTTGTGAGGCGCTGGTTGTAGCGGTGGCATGCCTGCTGCTCGGCGGCCCGACGGCCGGGGCCGGAGATGCAGCGGCAGTTGATGCTTGCGCCACGCACGGCGATGTTCTCGGCCTATCGCGCATCGTCGAGGTGGACACCGCGGGCGGCCCTCACTTCGGCCATACGCGCGCTGGCGAATTCGACTTTCTGCGCGATCACGAGGTTGTTCTCACCTTCGATGACGGTCCGCTGCGCCCCTACACCCCGGCCGTCTTGAATGCGCTCGACGCTCACTGCACAAAGGCGACCTTCTTCATGGTCGGACGTATGGCCGTCGCTGATCCCGCCATGGTGCGCGAGGTGGCCAAGCATGGCCATACGATCGGCTCGCATACCTGGTCACACGCAAGGCTGCAGGATCTCGATGCCGACAACGCCAAGACCGAAGTCGAAATGGGCTTAAGCGGCCTCGTGCGTGCGCTGCAGGCCCCGATTGCGCCGTTCTTCCGCTTTCCCTATTTGCGCCCGAGCCCGGCGTCGATCGACTACCTGAAGTCGCGCAACATCGGCAGCTTCGCCATCGACGTCGACTCGCGCGATTTCGAGACGAAGGATCCCGCCACCGTAAAGGCAACGGTGATGGCGCAGCTCGAGAAGCGCCGCAAGGGCATCCTGCTGTTCCACGACATCCAACCCTCGACCGCCCACGGCATCAATGACATCCTCGACGCCCTGAAAGCCGGCGGCTTCAAAGTCGTGCACATGGTGCCGAAGGCGCCCGCGACCACGCTGGCCGATTACGACGCCAAAGCCGATCGCGAGCTCGCGCATCGCAAGCTCGCCGTCGCCAAGCAGCCGCTAGCGTCACGCTCGCTCGTGTGGCCGCAGACCGACGCCGGCAAGGACGAGGCGGTGCCGTGGATGCGGCCGCAGGGCGCTGCCGAAGCCGCGCC
>Ga0187819_10000721_pt1 | contig 16728 bp, 16 predicted proteins | sample NC_wetland_sal_i_15_FD_132411 | JGI IMG/M metagenome (GOLD analysis project Ga0187819, IMG submission 132411) | Wetland sediment microbial communities from Neuse River Estuary, North Carolina, USA - SO4_4 | ecosystem: Environmental > Aquatic > Freshwater > Wetlands > Sediment | place: USA...
CCCCGTACAGGAACAACGGGTTGTAGGCCTTGGAAGGACGCTCGGCCACCGCCTGACAGGCGGCATGGGCAAACTGGTTGCCGCTGCCGATGACAAACGCGTCGAAGGTATAGCGCGGGTTGAGCTGCGCAGCGCCATCCCAGTCAAAGCGCGCCTGGGAAGGATGGGTTGCGACCGGCGCGGGGGCGGAGAGACCTCCGTCATGGCGGAGAGGGGTCGCCGCCGGATCGTCCTGCGGAGTAACGAACTGCACCTCCTGATACTCGAGGCCAAGATTATCGAGCGCCTCCTGGATCAGATCGAGGTAGCGGTCGTTCTGCCGGCGGGCTTCCTCCGTCTCCACGCGGACAAAAAGAACTCCCCCACTGGAGTGACTGTAGATCGTGGGCTTCAGCCAGCGATCATAGGCCGGCCGGTTGATCTTTTTTTCCAGCGCGTCGAGGATACGTAGCCACGGATTGTGAGGAAGTGATGGGCTAGGAACTGACATATTAATTCTTAAAGGTCGCTGTACCGCATCTATGATTGCTGAGTTTCGTTTCAGCGGAGCAAATTCCGCACGGCTGGCGGCTTCGCTGGAGCGCAAATAAATTCAATGAGCAGGAACAGTTCGGCATACTAGCACAAATTTTTTTGATTTTTCGGAAATCTTCAGCAAAGACTTTCGTGAACTCCTGATTCAAATCGCGAATCGAAAACTCTGTCAAGTAGCGACTTTATAACTGCCGCGTGAAGTGTGCAGGGCGCAACGATCTTCGACGACGTGAGGCTTGCACTGTTCCAAGTGCATCGACGTGTTCCAAAAAGGAACCATCGTGGCTCGGCAGTGTGCGCCACTCGTCGCATTCTGACTGACTGCAGAAATCGGTGCGCGAAGATTTTCACACCGCCGCCCGGTTTGCCCCTCTGCGGCTGCTCATTTATACTTTTACTTCCGCACTGCGGTCGCATTCTTACTCGCTGAATTGAGGAGCAGCCAAGTTTCATGCCCAAGCGCACGTTCCAACCCAACCGTCGTCACCGCTCGAAGACGCACGGATTTCGCACGCGTATGAAGACTAAGGGCGGGCAGGCGGTGATCTCGCGCCGGCGCGCCAAAGGGCGCAAACGGGTGTCGGTGAAGCCCGGCTTCCGTGAATAGAGTGATTCCCATCCGGAATGGCCGGGAGTTCCGCAACTTGAGTTTGGATGGTGGACGGTGAGCGCTGTTGCTCCCAAGAGTCGGCTCGATGTGACTGGCCGCAAGGGCGCAACCTTTCCGCGGAGTGTGCGCTTGCTCCGGCACAGCGATTTCGAGCGCGTGTACAAACAGGGCCGCCGCCATTTTGCGGCTCACCTGACGGTGTTCTACCTGCGCCGCGCGGAGGGCAGTGGCCCGCGGGTTGGGTTCACGGTGGGAAAGGTTCTGGGTGGCGCGGTCGAACGCAATCGGATGAAGCGCCGCCTGCGGGAGGCGGTTCGCTTGCATCGGCTGAGCCTGCTGGCTCCGGTCGACGTGGTGATGAACCCGAAGAAGTCGCTGCTGAAGGTTGATTTTTCCGAACTGGGCCATGAGATCGGCCACGCCTTTGAGGTGATTCAGAACGCGATCAAGTAGTGCCCGGCAGATTTGGTTCCAGCTTAATGAAACTGATTAAACATGGCGTGCTGTTTCTGCTCCGGGGCTACAAGTGGGCGATCTCACCCATGTTTCTTCCGGCATGCCGCTATGTGCCCACTTGCTCTGAATATGCCATGGAAGCGGTCGATCGCTTGGGCGTGATTCGCGGCGGCGCGAAGGCGATTTGGCGGCTGTTGCGCTGTCATCCCTTTGCCAAGGGTGGGCTCGATCCGGTAATAGAGACTTCACCTGTGGCGGGGCGATGCGTCGCCGCCGATACCAAGCTTTGTAGTCACTGAGAAAGCCATTGCCAGAATTTCAAAATCCCCAACAAGACCCCGGCATGGAGCGCCGTCTACTTCTTGTTTTCGCGCTCACTTTCCTGGTCATCATCTTGTTTCAGCCGATCCTGAAGAAATTCCTGCCGCAGGCGCCCACTCCTCCGGGGCAAACACAGACACAGACTCAGAATCCGGCCCAGACTCCGCCACCGCGAGGTTCTGTCAGCAATCCGAGCGAGGTCGCACAGGCGAAGAGTGCTGCTTCCAAGACTGCAACCAAGCAGGCAGCCGCCGAAACCGAAACCGTCATCGAAAACGATGTGTACCGCATTACCTTCACTAACCGCGGGGCGCAGGTGAAGTCGTGGATCCTGAAGAAATATGATGACGATCACGGACATCCCCTGGAACTGGTGAACCGCGTCACCGCCGAGAAATTCGGCTATCCACTTTCGCTGTGGACCTACGACGAAAACCTGCGCAACCAGCTGAACTCGGCTCTGTACACGGCTTCCAGCTCCGGCGCTTTGACGGCCCCGGCCGAGCTCACCTTCGAGTATGCTGACCAGGATTTGGCTGTGCGTAAGGTCTTCCGCTTCGACCATAGCTATGTGTTGCACATTGAAACCGTAGTCGCTTCCCATGGCAGCAATGTAGCAGCATATCCGCTGTGGCCGGCGGGCTTCGGCGACCAGGACACGCCTGCGGGATATGCTTCCGGCCGAATCGAGTATCAGCTCAATAGCAACATCGAGCGCATAGCGTTTAAGAAGGTCAGCGGCGGAAATACGCTTCCCGGTCCATTTAATTGGATCGCAGTGACCGATCAGTATTTCGCGGCCACGTTCATGCCCGATGATATTCAGAGCGTGGCCGCGGTCACGCTCCACAATTCCATCGATATCCCCAAAGATCCGGAAAAGCCCAACCAGGAACTGACCAAGGTTGACGTCTTGGGCGCTGCCGTTGGAAATCCGAAGGGTGTGACGGTGGAACGCCTGTACGTCGGCCCCAAGGAGTTGCGCACTCTGGAGACGGTTTCGGTCCCCACGATCGCCGACAAAGATCCCGACCTGCGCGCCCTGATCAACTTTGGGTTCTTCGGCGTCATTGCCCGCCCGCTTTTCATATGGCTGCGGTGGACATATACATACGTTCACAACTGGGGCTGGGCGATTGTCATTCAAACCTTGATCATCAACCTGGTGCTGCTGCCGCTGCGCATCTCCAGCATGAAGTCGGCGCTGAAGATGCAGAAGATCCAGCCGCAGATGAACGCGGTCAAGGAGAAATACAAGAAGTACGGCATGCGCGATCCGCGCCGCCAGGAGATGAACACCGAGATCGGCGAGCTGATGAAACGGGAAGGTGTGAGCCCGGTAGGCGGCTGCCTGCCCATGCTGATCCAGATGCCGTTCCTGTTCGCCTATTACGGCATGTTGGGAGCCGCTCTCGATCTGCGCCACGCGCATTGGCTGTGGATCAAGGATCTTTCGTCAGCCGATCCCTACCTGGTTCTACCCATTCTCATCATCGTCACCGGACTAGCCACGCAGCGCATGACACCGCAGGCTGGGATGGATCCCTCCCAGCAGAAAATGATGAATGTGGTCATGCCGGTGATGTTCGGATTCATCAGTTACCGGCTGGCCGCTGGGCTGTGTCTCTACTGGTGCGAGAGCAGCGTGATTGCCATCGTGCAGCAGGCGGTCATGAATAAAACCAGCCTGGGACGCGAAATGCGTGAGATGGCGTTGAAGAGGGCGAGGAAGAAAGAGAAGAAATAGCTTTTGGCGATTAGCTCTTGGCTGTTAGCTTGAGACCTCAAGCGTACAGCCCGCAGCCAATCGCTAAGAGCCAAGAGAGCCGTTTTATGCCTATCCCCGACAAAATTGCTGCCGCGAAGAAGATCAACGAACTCCTGCAGGGTGTCGTCACCCACGGAGGTCTTCACCTCAAATACCGGATTACCGTGGATCCGCCGCTGCCGGAGGAACGGGATTGGGAACGGCCGGAGATTCTGGTCGAGCTTTCCGGCCCCGATTCTACGCTGCTGCTGGAGCGCGGAGGCGAACTGCTCCGCGCCATCGAACTGCTGGCCATTGAGGCGCTGCGCCTGCCCGGGAACGAGCATGAGAAAATTTGCTTCGACTGCATGAATCAGCGCGCCCTGCGACTCGAGGAACTTCGCATGGCCGCGAGCGTGGCCGCTGAGAGAGTGCGCAAGAGCGGTATGCCCTATGAGTTCGCGCCCATGTCCTCGCGCGAACGCCGCATTGTCCACCTGGCGCTGCGCGACCACGCCGACCTTCACACCGAGAGCCAAGGCGAAGGCCCGCGCCGATGTCTGGTGGTGTATCCCAAGGATTACAAGCCTGCTGCGAAACCATTCAAGACGATGCGTTAGGTCAAGATTTCGATTGAGCAAGTTGCGAGGCGGTGCTAACCTGCACAGCCATGCTGTACTTGCCCATCAGCAAGGAATGGATTATCTCGGGCACCGCCCGACGCGTATATTTTATTTGTGCCGTTGCGGCATTTTCTCTCTTTGGGGCGTTTTTTGCTAGCCGGATGGCGATGCAGGCATCGGGGATTACTTCGCTTGAAGGATCGCCCGTAGCTACTTTGACGGTTCGCATCTTTCTTTGGCCAGGCATTTTGGGCACTGCCGTATTATCGATCGCCATGTGGTACTTTTGGTTTAGTTTTGACAACTCAAGCTGGCTCAAAAAGGCGTGCTGGTTCCTTCCCCTCTATTTTTTGCTCGGAATTGGACCGAGTCTGTATTATTTCTTTGTCTACCGGCGAAACACGAGACCCTTCACTGCCCCCAGGCAACTCGATGTCTGACCGCTGCCGGTGAGCTGCGCACCCGCTACAATCTTCCCGTGAACCTCGACGACACTATCGTCGCCATTGCCACGCCACCCGGGCGCGGCGGTATCGGTGTGGTGCGGATCGCCGGGCCGGAGGCCAAGAGCATCGCCCTGCCGATGTTGCGCCTCAAACACGAACTTGAAGCCGGACGCGCGGTCTTCGGAGAATTGATTGATCCCACTTGGGACCACCTGGGGACAGCCGCCCTCGCCTGTCCGGCGGAGCAAAGGTCCGCAGTGAAAAAGGTGGGAGCGGGCGACTCGCCCGCTCATCGCATCGACGAAGTCGTCGTCACCTATTTCGCCAAGCCTCACTCCTACACCACCGACGACATTTTGGAAATCTCGGCTCACGGATCGCCGGTGGTTCTGCGACACATCGTGGAGCTCGCGCTCGCGGGCGGTTCGCGTCTGGCCGAGCCCGGTGAGTTCACCATGCGTGCCTTTCTCAACGGACGCATCGACCTGACCCAAGCCGAAGCCGTCCGCGACTTGATCGATTCCCAGACTCTTTACCAGGCGAAAGTGGCGGCTCAGCAGCTCGAAGGCGCTTTATCCCGCCGCTTGCAGCCGGTCAAGCAAAAGCTGGTTGAGCTCATCGCGGTTCTTGAAGCAGGGATTGATTTCGCCGATGATGACGTTTCGGTTCTTCCCGGTGATCAAATCATTCAGCGGATCGCCGCCATTCGCGCCCCTCTCGAAGAACTGGCTGCCTCCTTCGCCTTTGGCAAGATCGTCCACGAAGGTTTCACGCTCGCGATCGTGGGCCGCCCCAACGTCGGCAAATCCAGTCTTTTTAACTGCCTGGTCGAGCGCGAGCGCGCCATCGTAACCGCTACTCCGGGGACGACCCGCGATTTGGTAACCGAAACCGTGGCCATCGGCGGTATCCCGGTTAAGCTGGTCGACACCGCTGGCATCCGTCGCGCGCTCGACGAAGCGGAGAGCATCGGCATTCGAAAATCGATGGAGGCGCTTGCGGATGCAGATCTGGTGCTGGTTGTGCTCGACGCTTCCCAATCGTTCGTCGCAGAAGATCAAGAGCTGCTAAGGCAGGTCGAAGGACGACCAGCCATTGTGGTCGAGAACAAATGTGATTTAACCAGTTCCAAGTTTCCGGTTCTCAGTTCTCAGTTGCCGCAGGTGCAAACGTCGGCGTTGACGGGCGCGGGCATCGACGACTTACGCAATCACATTTTGCGACAATTCGGCGGGGAGAGCGGCGCCCAGGCCGAAGCCGGATTTCTTACCAACGCCCGTCATCGGAATCTGGTGCGTCAGTCTGTATCCGCATTAGGTGCGGCAAAGACTGCGGTAGACAATCGCATTCCTCATGAGATGCTTCTGCTGGACCTGTACACTGCGCTCCGGCAGCTGGACGAAATCACCGGCGCGACGACCAATGACGACATCCTGAATCTCATCTTCAGCAAGTTTTGTATCGGAAAGTAATGGTGTGTTTAGGAACGTCCGGCGAACGAAAGAGCACAATTAGGGTTTTCAGTCCTTCAGGAGGCAAGTACTGAGAGAAGTGCTCTAACACGAAAATCGAGCTCGAATCATGCTCTAACGGTCAGCACGGGACACTTGGCGCGACACACAACCTCATAGGCGGTTGCCCAGGGTAGATGCGCAGAGGCGCGGACTGAAGCGACTCGTTTCACGCCCATAACGATCAGATCTGCTTGACAGCCATCAGCAATCTTCAAAATTCCCCCAGGCACATAATCCAGCGCTGCTAGGAACTCCGGATCCGACTGCAATTTCACACCGGGTGGAATTAGCCGTTTCAGCTTTTCGACGGTTTCACGTCGGGCTTTTTGTTCCCGGTCGAGGATATCCGTGCCGACATACCATAACGGCCCAGCTTCGACCACGGGTACGGGCGTCAGCACATGCAAGAGAGTCAACTTTGCCTTGTGCTCAATTGCAAGAGAGATGGCATGAGATAAGGCATGCAAGGAAGCCGACCCGAAGTCGGTGGTAAATAGAATGTGGCGAAACCTGTTTTCTTTCATGCCGTCGGGAACACGAGGCCCGACGGTCAGGACCGGACACGAAGCTAATCGGAAGAGCTGTTCCGCACTCGAGCCGAGAATGAGTTTTTTCAGCCCACCGCGTCCGTGCGTGCCGAGCACAAGCAGACCGATGTCGTTTCGCTGCATCAAGTCCAACAGCACATCCTCAATCGGTCCTCGCTCCAGGAGCGCCTCATGACATGTGCTCTTGACGATATCCCCGGATACAAACGCTTTCATGGCGAGCTCGGCGTCTAACCAATCACTTCTTAACTCGGGAGGCTCTGCTTCGATCGGTATCGGCCACCTCGGTTCCGGAGAAATCACATGAACCAGGAAAAGCTTGCTACCATAACTGGCCGCGATCGCCGCCGCATAAGCCAGAGCCTTTCGAGAGACCTCGGAGAAGTCAGTGGCCAACAGAATGTTTTTGAAAAAGAAGTTGTCGGAAGTTACACTTTCCTTTAGCTCGAGGGTTTCCATGGAAATCCCTCCTTCCCCCTTCATCCCACATTCTTTATAGCCTAAGACCCACTCAACTTGCAGTGATTGAAGTCACCGGGTAGGGAGCCGTCCTGACGATGATAGGAAGTTGGAGTTCCGCGCTTGAAGTTACTCGAACCAGGTCCGGGTCGCTCATGCCAGGCATGAGAAAATCGGTTACCAGTAAATCCTTCACCTCGGTGTGCTGTTCCGTTGGTACTAGATCGACGACGGGTACGGGAATGCGGGCGGGCAAGGAAGACGGAGGCAGGAAGAAAAATGAAAAGGCTACGACATTGGTTACGCTCTAGCCACCGTCTCCCGCGAGAGAGCCGACAGCGTGGATGCGTGCACCGTCGCAGCCCCTGATGCGATCACCGCTTTTGCGGTTCCAAACCCCAGCTGCTCCTCGCAGGGCAGTCGGTTTTTTCGGGTTTGGTGGCTCAGCGAGTTGCCTCGCCAAGTGAATCACCCGGCCTACTTCGGACTCATCAATGTTACTTGGACAAATCCTTTCAGCCGTCGACAATTTGGTAGGCTAAACCTCCCGAATCGGGAATGCTGTGACGTAGGTCACAAATTCTTCGAATAGTTGTGGATAATCGGCTCTCTCTTCTTGGACGGACTAGTTGAGCCAATCCCTTCCGGGACTTGCGCTTGCCACTGCCCAGGCGTGACGCCCTTCCTGCGCCGGCTGGGGAAAACGGACTTTGCCAGTGGCATCCGATGAGTCGTCATCTTGGCTGCCGCAACCTCAGCGAGCGCCTCCCCTCGACTTGAAAAATGGCGTCGCATCTTTCCTCCTTCGGCTAACTCCCCTCGACTTAAGCCGCGCGCGGCATAGAACTACCCAACCCTTCAAGCAAAGCACGGACCTCGTCGTCAGAGGTCTGGCGGAAGTTCTCATACCATTGCGAAACCGCAAGGAACATCTCCGGCTCAGCCACACTGATGACCTCATCGGCCTCCATCCGGATGGCACTGCAAGCAGTGGCGGGAGCTATCGGAACGGCGACTACGATTCGCTCGGCCCCGCGCCGGCGCACGGCCGCGATTGCAGCCAGAACGCACAAGCCAGTTGCAATACCGTCGTCCACCAGGATGGCTGTCTTTCCTGCTACCGAAAGTGGCGGACGATTGCCGCGATACAGCCGCTCTTGACGCTCTAGTTCTTTCCCTTCGGCGGCTGCTACCAGCCGAATGGCCTCACTGGGTACGCCCAATTGTTTCACCATGGAGAGGTCGAGTATCTGCACCCCTGCGGCAATGGCGCCCATCGCCAGATCCCTCTCCCACGGGGTACCGAGCTTTCGCACAACCAGGACATCCAACGGAACGTTCAACACTCGCGCCACTTCAAATGCCACAGGCACTCCGCCGCGCGGGAGTCCCAGCACAACCACATCACCTCGCCCGGAGTATGCGGCTAACTTGGCCCCCAGTATGCGCCCCGCTTCCGCTCGATCCGCGAAGGGTAACAATTCATCGCTCTCATCTTCGTCTCGAAATAACATCGCGCACCTCCACGCCGCCGAGACCGTCCTCGCGGATATCGCTCGCGTCCGCGTGCCAGTAGAACGCACAGATGCCGCCCGGCTATGCCGCCACCGGCTGAACGCCTCCGACTCGTTTTGATAACAGTGCTGCCGCTGCGGTGAGTAGCCCCGCCGTGCCTTCGAGGGCATAGACACGCCCCGCAGCAGGAATATCTCTGTCCGCGGAAACTCCACACACCAGCAGAACCGGAATGTTCTCTTTCTCCTCCGCTTCGACGGTGAGCACGTATTTATCTGCTGTCGCAAATCTGTGCCCTACGATCACAAGATCAAACCTTTCACGGGAAAGAAGGTCCAGAGCTTTTTCCACATTGATCGTGGCAGTAACCGCATATCCAGCTCCCCTCAGGGCAGCACAGCGGATGTCGGAAACCGCCAGGTCAAATGAGACACACAAGACTCTTTGTCCCCTCATGCAGCACCTCCTCACTCAGTTTGCCAATTCCAAGTTTCGCCTTGCGCAAAAAGTTCCACTCCAGGATCAAACTCCTTCAAGCGGCTTGACCTGGCGGCCGTTCGTCACTGGTTGCCGTCTCGATGTCAGCCAACTGTTGTTTCCGGTGCAAGAAGAAATATGCTGCCAGCAGGGTCACCATAAGCAAGCCGATCACTACCATCAGAATGGCAAAGTGTCCCAGCGTGCGAACGGAAGCCAGCGCCTCCCGCTCGTCCTGGCTTACCATGACAAACCAGGCCAAGTTGGGAGAGATCTGCTTTAGCCCCGTATCGGCGAAACCTACAATCCGGTTTCCGCCCCTCATCGTGGCCATAAGATATCCGGCCTGGCGACCTTGCAGGGTGCCGAGCGCATCGCGCGCCGCCGCGTACTCTTCCGACTTCAGCTTCATGGAAGTGGTGACGTCGGGAGCACTGATTACGGTGCCATCCTCCCTGACGAGAACGGTTCGTGCGGAGCGGCCGACCTGCGGCTGCGTCAAACGCGAAAGGAGGCTGGAAACGTCGATCAGCGCACTGGCCGCGCCGATGAATCTCCGCGATCCTTTGCCGTAGATCGGGAAACCGATTCGGAAGTAGTCGGCCCTGCTTTCCTCGTCGTAAAGCACCTCGGAGACGTAGATGCCACCTCTTCCCTGCGCTGAAACCGCCTGCCAGTACGGGTTGTCCGTTGGGGCGTAATGCAGAGGTTTGTCGGTGGCTGCGATGGGAACGCCGTTTTCATCGGCCACTATGATCTTCAGAAAGCGCGGATCGATCTCGCGACGGCGTTGCAGCAGGCGCGAAACCGGCGATGACAACATCGCTTCCACAACAGCGTCTCCCGCAGGCGTATCCCATTTCTTGTCGATCTCCGCAATTTTTGCCGCGGTCGCCGCTGCGCTACTTCGTTCGTAAACCTGGTTCGCCCCGGCCACGGCATCCACCACAGAAGGTTCCATGGCAATCGCGCCGACGTCGATCAGACGATCGTTGACAAATTGAAGTGCCGTGGTGGCGTCAGCTTGGGCAATGGTACGAAAGTGCGTGCCGATGACCTGTTCCAGGGATGTGTTGCTTTCGGAACTCAGATACAGACCAAGAAAGTTCAGGGGCACGATGATAACAACCAGCGCGATCAGCAGCTTTTGTAACGACACCCTGATTTCCAATGAATCGGAGGGCATACTTTGCCTCCTTATCTTCGCGTCGCGCACGCTCGCTGGTCCCGAGTTTCGTGGAGGTACTCGGCGGCCAGGTTACGCTGATGACCTGCTACCGCCAATACGTGCGCAAGGGCTCCACCCACAACGGCCTGCCGTTGGGTTGGCGAAATGCGAAGGTCTGATCTCCACGCGTAATCTTGCGGGCAATCATCGCATCATGACCCTCGTACTTTACCGTCGATCCGACTACCGCAATTTGATCTCCCTTGCCGAAGCTCACATCATTCCCCTGAAGAAAACGCAGAGGCGCTACGTGCACCTCCAGAATTCCAGTGGCGGTTTTTAGCATGAGATGCGTTCCCTCATCGCCATTGATCGGACACCAGAACTGTCGCACCTCCTGGACTACGCCCTCGACCTTCACTTCAGTCGCCACGTTGTACTGTGGCGCTCGCTGCTTCGGACCCTTGCCAAGGATCAAAACTACGACAAGAACAAGCGCAATAACCGCAAGCATCTTAAGCATTCTCATGGGGCTCCTCCTTTCTGTCACGAATCGAGCTACTCAATCCGTCCACGGTTGCCACGTTCAGGCGCTGACCGTCAGCACCGGGCACTTCGCATGACGAATGACTTCATATGTCACGGCCCGAAGAAAGTGAGCAGAAAGTTTCGCCGACATTGGACGATTTGCCCCCATTACTATCAGGTCGACCTTTCGCTCATCGGCTACCTTCAAGATCCCTTCCGCGGTGAAATCAAACCCAACCGCATACTCCGGTTCGGACCACAGTTCGGCGTAAGGTGGCAGCAGCTTCTCCAATTTCTCCTTCGCGGTTGCGATCACCTTGGCTTGCCATTTATTGATGGCCGCTTCGTTGAAGAAAGTCACTCCCGGCTCAGGTAGGCCTGCTGGCGGCAACACGTGCAGGAGAAGGAGCTTCGCTTGAGGCTGCTTCGCGAATAGCAGAGCGTAGTCAAGGGCTTTCGCAGAAGCTGGATGAAAATCGCTCGTGAACAGAATTCTATGGGTTTCTCCGGTTGTGGTTAAGGGAACATCAATGTGGGGTCCAACGGTGATCACGGGACAACCGGCCCTTCTCACGACTTCTTCTGCCACCGATCCGAGTACGACCTTCTTGAGCCCTCCGCGCCCGTGGGTTCCGAGCACCACCAGCTCTATGTTCTGCTCACGGATCACAGCAGAAAGCACACTCCATACTGAGCCCGCTCGTAGCACGGTCTCATGGGCGATCTGTTTGAGCTCGCTGCGGCTGGACAAGGTTTCCAGCTCGCGCTCTGCCTCGTGCCGGAGCCGGTCGCTGGGGATCGCTGGAATAAGAGAGTTAGACCCTAGAGGTATCACGTGTACGAGATAAATCTTCGCGCGGTGAAGACGGGCAATCGCAGTGGCATAGCTGAACGCTTTCTCCGATGCATCCGAAAAGTCGGTTGCCAGGAGGATGTTCTTAAACGACACACACGCCTGTTGCTGAGGTTCTTGAGCCAGAGTTGCCATAGACGCCTCCCTTGTTCGGACACTAGACGACTGACCTTCGAGCAGGCATCTCCTCAAGCTTCTTGATGGTTGCAGTCAGCCAATTCCGCAGGGCCTCTTCCAGTTCCTCTTGTGTGCCAGTACGGTAAAGGCTGTCCACGGTCTCGCCCGCGGCATTCAGTCGGATGTGGTGGCACGGCACCGGCTGGGAGCAACACTCAGACGGCACAAATTGCATGAGCACACAATTCGGACAAGCGGCAGCGCCATAGCGGGGACAGGTTGGTGAATCCTCAAATACCAGAAGTGGGCGGCTCAGAGTCGGAGCGTGGTATAGACCTATATCGAGGAACTGGAGTTCGAGCCTTAGAGTATCGAGTACAGCAGAGCCATTTCCGGGCATACGCGCCTCCAACGGCTGCCATTCGACTTGGGTCGCCCGGTCGCTAAGTCTTTTTTAGCCTAGAATCCAACCAGCATTCAGTGATCAAGCGCACCGGCTCAGGTGATTGGATAAGGCCGGTATTGAATGTGCATTCTCCCGAGCCTACTTGGAGTCAGCGTCCAAAAGTCTTTGAAGCTTCCTGCTTGGCTTTGAGGTCTGATTTCTGCGTCTCTCCTGGCCGTCTGGAGGCATTGCCAAAATCTGTACCGGACTTCCCGGTCGATCGGCGACGCGGCGGCTGGCCACAAACTTCATCTTGCCCTGCTCGACGTCTACCACTACATGGTCGCCGTGGTGCACTTCGTCATGCAGGAGTTTCACAGCCAGGGGGTCCTGCACCAGTCGTTGGATGTAGCGCTTGAGGGGCCGCGCGCCGAAATTGGGGTCATAGCCCTCACGCAGCAGCAGATCCTTGGCGGCATCGGTCAGCTCCAGGCTGATTTGGCGTTCGGCCAACAGGCACCGCACTTCCTCCAGCCGCAGGTCAATGATCTTGGTCAGATCTTCTGTGCCCAGCGGGTTGAAGATGATGAAGTCGTCTACCCGGTTGAGGAATTCGGGCTTGAAGTGTGCCCGCAGCGCATTCATTACTTGCTTGCGTGCCTGCTCAAAATTCTCGGGTGTACGCAGCCACTCGGCGGTGAGACCCACCGAGTTGATGTTGGAGGTCATGATGAGAACGGTATTGCGGAAGTCCACGGTACGGCCCTTCCCGTCGGTGAGGCGACCGTCATCCATGATCTGCAGCAGGATGTTGAACACATCCGGGTGGGCCTTCTCCACCTCGTCGAAAAGCACGACCGAGTAAGGACGACGGCGCACAGCCTCGGTGAGCTGGCCGCCTTCCTCGTAGCCGACGTATCCCGGCGGCGCGCCGATCAGCCGCGACACCGCATACTTCTCCATGTATTCAGACATGTCGATGCGCACCAGGGCACGCTCATCATCAAAGAGGAACTCGGCCAGGGCGCGGGCTAGTTCGGTCTTGCCTACTCCGGTCGGTCCTAAGAAGATGAAGGAGCCGATGGGACGCTTGGGATCGGAGAGCCCGGTACGGGCACGACGGATGGCGTTGGCAATCCGCTCCAGGGCCGGATCTTGGCCGATCACGCGGCTGCGCAGCCGGTCTTCCATCTCGACCAGCTTCTTCACCTCACCTTCCAACATCCTGGACACGGGAATTCCAGTCCACTTAGAGACGATGCGCGCGATCTCGTCCTCATCCACTTCTTCCTTGAGCATATGGGAGTTGCGCCGCCGGTCGAGTTCGGATTGAAGCTTGTGCAGCTCCTGCTCAGCCCGGCGAAGCGCGCCATGGCCGTTGGTGGCAGCCTTCAGCGAGCCTGCATCGCAGAACTCCGCCTGCTCCTGTGCCTTCAGTTGCTCGATCGTCTGCCGGAGCTCATGCATCCGGCTGACCGCTTCCTTCTCCTTTTTCCAGCAGGCCTTCAAGGTGTTGACTTGGTTCTCGACTCCGGCCAGCTCACTTTCCAGGATGCGCAACCTTTCCCGCGAGTTGGCATCGTCTTCCCTCTCGAGTACATGTTTTTCGATGACCAATTGCGCGGCCCGGCGCTCGAACTGGTCGATGTCCACCGGCACGGAGTCGATCTGCATGCGCAGGGCGGCGGCGGCCTCGTCCACTAAGTCGATGGCCTTGTCCGGCAAGAAGCGATCAGCGATGTAGCGGTGCGAGAGCGTGGCTGCAGCTACGAGGGCCGAGTCCTTAATGCGGACGCCATGGTGCAGTTCATAACGCGCCTGCAGGCCGCGCAGGATGGCGATGGTCTCCGCCACGCCGGGCTCGGCCACGAAGACAGTCTGGAAGCGGCGTTCCAGCGCCGGGTCCTTCTCGATGTGCTTGCGGTACTCGCTCAGAGTGGTGGCCCCGATGGCTCGCAACTCCCCGCGCGCCAGCGCCGGCTTCAACATATTGGAGGCATCGATCGCGCCTTCCGCCGCTCCCGCCCCAACCAGCGTGTGCAGCTCGTCAATGAACGTGATGATCTGCCCCTGCGAATCCTCGATTTCCTTAAGCAGCGCCTTCAAGCGATCTTCAAACTCGCCGCGATACTTGGTGCCGGCCACCATCGCACCCAGATCCAGGGCTACCAGACGCTTGGTCTTGAGCGACTCGGGGACATCGGCGCAGACGATGCGCTGGGTCAGACCTTCGACGATGGCAGTCTTGCCCACGCCGGGCTCGCCAATCAGGACGGGATTGTTCTTGGTGCGGCGCAATAGCACTTGGATCACGCGCCGGATTTCGTCATCGCGACCGATCACCGGGTCGAGCTTGCCGCGGCGCGCCAAGTCGGTAAGATCGCGGGCATAACGCTCAAGCGCCCCATATTTGGTTTCTGAGGCTGGGCCGGCGACCTGCTGAGGGCTACGAACGGTAACTAGAGCCATTAAGATGGCATCGCGATGGGCACCGTGTCGCGCCAGCAGGGCTTGGGCGGGATCGCTATCGAGGCCCGTGATGGCCAAGAGCAGGTGTTCGGTGGAGACGTGCTCATCGTTAAGGTCAGCGGCCTCCTGGAAAGCTTGCTCGAGGACTTCGCTGGCGGCCCAGGAGGGTTCAGCCTTCAAGGCGCCGCCGGCCCAAACCGCTGGCAGGCGGTCGATCTGGAGCCGTGCCTCCGCCAGCACAGCCTGGCTGTCGATGCCAAGCTTGCTCAGTACCGGTACCACCATGCCTTCGCGATCCGCCAGCAGGCTCGCGAGCACATGGAGGGGCATTAGCTCGGGGTTGCCGCGCTTGGAGGCTAGATAGTTGGCGGCTTGCACCGCCTCCTTCGCCTTGGACGTCAATTTGTCCCAACTCGCGATGGTCGGCATGTTCTTCGCCTCACACTGGCCATACAACTAGCCTCAGCCCGTGTTGTGATTGCAAGCGCCGCGTCCCCCGCCGGGAATCTAGGTGTTGCTCATCGCTTCCGAGCGCCTCCACAAACCGCCACATCAGGCCGGTAGTCGCCGGATAAATCTCCGACTCTCCAATTGAAAATAGGGTCGAGCCCTTCGGACTTTAGCTTGGTGGAGTAAACCGGCGCATCGTACGAATGGGCCGTGAACTGGCATCCACCGTGCTGAAGTGAATAACCACCCGGTGTGGTGGAACAGTTGAGTGTGAAGAGACAGCCGCCTCCTCTCGCCAGCTCAACGCATGCGTCCCAGTCTTCTCGCGTGCTCACAAACGCTGCGGTCGTCGGCGAAAACATGTTGTGAAGAGCGACGGTCACCAGAAACTCTTCGCGAGTGGGTGTGAAAGGCGACTCTTGAAAAAGGGCTCCAGGAGCCAGCTTCAGCCGGGGAGTGCCGAGAATGGTGGCCCCCCCTCCGTAGTGCTCCTGCAAGTATTCTTCATGCAGCATGAGCGTGGCCCAGTCCTGTCTCCAGTCGGACAGGCCCGACAGCACTCCGACGCCGACGTGCTCGACACCGGCCGCTAGCATGCGTTCGTAGGCGTCCAGGCGGTATTCAAAGTTCGCCTTCTTGGTTTTGCCGGGATGAAACACGGCGTATCGAGACTTGTCGTACGTTTCCTGCCAGAGCACTGACCAGCACAGCCCCGCGTCGATCAGGCGCCGGTAATCGCTTTCTTCCAATGCCTCGGCGCTGATTCCGACCAGACCGCCACCATGTTGTTCCAACAGACGCCGCAACAGCTCAACATGACGGCACATCGTATCCACTCGCATCCGCGGATCGGTGGAGTAGACCAGCTCAAGAACTCTCAGCCCCTTCTCCTCGATCAGATAGAGCGCCTCTCGTTCGAGTTCGTCATCGGTCAACCGCCTGCGCTCGACTCCGACCCCTTTATTTCCTCCCCTAAAATTGCAATAGAGACACTGCTCCTCGCAGATGCTGGTCACATAGATCGGAACGATCACGAAGACCCGTCCTCCGTAAAGAGCTGCTTTGAGCTCTGCAGAACGGGTGATGATGGCTTGGTCCAGCTCGCCCCCCAATCCGAATCCTTCGCTCCAAAAGAAAGGTGCGTAGTCGGATGCTGCCGTGAGACGGAGCGAGTCGAGAGGCCCCGGTCGAGTGTGGGAAAACTCTGAGACCTGTTCGCAAACGATTGCGTAGCGATCAGAGAACATGAAATCTCCTACTTAGACCATACGCCCGATCGAGTGCCTGGGGCCGTGACCAGGGCCACTAGGGCCTGTGATTGTGGTCAGGACGCGTCGAAGTTCTATCAGCTTGGAAATCGTGCTGCGCTTGGAGCACGCGAGTAAGATGAGAGGTGCGAGAAGCTATGGCCGAGCGATTCACCGAGCACCTGCGCCAAAAAGCGGCCGGACTTTGGGAGGCGCAGCATCAACACCCGTTTGTGCGCGGGATTGGCGATGGAACCCTAG
>Ga0187819_10000722_pt1 | contig 16727 bp, 10 predicted proteins | sample NC_wetland_sal_i_15_FD_132411 | JGI IMG/M metagenome (GOLD analysis project Ga0187819, IMG submission 132411) | Wetland sediment microbial communities from Neuse River Estuary, North Carolina, USA - SO4_4 | ecosystem: Environmental > Aquatic > Freshwater > Wetlands > Sediment | place: USA...
AACCATGACGGAGCTGCCGGGACAGACCGAAATTCTGCAGGATAACGAGCAGCGGTACGTGGCGGTCACTGCGCGGCTGGAAGGCCTGGACATGGGTCACGGGATCGGCGCCGTTCAGGCCACGCTGGCGAAGCTGCGCCTGCCGCCGTCGATTCGAATCGAGTACGGCGGGCTGTACAAAACACAGCAGCAGTCGTTCAGGGACTTGACGTTAGTTCTGGCAATGGCGATTGTGTTCGTGTTTCTGGTGCTGCTGTTCGAATTTCGCAGCTTCTCCGCGCCCATTTCGATTCTCGTTTCCGCAGTGCTGTCCACGGCGGGCGTCTTTGTGGCCCTGCTCATCACCGGGATTACGTTCAACCTGTCGTCGTTCATGGGACTGATCATGGTGATCGGGATTGTGGCCAAAAATGGCATCCTGCTACTCGACGCAGACGAAAAATTCCGCGCGGCGGGCTTCTCGCGGGAGGAATCGATCTTCCAAGCCGGGCGAAGAAGACTGAGGCCCATCACGATGACGGCGATTGCAGCAGTGGCGGGAATGCTGCCGTTAGCGCTGGCTATCGGCGCCGGATCGCAGATGCTACAGCCCCTGGCGATCGCGGTGATTGGCGGGTTGCTGATTGCGATGGTGCTGTCGCTGTTCGTCACGCCGACCATTTTCTACTACATGACGCGCGAAAGAGGGGCACGCGCGCGAACAGCGTCCAGTTGATCTTCATCCAACTTGCAAAGGAGCAGAGGAGGCCATTGCCGTCGTTGAGGGGACAAAGGCTTCGAGCAACGACTCGAGTTGTGAACTCAAGTGCAGCGTCTCGCTTTCCTGCCGCAGCAATTTGCGGGGTTCAGGCGCGGATTTCAGCGCATAGCGCAGGTATGACAGGCGGAAGAGCCAGATCGCATGGTCGACGCCTTCCTCGTTGCGAACGCGAAAAGTGATCCATCCGGAGTCAGGAACGAAGTGATGCTTTTCAGCCAGATTTGCCGCCAGAAGTGCATTTCGAATCGGCGTTGGGAAAGGAATATCGACGGTACCGCCCTCGTGGATGTGTCCAAGTTCAGCGCGGCCGAAGCGAAATTCGCTGCCACCGAATCGGTGAGGATCGACGGAGATGTGCGGCCAAGCTGACACCGCCTTTTTTATTTTGTCTACGTTTCTCATAGCTGCCTCGAGATTCCCTTCTTTCGATGATGCGCCACCGACGCACGATGCAGCGAGACGACGGGACACTCGCGACGATTCGAAGGGCGGTGGTTCGCCTTTTAGCAATTGCGGTAGGATAGCTGGCAGGTTTCGAGGGCAGGAAGAACTGCATGGCAGAAAATCCAGGCGAGCAGCGGGACGGCCAACTTCAGGGCCAGCAGCCGACACGGCGTAGCTTCGTCAAATCGATCGCGGTGGTGATTGGCGCGATCATCCTGGGCGGACTATGGGGGCTGCGGCGTTGGTATCACTCGCAATCGACGCCAGCGCAGGTGATTGCGCAGATGGGCGACATTCCGGTGAACGGAACGAAGATATTTCAGTACCCCACCGACGTGGCTCCCTGCATATTGGTGCGCACGGGCGAAACCAGCTATGCCGCCTACAGCCGCATCTGCACGCACAATTCCTGCCCCGTTTTCTACCGTCCAGACGAGAACGGGTTCGAATGCCGCTGCCATAACGCGCTGTTTTCGATCACGGACGGGTCGGTATTGCAAGGACCTCCGCCGCGTCCCTTGCCACGCATTCTGCTCGAATTTCGGGGAAACGACATCCTCGCGGTAGGGGTTGCAAAAACGTAACATTCTGGCCGCGGGGGCACCAAGGCAGCAACCAAACGATGCGAAAATGCGTCGTTATAAGTGGGGAGTTTCAGCGGGCAAAGAAGAACTATGAGGAGATTCGATCATGAAGAAAGTGTTGCTGTTCACAGTTCTGGCGTTGCTCGCAGGCGTGGCTATCTTGCAAGCTGAGCCTCGGCCGCTGAAGATCTTTTTGTCTCCAGGCTCCAACGTGCCAAGGCCTGAAGTGATGAAGAACCTGAGCGACAAGTGCCCTAACGTGTCGATCACGAATGATCCCAAGAAATCGGACTTCATGGTGGAGGCGCGGTTTGCGCCGTATCGGGATCGTTATGAGTTCACCGTGACGCGGAAGGGCGGCGACTTGGTGTACAGCACCGAGACAACGCTGCTGCACAACGCGGTGAAGGACGTCTGCCACTACATCAACACGCACACCCCTGACAAGCCAGTGGCGGAAGGCGAGTAACCCCCGAAGCAGGATCGGGTGCTCGGGTCGTCGCACGGGTGCACGAGTGTGGGTGTGGCTAAGAGGGCACGCTGAAAATTGAAGCCGCCTCTCCTGGCAGCGGTGCCGAGCGACTGAAGGTTCTCTCTCTGCCGAAGCTCACATAAAAACGGGAGCAAGCCACCGCACTTCAAGAGCTTGAAGTGCGGAGTTTCGCCAACCCCGCCGTTCGCAACTTCCCCCGACCTGGAATTTAAATTCAAATCGTTCTCATCTGGCATTCATCCCGCAGTCATATTCCTGCCACTTAATGACCGCGTGCGCGTGCGAGAGACTGAGCGTGTGGCGAAGTGTCCTAGAGCAGTGCCGTGAAATTGCGCTAAACGCAGCGAAAAAGGCTTTTCTCTGCTGCCCGGCCTTGTAACAGAAATTGCGCGATTCTCAACCACGCCCCAAGCGCGCATTCATAGATGGGAGGAAATGTTATGGAAACTCGTGTAGCTTCCGTCCTCGTCCTGCTGGCCGTTTTGTTCGCATCTTTCCCGGTAAAGGCACAGACCGATCGTGCCGTCTTGGAAGGCACAATCACGGACCCGAGCGGAGGGACGATTGCCGGCGCAAGGGTCAAAGTGACCGAAATCAACACTGGAATCAGTCAGGAGCGTGAATCCAATGGGCACGGGTACTACTTCTTTCCCGGCCTGGCCGTCGGCACCTATTCCGTCTCGGTTTCGAAGGACGGGTTTGAGACCAAGGTCGTTAACGGCGTGATCCTGCGGGTCGGCGAAGACCACGCTCTCGATGTCAAGCTACAAGTTGGTGCGGTTTCCCAAAAAGTTGAGGTCAATGCGGAGGCGCAGCCCGCCGAGCACACGTCGCCGGCGGACTCATCCGTCGTCACCAGCAACCAGATCGAGAATCTGCCGACGAACGGTCGAGACTGGTCCAATTTGACGATCCTTGCGCCCTTTGCCCAAGACGACGGTGGAGGGGACCAACGCACCATCCGCTTTGCCGGCCGGGCTCGCGACGACAATAACTACAGTATCGACGGTGTCGATGCCGGTGGCATTCAAGAGCAGGCCCAGAAATCATCGGTTCGGCTGCAGATCTCGGAAGATGCAGTCGAGGAATACCGGGTCAACAGCGCCCTCTATGACACAGAATATGGCACTCAGGCGGGCGGACAAGTCAACGTAGTCACCAAGTCCGGCACGAATGATTTCCACGGTACGATCTTCGGCTATCTGAGAAATTCGTACTTCGATGCCCGAAACTTCACTGATCCCACCCTCCTTCCCTTTCACCTGGGGCAGTTTGGAATGACGATCGGAGGCCCGATCCAGAAGGACAAGACGTTCTTTTTCCTCAGCTATGAGGGCCTGCGCCAGGAGCAAGAGGATTCGACGGCCGGTCAGGTTGTCGTGCCAAGCGCGAGCCTAATTCAGGCCATTCTGGTGACTGGCCGGAATGGTTCAGGGCCCTCCCCGGCGATGTGCGGGGCTTTGCAAGGGTTTCCCTGGCCGTCATCGCTTGGCACGGTGGGAGGATGCGCGCCAAAAGTCGTGTTTCCGGATAGCGCCTTCGTCAACTGCGCGCAGGTAGCCGGAAATTGCGGAATCCCAGGCGATGCCAACGATCCCTTCACGGATGGCGCGGACTTCACGAACTCGATCAAAACGAGAGTGAACGAAGATTCCTGGCTGGCTCGTTTGGACCACAGATTCAGCGATAAGACGCTCTTCTACGCCCGCGCTCAGCGCGATGTCAGCCGGTCGTACTCGCAGATCAACGTTAGCAGCAGTGGGCTCGACAGCGATCAGGTGTTCAACCATCCGGCGAATTATGTCGTCGCTCTCGAGCACACCTTCACTGGCAATCTTTTTAACGAATCGAAGTTTTATATCAACCGCTCGCCTTTCCACAATCCGCACGGAAGCACCCTGCCGTTTGGCGTTAGCACTAACAACTTCGCCGGAATCCCGAACGAGTCAGCCGACATCGAAGTCGGAACCACCTATGGAATTGTTGACAATGCTGCCTGGACGCACGGCCGCAATACCTTCAAAATGGGCATCGAATATCGCCGGGTCCGCCTGAATCAGGGGCAGACGGCCAACAACAATCTCGGTTTCACTGACGACCAGAGCCTCGTATCCGGCACTCTTTCGGGGATTTCGTTCGACGCTCCCTGGTGCTGCCATAAGCTGCGCCGGGGTTTCGTCATGCCCTACTTTCAGGACGAGTGGAAGGTGACGCCTACGTTCACGGTTACTGCCGGGGTGCGCTATGAGTATTATGGCGTTCCCACTGAGGCCAACAATCGCACGACGGTATTCGACTTCAACGTGTTCCACGGAGCCTGCCTCGGCACGGGTTCCGCGAACACGCCTTTCCCCGTTCCCGTTAACACGCCCGCGTGCCCGACCAACCCCTATCTAACGAATCCAGATTACCGTGATGTCGACCCGCGCGTAGGCATTGCCTGGGCCCCCGCTGCATTCGGCGGAAAAACCGTAATCCGCTCGGGGTTTGGCATCTACCATGGAGCGGCCCAGAACGATGACGAGAACGCAGGGCTCGAAAGCGACACGTACCGCGTCTCCATCAGCCAATCGGTCCCGATCAATGCTGCATATGAGCAGGCAATTCCGGACCTGTCCGGTCTTCCAACCGGGACGACTCCGAATCATCCTCGCGCTCTGCAACGGGAAGGGCGCCGCCAGTTGTATGTCGAAACATGGGGCGCGACTGTCGAACAGGCAATCCCTGCTAACTTCATCTTCTCAGCCTCGTATTTGGGAAGTCATGGCGTGAGGCTGTTTTCACGCGGAGGCGTGAACCTCTGTTCCATTCCCGTGACCCTCAACGGCGATGGTAGTGATTGCGTTCGGCCGCTGGATCAATACTTCCCAGAGGCGGGTGTTTCTGGGGGCACCACCGATCCGTATGGCTCAGTCGACATCAAGAGAGATATCGGCGCCAGCACATATCACGGGCTAGCCCTTTCTCTCGAGCGGCATTTCAGCAGCGGCTTTTCCTTCCTTACCCGCTATACGTTTTCGCATTCCATCAACGACGGTTCGGTTGGCGGAGGCGAGTCCAGTGGGCCCGAAAACGTCAATTGCCTGAAATGCGACACAGGGCCCAGCATCTACGATATCCGCCACAATTTCATCGCGGATGTGGTCTACCAGCTTCCCTTTGGGCCGGGCGCGAAATATCTGAACAACTCGGGATTCGCGGGGAAACTTGTCGGAGGGTGGTCGCTGAGCAGCCTCGGCGCATATCACACCGGCCATCCGCTCACGGTTGGCATGGATTTGAGCGCTGGCATTTGCTATCCCAACCAGATTACCAACCAGTTCTATACCGCCCCTAATGCCGATGGTAGTTGCCCTGGAAGCGCCTTTGCCAGCAGCTATCTTCTTCCCGACGGCAACGACCAAACCAGCCAACGGCCCGATATCATTCCCGGCGTGCCGCTCTACCTTGGAAACGGTAAAGGCGAAACTCCCTGGATCAATCCCGCTGCCTTTCAGGCGCCTCCCGTTGACGCAAACGGCAACTTCACTCGATTCGGCAACGAGGGAAATGGCGTCCTTCGCGCCCCGGCCACGTGGCAGATCGATCTCTCGCTTCAGAAAGACACGAAAATCAACGAGCGGTTCACGCTGGAATTCGCCGTTCAAGCCTTCAACATCTTCAATCACGCTCAACTCGACGACCCAGGTAATCTAACCTTGGTCTACGATCCGGCCTCAGCGTCCACTGGCTTTCTGGATGCGCCGCAATTTTTCGGCGTAATCAACAGACCCCTGAACTACAATAACAACAATGACAACGATGCGTCGCCAAACACGGGAACCGGCCTGCCGCGTCAACTCCAATTCATGCTGAGGCTGAAGTTCTAGCGATTGTAGCGGGCATGTGACGAACAAACTGATCTGGTTCGGGGTTTGCGGGGCTGCCGCCATTGCAATCGTGTTCGCGGTGTATCACTCCCATGCTGAGCGTCGCGCGGAACACGTTCCTGCGGCCATGCGTGAAGGTCATTGGCCCCGCAGCATGCCCGCGGTGGCGCTTTCGTATCCGCCCACCGGTGATCCGGTTCTGGTGGGTGCGGGTGACATCGCGAACTGCAAGATTCTGTCCGGCGCGGAAGCCACCGCAAAACTCATCGACGCCGTCCCGGGCGAAGTGTTCACCGCGGGCGACGACGCCATGCCCGCGGGCACAGCGGAACAGTTTCGTGATTGTTACGGTCCCACGTGGGGCCGTTTCAAAGACCGCACCCGTCCCGCCACTGGCAACCACGAATTCCAGTCCGACGGCGCGGCGCCCTATTTCGATTATTTCGGCGCTGCCGCCGGCGATCCTCTCTCCGGCTATTACAGCTACGACATCGGCGCGTGGCACGTGGCCGTGTTGAATAGCGAATGCGAAGATGTTGGCGGGTGCCAGGCCGGCTCGACACAGGAACAATGGCTCCGCCAGGATTTGCAGTCGCATCCCGCGGCGTGCACGCTGGCCTACTGGCACAAACCGCTGTTCAGTTCTGGCGCTGCGCACGGCGATGATCCTCAGGTGAAGCCGCTCTGGGACGATCTCTACGCGGCCCGCGCGACGCTGGTGATCAACGGGCACGATCACGATTACGAACGCTTCGCTCCGCAGGATCCGGACGGCAGGTCTGATCCGGCGCACGGTATTCGCGAATTCGTGGTGGGGACGGGCGGCAATCACGAACGCCTCTTCGCGGCGTCGCCGCAGCCAAACAGCCAGGTGCGCATGACGGGCACGTTCGGAGTGATCAAGCTGACGTTGCATCCAAGAAGCTACGATTGGGAGTTCATCCCCGAGGCAGGCAAGTCGTTCCACGATTCCGGTTCGGGCAATTGTCAGTGAGGATAACGGGACGGACCAGTGGCGATGAGTTTGGCGACAAATCCCTTTGGTCCGACTGCCCAAGCCACCGATTTCGCTGGAATTGCGACAGCATTAAAATTTTCTCTGCTGTCGAGCAGCCATGAGGGGCCGGTCCGCTCGACGATCGCACCCATCGGACCCACAGCTCGCAAAAGTGGTTTCCCGGCCGCGAAATCAGCGTCGGGCACGACGGCAACAGAAGATAGAAACACGCTCCCAAGCTCTTCGGGTTCGTTCGACGCGTGCCAGGATTTTCCGCCATCATCGGTGATGAGCATATTCGGCACAGGCGAATTCTGTGGATGCGCATAATCGCCGCCCACCGCGAACCCTACGCGGGAATCGCGAAACGCGACGGCAAAGAGGCCCGTGCTCGCGTTCGACGGGTGCACGGGCGTTTCGGCGGCGATCCAAGTCTGGCCGCCGTCATTTGATCGAAAAACACGCGCGACGTTTGCCCCGCCAGTCACAAACCAGATGTTGCTTTGCCCTTCGAGGGCGACGCACGAATTGCTGGCTGCAAATGCGCCTTCTCCCGGCAGGCTGGGCGGAAGGTTCGATGGGGGAATCTGCTTCCACGTTGACCCGCCGTCGTCAGTGCGGAACAGAATGAAGTGGCCGTCGACAGGATCGCCGAGAACGACGCCGCGCCGAGGGTTCCAAAATGCAATCGAATCGAAGAAAATGCCGGGCGTTTTCGTCTCGAAAACGAGCGTCCAGTTTTTTCCGCCATCGCTGGTGCGGTAAATGCGGGCCATGCCATCTTCGGCTTTGCCGGTGCTCATGATGATGGCGTTGTCCGCGTCAAACGCTCGAACGCCGCGAAAATCGAGCTCCTCTGCGCCCGCGACAACGTGAATATCCCAAGTTTTGCCGCCGTCGACGGTGCGAATCACGCTGCCCTTCGTGCCGCTGGCCCAAACGATGTCTGCGGCTACCGCGCTGAGCCCGCGGAAACTCGCGGTCGTGGGCACGGGAGTGCGCGTCCACGAATCTTCGGCGCTTGACCCAGGAGACGCGGGAGGATCATCGGCGCGCTTCTGACGGGCGGCGGCCGATTCGTGAAACGTGCGCAGCGCAGGATAACGATAGGTCGCGAGGCCCTTGCCCTCGACAACGGTGATGATCTGATTCGCGGCGAGATCTTTGATGACGTCGCGAATTCCGCTGGGCCACAGCACTTCGAGCGAATCGACGCGGGCGTGCGATCCGAGTCCAAAATAGATCCGCGGATCCTGGGCCGAGGAGTAGCTCATTCCGCCTTTAGCCTGGTCGTAGGTTGTGAAATCACCGGCGACTAGCTTCAAACGCACGCCGATCCCGTCGCGATTGCTTTTCGTTCCGATCAGGTGAACACCGAGCCAGTGGTTCGTTCGCGCCGCGGAGCTGCGAGCACCCTCGTTGCGAAACAGTTGTGCGTCCTCGCCATTATTGTTGACGACGAAATCGAGCCAGCCGTCATTATTGAAATCTCCGACGGCGAGGCCGCGCCCAACGCGCGGCGCTCGAAACTCCGGCGGCTGCGTGGCGGTCGCGTCGACAAACTTGCCGTGCCCCGCGTTGCGGTACAGCTTGCGCTCCTCTTCGTAGTTCACTTCCGGATGATAGAGCTTGATGTTGTCGAGGATATGACCATTGATGACGAGCAGATCGCGCCAGCCGTCGTTATCGAAATCGAAGAACTTTGCGCCGAACGAACTGTTCAAGATGTTCGTCTGGCCGAGCCCTGAAGCAATCGTGTCATCGGTGAAAGTACCGTCGCCGTTAGGGCGATACAATCGATTTAGCTCGAAATCCAAGTGGCTGACATAGAGCGACATCGAGCCGTCGTTCCTAAGATCGGCGGCGTCCACGCCCATGCCCGCTTCGGGGCGGCCGTCCTCGCTAAATCCCGCGCCTGACTTGTAGCTCGCGTCGCGGAAGGTGCCATCGCCATTGTTGTAGTACAAGAAATTCCGCTGCGTGTCGTTGGCGATGAAAATGTCAGTCCAGCCATCGTTATTCAGATCCGCCAGCACAACTGCGAGGCTCTTGCCATCATCATTCGCGAGACCTGCCTTCTCGGTCACATCGGTAAACGTGCCGTCGCCGTTGTTGTGGTACAGGCGCATCGATTCACCGTGAAAACTGTCGGGGTGGCAGTAAGCGCGATACCCGGGCCGATTTTCGCCGCAAAGGACCGGATGGTCCGCATCGAACGCGACATAATTCGTAACCAGCAAATCGAGCTTGCCGTCGTGGTCGTAATCGAACCATCCTGCGGCCGTGCCCCATCGACCATCGTCGTCCACGCCAGCCTTCGCGGTGACGTCGGTGAAGGTGCCGTCGCCGTTGTTGTGCAGCAGCACCGAGTGACGATACCCGGTCATGTAAATGTCGGGGTAGCCGTCGTTATCGTAGTCGCCGACAGCCGCGCCCATGAAGAACGTGCCGTCAGCATGGATTCCGCTGGCGGCGGTGACATCGGTGAAGGTGCCATCGCCATTGTTGCGATACAGCGCCGGCTGAGGGGGCTGCGGCGGATGAAAAAACGGCGTGTAGCCGCTGTTAACGAAGAAAATGTCGAGATAGCCATCCTGGTTATAGTCGAGGAAGGCGACGCCCGCTCCCATCGTCTCGTAATACAACTTGTCCGCGGACGCGGCACGCTCGTGATGGAAATGGATTCCGGCGTCGCGAGTCACATCGCGAAACTGAACGCCATAGGGATTGAGTGCGTTGGGAACTGCCGCTGCGAGCAGCAAAAGGGCGCTCGCCAAAGCAAGAGCCAGGCGCCGCAGCGATGCTTCTCGTCTCATATTTCGGCACCGATTCTAACAGGGTGAGGGCATGGCCGCAGGCAACGGCGGGTGGATTGGCGAAGATGATTCGACCTTACGTTCAGCTTCCGAGGGGAGGAAGGATGGCCGAAGAGCCAAAGAGGAAAATCGCGCCGACCACAAGGCTGTAGGCGGCCGTGAGGCCAATAACAAATCGCATGAACCGCGGACGAGCGGCGCTGGCGCCAAAAAGGCCTACAGCAGAGGCGGTCATCAGGGTGTTCATGATCAGCAAGCCTGCCAGGAACATGGCCAAGCCCAGAAAACCTCGGCCGAGCCCGCCGAGATTCGCGGCCAAGAGAAACAACAGCAACTGGCTGGGCGTTTCAGCGCCGAGCCCGTGAATGAGTCCGATCAGGAAGACGGCGCGCTTCGTGTAAGGCTCCGAAGGGTCGACATGTTTGTGGTGGCCCTCGGGATGAAAAATAGCTTTCATCTTCCAAGACGTCCAGCGAAACGCACCGATGAGTAGTGAGGCGCGGGAGCGCGGCTTGAAGGAATGGCCTTCGCGAAACATGGTGCCGAGGACATAAAGTCCGAGTAGCACGAGGGTCAAACCGACGGCGCGCTCCGCCCAATGGTCGATGAAAGGCGGAAGCGAGCGCTGGAAGAAGATGACCGCGCCACCAAGAACGGCGACTGTCGCGGCGTGTCCCAAGACGTAGACCAAACCCATACCCATGGCGCGGCGCGGCGAGGTTTCGACACTGGTGATGTCGGTGATGGCGGCAATGTGGTCGTAGTCGAAGCCGTGGCGAAAACCCAGGACGGCGGCCGACAGGAGTGCGAGGTCGAGGGTATTAGGCGACGGCACCATCGTTCGACCCTACCAGAAGGTCAGGCCGATGCGCAATGAGTTTGCCGCGCCAAGATTGAGCGCGCTAGCTGGTTCAGTTTGGCGGTGATCCGGCTTCCGATTGTGGCCCGCAATCGACGGCGTTGAGAGCCAGAGGTGTGCCGAACAGAATCTTCTATGTCCCTAATTTGAAAGAGTTTATGAAAATGTTTACTGGCGCGGCGTGCCAGCAAAATTCTCTTTTCTTTTCGCTCGCCTCGCTAACAATTGTTAGTCCGCGGCGGAGGATGGCGGGACGGCGGGGCCGTCGCCCTTCACGTAATGGTTGAACCAGGCGAGATTGCGCCCGAAGCGATCCTTGATGAACGACGGGCGACGAAATTCGTGCGACTCGCCGGGATAGACGACCAGCATGGTCGGAACGTCGAGCCGGCGCAAGCTTTGATACATCTGTTCGCCATTAATGACCGGAACATTCCAGTCGACGGCTCCGCCCATGATGAGAGTTGGCGTCTTAATCTGGGTCACGCGATTGAAGGGCGAGAGCTTTTCCCACACCTCGCGATTCTCCCAGGGAAGGCCGATCTCGATTTCCCACTCGCGCGAATAAAGATCGTGCCCCCAGTTTGTAATGTTCAGGAATGAGCCAGCATCGGAAATTGCGGCTTTGAACCGTGTGGTCTGCACGATGATGAAATTCGTCGAAATGGCGCCGTAGGAATGACCGCCGACGCCGAGCTTGTCAGGATCAGCAAAGCCTTGTGCGATGGCGTAATCCACCATGGCCATATCGTCCTGATAATCCTTGTTGCCCCAGTCGGCGTAGATGGCTTTGCAAAAATCCTGGCCATAACCCGAAGAGCCGCGCGGATTCGGCGTCAGCACGACGTAGCCGTTCGCGGCGTAAAGCTGAGGCTGAAAATTGAACTCGGCGTAATAGGCCCAAACGGGCCCGCCATGGGGCTGAAGAAGTGCAGGGTAGTGCGTTCCGGCCTTGTAACCCGGCGGCTTGTAGAGATAGCCACCGACGTTGGTGCCATCCTTGCTCTTGAAGTGGACGTAATCGACGCTGGCGAGCTGAATTTGGGACATGAGCGCGTCATTCGTTTTCGACAGCCGTTGCAAGCTGCCGCTTGCGGGCAGCACGTAAACTTCATCAGGGCGCTCGAGGGTCCCGATTTGCGCGGCGACGCTTCCGTCCTTCGACATCGAGTACGCATCGAGCATCAGCCGGCCGCCAATGGGGCGCGTGATTTCTCCGCCTGAGAGGAGAATGCGCAGGAGATTCTGAGCGCCATCATCGTCGGCGATGAAATAGATCGACTTGCTGTCGGGCGAAAAACGCGGCGAAGAAACGTTGCGGTCGAGGGCGCGCGTGAGGATTATTGTCTCGCCGCCAGTGGCGGGCGCGACGCCGAGATGGAATGTGGCGTACTGAAAAAGTTTGGGATCAAGCTGGCTGGTAAAAGCGATCCACTTCCCGTCGGGCGACCAGGCGGGTGAACCATCTGTGCCTGGATTTGTCGTAATGCGGAGCATATCCTTGCCCTGATTCGTGTTATCGGCGGCGACGACCCAAACGTCATCGTTGAAATTCATGTCAGGATTCTGCGAACGATTGCTCACGAAGGCGATGGATCGGCCATCGGGCGACCATGCCGGGCTGCTATCGTCAAAATCGCCTGAGGTGATTTGCGTCATTTTGTGGTCGGCGAGCGCAAAAACATAGAGATGAGTGCGGCGATGATCGAGGTAGCCGATTTCGTCTTCCTTGAAATGGAGGCGATCAATGACAAAAGGATGCGGCTTCGGTTTTGGCTTTTCTTCGGGATTTTTATGCTTGGCGGCCTCGACCTCGTCCGGCGTGGGATCTTGAAGGACGATGACGAGCCGGTCGGCCGAAGGCGACCACGCGAAGTCGTTCACGTCTTGAATCGTGTCGGTGAGTTTCACCGCTTCTCCGCCCTCACGATTCAGGAGCCAGACCTGCTTTTTGCCTTCGTCGCGAGCGGATAGAAACGCGAGGTATTTTCCATCGGGGCTCCATCGCGGATGCGAGGAGGAAACATCTTGGGCGGTGAGGGGGATGGAGTCGCCGCCGGCGGACGAAATCATCCAGATGCGGTCGTCGTTCTTGTCGTCTTTCAGATTCTTCGTGGTGACAACGTAGGCGACCCACCTCCCTTCCGGGCTGATTTGGGGATCGGTGACATCTTTGATTCGAAAATAATCGTCGACGGTGAGGCTCCGTCTGGCTGGCGCGGATGTCTGCGACGCGACGGGGCTTGAAGATGTCGAGTCTTGGGCTCGCGCCACACCAGCGGAAATTCCAAGCAAGACAATAGCGATGAGGCACGAAGTGAGCTTCATGGCGACACCTCGTCTTTGTTTAGTTGTATGGCCGCGTTTCGTATGGCCGCGCAGTATAACAAGGCGGCGCTCGTTGGCCAAAGGCAACCGGTCATCGCGGTGAAAGCGGTGGCAAGCCACCGCACTCCAAAGAGACTGCAAACTATAGGTCGCGGCTCACTACAAGAGTTCCGAGCGCTGAAGCGCTCCCAGGTTTCCCAAATTAAGGGGTATTTGAAGGGCTTCCGGGTCGAAGCGATACGAAAACGGGCAGAGGCGAGTCTCTGCCCGTTTCTTCTTAGGTTGCGGAGATGGATTCGAGCTTTACGTCACAGGAGACTAACTAGAAAAGCGTCAGCTTCCGTTGGCCATGGTGAGGGAATCGACGTGAATGGTGTCGCCGTCGAGCGTGCCCTTCACGGTTACGGTGTGGCCTTCGTGCCCTTCCGCCTTACTCTGCGGATCGAGGACGTAGACCTTCTTGTCGGCCGGGTTGTACAGCGCGTACTTTGCGCCATGTTCTTTGACGCACATCTTGGTGCACTCGGCCTTGTCAGGGCTGGCGTCTTTTGCACCGCACATGTCGTTCGTGATTACGCCGGACCACGTGCCGCTTTTCCCGGCTCCCGGGCTGGCAAACGTCAGGCCGCCGACGAGCGCCAGCGCTGCCACTGACAGCAATACTCTCTTCAACATCGGTTCCTCCTCAGTCGCGAAAGGTAGACAGCTGCCCCGCATTACTGTGTCATCGTTCGCGGCATTTTGTCCAGCATCCAGCGGTGCGACCCCAGATGAACAGCCGTGGAACCGCAGATACGCGGGTAGCGGGACGCTCCTAGCGCAAATTCTTCCTTCACGTTGACACTCGCGCGAGGCGCGGACTACGCTGGATAGCGTTATGCCTCGACGCATCGAGTCGTCAAAAACAATTTCGCCCGTGTCTTCCGAAGCCGAGGTTTCGAGTTCGCCCGATTCTTCGGCCGCAATTTCGGCCAAATCCTCCGCGTCCGCTGCTCCTCTAGCGCCGTTTCCCCTGCGGACCAATCCTCACCTGTACGAGATCAACACATGGGCCTGGCTGGAAGAGGTTGGGGATCGATTGGGACGCAAGGTCATGCTAGCCAACGTTCCGGACGCGGAGTGGGACAGGATTGCGCAGCGCGGATTCGACATTATCTGGCTGATGGGGGTGTGGCAGCGTAGCGCGGAATCGCGGCGTCTCGCGCTTCAGCCGGAGAAGAGCGAATACTACAGTCGCGCGTTACCCGGATGGAGAACGGAAGACGTAGTCGGCTCGCCGTATGCAGTTGCCGCATATAGCCCCGATCCGCGAATCGGCAGTTGGGCCGATGTTGATCTCGTGCGGAAGAAGCTCAACGCCCGAAACATTGCGCTGTTTCTCGATTTCGTCGGCAATCACACGGCGCTCGATCATCCCTGGGTCGCGGAGCATCCGGAATACTACGTGCAGGGGACGCAAAAGGATTTCGACCTGGACCCAAGTATCTTCTATCGAAGCGAAACGAAAAAGGGAACGTTCTTCATCGCGCTGGGGCGCGATCCCTACTTTCCGCCGTGGCGAGATTTGGCGCAACTGAACCATTTTTCGCCCGAGATGCGGGCGGCGCAGTTGAAGGACCTCTCCACAATTGCGGAACATTGCGACGGCGTGCGATGCGACATGGCCATGCTTCAGTTGAACGAGATTTTCGCGAAGACCTGGTCGCGTTTTCTGGGCGGAGCAGCGGCGCCCGCAACAGAATTCTGGAGCGATGCGAAAACGGCCGTGCCGAATCTGATTTTGCTGGCCGAGGCCTATTGGGGCACCGAGGAACGGTTGCTGAATCTGGGATTTTCGTTTGCGTATGACAAGGAAATGTACGACGCGGTTCGCGATGCGAATGTTCCGGAAATACGCAAGCGGCTGGCCATGCCGGTTGCGACGCAAGAATGTCTCGCGCGTTTTCTCGAAAATCACGATGAAGCGCGTTGGGCGGCCGTGTTCGGCGGCCCGCGTTTGCCAGCGCTCGGCACGCTAATGTCGACACTCCCGGGGATGCGCTTCTATCACCACGGCGAACTCGAAGGCCGGAAGATTCATTTTCCGATCGAGCTTCGCACGAGCGCGCCGGAAGAGCCGGATGCGGCGAGCGTCGCGTTTTTCGACACGATTTTGCGCACCACGAATGAGGACGTTTTCCACAAGGGGAAGTGGCAACTTCTTTCGATTGCGCCAGAAGGCGATCCGAGCTTTGAAAAGCTGATCGCGTACGAATGGCGATCGGAAACGGCGTGGAAGATTATCGTGGTGAATGTATCGGCGAATGCGGCGCAAGGACGCATTCCACTAAGTGAGCGAGTCTCAGCTTCAGGGCAGTACGTTTTCTACGATCAGTTGAACGATGCGCGGTACCTGCGCGGCGGCGAGGAATTGTCGCGCGTGGGTCTTTTCGTGCGACTGGAGACTTTTCACGCGCACCTGTTCGACATCATGCCCGCATGAGCATCTTCCTTCGACCGCCCTGCTGGTGATCGCGCAAGGAACGCCGACCTCGATCAAAGTTGAATTCTGCCAGGTTATTCCCTATGATTTCGCGGCGCCGGACGATCACGAGCCCGACTCAGGCCCTTAACATCCAGTTCCAAGCACCGATTTTCTCGTGTGGCCGAAAAACGCCGCGCGATTGTCATCGACATCGTTTCGGCGGATGTTTTAGCGATCCCGCTCGATGCAAACCAGCCGCACTGAAGTTTCCGCGCAGTCCGAGGCCAATACGCGCCTTCGGCAAATCGGATTTCTGCCGCTTCTGGCGCTGTTCTACGGATACACGGCAGGCGGGCCATTTGGCTACGAAGACATTTTCAAAAGCTCAGGGCCGGGAATGGCGCTGGTGTTTTTGCTCTTCGTGCCGTTCTTCTGGTGCATCCCCATTGCGCTGGCTTCCGCGGAGTTGAACAGCATCCTCCCGGTGGAAGGCGGTTTTTATCGCTGGACCCGCGCAGCGTTCGGCAATTTCTGGGGATTTCAGTGCGGCTGGTGGAACTGGAGCGGCACGTTTCTGCTCAACAGCCTCTACGGCGTTCTGCTCATGGATTATCTGGCCGACTACTTTCCCTGGATTACAGGCTATACGAAATGGGCGGGCGCGTGTCTGGTGCTGTGTCTGCTCGCTTATCTGAACGCGCGTGGAATCCAAATCGTGGGATGGCTTTCGGTAGCGCTACTTGCGGCAGTCTTGATCCCGGTTAGCTGGCTATGCCTTGTGTCGCTGTTCCACTGGAATCACAATCCGCTGCTGCCCTTCGTGCCGCCAGGAAAGCCGTTCGGAGCAGTTTTCGGCCAAGGGCTGGCGCTGGCGATGTGGAACTACGCGGGGTACGAGCAACTTTCGAGCGTCACCGGAGAAATGAAAAATCCGCAGAAGACGTTTCTGCGGCTTCTGGCGTGGAACACGCCGATGAACGTGCTGACATACACGCTGCCCGCCACGCTTGCGCTCGCCGTGCTGGGCAATTGGCAGAAGTGGGATACGGGCTATATCGTGACTGCATCGCGGCTGGTGGGCGGAGAGGCGCTGGGCGTCAGCATGCTGGTGGC
>Ga0187819_10000723_pt1 | contig 16716 bp, 14 predicted proteins | sample NC_wetland_sal_i_15_FD_132411 | JGI IMG/M metagenome (GOLD analysis project Ga0187819, IMG submission 132411) | Wetland sediment microbial communities from Neuse River Estuary, North Carolina, USA - SO4_4 | ecosystem: Environmental > Aquatic > Freshwater > Wetlands > Sediment | place: USA...
CGAACAGGCAGCCACTGGGCAGCAGGTGCATCAGTACGCTGAAAAGAGTGATCGGATCACAGTCACCTGCGGCATGCACGACGGTGGCGTCCTCTGCGTCGACGACCGTCGCGACGCCGGTGCCCAGCACGGCGAAACCAGCACTCTCCACCAGTACGCCGGTGTTCTCGTCGAGCCCGATGCCAAGATGCTCCGGGTCGAGTGCTACCGCGCTGAGCAGCCGTGGCAGCCTGCCACGCTCGCCGAAATGCATGTCGATCAGCGCCTTGGGCATCAGCCCCAGCCCCGGGCCTGTCCTGACCGTGGCGGCCGAGACATCTGGCCCGGCTCCTCCGAGGATCATGGTGCGGCCCATGGCCGTGGCCCCGGCGCTGGTGCCCGCCACGACCAGGCCATCGGCCAGCCGCTCCTTGACCAGCTCATTGACCCGGGAGCCAACCAGGGTCCGCAGCTTTGACTGATCACCACCGCTGAAGAACACGCCAGTGGCCGCGCTCAGCAGGTCCGCCGCGTCGTCGCCGTCCGCATCGCTGCGGCCGCGCAACGCAAGCTCGCTCGTCTGCCGCACGCCCAGCTTGCGGAAAACTCGCTCATACTCGGCAAGAACTTGCTCGGGCACATCAGACGCGGTCGTGACGAGCACGATCCGGGCTCGTTCGCCGCCGCAGAGCTCGACGAACCGCTCCAGCAGACCCGTCCCGCAGCACCTGTCCTCGGCACCGCCGATGATGAGCAGGCGACCTGGAGATCCCCCGTCGTCCACGTCCTCCGCCCTGGTCCCGGACCCGATGCGGTCCACGACGCCAAGTTACCCTTCGCTACCGAAAGTCAACCCAAGGCCAAATTCAAATTACGGAGGAACGGGGTCGGCCGGAGCCTCGGCCGACACGCAAGCACGCACCGCTAAAGCCGCGAAACATAGTGAATACCAGCAGACTTGAAGAAACCGAACCTAGCGCCCCAAGGCTGGGGGCACTACTGAGCGCCGGATGGCTGGTGCGCGCCGCGTCGCGGGCCGGAGCGCGGCCTGGATAGCTCATCGGGCAGCTGAAGCAAGGGATTGGTCGCGCTGGCTACGACGTCGCCGGCGATGTCGATCACCTTGCGGCCGCGGCTCCGCGCCGCCTCCCTGAGTTGCTCGAATGCCTGCCGAGGCTTGATCCGATGCCGCTCGGCCAGCACACCAATCGCCTGCTCGACCCGAATCCGGGTGGCCAGCGCGTGCTCGAGCTGCCCTACCGTAGCGCGCAGCCTGCCGGTCTCGCTCGCTGGCGCGGGCTGGGTGGCCGGCTTGCCTACTGGGGCTTCCCCGGTGCCGTTCTCGGCGGCTAGCAGGTCAGCCAGGATCATCGCGCAGGTCAGGTCGGGCAGGTCGTCGCCGCCAACCCGCCAGCCGTCCTTTGTGCGGCGGACAATCGCATTGTCCGGCACGACTGTCGACGTAGCGTCCGGCAGGCCATGGCTATCAGCGGACTCTGGCACGGAGCGCACGGCGGCAGCGACACTCGCCTGCGAGCCCGGCTGGTCGAGGTCGTCGAAGCCATGGCCACTGGGGCCTGAGCGGCTCGAAGCAGAGCCGTCGGCGTCGAATCCGGTAAGGGCAGCACCGCCTGCCGGGCGCTCGGTTGCTAGCCTGGCCGCGGCCGACCTGCCTGCCCGGCGGCCCTTCTTGCTCGTCATCGGACGCCTGCTAGCTCACCGAGGCGCTGCCTGACGGCAGCGGCAGATGGATTCGTGAGCGCGCTTCCGTCCGGGAAAAGGACCGTAGGCACCGTCTGGAAGCCGCCATTGACCGACATCACAAATTCCGCCGCAGCGGGGTCTTCCTCGATGTTGATCTCGGACATGTCGATGCCTTCGGCCGCCAGCTGGCTCTTCAGCCTGCGGCAGTAGGCACACCAAGTCGTGGTGTACATGGTCAGCGACTGCGCCACCCGGTTCTCCCTATCCGCCGTGCTCTCTATTGAACCTTACTAACGCCGGCCGCCCTTTGGCACTTCCCGCCCGCGGCGCCCGGAGAGCCGAGCCGACCCCCATCCGTCGGTGGCATGCGGAAGTATTTACTGACGGCACGGTGGCTTGACGCGCGCACTGCGGCAACGCACGCGCCGCCGGTGCTCGGTCAGCCGCCGCCGCGGCCCGCTAGGAGAAGGGAGAGCCAGGTGGGTGTCCCCCCAGCAGCCGCGCATGTCGCTGCCGTATCGGCCTTCGATGCGCCAGCTGCCGACGGGACCGCAGCCGTGCTCGCCGGCCTCGATCCCGAGCAGCGCGAGGTTGCGCTCGCTCCGCGCGGCCCAGTATGCGTGCTGGCAGGAGCGGGGACAGGCAAGACCCGCGCGGTCGCGCATCGGATCGCCTACCTGGCTGCTACCGGGCAAGCCGATCCAGCCAAGGTGCTAGCGGTGACGTTCACAACCCGCGCCGCGGGCGAACTTCGCGGTCGGCTGCGCCAGCTCGGCGGGGCCGCACCAGGCGCGGCCCTTGGCAAGGTTCAGGCCCGTACCTTCCACGCCGCGGCGCTGCGCCAGCTCACCCACTTCTGGCCGACCACCGTCGGCGGACCAGCCCCGCGCGTGCTCGAGTCCAAGATCGCCCTAGTAGCCGAAGCGGCGCGCAAGCTGCACGTGCGGGCTGGCCTGGCCGAGTTCCGGGATGCGGCGGCCGAGATCGAGTGGGCCAAGGTCACCCAGGTCCGGCCCGATGACTACGCGGCGGCCAGCCTCAAGGCAGGCCGGACCCCGCCGCTCGATGCCGCAGTGCTGGCCAGGGTCTACGCGGGGTACGAGCGGCTGAGGACAGAGCGGCACCTGGTGGACTTTGAGTCGGTACTGGAGCTAACCGCCGCCATCATCGCCGAGTACCCGGCCGCAGCCCGGTCGGTAACGGACCGGTACGCCTGCTTCGTCGTGGACGAGTACCAGGACGTGAACCCGCTGCAGAAGATGCTGCTCGATCAGTGGCTTGGCGGGCGCGACGAGATCTGCGTCGTGGGCGATCCGCGGCAGACCATCTACTCCTTCACCGGGGCTTCGCCCAGCTACCTGACCGGGTTCCCGACGGAGTTCCCGGCAGCGCCCGTGATCCGGCTGGTACGCAACTACCGGTCAACGCCGCAGGTGGTGACGCTGGCGAACAAGCTGATTACAGCTGCGCGGCCAGGCGATGCGGGTCGCGACGGTGCGCTGGTCGCGCAACGGCCGGCCGGCCCCGCGCCTGCGCTGTCCGAGTACCCAGACGAGCCGGCCGAGGCGGCCGCGGTGGCCAGGCAGGTGCGGGCACTGGTGCAGGCCGGGACTCCGGCAGGCGAGATCGCGGTGCTCGTCCGCACGAATGCCCAGACCCAGGGTTATGAGCAGGCGCTTGCCCAGGCGGGAATGCCGTTCCAGGTGCGTGGCGCCGAGCGGTTCTTTGACAGATCCGAGGTTCGCCAGGCGGTCGGCCTGCTCCGGGCTGCGGCCAGGTCGTCATCAGCCGATGACGACCCGGCCGCGCAGGTCAGGCCGATACTGGCCAGCATCGGGTTGACGCCGCAGGCACCGGCTGGCAGAGGCACCGCTCGTGACCGGTGGGAGTCCCTTGAGGCGCTCGCCCAGCTTGCGGCCGATTTCTACGCGGCCCGACCGACAGCCTCGCTCGCCGACCTGACTGCTGAGCTGGCCGAGCGCGGCGCGATCGGACATGCGCCGGCCATGGCCGGCGTGACGCTGGCCTCGCTGCACGCGGCCAAGGGCCTGGAGTGGGACGCGGTCTTCCTGCCGGGACTGACCGACGGCACGTTGCCGATCATCTACGCGCAGACTGACGATGCGATTGAAGAAGAGCGCAGGCTGCTCTACGTAGGCGTGACCAGGGCGCGCGAACGGCTATACCTGTCCTGGGCGCTGGCTAGATCGCCAGGCGGCCGGCGGACGAGGAAGCCGTCGCGGTTCATTGCCGATCTGCTTGTCGGCCAGAGCGGGCGAGATCGGCTGGCTACCGGCAGGACAAGTCCGGTGCGTTCCGGCCAGGACAAGCAAGCCTCCGCGCCGGGCCGGCCAGATCCGGACGATCCGCTATTCCAGCGGCTCAGGGAATGGCGGCGAGCCGCGGCCAAGGAGCAGAGCGTCCCCGCCTATGTGATCTTCTCCGATGCCACGCTGCATGCGATCGCCGAGCGCCGGCCGGCCAGCCGCGTGGATCTCGCTGGCGTCCCTGGTGTCGGGGCAGTCAAGCTCGACCGATACGGTGCGGCCGTGCTTGAACTCTGTGCCCAAGGCGAAGGGCTGACGTCGCCGGGAGGCCAGACGGTGCCATGACCAAGGCGCTTGACGAGGTGGTCGACCTGCTCGATCTCGAGCAAGTCGAGGTGGACATTTTCCGTGGCCGTAGCCCCGAGGGAGAACGGCGGCAGCGTGTCTTCGGCGGTCAGGTAGCCGGCCAGGCGCTCGTCGCGGCCGGGCGCACAGTCCCATCCGACCGGCCAGTGCACTCGCTGCACGCGTACTTCATCCGGCCAGGCGATCCGACCGTCCCGCTGGTCTACCTGGTGGAGCGGGTTCGCGATGGCAGGTCGTTCACCACGCGCCGGGTCACCGTGGTCCAGCACGGCGAGACGATCTTTACGCTGTCGGCCTCATTCCATCATCGGGAGCCTGGCTTCGAGCACTCCGATCCGATGCCGGAAGTGCCCGCGCCAGAGGACGTCGAGCCGACAGCCGACCGGATAGGCCGGCTCTTCGGGTCGTCGGCCGAGGAGTTCCTCCGCGACAGCCCGATCGACATCAGGCACGTCGGACCACTCACCCTTGAGGCTGAGCGGGACCCATCGCTCAGGTCGTCTCGCAGCATCGTCTGGCTGCGGGCCAACGGTGAGCTACCCGACGATCCGCTGCTGCACGTCTGCCTGATGACCTACGCGTCGGACATGACGCTGCTGGACACGGTCCTGCTCGCGCACGGCGTTTCCTGGGCCACCGGCGGTATTGCGGGCGCCAGCCTGGATCATGCCATGTGGTTCCATCGCCCGTTCCGTGCCGACCGCTGGCTGCTGTACGTGCAAGACACGCCGACCGCCAGCGGTGCGCGCGGCCTGGCCAGAGGCGAGGTCTACACCCAGGAAGGCCGACTGGTGGTGTCCGTGGTCCAGGAGGGACTGGTGCGAAGCCGCCAGCCTGGTTCTTACGCGCCGGGTTCGTAACGGCCAGGTGGCAGCCAGGCTACGAAGAAGTCGCAGGTACAAAAAGAAGTTGCCCCGGCCAAGCGGCGCTACATAGGCTTCTGCATGTCCGGAGGTCGACCCGCTACGCCCGAGAGGAGGTGCCCGAGATGCTGAGCAACATCAAGTCGGCTCAGGCCGCCAAGCGACCGCTCGCCGGTTTCGGCGCGGGCGCCTTCACGTGTGATGGCGTCCGGGTTGGCTCTCGCGCTACCGAGTCGGCCGCCGCGCCAGCCCTGCCGCGTATCAGGCGGGCTGCCGCTGCCATCAGCCAGGGCCAGGCGCAGGGCGGATACGTCGGCGCTGCCCACACGACCGGCCTGATTCAGGCCACCACCGAGCAGTTCAAGCAGATGACCCGCGTCAACCCGGTTGTCCCGGGTGGATTGGGCCCGCATCCAGCGGGGGAACCGGAACCGGTCTAGCACAGACCGGCCAGATCCCCTCCAGGCCGCGGACCCGAACCAGGGTTCGCGGCCTTCGTTATGCGAGGCCACAGATTGTCAGAGGCATGAGAGAAGCTCGACGAGTAGTGGAGAGGGGATGGCACCGATGCAGTGGCCCGGCACAACTGGCGTGCTGGAAGGACTAGCTGGCGTTCCCGGTGGCGCAGCGCTGGGTGGCCCAGAGCTAAGCCGCACCGAGCTGCCGTGCAGGGACGACCCGGAACTGTTCTTCGCGGAGTCTCCGGACGACGTGGAACTCGCAAAGTCGCTGTGTGGCGGCTGCGCGGCCAGGCTGGTCTGCCTTGCGGGGGCGATTGCGCGCGCCGAGCCCTGGGGTGTCTGGGGTGGCGAGCTGTTCCTGCGAGGCGAGATCGTCCCGCGGAAGCGGCCACGGGGACGGCCCCGCAAGGACGCGGTGGCGGCCTGAGCTCAGGCCGCGGCCGCCCGATGGACCTGACTTAACTGAAGGCAAAGGGGAAGTGCAATGGCGCACGTACAAGCGGAACTCGCACGGGAACGACAACGAACGATGCTCGCTGCCGCCGCGGCTCAACGAGAGGGCCGGCGAGCCTGGATACACGGCCGGATCGTCAAGCGCGTCGAGCGGGCCGAGCGACGGCAGGTCAGCGGCGCCCATCGGGCCGAGCAGCTGAGGGCAAGGCTCAGCGAGATCGAGTCAGGCAGCTAGCCCGCATCAACGCAGGGCAGGGCCCGGGAAGCTAACGGACTTCCCGGGCCCGAGGATCTCGATCGACAGGCCCGTCTCGTGCTCCCTGGGGGCATAGCCGGGAATCCATCGCAATACCTCGGCCCGGAACGGGCCCTCGCTGCCGAGCTGGCACAACACGCCAACCCCAGCGGTCGAGACCCGGTGAATCAGCACGTACGACGGCGGCAGGTTCAGCCGCCTGGCCACGTTTGCTGACCGGATATCGGCGACGCGGGCCGCTTCGCTGCGCATCCATTCGCGGCTGAAGGCAAAGGACTCGACCTTCGACGGCTCCGCCAGCGGGGCAAGGAAGCCACGCAACTGGTCAAGGTCGACGCTCACGTCCGGCCGCAGGAAGCCATGCTCGCGCAGGTCCTGCTCAACAACTTCGATATCCCCGTCATGGTGCATGAGCCACAGCAGCCGGCCGAAGATAGCCGGCAGCCCGCCAGGCAGCCGGTCAACGGCGCCGAAATCGAGCACGCCGAGGCGGCCATCTTCGAGCAACCGGAAGTTGCCCGGATGCGGGTCCGCGTGCAGCAGCCCAACCCTCGCAGGACCGGAGAACAAGAACCTGACGAACAGCAGCCCTGCCCTGTCGCGCTGATCCTGAGTCCCGGCGGAGATGATCTCAGCCAGCGGAGTGCCGTCCATCCACTCGCTGACTAGCACGTGATCAGTACTGGTGATCACACTCGGCACGCAGATGTCAGGGTCGGCGGCGAATGCGTCGGCAAAGGCCTGCTGCGATGTGGCCTCCAGCCCATAATCCAGCTCTTCCACGACCCTGGCTCGCAGCTCGTCGAGCAACGGACCAACGTCCAGGCCGGGCATGAGCATGCCGAACAGCCTGCCTACCCGGCTTAGCTGGGCGAAGTCATTGCCGAGTGCCTTTCCGGCGCCGGGATACTGGATTTTCACCGCGACCGGTCGGCCATCGCGCCACACGGCCCTGTGCACCTGGCCGATTGACGCGGCCGCGGCAGGCTTGTCGTCAAACTCGGCGAAATTGGATCGCCAATCGGCGCCAAGATCGGCCGCCAGCACCTTATGAACCGAGGCTGCGGGCAGCGGCGGCGCCGAGTCTTGCAGCTTGGTCAGCGTGGCTCGGTAGGGGCCGGCAATCTCGGGCGGCAGCGCGCTCTCGAAGATCGATAGCGCCTGGCCGAACTTGAGCGCTCCGCCCTTGAGTTCGCCAAGCACGCGGAAGATCTGCTCGGCGGTCCGCTGCTGTATCTCCTGGGCGACGATCTCGGCCGGCCTGCCACCGAGGCGCTTGCCAACGCCGAGCGCTGCGCGGCCAGCTATCCCGACTGGCAGCGAGGCGAGCTTGGCAGTCCGGGTCACGGCGCGGAGCGGCAGGTCGGTCATGAGCTCCATTGTCGGCTAAGCCGAGTAGCGGTTGCCACACCAGGCGGCACAACTCCCACATGCGCACCGTGGATGGGGCGGCCACGTCCGGCGGCGCCATTGCCAGGCGGGCAGTACCAGCTCCAGAGTGCCATTCGCGGTTGCGTAAGCAAGCGGCGCCTGGTCCGCGAACGCGATCGCCTGCGCGGCGGCCTGGGCCGCAACGGCGGTGGCGAGCGCCGCGTCACATGCGGGCGGGTCGGCGCTGCGGGTGGCAAGCTGCGCCAGGATGAGCGGCCAAGCCGGGTCCCGGTCAGCCCTGGTCAGGTCGAGGCAGCGTAAGCATGCGGTGACGCCTGGCCGGACCAGCGGGCCAACGATGCCGATTGCCTCGCTAGCCGAAACCACCAGATGCGGCACGCGCTTGTGCTGCAGGGCCGACGCGCGGCCGGACGATAGCTGGCCGACGAGGATGGCTAGGTCCACGCGCCGCTGATCAGCCTGTCTGGCGCGGCCTCGCTGCGGGGCTGCCCTGCTGCTGACTTCGGCCGCAGTTTCGCCCGCCGCTGCCGGGAGCCGCCCTGGCCCGGTCGGTTCGGCTGGCCAGCGAACGGCTGCCACGCCGGAGCAGGTGAGCAGGTCAGCGATGCTGGCGGCGATCCGTCCCGAGCCACAGACTGCGATAGTCGTCGCAGTGCGCCTGGCCAGCACCTGCGCACCGCCGTCGCCGTCGAGGCGGGCTAACGATGCCGCCGCCAGCTCGGGTATCAGCTGGCGCCTAAGTTCGCGCGGAATGGACCGGATCGCTTCGGCAGGGAAGTCGATGAGCACGCCTCCGGCAGCGAGCAGCGTGAGGATTCGCTCGGTGATGGGCTCCGGTATGCCACGACCGGCCGCTTCCGTGATCACCTGGGTCCGGTCGCGACTTCCGTCGAGCAGCCTTATCACGTCCGCAGCCCGGCTCATGCCGGTGATGGCGACAGCACGGCGCGGATCGATGCCGATCTGCACCGTGTCGCGGTCGCGCCATAACGGCAGCAATCCCGTCCTGAGAGCTGGCCTCACGAACCGAGCCTGGCACGCCGGGCTGACATTTTCCGGCCGCCCGCGCGCTCTTGGCCGTCCAACCCCGTTCCCGGCCGCGCCTACGTTCCCGCCGCGCCCGGGCTGCGGACCGTCCACCCCGTTCCCGGACGAGCTGACGTTTCCCGACCGCCCCCAGGCTACGGGCCGTCCACCCCGTTCCCGGACGAGCTGACGTTTCCCGGCCGCCCCCAGGCTACGGGCCGTCCACCCCCCTTCCCCAGAAGCGACGGGCGGCCCGGGCCCGGGGGCTCCTGGCTCGCGAAGCTAGGTTCGCTGGCCCGAACGGTCAAGCCCGCCCTGTGGACGACCCTGTGTAGATCGTGGGGAAGGCACGGCGTGTTCTTGTGGATACCTGTGCCACAAGCTGTGAATTGGACCGGGAATGTCGGCCAATACCCAGCGTGAACTGCCGCTACGGTGTCCACGTCCTGTGGACGGCAGATACCTGGCCCCTGTGGTCAGGTGTCCTGCCCATCGGCATCTGGACCGAGATCGTCCTCGCTCGGCTGATCGCCGCTGAGATCGGAGATGTCCAATTCCGGCCGCCCGCGAACGAAGCCGTCGGGATCGTCGAAATCGTCAGCCGTCGGCAGCAGGTCCGGGTGCGCCCAGATGCTGTCACGCCCGGTAATGCCTCGCTCGGTGGTCAGGCCCTGCCAGATGACGGCCGCCTCGCGCAGCCGCCGTGGCCTCAGTTCCAGGCCGACCAGAGTGGCAAAGGTCCGCTCTGCCGGGCCGCCCGTTGCGCGTCGCCGCCGGATGGCCTCGGCCAGCGCGCCCGCCTGCGGCAGCCGGTCCCTCGCTGCGGCCTCAACGACGGTTGCGACCCAGCCTTCCACGAGCGCGAGCACTGTCTCAAGCCTGGCCAGCGCCGCCTTCTGCTCGGGGCTGTCCTCCGGCTGGAACAGCGCGGCACCAGACAGCGCCTCGTTCAGCGCCTCGGGGTTGGACGGATCGATTTGCGGCATGGCATCGCGCAGCGCCGACGCATCGACCTTGATGCCGCGTGCGTAGTCTTCCACGGCGCCGAGCAGCCTCGCCCGCAGCCAGGGCACGTGCCCGAAGAGCCGATGGTGAGCCGCCTCCCGCAGCGCCAGGAACAGCCGTACCTCGTCTAGGTCTACCGACAGCCCGGAGCCGAACGCGGCGACACCCGCTGGCAGCAGCGCCGCCGTACCCGGCGGGCCGAGCGGCAGGCCCACGTCGGTGGAGCTGACCACCTCCTCGGCCAGCGCGCCCACCGCAGCGCCAGTCTGACCGCCGACCATCATTCCGCCGATCCTGCGCATCATCTCGCCGAGGCCGCCAAAGGCGCCAAGGCCGCCCATCATGGCGCGCATCTCCGGCGGCAGGTCGGCAGCCATCTCCGCGGGATTGTCACTGATCAGGCTGCTCATCGCCTCGACTGCGCGCGCGGCGATCGGATCGCAGAGCTTCGACCAGACCGGCAGGGTCGCCTCCACCCACTCGGCTCTGCTCCAGGCCTGCGCAGTCCGCATCCCGCTCGGAAACTCTGTCGCGTCCTCCAACCAGAGGTCGGCCAGTCGCAGCGCCTCTACAACCTTGCTGCGGTCGATCTCAAGGACGCTGGCATCGCCCTTTTGCGCAACGGTCTGGCGCGCGATGTTCTTTGCCAGGTCCCAGTTGACCGGCCCGCCCTGCCAGGACATCAGGTCCGCGAATTGCCGGAGTGCATCGGCGAACTGCTGCGGGTCTCCCAGCGGCCCGAGCGGGCCCATCCCGCCGAAGGGGTCAGGTGGGCCGCCGCCGGAGCCCGAGCCGCCGGGCGGACCGGAACCGCCGGAGCCGCTGGCGTCGTCGTCGGATCTGCCAGGGGGACCGAAGCCGAAGGGAGGCTCAGTCATCTGCCCGCCCTCTCAGGCAGGATGGAAGGGTCCACACTGGCCAAGCTATCCCAGGAGCGGTGCGCTGTGAGCAACCGAGTAGCCCAGGTTCGCCATGAGCGCAGCGCTGGCCAGGCATCGGCAACCCGAAGCCAGCGCCGAACCACGCGGAAGACCACGGAACTTGCTGCCACGGCGGAAGCGGCGGGAACGCTAGGATCCCCCGGCTCGGCGGAAACGGCGGGTTCGGCCGGCCGGGAGACGGCCATCGAGGCGCTGCCAGCCGAACTTGAGCGGGCGGGCCCGCAGGCCATGCGCCCGGGCCCGGTCGTCGCTGTCACCGGGGCCGCGCGTGGCCTGGGCCTCGCGCTGACTGCAAGGCTGGCGCAGTCGGCTCTGGTCGGCCGCGTCATCGCTATCGACGACCACCGCGGCGATGTCACGGGAGTGACCTGGCGAATCGTCGATGTCCGTGATCCGGCCCTGGCCGGCAGGCTCGCGGGCGTTGACGTGATCGTGCATACCGATCTTGACCTTTCGCCCGAGTCCGACGCACGGGCAAGGCGCGCCTTCAATGTCCGCGGCGCGCAAACCGTACTGACCGCGGCCGCAGCCGGCGGCGTCGCCAGGGTGGTGCTCGTGACCAGCGCGATGTTCTATGGCGCACGGCCGGACAACCATGTACCGCTGCCGGAGGACGCGCCGCTCAGCGCGGAGTCCGACGGCAGCGTGGCCGGTGACCTGCTCGAGATCGAGCACCTGGCCGAGCGCTCGCCGCGCGCGCACCAGGGCCTGGAGGTGACCGTCGTCCGGCCCGCGGCGCTCGTCGGTGACGGCATCGACACCCTTGTGACCAGGCACTTCGAGGCTCCGCGACTGCTGGCGGTCAAGGGCTGCACGGCGCGCTGGCAGTTCTGTCACGTCGATGACCTGGTCTCCGCGCTCGAGCTAGCCGCCGCGGGCAAGGTCACCGGCGCGTTTGCCGTCGGCAGCGACGGCTGGCTCGAGCAGGAGCAACTCGAGGAGCTATCCGGTCTGCGCCGAATCGAATTGCCCGCCGGGCTGACCTTCGCTACCGCGCAGCGGCTGTACCGGGCCGGCCTCACTCCGGCGCCCGTCACCGACCTGCGATATGTGGTGTATCCGTGGGTCGTGGATTGCGCGGCGCTTCGCCAGGCCGGCTGGCGGCCTAGCCACGACAACGCGGCAGCGCTCGAGGTGCTGCTCGAGCAGCGGGCCGGGCACCACGCCGTGGCCGGCCGCAGGCTGGACAAGAAGGATGCGACGATCACCGCGGCCGGGGCCACCGTGGCGGTCATCGGCACGGCCGCCATCGTCCGCCAGGTCCGGCGCCGCAGGCGCGGCTCCTGACCGTGAACCGAAACTCTGCTCCTAGACGGCACCGACCCAGCGGGATTCGTCAAGTGCCGCCCGCCTAGCTGTAACTTGGCATTGTGACCGTTATCCGGATGACCGAACTGCGCGCAGAGCCGCTGTCGGTCGATGAGATCCGCGCTGCCGTGACCGTTCCGGCTGCTGGCGCGGTGGCCTTGTTCATGGGCACCGTGCGTGACCACGACCATGGCCGGGGCGTCACCGCACTGTCCTATAGCGCTCATCCCACGGCTGCCGCCGAGCTTGGCCGGGTCGCTGAGAAGATCGCGGCCAGCCACGACATACTGGCGCTCGCGGTTGTACACCGCACCGGAGACCTGCAGGTAGGCGACCTGGCTGTGGTTGCCGCCGTGGCCGCCGCGCACCGCGACCCCGCCTTCACAGCCTGCCACGCCCTGATCGATGAGCTGAAGGCCACGGTGCCGATCTGGAAACATCAGTTCTTCACGGGCGGTGACAGCGAGTGGGTGAATAGTGCGTAGGCTTCCGCCTATGCCCAGTCGGCTCCCGCCCATGTCACACCGCCTGATCACGTTGCTGATAGCGGGCTGCTGCGTGCTCGCTGGCCTAGTGGTAGCGGCCGTCACAACAGTGCCTTACGTCGCCCTCACGCCGGGCCCGACGCTGAACACGCTGGGTAATCCCGGTGGCAAACAGCTGATCCAGATCATCGGGCGGCGGACCTATCGGACCAACGGTCACCTGAACCTCGTGACTGTGTCATACACCGGGGGTCCGGATACCGATTTCAACATCTTCAGCGCCCTGCGCGCCTGGCTGACCCCCGACGACGCTGTCGTGCCATCGAGCGAGATCTACTCGCCGGGCCAGTCCCAGCAGCAAGTAGTGCAGCAGGACACACAGCAGATGGTTGGCTCGCAGCAGGATGCCACCGCCGCCGCACTGTGCTATCTGAACATCGGCTACAAGACCGTGGACAAGGTCGCGGCCACGGTAAAGGGCACCCCCGCCTATGGCGTGCTGCAAGCTGGCGACATCATCACGGCCGTCGACGGGACTCCGATTGACTGCCATCACTACGTCGTCAACATGATCAGGAGCCGCAAGCCCGGCGCCCCGGTCACCCTGAGCATCTTGCGCAAGGGCGTGACCAAGACAGTCCGGCTGGCCACTAAGGATGTCGGTGGCCAGGCCGTCGTCGGGGTCGAGCTTGCGCCACCGACATACGTCTTCCCGTTCCTTGTCAAGATCAATCTGCCCGGAATCGGCGGGCCCAGTGCCGGGCTGATGTTCGCGCTCGGGATCATCGACAAGCTAAGCCCGGACAGCCTCACTGGCGGCAGATTCATTGCCGGAACGGGTGAGATCGCGCCCACTGGCGCGATTGAGCCCATTGGCGGGATCCAGCAGAAAATGGCTGGCGCGCGAGCCGCCGGCGCCACGATCTTCCTGACGCCCGCCGCGAACTGCCAGGACACTTCGGGTGCGGTGCCGGCCGGGCTGCGCCTGATCAAGGTGAGCACGCTGGCAGGGGCGGTATCCGACCTGCAAGCGATCAAGACCGGTAGGCCGGTGCCGTCCTGCTAGCGGGCCGTTGGCCGGTCGATCAGCTGGCTGAACTCTCGGCAGAATCGGGTTGAACTCGCGGTCGCCCGGCACCTGCCGGGCCGCCACCGGGGCGCAGCGGTGCCGCCAAGGGCGTACGCTCGGATCTGACGGGACATCCAGGGCGGGGCCTTCGTCTTAACGCACGTGTCGTGGTCTGTCCGCGCGTCCTTGGCAGGCGTGTCCTGGTAGAGCTGGACCGAAGGGAGCGGTACTGGTCGTGGCGCCTCGTGTGCTGGTAGACGCGACTGCGGTACCTGCCGACCGCGGTGCTCTTGGCCGCTATGTTGACGGCCTGGTAAGCGCGCTTGGCGCTGCCGGGGCGGACATAGCCGTCGCCTGCCAGCGGGCCGACGAGGAGCGATACGGGCGGCTAGTGCCGAGCGCCAGGGTCGTGGCCGCTCCGCCGGCTATCGCGCACAGGCCGGCCAGGCTGGCCTGGGAGCAGAGCGGGCTGCCGATGGTCGCCCAGCAGGTCGGCGCCGACGTCATCCACTCCCCGCACTACTCCATGCCGCTGCGGCCCAATCGGCCGGTCGTAGTCACGGTGCATGACCTGACGTTCTTCACCGAGCCAGATGCCCATAGCCCGGTCACTGCCACCTTTTACAAGGCAGCTATCCGTACCTCGGCGCGCCGGGCTACCCGGCTGATCGTGCCGTCGAAAGCGACAAGGGACGAGCTAGTCCGGGTGCTGGCAGCGGATCCGACCAGGATCGACGTGGCGTACCACGGCGTCGACCATGACTTGTTCCACCGTCCTAGCGCACAGCAGCTCCGGCAGGTGTCCGACCGGCTCGGTCTGCATGGCCGGCCTTACGTCGCATACCTCGGCACCCTGGAGCCGCGCAAGAACGTCCCCGCCCTGATCGCTGGCTGGGCGTCCGCGGTAGCCGATATGGCCGACGCGCCAGCCCTGGTGCTGGCGGGCGGCAGCGGCTGGAGTGAGGAAGTCGACCGCGCCGTCGCTGCCGTACCGGCCCAGCTGCACCTGGTCAGGCCCGGCTACCTGCACTTCAACGATTTGCCAGGCTTCTTCGGCGGCGCGCTAGTGGTGGCGTTCCCGAGTACCGGCGAAGGCTTCGGCCTGCCCGCGCTCGAGGCGATGGCCTGCGGTGCCGCGGTCCTTACCACGCACCGCACCGCGCTGCCCGAGGTAGGCGGGGACGCCGTGGCTTATACCGAGCCGGACGCCGACAGCATCAAGGCAGCGCTCAAGTCGCTGCTCGAGGATCCGGCCCGCCGGACCACGCTGGGTGATGCTGGCTACGCCAGGGCGATGGAGTTCAGCTGGGCCGCGTCAGCGGAGGCGCACATGATCAGCTATGAGCGGGCTGCCGCGCAGGGGCCCGAGTAGCGCCATCAGCACTCCGGCCAGCGTCCCGCCTGGCTGTGCTGCGGCTTGCGCCTAGAGCCGGCTGTCTGCGCCACGCGCGCGCAGATCCTCGACCACTTGCTTGACCTCCTGTGCCCGCGATCGCGCGCACACCAGCATGGCATCCGCCGTGTCGACTACCACGACGTCATCCAGGCCGATGACGGCGACGACGCGGTCCGTTGTCGACACGACCACCGCATCCTTCACATCGCGTACGAGGATCTCTGCCCGCCCTGGTATCACCAGATTGCCGGACTCGTCGGTCGGCAGCGCCTCGCCGAGCGAGTCGAAGTCGCCCACATCGCTCCAGGGCATGTCGGCAGGCACCGTGGCAACCTTGCCCATGGCGGCCGCGCCCTCGAAGACGCCGTAATCGACCGAGATCTTCTCCAGCCCCGGCCAGACATCGGCCAGCACGCCTGCCCGGTCAGGGCTGTCCCAGGCGTCGGCTATGCGGTCGATCCCGGCGCTCAGCTCGGGCCGTTGCCGGGCAAGCTTGGCCAGATAGGCACGCACCCTGAACACGAAGATTCCTGCGTTCCACAGGTAGTGGCCGGACTCGAGGTAGCTGGCTGCCAACTCGCGCGACGGCTTTTCCCGGAACTCCGCGACCGTCCTTGCCGCACCGCTCAGCACGCCGCCGATCTTCAGATAGCCGAACCGCACCTCGGCGTGCAGCGGCCGGATCCCGACAGTGGTCAGGTAGCCGTCCTGCGCCGCGCTAACGGCCTGCCTGATGGTCTCGATAAACCGCGGCTCGTCGCCGATCAGGTGGTCAGCGGAGAACGCCGCCATGATGGCGTCCGGGTCACGCCGCGCTAGCACGGCGCTGGCCAGGCTGATCGCAGCGCAGGAGTCCTTCGGGGAAGGCTCGACCAGGATGTTGGCCGCAGGCACCTGCGGCAGCTGACGGGCGATAGCGGCCGCATGCGCGGTGCCGGTAACCACGTAGGTGTGCTCAGCGGAGGACAACGGGGCAATTCGGTCCACGGTGGCCTGAAGCAGCGACCGGTCAGTGCCGGTCAGCGCATGCAGGAACTTAGGATCGCAGGCACGTGACAGCGGCCAGAGCCTTGTGCCGCTGCCGCCTGCCAGAATCGTTGAGTAGAGCATCTAGTCACTATGCCCGATTCCGCGACCTGCCGGAGCGCCAGCCGGATTGTCCCGTATCGGATCGGCGGGGTGCATGCTAGCGGCGGGGTCATGGAGGCGACGGTGCAAGTCGGCAGGGGAAGCGGCGATTCCGACGCTCTGACGCTGCACTGGAATGTGCCGTTCTTGGTCGATCTGCGGCGGGCTCTGGATGTGCATAGTCGCGGTCCGCGTGATCCGACTTACCGCATCGACGAATCCGGCGCGATCTGGCGGACGTCGCTGACCCCGCAGGGGCCAGCCACGCTGCGGCTTGCCCGAGCCCGGCCGCCGGCCAGGCCCGCGGCCGCAGGCCCGGCTGGCGGTGCCGTCACCGGGGTCAGCGCGGCTGCCTGGGGACCGGGGGCAGCCTGGATGATCGCCACATTGCCAGACCTGCTGGGCGCCCGCGATGACCCGGCTGGCTTCACGCCGGTTCACCCTGCGCTGCGCGATCTCCTGCGGCAGCATCCTGGCCTGCGGATTGGCCGCAGTTGCCGGGTGCTGGAGGCGCTCGTGCCCGCCGTGCTCGAGCAGAAGGTCGTCGGCCTCGAGGCCCACCGGGCGTGGCGACTGCTACTGCGCTGGCACGGCCTGCCAGCGCCGGGCCCGGCGCC
>Ga0187819_10000724_pt1 | contig 16716 bp, 15 predicted proteins | sample NC_wetland_sal_i_15_FD_132411 | JGI IMG/M metagenome (GOLD analysis project Ga0187819, IMG submission 132411) | Wetland sediment microbial communities from Neuse River Estuary, North Carolina, USA - SO4_4 | ecosystem: Environmental > Aquatic > Freshwater > Wetlands > Sediment | place: USA...
ATTTCAATCACTTAGCAAAAATCCTCAGAAAACTTCACCTGCAAATTGGCAGAAGCGGCCGCGATGATGGTTCAATCTTGCGACCCTGGCGCAACTGTTTCTCTCGCGATCCATTCGCGGATATACGGTGGACAATTCCGAAGCTGAGTGCCACTTGCTTCGCAGCAGGCTAAAAAGGCAACCACCTGCTGATCCACGAGCTTTACGCCCTGAAGGTCCAGCGCAACTTTTTGACGTGGCGTTTCTTCGGATGATACAACCTGTTGTAGCTCTACCAATTCCTCGGCCTGAATTCTTCCACTTATGCTCAGGACGACACAGTCGCCATCCGTTAGTTTCTGAATCTTCCACATGAATTCTCTTTTCCCTTCCGGTTTGGCTTCAAAGCTGAGCTCACCGAAGCTTTTGTGAGTCCAGCGTGTTCGCCCTCCCTGGCGCTGGTAAAATCGCTTGCTGGAGCCAACCTTGGATAGAGCAAGACAGCCACCAATCGTAAGTTGAAGAAAAAGAAGTACCTGAGCGATGAGTAAGCCTGCGTTGGCTTCGGGAATTCCCGAAACTTCGTGAAGGGATCGAGCGAATTGTGTTAGCTGGTTTGGAAGCGGCGCTTGTCGATTTTCAGCGATTTAATCTTCGAGTCGAGCGTGGATGCCGGTATATCGAGCTTCGCCGCGGCACCGGAAGGTCCGGAAACGCGGCCTCTGGTTTCGGCCAGCGCGGCTTCAATGCGTTCTTTTTCCTGTGCCACAAGATCTTCCTGTAAAGGACGGCTGGAAGCAGGTCTTACCGAAAGCCAGCTCTCGTCCACGGAAAACTCGTCGGTGTCACACACGATGACGGAGCGTTCAATGACGTTCTGTAGTTCGCGAATGTTGCCGGGCCAGGAATAAGATTGCAGGTGCGCTAAGCTCTTCTTGTCGATGGTGGTGATTTTCTTGCCCGCTTTACTGGAATAGCGGTCAATAAAGTACTCCACGAGCAGACGGATATCTTCTTTTCGATCGCGTAGCGGAGGAACCTGAACAGGAAACACATTGATTCTGTAAAACAGGTCGCTGCGAAATGTGCCGGCAGCGATGGCGGCGGGCAAGTCGCGATGGGTGGCGGCAATCACACGCACATCGGCGCGAATCGGACGGCTGCCGCCGACGCGATCAAACTCGCGTTCTTGCAAAACGCGCAGCAATGCCACCTGGGTCTCCGCCGTCAACTCTCCGATTTCGTCCAGGAAAATGGTGCCACCTTCGGCTAATTCGAAACGGCCTAAACGGCGTTGCAAGGCTCCGGTAAAAGCGCCCTTCTCATGGCCGAATAGTTCCGAAGCGATCAGGTCGCGAGGGATCGCCGCGCAATTTACACTCACAAAAGGTCGCGAGGCCCGCGGCGACCGCTTGTGAATGGCGCGTGCGATGAGTTCCTTGCCGGTGCCCGTCTCGCCGGTGATTAAGACCGTGGAATCACTGGGAGCAACTTTAGAGACACGCGTGAGGACTGCCCGCAGAGCGGGCGAGGTGCCGACGATTTCCTCAAACATCGAGGTTTTATCGACTTCCTCGCGCAGCGCCAGGTTTTCTCGTTGTGCTCGGTCTCGAGTCCGTTTTTGGTCATCAATGTCGATTCGCGTACCGCACCAACGGCTGACATGGCCTTCTTCGTCGCGAAGTGGCTTAAGCTGATAAAGGAACCAACGGTACTCGCCATCGTGCCGGCGCATGCGCACTTCCATCTCAAACGGTTCGCTGCGAGCCATCGCCGCCTTTATTCCCTTCTTGAGCGCTTCCACATCTTCCGGATGCGCCACCAAGTCAAGGAACTCCATCGGTGGTTTTGGTGGAATGGAGCCGAAGTACTCACGTGCAGCGCGGTTTCCGTACGACACGTTCGCATCTGCTTCCCAAATGAACATGTGCTGGGGCGCAACATCGATCACTTGTTTGAGTTCCTGTGCACGCTTTTGCTCTGCGGCTTGTGCTTGCTGTAGAGCCTCAAACGCTTGAGCATTCGTTATCGCCACAGCAGCTTGATCGGCAAACATCTTGAACCAAGCAAACTCCTGTTCGCTGATGGTTTCTCGGCTGGAGATCAATAGAACACCGAGCGTTTTTCCCCGAAATACCAGCGGGTGAGCAGCAAAGGAACGAAGGCCTTCCTGCTCGACCCAATCCTGCCGAACGACCCCTTCGACTTGCTGGGGAAGGTCTTTGTGGAGGATGGAAATTCCCTCTGTCGCGACCCGGCCCACCAGTCTGTTTGCCAAGGGTACCCGGCGAAATTGTTCATGCAGTGCCGAAAGGTCTACTTTCGACACGGTACCAGCGCCGGCGACCGAGTGCAGGCATTGCGTCTGATCCGCGCAGTCGTCTTTCAGGAGGCAATCCTGACAAATGTCACCGGGTTTCAAAAGCCAGATGCGGGCATGAGCGACACCAGGCTGCTGGGCCAGGCCGTTCACAACCGTATCCAAAACGATTTGGAAGTTATGCTCAGCCGCAGCCGTGGCGGCGATCGAGAGTAGGGATTCGGCCCGCAAGGCAATTACTCCGTAACTTGGCTAATACTACACCAAAGAAGGGACGTCGGGCCGCTCCCATGGCCAGCCGGGTCGGCCAGAGAATCCCAACCGTCTTTCCTGAGATTTCGTGAATTTCCGAGCCCTCGTGAACCCAAAACACGCATAACTCAAAGCACGTTAACCACTTGGCTTTGGTTCGCTCGTTGCATTACTCAGATCAAGCGACGGAACAAGAAAACAAAGTCGCGGGGCAAAGAGTAGATAGTAGGGAGGATGTCATGAAGAAAATTGGCACGACGCTGGGACTCGCGGGTTTTGTTCTCGTGTCGCTGATCTTTTGCAGCACAGCGGTGGCCCAGCAGCCGCCAGACAACATTGAGGGGAACTGGACGATCTATTCAACTAGCATTGAGACCGGGCTGACGGTCATCAAGCATGTGCAAATCGCGCAATATGGCAACCAGCTGTCGGGGTTTTTCGAAGGCCCTGACCAGTCAGGTCCGATTCAAGGATCGGTCAATGTACATCACGTCGAATTCAGCACGGTGACGCGCACCGTGCTCACGTTTCGCGGACAGATCTACGGGAATTCCATGTCGGGGCTGTACGGGATTCACGGGCGACATGCGGGTTGGCAAGCCGTGCGGACAACCGGGGCTGGGCTGGCAGTGCCGGTGGCGACGGTGACTACTTATCAGTATCAACCAGTACAGACGGTGCAAGCCCCTGCGGCACAAGCTCCGGCCGAACCCGCTCCGCAAGCAGCACCGCAGCCTGCGACGACGGCAACTGCGCAAAGCAATTACGGGCCAACTGCGGCGCCGCAATCGGCGGATCAACTGAATGCGTTGGTTGCACCGATCGCGTTGTACCCAGACGCGCTGGTAGCGCAGATTTTGGCGGCGTCGACGGTGCCGGACCAGGTGGCGATCGCGGATTATTGGGTGCACCAAAACTCGAATTTGACGGGCGATGCCCTAGCGCAGGCAGTTGACCAGCAAAGCTGGGACCCGAGCGTGAAGGCGTTGACGCAGTTCCCATCCGTCCTGGATGACTTGGCAAAGAACCTGGCGTGGACATCGAGCCTGGGCCAGGCGTCTCAAAACCAGCAGGCGGACGTGATGGCGGCAGTGCAGGCGATGCGCGCGAAGGCGCAGGCGGCGGGCACGCTACAGTCGAACGCGCAGATCACGGTGACGCAGTCGACGCCGGGAACGATCGTGATTCAGCCGGCGAATCCGCAGGTTGTGTACATTCCGCAGTACAACCCGACGATCGTGTACGGCGCGCCGGTTGTTGTGCCGCTGTACACGCCGCCAGTGGTGTTTGCGGCTCCAACCCTGACGTTCGGTGCGGGAATAGCCGTGTTTGGTGGTGGAGGCGGATTCGCGGTCGGCGGTGGATTTGGCTGGGGCTTCCACGCATGGGCATGCAATTGGGGTGGAGGTGGAGGCGGAAGCACGATCATCTTCAACCACACGACCTATATCAATAATAACACGTATAACGGCTACCACCCGTGGGGCCCCGGCCCGCACGGACCCGGCCCCTATGGCCCGAACGGATACCACCCTTGGGCAGGGGGAGCGGCCGGATCGCAAAACCATGCCTGGTATGGCGCAAATGGCACCTTTCACCCGGACGGTAATTACAAGCCGGGCGAAGACACGCACTATGGCCCGAACGGTGGATACCACCCGAATGGGTATTTCGGTCCGGACGGCGGCTTTCACCACGACGTTCCTGGAACGGGTCCAGCACACATGCCCAATGGCGGAGCCAATGGGAACCACGGTTTGATCGGCGGGAACGGCGGCGTGCAGAATCCCAATGCCGGAATGAACGGCCCGGGCGTAGCGCCAGCTGGTGGTTATAGCAACGGAATGAATAACACCGGTGGACTGCAGCAGCAGCGCACGGAGTCGAACAACCTGGCAGCGACCAATCGAGAGCCGAACAGCTTGGGAGCGAGCAGGCCCGGAACGAGCAGCCTGGGAGCGGAACGCTCGAACGAAGGCAGCTATGGCAACCGTAGCTGGAACCAAAACAACTCGCGAATGAGCGGAAACGGCGCGATGAGTCGAGCGGAGAGCAATCGCGGCCGGGCCAGCATGGCAGGGCGGAGACCACAACAGCACATGATGCGGCAGCAGCACATGGGCGGGGAACGGCACTCTGGCGGAGGTGGCGGCGGGCGGCGACGCTAGGGCCAGTCGAGTGGGAGAAAAACGAGATAAGAACTGTTGAAGGAGATTGGAAATGACATCGAGCGAGACCAAAACGACTAAGTGGATCATTGCGGTAATTGTGGTGCTGGCGTTGGCGGGTGCCGGGCTGGCAGTTCGAAAGAACGTAGCCAGCAAGGTAGCGGCGCAGATGACGTTTCAGACGCCCGCGGATGCTGGGAAAGCGCTGGACGACGCGGCGAAGAGCGGCGATCAGGTCGAACTGGCGAAGGTCCTGGGCGCGGAGGTAAAGAATCTGTTGATGACGGGCGACACCGATGCGGACAAGGCGGCGATTGATAGCTTCGCGCAGAAGTATCAGCAGATAAACCGGTGGGTGGACATGAGCGATGGCAGCCGGGTTCTGTACATTGGGGCGGACAACTTTGCGTTCCCGGTGCCGCTGGCGAAGAACGCGTCGGGGAAATGGTACTTCGATGGCGTGGCCGGGGCGCAGGAGTTGCGAGCGCGGGATATCGGCCGAAACGAACTGCTGGCGATCGATGCGTGCGCCGCGCTGGCGAACGCGGAACAGATTTATGCGCAGAACTACAGCGACTCTGGAGAATTTGCGCAGCGGGTTATCAGCAGTGCGGGAAAGCAAGACGGGCTGTATTGGCCGGCTTCGGAAAAGGAGGGGCCTAGCCCGCTGGGGCACTTGAGCAAGTTCCCGAAATCGTCGCTGGCTTCGTATCCGCCTAACGAGCCTCCGGTGATCGATGGCTATACTTTGCGGATCCTGACGGCGCAGGGAGAGGATGCTCCGGGTAGCGCGGGAAGCTACATCGTGGATGGGAAGATGACCGGCGGGTTCGCGATTCTGGCGACACCTGTGAAGTATGGAGAGACCGGGATTATGACGTTCATGATGGGGCCTCAGGGGTTCGTTTATGAACGGGACCTGGGACCCGACACCGCCAAGATCGCCTCCTCAATTACCGAATACAATCCGGACGAGCACTGGTCGCGAGTCGAGTAGTCGTTGCACGAAGTCGAAAAACGGGAGACGCAAATACGATGCGTCTCCCGTTCCCTTGTTTCCGACCCCAGAAGTTCACCCATTGAAATCGCGAAACGAGGACCTAGGATAAGACTCTTAGCAGGAGGCGCTCTTCATGACAACAGTTCCGACACGGTCCCGGGAGACCTTTTCGCGTTTACAAATGGGCGAGTTCTGGTCGGGCGACCTCGGGCTCACTCTATCCACCCTTTCGCTGGTTGTACTCGTTTTCGTGATCACCCCGCTCCGCGAAGCAGGCCTTCCGGCCAAACTCGTCTTCGAACTGATCTTGCTAACCTTAATGGTGTTTGGCGCTCTTACCGTTGAGCAGGGCCGCGCTGCCACAATTTTCCTGGTCGCTTTCTTACTGGCGACCGCGGCTTTGCTGGGCGTGGCGCGTTATCATCCCACGCCGCTATTGCACCAACTTGGTAGCCTTTTCTCCACGATTGCGTTGCTTCTTTACGTTCGGATTATCCTAATCGTGATGTTCCGTGGAGGCCCGGTAACCTGGAGCCGCATTCAGGGAGGCGTCTGTGCGTATCTGCTTCTTGGCATGGCCTGGGCTTCCGCCTTTCAGGTGGTCGAACAATTCCGGCCCGGCTCTTTTCATTTCGTCACCGCGCCTAGGGATTTTGATCAACTTATCTCGAAGCTGACATACTTCAGCTTTTGCACACTCACCACCGTGGGAAGCGATGTTAGTCCGCTTTACCCCTTCGCGCGCTCTCTCACCATCGCCGAAGCCATCGTCGGCCAGCTTTTTCCCGCCACCCTGATTGGCGCGCTCGTCGCTATGGCCATGCAGGCGCGCACGAAATCCTGAGGAGCTTTGACACGGTAGAGGTCTGGGGTTCGAGTCCCCATGGGCCTACTATTTACTTCAATCACTTAGCTGGAAGCCTAAGAGAACTTCACCTGTATTTCTTCAGCTGTATTTTGGTCGGTCTGACAACATGGGTGTAAAATGATGGTTGGAGCACAAAAATGACAGTCCGGTACATGGCGCATAGTCAAGCGGACGTTGAACGGAGGAACCGAAAATGAATAAATCTGTGTTGTTAAGGGTTCTTTGCGTGATCGTCGGGCTTGTGGCGCTCGGCTGGCTGCCACGGCCCGTCTTTGCCCAGCGCGGTGGCGGTGGTCACGGAGGTGGAGGGGGATTTCATGGTGGTGGAGGGGGATTTCATGGTGGTGGAGGAGGATTCCACGGTGGCAGCGTAGGAGGATTCCACGGCGGCGGTGGTTTCCACGGTGGAGCGGGTTTCCAAGGTGGCGGAGGCCACTACGGTTACGGAGGCGCACATTTCTACGGTGGTTACCGCGGCGGTGGGTATTACGGTGGGCGCGGGGGCTATTACGGGTGGCGCGGCGGATATAGGGGCTATCCGCGTTACGGTTACGGATGGGGGCTCGGATTTGGATTTGGGTGGCCGTACTGGTGGGGATACCCGTATGGGTACGGGTACAGCCCTTGGTGGGGATATCCCTATTCTTACTATTATCCGTACTGTACTCCTGGCTATCCATGCCCTTATAACGGGGACGACGATCCTCCCCCCTCAAATTCCGGCCCACGATCCAGGAACTACCCGGCGAATTCTTCGAGACCTCCAGTATCACCAGGGCCTTCGAATTACTCGCCCCGTGATGGTGCGGATGATGAGTCGGGCGCTCCCATTATTTCAATTGACCGGATAACTGCTACTCCGAATAACGATCCAGTCACAGACTCCACCAGGCAACAAGAGTCGAGCGCTGCTGTTGTTTCAATTGATCGGATAACCGTTACGCCGAGTAACTATCGAGTCGCAAACTCCACCAAGCAACACGATCCGGCGCTCCGCCCCAAAGTGCAAAATGCGATGCGAGCATTACACGAGATGCCACCGTTTGCTCGCGAGCGGGAAATCGAAACGGGCCGCTACAGCCACTTTTCGCCTCAGGAGAAGGAACTTCTGAGAAGTACGAACTAAGAGCTGCCTGATCGAGCGCCACCCATGGTGGATCGCTACCGGACGTGCAACTCGCCATTCGCCGCGCTGTTGTGTCCTATTTTTACGACAACTGTTCTCGCTGAAGCCGTTCTGTCTCTGCACCTGCTTTGGTGCGTCTGGGTGTTGCTGGGCTGGACAGTGACGCGCAGCCGCCGTCTTCTACGGACACTGCATATCGCCTCGCTTATCTACGCCATCGTCATCGAGTTGGTTCCGTGGCCGCCGTGCCCGCTCACCGTGGCTGAAACGTGGCTTGAAGCTCGCGCCGGCGTTGAACCCCCACACGGACCGTTTCTGGTGCGCGTTCTCGATGCAATTGTGTATCCCGACCTGCCGGAGTGGCTCGTCGTTAGCTGCGCGGTGCTTGTTTGCGCGGCAATCCTATCGGTGTATCTCAGGCGCTATTTTCGCCGGACCACCGCGTGCGGTCAATGGTGACGGAAACCTGTTAATCCGTTGATCGGGCAGATGGGTCCATTAGCGATTGGAGATTTTGTGATCGACAGTCACAGCCCGTCCATCCGGCCCGGCCACTACCTGGGCGGGCCTGGATCTGCGTTGTGAAGTGAGAGGGCCTTCTGCGTGGCATGGAGGTAGTTCGTCAGGTACTCCCGCGGGATGGAGTGAATGTAAGGATTGACCAGCCACGCAAAGATCCGCGGCACGCTGCGGCTCAGCGCCACAAACTCGATCTCGATGTAGACACCGTTATCCTTCTCCAGATAGCGCGTGTACAGGTTTAGCCGCCACATGTATCCATGGTCATTTCCCACGGGGAGTTCCTTCTCATCCGGTTTGCCAGGATTTTGCACTTCGGCGACGCGTACGGACCGGGCAAAACAGTAGCCTCGGGAGGAATCGGGCAGAAAATAGTCGACGCTGAATTCCGTGTTGTATACGGCGGTGACAATGGCGTGACGATAGAAGCGGTAGTAGACAGAAAAGTGCTGATCAATCCGGGACAGCACACGGGCTCGCTGGACGTCAGGCGCATAGAGTTCCGGATGGCGAGGATAGTCCTGGGCCAGCGCCACCACCTGGTCGCGCGTCGCGCCGGGGATGAATCCAATGGCCAGCCAGTGGTGAACGAGTCCATCGGGTACTTGGATTTCTTTTCCGTTGTCGTGCGTGCGCATTGGCACGATCACGACGCGGCCACTGTGAAGACGCGCCAGCATTGAATTCCTGTCCTTTTCGGAAAGGGAGTCGAAATAAAGAAAATTCTGCGGGTCAGCCAACTCGCTTTGTATGCGGACTTCCGTCAGTTGCACATACCGGTCGAACGCCTCCGCCGTGGGTTCTGTCAGTTCAGTCGAGGCCGCCGGGGATGAAAATCCAACACAGAAGGCCAAGAGAAGAGTCACGGGAAGTGTCTGTGCGTTTAGCATAGCTGCATCACCTGATGGAGGAAGTCCCGCATAGTAAGTTAGACGCAAAAATGCCACAAGCCTAGGTGACCATGAGCGCAATCATTGGTCTTCTCAGCCCTGCGTTGCACCCTTCAGACAAGCTATTCAAAGCTTCCGGTGACGCCTTGGAAACCGTTTAGCGCCTGTTTCCACAGCCACTTCATCACACGGTCCACGCTGTAGCAGTAGGCAACGTTATATCCCAGCGTCGAAAAGCAATTTGGTTCGCAATCCCTTTTCATCCTTTTGAGTTGTTGGGTATCGAACTTCTGACTGCCCACAGCGCCCCAGTCGTACGTCGCGTTGTACAAGGGAAAGCACGGGGCGAGAGTCCCATTGGTCCGGATGATCAGCCAGTTTTGTCCGGCGCGGCATCCCCATTGCTCGCCGACTCCACGCAGGAAGCCCTTCATGTTCTGCAGGCGAGGAATTGAATCGACCATCTTCCAGCCCTGGTGCTGCTTGTCGATGAGCCAGTCGAGAAGGTCATCCACCTCCCGAAAGTCTTCCGGCCGGATGTAGGTGCCATTGCCGTTCAGATGTTTGAAATGGCCCTGTTCCATCATTGGGGGCTCGTTGATGTGAAAGGTGATGGAGATACCGTTGTCGTGCGCGATGGTGGCGAGTTTTTTCACGTCGTCAATGTTGGTGCGGCAGATGTTCGTGTTGAAGAAAACCGTGTAGCCGTAACGGTACTGCCGCCGCACGAGGTAATCGAAGTTCGAACGCACGTGCTCAAAGGCCTTTGGGAGTCCCGGCTTTTCCCTAATCGTATCGACCGCAAAATTGATCGTGGCAACCCCAGCATCAGTGAGGCGATCAGTAATCTCGGGCCGTAGTAGCCGACCGTTCGTCGCCAGGTACACCCAGAAGTCTTTCTTGGCGGCGTAGTGGATCACTTTGTGAACGAAGTCGGGACGGAGCAGCGGCTCGCCGCCGGTTGGAGCGAGAACGCGGCAGGGGGTGGAATGCAGCCAGTCGATGGCACGCCTCGCCGTGTCTTCAGTCATGCCTTTGATACGGTTGTCATACGACCAGCAGTAGTGACAGTCCAGATTACATTTCCACTCGGTGAAGAGGTAAGCAATGATCGGCTGAAACTCACCTGGCAGGAGGCGTGACTTGAAATACGGAAACATCCAGCCACGCATGGTCTTCACAACTTTGGAAGCAGGCCAGTGCCGCTTGCCGGTCTGGAGCGCAGCCTCGTGCGCGGCGATGTCGTCGGCATCAATCTCATGCAATAGCGCTGGATGCTGCGGAAAGACTGGCGAGGGCAGAGCAAGGGGCTTTCGAAGTCCCTGCCCTGCCCAAGTCAGTGTGGACGGGGCGGGAGCGTTATGCAGAAGATTATGGAGAGGCACGTCCAAACGGAACGGCTGCGCCGATTGAGTCGGTAAAGGTGCTTTGTTCGCCGTTGCCATAGTTATGTGTTGGCCTCATTCGTAGCTTGCTTTGAATGGCTTTCTTCTCTTAGCTCGCACTCAGCTTGAAGCCAATCATCAATATCACGTCCATGAACTCCGCCGCGTTCGAGATAGATCTCGTGGGCGCGGCGCTCGATTTCCCTTCGGCTTGGCCGTTCTTCGACGATTGCATTCTCCTGTGCCGGCTCTTGCTGTTCCGGCGACTCGAAGGTGTCTTTGCTCTTCGCTTTCGGTGCCATAACCGGCTCCTTCCTTTCTGTTTTGGCAATTGCGGTGTGTGACCAGTTCACGGGAACTCATGTCAGTGACGATGGCCCCGGCCCATACCACTGCCTGTCCGAACGAAGGCGAGCAATGCCAGAACCAACAACACGGTCACTAAGAGAAACATGTTCATGACAACCTCCCTTCCCCTCTCGTCCCCATGCGCGTGCTTCACGAGAGAACCGATCATTCACGGGGAGGAGACTTTTACGGTTTGATACTTTGTGGCTCCATGGAAACGAATACGCACGTTCGGCACCACTACGCCGAAAGTGGTAAGTGGATAGAAATGAACGAGAAGGTGCGCGGTACCAGCACGGCTGACACTGACTGATCCAGGGCAGTGCCCTAATGCGGGCACAGGCCACTTATTGGTTTTGCTGGTAGTCGTCCTTGCTGATATTCAAGCGGCGCATCTTGTTCTGGAGTGTCGTACGCTTCAGCCCGAGACTCTCCGCAGCGCCACCCGGACCGGAAAGCCGGCCCTTCGACAATCTCAGGGCGCTGAGGATCGCTTCGCGCTCGGCGCCTTGGAACGTGGAAGCCTTGGGCGTTCCGCCTTGCGTTCTGGTCTTATGGAGTTCCGAAATGGGAGCGTTCAATTCTTCCCCTTGCGAGAGGATAACGGCGCGCTCCAGGAAATTTTGAAGCTCTCGTATATTGCCTGGCCAATCGCAATTCACCAGCGCGTCCATGGCATGCTTCGGTACCGTTTTGATCTGCTTTCGCATCCGGCGAGATAGCCTCGAAACGAAATAGTGAACAAGCAAGGGAATATCCTCCCGCCTCTCACGGAGCGGCGGTATCTCCAGTGGGAAGACGCTCAACCGGTAGAAAAGGTCTTCTCGAAACTGGCCATCGCGGATCATCGTTGACAGATTTCTATGCGTCGCGGCGATCAGGCGAACATTGACCCGAATCGTCTTCGTGCTGCCTAGCCTCTCAAACTCTCGCTCCTGCAAAGCGCGCAGAAGCTTTGGCTGCAGCTCCAGGCTGATGTCTCCGATCTCGTCCAAAAACAGCGTCCCTTTGTCGGCCAGTTCAAATCGCCCGCGCTTCTGCATCAGAGCCCCGGTGAAGGCTCCCTTTTCATGTCCAAACAGTTCACTCTCGACAAGCCCCGAGGGAATCGCCGCACAATTCAGTCTCACGAAAGTGCGTTCCCGCCGCGGGCTGAGGTTGTGTATGGCTCGCGCAATCAACTCTTTTCCCGTGCCGGTTTCGCCGTAGAGTAAAACGGAGGATTCGGTCGGGGCGACGACCGCAACTTGGTCCAGTACCTTTTTGAGCGCCGGACTGTTGCCTACGATGTCATCAAAGTTGGATTCCGCCCTGATTTCAGATTCAAGATAAAGCCGCTCATCCTCCAACCGGTTCTTCCAAGCGGTGAGCCGGCCGTAGGCCACTGCATTCTCCAAGGCGAGGGAAAGCTGATAGCCGATCTGGGTAAGAAGATCGGCATCCGTTTGCTTGAAATGGTTCGCCTGCCTGCTGCCAAGCGCCAGTGCGCCTATCGGCCCTTGCGAGATGACAAAAGGAACAGTGGCCATGGATACGATTGCTTCGGACCTGAGTGGTCCGGTGAGCGCCTCCGGTAGCCGGTCGATCTCAAGCCTGGACCAGATCTCCGTCGTTCGCGTTCTCATTCTCTCCGTATCTTCTGGCGTCAACTTTGTCACGGTGCTGTCGGTCATGAATCCCCGGCTTCCCGGAAAATCGAGGACCGCGCACTCCAATTGATTGGCCTGCCGGTCAAGCAGAAAAAAACTGGTGAAATCGTTGCCGAAGTATTTTCGAATCGAAATTGCGGCGGAGTGGAACAGTTCCCGGATATCGAGCTTTGCCACAATGTGGTTGTTGATTTCCAGTAAAAGCTCCAGTCGGTCCCGCTCGTGCGCCAGTTCGCGCTGGTACTTCTCAGCCGCATCCACAGCGAGGGCGCTTTCCAGAGCAACGGCGACATGCGACGATACGGAATTCATCAACTCCAGGTCGTCCGAGCTGAATTCATCTTCTTTCGCGCTGGAAAACACGAGCACGCCTAGCAGCTTTCGAGACGTCAACACGGGGAAGAAGTGCGCGCTATGTGGAATATCGGCCGGGATACGCGCGCGCATCTCGGGTACCTTCTGCAATTCCCCCTGGATGTCCTGGACAAAGACCGGCTTTCTTTCCTTGAGCGCCCGATCTATGGCGGTCCCCCGGACATACGGAACTTCCGTCCCGATGTCCACCTTTGGGCTGTCCGGACCTTGGCCGAGTGCGAGGATCCGCAAAGAATGCTCCCCGTCGTCCAACAACAGGAGTGCAACCGAATCAAAAGCCACCACTTTTGAGAGCAGGTTCCGCAAACTTTGAAGGGCAGCCTGCAAATTCGGCTGGCTGGCGATGGCGCTGGAGATTTCCATCAGAGCACGGTACCTGCCCTGCTGGCTTGCCATCGACGTTCGGCTGTCTTCGGCCATGCGCTTAGGTTAACACCTTCCCCCTTTGTAGTTTCGAACTCGGCGTCTGGCACACGCCGTTTGCGAAGGATTGGTTGCATGCCGAGGGTTGTGCCCGCATTAGGGCACTGCCCGGATTGAGACAGGGCCTCCTACTCAGCCGCCTTCACCTTCTTGTTTGTTTCTATCCATTTAACAGCATTGCGGTACTGGCGCAGAACGTGCGTATCACCTGTCGCGCGGCTACAGAAACTCAGGTCAAAGAGTTTCCGGAGGTCGCCGATGCTCAAGGCTGAACTTCAGAAGTCCACAAACGCAACCACGCTCCACTTGGAAGGCCGCTTGGCGGGCCTCTGGGCTAAGAGCGTTATGTCCTTGGTGACGACGTGTTCGTCTCCGGCCAAGCTGCTGGTGGATTTGACGGATGTGACCTACGTCGATGCGTGCGGAGAAGAAATATTGAAGTGGCTTGCGGCCATCGGCGCCGAGTTTGCTGCCGAAAGTTGTTATGCCCGTGATATCTGCGAGCGCCTGCTCTTGCCGCAGGAGCAAAGAAGTCGGTGCACTCCATAACCATGCGGCGTGGATCGGGTGTTCGCAGTCCCCCCGGCTACACCCGGGCGAAGACAAAGTTCGCCCGGGTGTCTGCCGCGCGAGTGAGGTGACGGGCCATGCTTCGTTCGTGCACAAGACGCATCTGGAAGAGCTATGGGGAAGTGCGCCGCTACGCAACGTCATCGGAAATCGGTTCCTATTTTCGTGAGCATCGAGATCATTTGTTCTGGATGGCTCTCGTAATAACCGGCAGTGAAGAATTGGCTGAATCTTCCATTGCGGCCGCGTGTAAGAACCCAACTCATGGTCAGAGCGTGTTTCTTGATTGGATCGGCCAATGGGCACAACACGCGGTAGTCCGCAGCGCAATAGCAGCGATAAAAGATGACATTGCAAGCGCAGCCATCGCGTACCAGTGCCAGTCGTGTGAGCACGGTGAACACGAGGGACTGTCCGAAACAGAAACTCGCGCATTGAGAATGATCGAACCGAGAGAGATCTTCACCGAGCTCGATTCTCTGGCCCGGTCCATTTTGATTCTCCGGGCCTTGCGAAACACCACAACGTACGACTGCGTCGCTGCAATGGGTGTTCCACGCGCGACGGTTGTAGCCGCCTATTGCCGGGCACTTACTTGGCTGCGAGCGCGGCAGATCCCGGAACCGGCCTTGGTCGCGAATTCGGCGGTGAAATGAGCACCCTTACCCAGGTTGCACAGGATATACCGCCAGTAGTAGCTACACCGACCGTAACCGCGCCTGCCGTGAATCCTGCCGAGGGTCCGTGGCTCATCACGGTTGCTGTAATGCTTGCGACCTTCATGGAGGTGCTAGACACCACCGTCGTTAGCGTCTCCTTGACGCATATTGCAGGGAGCCTCTCGGCGACGCCCAACGAAGCTACTTGGGCGCTCACGTCATACTTGGTGGCCAACGGGATTGTCATTCCGATTTCAGGATGGCTGGCAAACCATATCGGACGAAAGAACCTGCTTCTGCTCTCCACGGCCGGCTTCACACTTGCCTCTTTGCTCTGTGGTATCGCACCCAGCATGGGTCTGCTGGTGACGTTTCGTGTTGTTCAGGGTGCCTGTGGCGGTTCCTTGCAACCGTTATCCCAAGCCGTAATGCTGGAGGCGTTCCCTCCCGAACAACACGGCAAGGCGATGGCCGTCTGGGCGATGGGAGCCATTGTGGCGCCGGTGCTCGGACCGGTTTTGGGTGGTTGGCTGACCGACAACTTCTCCTGGCGCTGGGTCTTCTACATCAATCTGCCGGTTGGTTTGCTGTCCGTTTTCATGATCCGAACTTTCCTGAAAGACCCACCGTATATTCGCCGTTCGTCAGCGGCAATCGATTCCTGGGGGCTGGCGACACTGGCGATATGGGTAGCCGCGCTCCAGATCATGTTGGACAAAGGGCAGGAAGAAGATTGGTTTGATTCGAGATTCATTATGGTGCTGGCTGTCGCGTTCGTAGTGGGGCTCGTGATCTGGATAGTGGTGGAGCTGAGTTCGCAACATCCAGTTGCGGATCTGCGCATGTTTCGGAACGTGCCATTTGCTGTAGGTACTGTTGTGATGGCAGTCGTCGGTTTCGTGATGTACGGCGGCCAGATCAGCATTTCGCTCTGGCTGCAAACTCTCCTCGGTTATCCGTCGGTGCAGGCCGGTATCGCCATGATGGCCATGGGAATCGGAGCGGCTCTCGCCATGCCGATAGCCTCCCTCCTGGTGAGCAGGTTTGATCCTCGCAAGGTCTTTGCGTGCGGAGTGCTAGGGATCGCGTTTTCGTTCTATCAGTTGATGAGGTTCAACCTGCAGGTGGGTTACTGGGATATCTTTTGGCCGCAGTTCATCCAAGGTTTTTCGACAGGCTTAGTGGCTGTACCGCTCATGGTCCTGACCATGGCTTTCATTCCCAAGGAGAACATGGGGAACGCTACAAGTTTGTTCAACATGATGCGGAACATTGGCGGGGGAGTTGGCATTTCGATAGTGGGCACTGTGCTGACGCGCCTGGGGCAACAACACACCAACTTGTTGATTGCTCACGTCACACCGCTATCTCCTTTGGCCTTGAGACTGTTCGGCGGCCTGCGAGGTTTATTTGCGGGTTCCGGTCCTGTGTCGGCCGACAAAAAAGCATATGCCGTACTTTTTGGATTGGTGCAGCGCCAGGCCAGCATGGTGGCGTTGATTCAAGTCTTTCAATATCTTGGACTGCTGATTCTCATCCTGATTCCACTCATCGCGTTAACGAAGCGGCCGCCCAAGGGCCAAGCTTCCCAGCCCATGGCACACTAACCCAAGTTTGTCACTCACATCGCTCCCAAAGAATCTTGGATTGGTTCGGCCAGAGTAGCACGCAGTATTGTACTCGAGCATCGAGACTCGATCTATGCCAAGCTTTGCCACGTGCTCATGGAACCGATCCCCAAAAGCAGAGTGGTCTTCTGGACAGGAACGCCGCGCAATTATATGCTGTGGTTCTCACCCTGAGCGCCTGTCCCAGCCTGTTGAACTGGAGTTGAGAAATGAGCCCGGAAACAATCAGTCCGCCCTATCGAAGCGTAATTTGCCTTTACTGCGGTAAACCAGTGCACTTACCTGAAAATATTGTTCGCAGAGCTAATTCCACCAAAAACCTAGAGTCCAATGCGACCCAACATTTGCTCTCCCGTGTATTCCTGCTTAGATGCCGGTCATGTGTCCGCGAAGCCGTTTACACCATCGATCAAGTCATCGACAGTCCAGAAACGCCGACATCTCAAGACTCCGGCTTGAAATAGAACTTTGGGGAAGCTGGTTTTTCACCCGTAGGACCTGAAGTGTTCCCAGAAGTCAGGCCAGGGCTGACGCAGGTTGCGGCAGACAAACACGTC
>Ga0187819_10000725_pt1 | contig 16701 bp, 14 predicted proteins | sample NC_wetland_sal_i_15_FD_132411 | JGI IMG/M metagenome (GOLD analysis project Ga0187819, IMG submission 132411) | Wetland sediment microbial communities from Neuse River Estuary, North Carolina, USA - SO4_4 | ecosystem: Environmental > Aquatic > Freshwater > Wetlands > Sediment | place: USA...
ACGGATTGCCGCGCGGCTCTCAATGCGGCGCAACAAAGCCTGCTCTCCGCCGGCGTCAAATTGGCTTCACACGGCGTCGCAGCACTTGGCAGTAAGTACGCGTGTTGTGTTGCATATTCTCCTCGCAATACAAACGTTTCTCGCAGGCTGGCGCTATTGCCGTTGCGGGCTTCAGCTCGCCCGCTACGCTCCCCCTCGTCGGCCGCGGCGCGGGGCATTTGGGGCGCGCCGGCCAGACACTTCAGAGCAGAAACGCTGGCGCTGTGATCCCTTCCCCCACACTGCGCGGGAGAGTTTCGATGCGTGTCCTTCTCGTTGCGCTTGCCCTGCTAGCGATGTGCTGTGGCGCCGCGCTCCACAATTCTGCGAACGCCGGCGGCAGCGGGGCCACCTACATCTGCTGGGGGGCTACCGGCGGCTTCACCGACTGCGCGTGGCTGCCGCGCGGCTACCACGTCCCCGGTGCGCGGCACCCCCACTGCTGCGACGTTCGCCATGACTCCGACCGCGTCGAGTTCGTGTTGACCCGCGGCCACATCAGGGCGCTCGCTGCGCAGGGCGTGCGCGTCGATCCGATGGCGCCTGGCGCCTGGGCGCAGCTGCAGGCCGTGTGCCGCAAGCACCATCACTGACGATCGCAATCGGGATGGGATCGTTACGCGATCTTCTCCCGCGCGGCCGTGCGCTAGCGCCAACCGACAATGCCGACGCCAGTGAAGAAGAAGCGGCCGAGGCCGACCGTGAATACGAGCGCGCCCCACAGCGCGTGCTCGAGATATACCGCCCAGAACGAGCGCGTCAGCGCATAGCGGAGCGCGAATAGCACCCCGGTCGCCATGGTCCCGACCACGGCGAGCTCGGTCCCGACCACGATGTGGCCGAACCCGAAAAGCATCGCGTTGAGCGCGATCGCCAGCCACCACGCGCGCCCGAACAGCGCTCCATAGCGGTGGAAGAAGAATGTGCGGTAGACGAGTTCCTGCGGCGGCACCGACATCAGCGGATAGAGCAGCATGATGGTCCAGTAGGTGTCGGGCCGGTTGCGCGGAAACTCAAGGAACCAGTCGGGATGGTGGTGCAAGACCCAGGCCGCGAGCGCGCCGCCGCCGACGAGGAGGACGGTCAGGATCGAGACGAGGTTGAGTGCGGAAATGCCGCGCGTGAACTCGCGCCTCAAGGAGAACGTCGGGTCGACGAGCAAGAGGACGAGAACGATTGCGAGCACGGGCAGAAGCGCGATGAAAACGGGCAACCGGTAGCCGTGCACCGCCGTCTCGACCAGAAACGGCACGCCGAGATAGATCAACGCCATCTCCACCGGCAGCCACATCCGGCGCGCGAGGGTCAGCCGGCGGACGGAGAGCGTGTCGCCGGCACACAGAATTCCGTCAGGAACGTCGGCCAAGCCGGCGCGCGAGACTTGGGCCCCGATCGCTGCGCTACTTGCGGCCGGCATGAGCCCCCTGCCCCGGTCGTCCCCGCCCGCTGGCCTGCCAGCGCCGTTCGACCTCGCGCGCGATCTCGTCGTCCGAATGCAGCGGCGCATAGCTCCAACTCGGAATCGCGTCGAGTTCGTCGGGGAGCGGCCGCGTGGTGCCGCACGCTTGCAGCGCCGCATGAAAGCGGCGGAACTTTGCAGAGCCGCCCCCAGGGCTAAATACGATTACGGGGCGCCCCGTAGTGCACGCTTCGCCCACCATGTTGATGCTGTCCGCCGTCACCACGAAGAGATCGCCGTGCGCGAGGAAGTCGCCGTAGGGGTTGGGGCCTAGCCCATCCCAGAAGATGCGCGGGGAATCGCGCGTTGCCTGCTCGACGACAGTGCGCAGCCGCTCGTGCGTGCGCCGCGAGGGCGTGATGAGAAAGCTCACGCCGAGCCGTCCGAGCGAGCGCAACGAACGCGCAAGCCGCGCGTCGTCCTCGTCGCGAAACTTGTAGACCGCGTTCTTGCCGCCAAGGATGACGGCGACGCGTGGGCGCGGGAGCGCGGCGATCGCGGCCGGCATGGCGCGCCGCAGCTCGGTCAAGCGCTTTGCCGTGAAGCTGTGCGGCGCCGTGAGCGTGGTGAAAACGTTGGGACCGCGGAGGCGATCATGCTCGGGCACCCAGATCATATCGGCCGTGCCGAGACCGGTCTTGGGGTCCTGCATCACCACCGTAAACGTTGCAGGACCAGCCCGGCGCCGCAGCGCGCGCATGTAAGGCACGCTGCCGCGGCCGAGCGAGATGGCGATGTCGGGCCAGGGTGGTGCGAACTGCGAGCCGGGCTCGCCGAAGCGCTCGGACGGAGCGACGGGGGCCCAAGGCGCCCCGACCTTCCAGATCCCCTTGGGATCGACGCGCTTGATCTCGTAATCGAGGCCGAGGGCTGCGGCGACGCCTTGCATCTGCACGTCCATCCCCGCCATGCCGGGCGTAATGAGCCACCCCTTCGCTCCAGCGAGCGGGCGGCGCAACTGCTCGTCTGTCTGGACATTGCTCATCATGAGGTGCTTTCTCTCCGCTGCCGGCGCTCAAGTCGAGTCCCTTCGGGTCGCAGGACCGCGCGAGCCGCTCGAACCTTGCGCGTTTTCACGGAGAGACGGTCCGATGCCCCTTCGCCTCGATCCGCTCGACTGGCGCATCCTGAAGGAGCTGCAGGCGGACGGCCGCATGACCAACGTGGCGCTGGCGGCTCGCGTCGGCCTCTCGGCGCCTCCCTGCCTGCGCCGCGTGCGCGCGCTCGAGGAAGCGGGCCTCATCGCCGGCTACACGGTGCTGCTGGACGAGCCCGCGCTCGGGTTCAATCTCACCGCCTTCGCCATGGTGGGGCTGCATAATCAGGCGGAGGCGGAGCTGCGCGCCTTCGAGAATCTCGTGCTCGGCTGGCCGCTGGTGCGAGAGGCTTACATGCTGTCGGGCGAGAGCGACTACATGTTGAAGTGCGTGGCGCCCGATCTCTCCGCGTTCCAGGACTTCGTGCTGAACGCGCTCACCGCCGCGCCCAACGTTGCCAGCGTGAAGACGTTCCTCACCATAAGGCGGGCCAAGCGCGAGCCGGGCGTCCCGATTTCGGTGCCGCTGAAGTAGGCGACCCAAAACTGTCATCCCGGCCAAGCGAGCGAAGCGAGTGCAGCGCCGGGACCCAGGAGAAGCTGTTCTATCAAAGGTGTCTTCGATGCTCCTTGCGCTGGGTCCCGGATAACCTTCGCTGAGGCTCCGGCTTCCGGGATGACAGCTTCACTTCCACTCGATCTTGAGGATTTTGTAGGAGCGGGCGCCCTTGGGCGTCGTCACCTCGGCAGTATCGTTCTTGGCCTTGCCGATGAGCGCGCGAGCGATCGGCGAGGAGATGGAGATCTTTCCATCGCGCACGCTCGCCTCGAAGTCGCCGACGATCTTGTATTTGACCTTCTCGTCGGTGTCCTCGTCGACAAGGGTGACGGTTGCGCCGAACTTGACGGTGTTGCCGGACAGCTTGGCGGTATCGACGACGTCGGCGCGGCCGATGCGATCCTCGAGCTCGGCGACCTTGGCCTCGTTCAAGCCCTGCGCTTCCTTGGCGGCGTGATACTCGGCGTTCTCGGAAAGATCCCCGTGCTGACGCGCTTCCGCGATCAGCGCAATGATACGGGGACGCTCTTCCGATTTGAGGCGCTGCAGCTCGGTCTCGAGCCTGCGATACCCCTCGATGGTCATCGGCACCCGTTCCATCGTCATTCTCTAACATCTCCCATAGGCCCGGCAGTCTGCCAGGACCATAGCTAGACACACTTGTCTCACAACTCGTGTGGAGCAGAACGCGCCGCTGCGGGGCAGGCGGTCCAGCGGCTCAGGATGGGTGTGTCACGTAACTCTGCAAAGGCGCCACTCTCAATGTGCCCGCTTTGAGGGCCTTGATGGCCCGGGTGACCGCCACCGCACCGGCTAAAGTTGTATAATAGGGAACATGATGAAGCAAGGCGGTCCGCCGGATGTCCTTGCTGTCGGCCAAGGCCTTAGCCCCTTCGGTGGTGTTGAAAACCAACGCCACGTCCCCATTCTTCATGGCGTCGACGATGTGCGGGCGCCCTTCCAACACCTTGTTGATGACCTCGCACTTGATCCCGTTGGCCTCAAGGTGGCGCTTGGTGCCGCGCGTGGCGATCACCTTGAAGCCCATGGCCTCGAGTTGGCGCACGGGCGCGACCATGCGTTCCTTGTCGCTTTCCTTCACCGACACGAAAACGGTGCCCTCGGTCGGCAGGCTCTGGCCGGAGCCGAGCTGGCTCTTGCCGAACGCCAACTCGAAATCCCGGTCAATGCCCATGACCTCCCCGGTCGAACGCATCTCGGGGCCGAGCACAGGATCGACGCCGGGGAAGCGCGCGAACGGAAACACGGCCTCCTTGACGGCGACGTGGCCGAGCTTGGTGGTTTCAAGCTTGAAATCGCGCAGCCGCTTGCCGGCCATGATCTCGGCGGCGATGGCGGCCACAGGTTTGCCGATCACCTTGGCGACGAACGGCACGGTACGAGAGGCGCGCGGGTTCACCTCGAGCACGTAGATGGTGCCGTCCTTGATCGCAAACTGCACGTTCATGAGCCCAACCACCTGCAGAGCGAGCGCGAGCTCCCGCGTTTGCCGCCCGAGTTCGGCGAGCGTCTCGGGGCCGAGCGAGTAGGGCGGCAGCGAGCAGGCGCTGTCGCCCGAGTGAATGCCGGCCTCCTCGATGTGCTCCATGATGCCGGCAATGAATGTGTCCGTGCCGTCTGCGAGGCAATCGACGTCGACCTCGACGGCGTCGGTCAGATAGCGGTCGATCAACAGCGGGCGCTTCTCTGAGACGACGAGCTCGGACGGCCGGTCGAGCGTCGCCGAAAGCTGGGTCACGTAGCGGTCGATCTCGGCCCCGTCGTGCACGATCTCCATGGCGCGGCCACCGAGCACGTAGGAGGGGCGGATCACCACCGGATAGCCGATGGATTCGGCAACCGCGCGCGCCTGCTGGGGCGTCTTGGCGATGCCGCTTTTCGGCTGCTGCAGTCCGAGTTTATGAATCAAAGCCTTGAAGCGGTCGCGATCCTCAGCGAGGTCGATGGCGTCGGGAGAGGTGCCAAGGATCGGCACCCCAGCTGCGGCGAGCGGCTCGGCAAGCTTCAAGGGCGTTTGGCCGCCGAACTGCACGATGACGCCCTTCAAGCTGCCGTTCTCCTGCTCCTTCTCGATGATCTCGAGCACGTCCTCGGCGGTGAGCGGCTCAAAGTAGAGCCGGTCGGAGGTGTCGTAGTCCGTCGACACCGTCTCCGGGTTGCAGTTGATCATGATCGTTTCGTAGCCGGCCGCGGTCAGCGCGAAGCAGGCGTGGCAGCAGCAGTAATCGAACTCGATCCCCTGCCCGATACGGTTCGGGCCGCCGCCGAGAATGACGATCTTCTGCGCCGCGCTGGGCCGAGCCTCGCATGCCGGAGCGCCCTCCCGCTGGCCGGCCTCGGGGGCCACGAGCGCGCGCTCGTAGGTCGAGTACATATAAGCGGTGGGCGCTGCGAACTCGGCGGCGCAAGTGTCGATGCGCTTGAACACGGGAGCCACCCGCAGGGCTTTGCGGCGCTCCCTCACCTCGGTTTCCGAGATGCGCGCAAGCTTGGCGAGGCGGGCATCGGAAAAGCCCATCGCCTTCAAAGTGCGGAGCTGTTCCGCCGACTGCGGCAGGCCATGCGCCTTCACGCGCGCTTCTTCGTCCACGATCTCCTCGATGCGAGCGAGGAACCAGGGATCGATCTTGCAGGAGGCGTAGATCTGCTCGACGTCGAAGCCGTGCCGCAGGGCTTGGGCAACCTTGAGCAGCCGGTCGGGGGTGGGCTTGGAGACGGCGGCGCGGATCACGTTCTTGTCGTCGCCTAGCCCTAAGCCTTCGAGCGCCACGTCGTCGAGGCCGGTGAGCCCCGTCTCCATGGAGCGCAGCGCCTTCTGCAGGCTTTCTGCGAATGTGCGCCCGATCGCCATCGCCTCACCCACCGATTTCATGGAGGTGGTGAGCGTCGGGTCGGCCCCGGGGAACTTTTCGAAGGCGAAGCGCGGGATCTTGGTGACAACGTAGTCGATCGTCGGCTCGAAGGAGGCGGGTGTGGCGCCGCCGGTGATGTCGTTGGCGAGCTCATCCAACGTGTAGCCGACGGCAAGCCGCGCGGCGACCTTGGCGATCGGAAAGCCGGTTGCCTTGGAGGCGAGCGCGGAGGAGCGCGAGACGCGCGGGTTCATCTCGATGACGACGAGGCGGCCATCGGCCGGGTTGACGGCGAACTGCACGTTGGAGCCGCCGGTCTCGACCCCGATCTCGCGCAACACCGCGATCGAGGCGTTGCGCATGATCTGGTATTCCTTGTCGGTAAGCGTGAGCGCCGGCGCGACCGTGATCGAGTCGCCCGTGTGCACGCCCATCGGATCGACGTTCTCGATGGAGCAGACGATGATGCAGTTGTCCGCGCGATCGCGGACGACCTCCATCTCGAACTCCTTCCAGCCGAGCACGCTCTCTTCCACCAGCACCTGGTGCGTCGGCGAAGCGTCGAGCCCGCGCTCGATGATCTCGAAGAACTCTTCGCGATTGTAGGCGATGCCGCCGCCGGTTCCGCCGAGCGTGAACGACGGCCGGATGATCGCCGGCAGCCCGACGAGCTCGAGCGCGGCCGTGGCCTCCAAGCGGTCGTGCGCCATCATCGAGCGCGGCGTCTCCAGACCAATCTTCTTCATCGCCTCGCGAAACAAGAGCCGATCCTCAGCCTTGTCGATGGCCTCGGCGCGCGCACCGATCATCTCGACGCCATACTCCTGCAAGATGCCCTGCCGGTGCAGATCGAGCGCCGTGTTGAGCGCCGTCTGGCCGCCCATCGTGGGCAGCAGGGCATGCGGACGTTCGGCCGCGATGATCTTGGCCACGATGTCAGGGGTGATGGGCTCGATGTAGGTTGCGTCGGCGAGCTCCGGATCGGTCATGATCGTCGCCGGATTGGAATTGACCAGCACGATCCGGTAGCCCTCGGCTCGCAAAGCCTTGCAGGCTTGCGTCCCCGAATAGTCGAACTCGCAGGCCTGCCCGATGACGATCGGCCCGGCCCCGATGATCAGGATGGATTGGATATCCGTGCGTTTCGGCATGAGGCGGCCTTTTATTGCCGATCGGGCGCTTTGGCTATAGGCCGCCCCGATTTGGGCAGCGGTCGCGCACAGCCTCGGTGCGCAGGCCTGCTGCGCCCGACGCCATGCTTGTTCTTGAATACCCCCGCTGCCTTCACCTGAGCGGGCGCTGCACGCCGCAGCCGCCTACTTCGCGTCGAGCTTGGGCGGATCGATCTTGATGTCGATCGGATAGCTGTAGTTTGCCTCGAAAATGGGCTTCTCCAGCTTGTTCGCGCGGCCGAAGACGCTGCGCATTGGCAGCCCCGTGGTTGGATCGACGTAGATGACGCGGATGGGGCGGTCGGGCGCCTTCGGTTTATCCTTGGCAGCGGGATCCTTCTTCTCGTTCGGATCCTCGTTCTCACCCTGATAGGCGAGGAGATCCTTGCCCGCGACCGCCTGCTTGCCCAAGCACTCGAAGTCGCCGAGCTTGGCCTCGTCCTCGCTCACGGTATCCTTCATCTGCTCAGCAAGCTGGTTCGTGGTTTCAGTTTGCAGCAATGTCCAGGGCCCGTCGCCCTGCCGGCTCCAGGCTTGCTTGCCGATAAGGATCGTCTCGACCGGCTTGGGATCCTTCGCGAGACTGACGACCTGATGCATGCGGTCGGGCAGCAAATAATCGACCGTCATGTTGACGGGACCGTCCTGGCTCAGCATCGCGGTCTGCATACGAAAGCTGCTCGACTTACGCTGGCGATCGAGTGCCGCTGCCACCTCGTCCTTGCATGCGGCTTCGGCGGCACTACTCGCCGCGATCAAAAGGGCTACTGCCGTCAACATCCCGCGCATCGTCGTTTCTCTCCTCATACGCACACTCACTCACACTCCGCCGCGGTCTCGGCGGAAAATCTTGATCGCGACCTCACCGGACCTTGGCCAACGGCGCCCCGGGGTAGCCCTCGATGACAAGATCCGTCGGATAGGAATAGACGCCCTTGAACACAGGGACGGCGCCAGGCGTCTCCTCCGCCACGAGGTTGACCACGGGCAGCCCGGTCGCAGGATCGACGTAGACAGTGCGGCGCACGGTGGCGGCCGGACCTGCGCCCGCAGACGATGCGGCATTGCGTTCGACGCTGCGGTAGCCGAGGTACTCCTTGCCGTCGACGGTGACCTTGTCGAGGCACTCGAACTCGCTCACGTCCTTGGGCGGATCGACGACGGCTTCGCGCACCTGCGCGATGATGGTCTGCGCGATTGCCGGCATCAGCTCTTCCCAGTTTGGGCCCTGCCGGCTCCAGGCCCGCGTGCCGACGAGGACCGTCTCGAGCGCCTCCTGGTTGGGCGCGACGATCCTCTGGCGCATGCGGTCGGGGGCGATGTAGTCGACGGTGATCTCGACCGGACCGGTCTCGCCCTTGAGGTGGGCGACCATGCTGAAGGAAGGCGAGGAGCGCTGTTTGGCGAACGCCGCGGCGACTTGGTCTTTGCACGAGGTGCCTGCGTGAGGAGCGTCGGCACTTAAGGCAGGGAGGGCTGAGAGGCCAAGAAACAGCGCGCAAGCGACGGCACAACGCAACATCAAGTCCTCCAGGGCACGGCGGCCCGCACTATAGCCAAGCCCGCGGGCAACTGCAGCCCCGTCCGCGTTAATGTTTCGTAGGGTAAAGCGGCGCGCTTCAGCGGCCCTTTCCCTTGCGCATCAGGGCAACGAAGCGGTCGAAGAGGTAGTGGCTGTCCTGGGGCCCGGGTGAGGCCTCGGGATGGTACTGGACCGAAAATACCGGCTTGTCCCTCACTTGGATGCCGCAGTTCGTCCCATCGAACAGGGAAACGTGCGTCTCCTCCACGCCGGGAGGAAGCGTGTCGCGGTCGACGGTGAAGCCGTGGTTCATCGAGGTGATCTCGACTTTGTTCGTGGTGAAATCCTTCACCGGGTGGTTCGCGCCATGGTGACCCTGGTGCATCTTGCGCGTCTTGCCGCCGAGCGCGAGCGCCAGCATCTGATGTCCGAGGCAGATGCCGAACACCGGCAAGCCGGAGTCGACGAGCTTCTTTATTTCGGGCACCGCGTAGCGGCCAGTGGCGGCCGGATCGCCGGGGCCGTTCGACAGGAACACGCCGTCGGGCTTGCGCTCGAGGATCTCCTCGGCCAGCGTCGTCGCCGGCACCACCGTCACCTTGCAGCCGGCGCTGGCGAGGCAGCGCAGGATGTTTCGCTTCAAGCCATAGTCGACGGCGACGACGTGCAGGTCGGGATTCGTCTGGCGGCCGTACCCCTTGCCCCACACCCAGCCCATCTCGTCCCAGGTGTAGCTCTGGCCGCTGGTCACGTCGGGCACGAGGTCCATGCCGTCCAGGCCGGGCCACACCTTGGCCTCGGCCTTGAGCTTCTCGAGGTCGAAGAGCCCAGAGGGCTCGTGCGCGATGACGCCGTTCGGCATGCCGTGCTCGCGAATGCGCGCAGTGAGCGCGCGTGTATCGACGCCAGCGATGGCGATGATGCCGCGCGCCTTCAGCCAGCGGTCGAATTGCTCCGCCGCGCGGTAGTTGGAGGCCACGATGACGGGTGCGCGCAACACGCAGCCGCGCACGCCGGAGCGCGCGGCAAGGTTGGAGGTCTCGGTGTCCTCGCTGTTGGTGCCGACGTTGCCGATATGGGGAAACGTGAAGGTGATAATCTGGCCCGCGTAGGAGGGATCGGTGAGGATCTCCTGGTAGCCGGTCATCGCGGTATTAAAGCAGACCTCGCCCACGGCGGAGCCGGTGGCGCCGAGCCCGGTGCCGGCAATGACGGTGCCGTCGGCCAGCACCAGGCGCGCCGTCAACGGCGCATCGGCCCAGGGTGCGGGCGCGTGCGTTGGGTTCGGCGTCATCGTGGTCAAAAGCGGCTCCGGGCGCCCGCAGGATGTCGCGCGCTGGCGCGGGGGCTGCGGCGAGGAAAGGCGGGACGCGGCGGACCCTAGGAGAAGCGCCCTCGTAGGTCAACCGGCGCAAGCCCGCTCGCCAGCGGCTTGCACACGCTTCGCCGCGGCGCTCTATTGCGGGCGCACAACCTGCGGGCAGTGGCGCGGGTGGCTTTACGCACACAGGAGATTCCGGCATGCGTTCGCTCCTACGAGTCCTCTTGGTCCTCGCGCTCGCGCCTTTCGCTGCGCAGCCGCTGCGCGCACAGGACAAGCCGGCGGAGGCCGAGATCATCGTCATCCGCCCGACGGCGACGACCGACACCAAGCAGGGGCTGCCGGTATTCGTCGGCATCTCGGGCAAGAATGCCGGCACAAAACACATCTCCATGAACAAGGTCATCATCCCGGCCGGAAAATCGGCGAAGGCCCATATCCACAAGGGCTACGAGTCCGTGATCTACATCATCAAGGGGCGGGTGAAGACGCTCTATGGCGAGGGCTTGCAGAAAAGCGTCATCAACGAGGCGGGCGACTTTCTCTACATCCCCGCGGATCTCCCGCACAAGCCGATCAACCTGAGCGATACGGAGGCGGCGGAAGCGATCGTCGCGCGCACCGACCCCAACGAGCAGGAGAGCGTAGAGCAGTACGCCGAGCCGGAGGCCGCCGGCGCGGAGAAGAAGTGACGGGCGGCGACTTGCTTGTAGGCTGCCACGCGCCTAAATACGCGGCCCCAGGCGTCAGGAGACCAGTATGCGCGAGAAGATCAACGCCGACCTCAAAGAGGCGATGAAGGCGGGGGAGAAGGATCGCGTCGGCACGCTGCGCCTCATCAACGCGGCGATCAAGTCGGCCGACATCGACGCGCGCCCCTCCGGCAAGGACAAGATCGATGAGGCTGGAATTCTCACGGTGCTGGCGAAGATGATCAAGCAGCGCCGGGATTCAATCGAGCAGTTCATCGCCGGCGGACGCCAAGAGCTCGCGGACAAGGAGGCCGCTGAGATCCGCATCATCGAGGCCTATTTGCCCAAGCAGATGGACGCGGCCGAGGCGAAGGCCGCGATTGCCGCCGTGATCAAGGAGACAGGAGCCGCGGGCCAGAAGGACATGGGCAAGGTGATGGCCGCGCTCAAGGCGCGCTACGCCGGGCAGATGGACTTCGGCAAGGCCAGCGCGGCGGTGAAGGAGCTGCTGAAGTGACACCCGTCAGGGTGTCATCCTCGGGCTTGTCCCGAGACCGGTTCCTCCTCACTTACGTCATCCCCGCGCAGGCGGGGACCCAGTCCACCTTGCGACAAGCATTCACCTTAGGGGGCGCTCCAGCCACGTATCTGGGTTCCCGCCTGCGCGGGAATGACGGATTTATGTGCTTTCAGGGCCTGTTCATAGCGGGGAGGAATCCGGACGGCTCGCCCGCGACAGCGCGAATCAGTCGATAGCTGTTCGATGGATTGAACACGAGGTGGTCAGTCCGCTGTGCCGTGCGTTCGACGCAATGACAGAGCGGACCCACGTGCGCTATCCCCCGCATTTCCTTGACGAGATCCGCGCCCGGCTGTCGGTCAGCCAGGTCGTCGGCCGCAAGGTCGCGCTCAAACGCGCGGGCCGCGAGTTCAAGGGCCTGTCGCCGTTCAAGGTGGAGAAGACGCCCTCCTTCACCGTCAACGACCAGAAGGGCTTCTACCACTGCTTTGCGTCCGGCGAGCACGGCGACATCTTCACCTTCCTGATGAAGACCGAGGGGCTGTCGTTCCCGGAAGCGGTGGAGCGGCTCGCGGGCGAGGCCGGTGTGCCGATGCCGAAGCTCACCGCGCGCGATGAAGCCCGCGAGGATGAGCGCGAGCGCCTCTTCCGGCTAGTGGAAACCTCGGCGCAATTTTTCCAAAAGACCCTGATGAGCAGCGCTGGCGCAGAGGCGCGTCGCTACCTGGAAAGGCGCGGGCTCAAGCCAGACACCATCGCCGCCTTCCGCATCGGCTATGCTGCAAACGACAAATCCGCGCTGAAGCAGCACCTCGCCAAAGCCGGCTTCACGCTCGAGGACATGGTCGCGTCCGGCATGCTGATCGGCGGCGACGATATCCCCGTCGCCTACGACCGCTTCCGCCACCGCGTCATCTTCCCGATCACCGATCTGCGTGATCGCGTCATCGCCTTCGGCGGGCGCGCGCTCGACCCGGAAGCGCCGGCGAAATATCTGAACTCGCCCGACACGCCGCTCTTCCACAAGGGCCACGGGCTGTTCAACGCCGCCAAGGCGCGGGGGCCCGCGCACGAGAAAAGCCGCGTCATCGCGGTCGAAGGCTACATGGACGTGATCGCCTTGCACGAGGCGGGCTTTCCCGAGACCGTCGCCCCGCTCGGCACGGCGTTGACCGAGGAGCAGGTCAAGCTCTTGTGGCGCTTGGCGGAGGAGCCGGTGCTGTGCTTTGACGGCGACGCGGCGGGGCGCAAGGCCGCCTTCCGCGCGGTCGAGACCGTGATCCCGCTCTTAGAGCCGGGCTTCAGCGTGCGCTTTGCCTTCTTGCCCGGCGGCCTCGACCCCGACGATCTCGTGCGCCAGCAGGGGCCTGATGCCTTCGCTGCCGAGCTTGGGCGCACGCGCGCACTGTTCGACGTGCTGTGGGAGCGCGAGGAGCAGGAGCAGGATCTCTCGACGCCGGAGCAGCGCGCCGCCTTCGAAACGCACCTCAGGGCGATGGTGGCGAAGATCGGGGATGCGATGGTCAGAGCCCACTACGAGCGCGAGCTGCGTGAAACCCTGTGGACGCTCAATCGCACCGTGGTGCGTGAGATCGCCCGCGGCGAGGGGCAGCGCCGCGCCGGCCGCACCGGCTCCCGGCGCAACAATGTTACGCCCGACTGGCGGGTGCGCGAGCGCGCCCGGCTCGGCCAGGGCGGGCAGCAGCCTTTGGCCCAGCAGCTGAGGCCGGCTACGGCGAGCGCCGAGCTCAGCCAGCAGGCGGAACTCATCCCGGCCCGGGAGGGCCTGATCGTCCGTACGATCCTGAACCACCCCTGGCTGATCGAGGCCCATTCCGAGGAGATTGCGGCCCTAACCTTACTTTCCGGGGCGGCCGAGCGGCTGCGCGATGCCATTTTGTCCGTGCATGCGGTGGAAAATGCACTTGACAGCACCGCCTTACGCACCCAATTGAACAACTCGGGCCTCGGCAGGGTTATCGACCTTGTGGAGCGCTCGGTTACGCATAGAAGCGATCGTTTCGCTGAGCCTGATGCCCCGCGGGCCGAGGTGGAAGTTGGCTGGCGCCACACCCTCGCGCTGCATGAGAGGCAGGTCGGCTTGCAGAAGTCGCTCGAGGCTGCCGTCCAGGCTTATCACCGGGACGGCTCCGAGGACGCGCTGGCGCGCATCTGCGAGATCCAGGGCCTGCTTGCGAGGGCAAGCCAAGTGCCCCCCTTCGCAGAGCCGGTCGAGTGAACTGGCGCGCGGTTTGCGTGTTAGCGGCTGGGACGGCTGGGGAGCCGCCTCAAGCAAGTCTGTTGGGGGTGCGGAAGGTGGAATGTCACAAGACCTGAATTTGAACGTGCGCAAAGGGTGTCGCCAAGGGGCCGCCTCGCCTCGGGGGCGATATGCGGCACAAATTTTGAGCGCTTAGAGCAGGATTAGAGCCCTTGAAAGCCATGGCTGTGAAATCGAAAGCTCAGCAATCGGGATCGCGCAAGGCGGCTGCTACGCCCAAGAGCGAGGACCAGGGCGCCGCACCGGCGGAAACGCAAGAGCGCGATAGCCCGCTGCTCGACCTCTCCGACCAATCGGTGAAACGCCTGCTGAAAACCGCGAAGGCGCGCGGCTACGTCACTTATGACCAGTTGAACTCTGTGCTTCCCTCCGAGGAGGTGTCCTCCGAGCAGATCGAGGACACGATGGCGATGCTGTCCGACATGGGCATCAACGTCGTCGAGACGGAGGAGAGCGAGGAGCAGCAGGAGGTCGCCGAGGAGCCAGACGAGGAGGAGGGCCGCGCGCTCACCACCCAGGCCGTTCCCGCCACCACCAGCACCCGCGCCGAGCCGGCCGAGCGCACCGACGACCCCGTGCGCATGTACCTGCGCGAGATGGGCTCTGTCGAGCTTCTGTCGCGCGAGGGCGAGATCGCCATCGCCAAGCGCATCGAGGCCGGACGCGAGGCGATGATCGCGGGCCTGTGCGAGAGCCCGCTGACCTTCCAGGCCATCATCATCTGGCGCGACGAGCTCAACGACGGCAAGATTCTTCTCCGCGACATCATCGACCTGGAGGCGACCTACGAGGGGCCCGAGGCCAAGATCCCGCCGCCCGTGATCCCGGGCGAGCCCCCGCCGCAACCGCAGCCGTCCGAGGGAGGCGAGACGCCGCCCGAAGGCGAGCTCGACGACGAGGACGACTACGAGAACGCGCTCTCGCTCGCCGCCATGGAAGCCGAGCTCAAGCCCAAGGTGCTCGAGACCTTCGACAACATCGCCGGCACCTACAAGAAGCTGCGTCGCCAGCAGGACAAGAAGCTCGAGCAGCAGGTCGCGGGCGAGACCGGATCGAAGCAGCAGCAGAAGGCCTACGACAAGGCGCGCGACGAGATCATCGCCGCGGTGAAGAGCCTTTCGCTCAACAACAACCGCATCGAGAGCCTGGTCGAGCAGCTCTATGGCATCAACAAGAAGCTCGTCGGCCAGGAGGGCCAGCTCATGCGGCTCGCCGAAAGCTATGGCGTGCCGCGCCAGGGCTTCATCGACGAGTATTTCGGCAACGAGCTCGACCAGACCTGGCTCGAGCGCGTCGGCGCGTTGACGCGCAAGTGGGGCCAGTTCATCAAGCACGAGAAGAAGCGCATCGAGCAGCTCAGGACCGAGATCCACACGCTCGCCTCCGAGACGGGCCTCGAGATCCCCGAGTTCCGCCGCATCGTCAAAGCGGTGCAGAAGGGCGAGCGCGAGGCGCGGCAGGCGAAAAAGGAGATGGTCGAAGCCAACCTGCGCCTCGTCATCTCGATCGCCAAGAAATACACCAACCGCGGCCTGCAGTTCCTCGACCTCATCCAGGAAGGCAACATCGGGCTGATGAAGGCGGTCGACAAGTTCGAGTACCGCCGCGGCTACAAGTTCTCGACCTATGCCACCTGGTGGATCCGGCAGGCGATCACCCGCTCCATCGCCGATCAGGCGCGGACGATCCGCATCCCCGTGCACATGATCGAGACCATCAACAAGATCGTGCGCACCTCCCGCCAAATGCTGCACGAGATCGGCCGCGAGCCGACGCCGGAGGAGCTCGCCGAAAAGCTCGCCATGCCGCTGGAAAAAGTGCGCAAGGTTTTGAAGATCGCCAAGGAGCCGATCTCGCTCGAGACGCCCATCGGTGACGAGGAGGACAGCCACCTCGGCGACTTCATCGAGGACCGCAACGCGGTGCTGCCCATCGATGCCGCTATCCAGTCGAACCTGCGCGAGACGACGACGCGGGTCTTGGCCTCGCTCACGCCGCGCGAGGAGCGCGTTTTGCGCATGCGCTTCGGCATCGGCATGAACACCGACCACACGTTGGAGGAAGTAGGCCAGCAGTTCTCGGTGACGCGCGAGCGCATCCGCCAGATCGAAGCCAAGGCGCTGCGGAAATTGAAGCACCCCTCGAGATCGAGGAAGCTCCGCTCGTTTTTGGACAACTAGCCTTCAGCCCTCGGGCCTGACCCGAGGGTCAAGCATCCGAGCCGGAGCCGCAAGCTGCGGAGCTTCTTGGATAACTAGGGTGCAGGATAGCACCCGCCCCTGAGTTATCCTCCCAGACAAAATACGTGCAAAGCTTCCCCATCCCGCCCCGCTGAAGGGGTCGATCTCGAGGCGTCCTGCATCGAGGGCGGGTTGCAGGACGGGTACTTGCGCCGCAACGCACGGGCGCAACTATTCGAGGCTCGCCGCACCCGCCCGGTGAAAGTCCGGGACGCGAGAAGCGCTGAAACGCTGCGGGTATGCCTCAAAATCCTGCGCGGGGCGGCGGCAGCGCCGCTCTTTACTACCAGGCTCGCGGCACGTCCCCGCCCCGCAGCCCCTTCGTTCGCGCAAACCCCGGAGGCGAAGCCTCGCGGGACGATGGGCGCTTGTCCCCATCGAACTATTCCCCATCGAGGATGAGAGAGAGAGCGAGAGCCCATGGCGCCCATGAGCAAGGAGCAACTGCGCAAGGCTAGGGCGAAGGCGCGCGATTCGCTACTGCGGCTGGCGCAGTGGAAGCTGCGCGAGATGCGCGACAAGTATATCGGGGGGTCGCGCACCCGCCGGCCCGGCAAGCAGCAGCGCGCGAAAGTCGCGGCTGGCGGACGAAAGCGGGGGCCGTCATGCCGGCAAACGAAAACGCCCGCCGGCTGACCCGCGGGCGTTCGTTCGTTGCAGAAGCCCGCGGCTTTAGTCGCAGGGCACCGACACGATCATGCTGACGGAGGAGACGAACTTCTTGCAGTCCGCCGCCTTGGCAGTCGGGGCGGCAGCCGGCTTCCCCGCCTCCGCCAGCGCGGCCTTCTCGCTCGCGGCGACCTCGGTGACAGCGACCGAGATGGAGGAGTTCTCGCCACGCTCGGGCTTGGGCTCGGCCTTGGCCAGCGCGGTGGTGGCGGGCTCAGGCGAAGCCACGGCGATCGAGGAGGGCTCGCTGCTGGGCGCCTTGCTGGCCGCGTTGGGGTCGGCCTTCGCCGTCGCGGCCGGCGCGTCAAAGGCGGCGCT